>Ga0129333_10004216_pt1 | contig 13462 bp, 17 predicted proteins | sample CPB6_08_DNA_FD_94474 | JGI IMG/M metagenome (GOLD analysis project Ga0129333, IMG submission 94474) | Freshwater to marine salinity gradient microbial communities from Chesapeake Bay, USA - CPBay_Sum_0.6_0.8_DNA | ecosystem: Environmental > Aquatic > Marine > Coastal | place: USA: Chesapeake... | reverse complement strand
ATATGATGAGTAGTGCAAAAATTATTTCTTGGCCTGTAAATACAGTACCAGAAGAATTGCGTTCCAGGTTATTAAATTTTTATTTAAGTAATAGTAGTAATGATCCATATTATAAAGGGATAGATTATAAATCTAATCCGCCAAATGTAAATGACATGCCAGAGTTGTATAAGTTTATAGAAACTTTAGGCTATAATATAGATTATACATGTCCTGTGAGAGGTAATTATTTAGAAACCAATCATCATTATCCCATACATTCTGACACAGGCAAAGAAGATTCATATGACACAAAATATACAATTTTCCTTATACCATTAAGACTGCCACAGAATTGCCATTCGTATCTTTTTTTACTAAATCAACAATGGTATGGTGAAGCCTCTACCTTTTCTGTACAGCCGTGGGCAGTAGGTTGGAATCATATGATTAAAGATTATTCTAATAAACCTATTGTAAATTCAGAATATAATTCATGGGATAAAAATTTAAATAGTTTAAGAGTTAAACTCACTGAGGAAACCTTACAGGGAATGTCATTGGACACTATATATAAATGGAAAATAGGTTCCATGATTAGTTTTCCATGCACTCAATTACATTTTTCTACTTTGAGCTCAACGGAGTATAAAATTGGTCTTAGTCTAAGACTTAAACTATTATGAACAAGCCTGATATTCAACAAGGTAAGCAGCACATCGCAATCACCGGACATACTTCTGGAATAGGAAAATGTCTTTATAACCGTTTGTGTCCATCTGCAATAGGGTTTAGTTTGTCTAATGGGTATGACATAACAATTGCATTTGATAGACAACGAATTATAAGAGAAGCTAATAATTGTGATGTTTTTATTAATAATGCACACGCAGGTTTCGGTCAAACTTTATTGTTTCTAGAATTATTTCAAGCATGGCGAAACAACACAAATAAAACTATTATTAATGTAGGAAGTAGAATAACAGAAATAAAGCAACTTCCTGATAATAGACAAGACTTATTGCAATATCAAGCGGAAAAACTTATCTTGAAAGAGATGTCAAGTAGGGTAACTGGTGAGTGCACAATTAAGTATAAATGGTTCGGCTATGTGGGTACAAAAAAGATATTAACCAAATACTCTCATTTTACAGAATCTGACTACATTACTGAAGAACAGGCTGCTGACATAATTTTATCATAGTGGTTTGTACTAGAATGTAGAAATTACAATGTGTATTCTATCTGTTTTGCCACCATTATATACCCAATGTACCAATTTAGTATTAACTTCATACCAATAACCATTACTAGGAATGTGAAAACATTGGGCTTGTGGTTCTAACTCATTTGTAGTTTCAGTATTGTTAAAACAAAAATAAGAATATTTGTTAGTTTCTAATGCTAAATGATAGCGCCGCTCTAGATCATAATGCACACTAAGACCAGTTTTTGGTGCTAACTTCATTAATCGTATTCTTCCTAATCGTATTTTTTCTGAATCTTGTAATTGAAGTATTTGTGTTTTCAAATAATCAGGAATATCATTAAATATTTTAAAGTCTTGCTCCATAACCTGGAATTTATTGTCAAAAATTAGACTGCCTATACCATCGAACCAAGGATCATTCGCACCTTGAAAAGTGTTTAAACAAATTTGATTTTGTTTCCCCCAGCCCACTGTGTCAATTAATAATCGACAATCATCGTTAAGTTTACTTAAATTTGAAGATAATTTTAGCTGTTTTATAAACATAAATATTTTTATACAACAAAATTATTTATAAAGTAGAACTGTCAATGAAATTTTTATTAAATTATTCACATAATGTAAAGGTTAGAGGCTTACAAGTTATAAATCATTTATTACTTATGTATGGTCTATATTACATTTATACAACTCAGGAATATTTCTGGCTTATAACATCTGTTCTTGTTTACTGGACCATAGGAGTTTTAGGTATAAATGTTTATTTACATAGATTATTATCACATAGAAGTTTTAAAACATATCCATTAATAGAAAAATTCTTAAGTTATATTAGCGTAGTGACAACTGTTGGGAGTCCTATTGCTTGGGTTGCGATTCATAGACAACACCATAGGTCCTGTGAAAAAGAGAATGATCCTCACAGTCCTTATCTATTAGGAAATTTAAAAGCATGGTTTGGTTTTTGGAATTATAAATCATTAGAGTTGAAACTAATTAGAGACATACGGAAAAATAACGAATTACGATTTATTCATAAAAATTATATAATTTTAATTTTTTTATATGTAATTATTTTGTCTATAATAAATCCTTTATTTGTAATATTTGTTTATGCAATACCAGCATGTTTGTGCCTACATAGCACAAGTGCAATAATTGTATTAGCACATAAACATGGGTATAAAACATATGATTTGAAACAAGACCAAGCTAGAAACAGTTGGATAGCAAATATAATAACATTAGGTGAAGGGTGGCATAATAATCATCATGCCAAACCATATGAATGGTCAAATTGGGAAAGATGGTGGGAATGGGATGTTCCTGCAATGTTTATAAAATTAATAAGAGTAAAAAAATGAAGAATGTACTTTCGTTGACACCAACAAAACAATTTAGTTTTTTAGTTTTAGCGCACATAGCATTTTTGTATTGGTGTTTGTATTATGCAAGTTTAAGTAATTTTTTCATAATTTTTATTGTTTATTTTATAACAGGTTGTTTTGGTATGACAATGACATATCACAGATTATTAACACATAAAAGTTGGAAAGCACCTAAATGGTTTGAATACTTTGGTACTTTTGTAGGCACAATTGGGTTACAAGGAAGCAGTTTAGCATGGACCTGCGCACACAGATTACATCATGCTAAAACAGACAAAATAGGAGACCCACATAGCCCATTAATTTTAGGATTTTGGAAAGCTCATTTTTTAAGTATGTATAGTCCTATACAAATAATAAATTCACCAGTAATAAAAAGTAAATTTCATATTTTTATGCATAGATACTATTTACATATAAATCTATTTTATGGATTATGTTTATTATTCATTGGCGGCATTTATTGGGTTCTACATTTTTGGTTAGTCCCCGCGTTTGTATTGTGGCACGCAGGTAATATAATTAATACATTTTGTCATAGCAGATGGTTCGGGACAAGACCTTATTTAACTTCAGATAATAGTGTTAATAACACATTCATGGGAATTCTTATGTGGGGGGAAGGTTGGCACAATAATCACCATAAAAATCAAAAGAGACCTAATTTAGGTGAGAAATGGTATCAAATTGATATAGGTTTTATGTTTATAAAATTAATAAATAAATTATCTAGGAGCACATAACTATGTCATGGTTATCAGTTGTACAGCTTAATAAACCAGAAAATGTTGTATTTTTTGAAGTCGCATACCCTGAAAAGGCTGCAGTGAGTTACAATATATGGACAAGCAATAATGTGATTTTTTCGAGAACATTTAATAATCCTAATGAGTATGTAGCAACATTTTTATATGAAAATGAAGATCATTATATTACTTTTCAACAAGAATTCGATAATACTCAACCAAGTTTAGAAAGATGGGAATATAATGATGCCAATAATATTGTATGGACAAGAATTTATTTAGGGCCAGAATCAGACTACACTCCTTAAATGGAAAAAATTTTAACATCTAATAGTAACTTCTATATCCTTGTGGATAACTTTCCCTATAAGGATTCAATTTCTAAGTTAGAAACTGAATTTGCCTCCTGGTTTGATTTTAAGACAAAACAAAAAAAAGATATAAGCAATTATGACTTAAATTCAAACTCCAGTAACAGTTTGATTTCAAGTTTCAACACAAAGTTAAAAACAGGTAATTTTACTTTTTTGTATTATAACGATATATGTTTGTGTTTTTGTGGTTTACAAGTTGAAGATAAAAATGCATGGATTCATAGGTTATTTACTAATCCTTTAGAATATATAAAACATTTAGGTACAATAAGCCAATATATACTACCTTATCAAATTTCTTGCGCTAAAAATATGAATTGTAAATATTACAAACTAACATATCATGGAAATAACCAAAAGTTCTATTATTTTTATAAAAATCAAAAATATTATAAAAGTAAATTTTACAAAAATAATACTTTAAGTGGCGTAGAAAATATTAGTAAGTTTGATTTTATTGGTGAGGAAATTATTAACAATACAGCACAATTAGTGGCTAGATTAGATTTATCTAGGCCTGATATAGATCAGTTTTGTAAGTTTTAACATTCGTATTGTAATGCTTTTATTTCTTGCATATATTGAATTTCTTCCTGTCCATGTACATCTATAATTAGATGAAGTCTAGGATAATTACTATTATTTTTTACCCAATGTTTTAACCCTTGATTAAAAAAATAAATTCTCCCATCTGCAGGTAAATGTAATTCATTTATTATATTTTTCCTTTGAATAAACATTTTAACCTTTTCGTCAGTTAATATAGGAATATGATATCTACAAACTAAAGTAGTATCATAATCAACATGGGGTTTAATTTCATGTCCTGCATCTAAATAATTTAATCTTGCTCTAGTGATTTTACTAGGAAAAAAATTAAAAATATTTTCAATTTCGCCTTTCACTAGTTCGCTTCTTTTCCCGTAATTTAATTCCGCAGCTTCTGGAATGTATTTTGGATGTTTAGTGTTTTGTCGCCTTACTCTTTCAAAAAAAGATGTTGGTTTTGACACTACTTCATTTGTACTTAAATTATCATCTAACTCTGTTAATTGTATTTGTTTAAACTTCTCACTATTATTGTCTTCCTCATGAGCTGCCTTAAACATGTTGTTCAAAACATATTGGTTGGCTACAACAAAACCTTTAAAATTAGTAGCTTTATCAATCTGAATATGATCGTATTTTTTAAAATCCAGCAACCCAACTGTTGATAAATAAGTTTGAAGTTTGATAATATCAACGGTTAAATTGGTTAGATACCCAAATGCAGGAAGTTGTTTTCTGTTTAACATAATTTTATTTATAGAAATAAAAAAATGACTTTTTTATTTGCCAGTTGGCATATACCTAATATAAACAAAGAAGCAGCACTAGATGAAATACTTAAAATAGAAGAAAAATATTGGTTTTATGAACCATATAGACATACACACATGCTCCCAATGATGACAAAAGATGGAAAAATTGGTTTTAATGGAACTTCTAATCTACGGCATGGTGAATTGAAATGGGTAGATTATGCATGCCCAACTATAAAAAGTTATTGTGAACAAATATTATTTCCTTTATTAGGCATGAATACTAGAATAGTGATTTTAAGAACTGCTCCGGATAGCGCCAATTATGAACATATAGATTGCAGTCCTGAATGGCAATTTAGTAGACAGCATAAATTTAGAATAGTCCTACAGGGAAAAACTGATTCTTTATACTTTATTAAAAAAAGTGGAAAACACTTTGTTCCAGATATAGATACTCCGTTTCTTATGGATGGGAGTTGGCCACATGGTATGATTAATAATTATAATCGTTATAAATATACTCTTGTAGCAGGCAGCCCTTGGCATGGTTTAGACCATTATAATAATTTAAATGTATTAATGGTAAGAGATAACAATGAGATACCTATAGATTATGAAAAATATTATCAAAAAAATTAACACAATACTTTGCTACAATAATCATAATCTAGTTAAAGCGTTGCAGGTAGGTTGTTTATTTTTATTGCCTGTTGGCTTTGTTATACTTTTCTTTAATTTTTCCTTAATGTATTTTACAATAACTATTCTTAGCACATTATTAATTGCAAAAATAGGGCATAGTATAGGACAACATAGATACTTCTGTCATAAAAGTTTTAACACAAGTAATTTAATAGAATGGATATTAGCTTTTCTAAGTACAATTGCCACAACTTATAGTGCAATATATTATGCTGGTGTACATAGATTTCATCATTCAAATAGTGATACAGATAAAGATCCACATTGTCCTAAACATATAGGCACAGTCAAAGCATTTTTGGGATTTGTGGATCAAAACAATGTAAAAGATATACCAAAAAATATAATTAAAGACTTAATTAGAAATAAACCAGCTATCTTTTTCCATAATTATTATATAAGTACAATTTTTTTATTTTTATTAATACTAATAATTATAAATCCATTATTGTTGTTCTTTTGTTATATAATACCAGTAGGTTACACTCAATTTGTAAATGGAACTCAAATTTTATTTGGACATAAATGGGGATATAAAAACTTTGACAATTCAGATCACAGTACAAACAATATTTTATGGAATATTATAACCTTAGGTGAAGGACTGCATAATAACCATCACAAAAAGCCATATGAGTATGATTTTGCGTTTACAAAACACAAATACGAATGGGATTTCTGTGCCTTTATTATTAAAACTTTTTTACAAAAAAAATAATATCACATGAATCCATTTTACACAGAATTAAATCTTAAACTTACTGAAGAAAATTTAGATTGCTTTAAGGATTATATTAAAAAGTCAGAAGCTCATCAAGAATTTTATTATCCTAAAGGCACTATTATTAAAGAAGATTTACACAATAAAAAGTATAATTTCATTGAGCAAACTTCCGAAACCTTAATTGACCTAGAATTTCTAAAAACAACAACAATAAAATACTTAATAGATCTTTTTCCTCAAGATTTAATTAAAGCAAAAATTGTAAAATTTCCTGCAAAAAAATTTGTATCATGGCATATTGATTTAACTAGAAATGTAGGCTTTAATATTTCAATATTTAATAGTAATAGCCATACAATTTTTGCAGAAGACTATTCTACACAAGAACAAATAGGGCAAAATACTAGCATTCGCGAATTGCAATACACACCGGGTAAAATTTACTTGTTCAATGCAAATAGATATCATGCAGTTATGAATTTAGATGAAGGCCCAAGATATATCATTATAATTTTTATTTCTAAACAGTCTAATTTGAATTATGAATCAGTTTACAACTTATTATTAAATAAGAGTTTAATTTAATTATATGGCTAAAATTATATTTTGGAATACATTTGTTAGAGGTAATTTAATTTACTTGTTAAGACCACCAGGTCCACATATTTTAAATTCGTGGCTAAAACACAATGGGCATGATTGTAAAGTTTTAGATTTTTGTAGTTATTTAACCACAGATCAATTAGTTACTTTAACAGAAAAGTTTATTACTAAAGATACAGTAGCAATTGGTGTGTCAACTACATTTTGGAAAAAATTAGATGTTATACTTTCAGACCAACAAACAGGAAGTTATAAAAAATTACCAAATGAACCAGACTGGGTAATTTCTGCAAGAGAAATTTTGGAAGCAAAATATCCTAATTTAAAATGGATAATGGGGGGCAGTGGGCCTGATTATAATTTTAAATTTGATTGGATACATTTTAAAGGCAAAGCTGAAGATAGCTTATTGAAATTCTTAGATCAGTCTACAGATAAAAAATTTGAAATAGCAAATTCTAGGTATCATTACTACGACGATTTAGGGATTACCAAAAATGAAACACTATCAATTGAGTTGGCACGAGGATGTCAGTTTGTTTGTAAGTTTTGTAGATATGATATGATTGGCAAAAAGACAGATACCTACATAAGAAATATGGACTTGGTATATGAAGACCTATTAGACAATTATTATAAATTTGGAACAACCAGGTATAATATAGTAGATGATACAGTGAACGAAAGTGATAAAAAAATTGAAAAATTTGCAGAAATTGTTAATAAATTACCATTTAAACTTGAATGGGTAGGATATAATAGACTTGATCTAATCGGTGCTAAACGGCATACCATAGACTTATTAAAACAAACTGGGCTTAGAGGAGCATTATTTGGTATAGAAAGTTTTCATCCTGATGCTAGCAAATGTATTGGTAAAGGCTGGATAGGCAAACATGGTAAAGATTTTTTACTAGAGTTAAGAGAAAAATGGGATAATAAAATACATTTTTCATTGTCATTAATAGTTGGCCTGCCCTATGAGCCTTTAAAAAGTGTACAAACGACCCATCAATATTGTGTAGACAATAAAATTGACTATTGGCAATTTGTTGGACTACAATTAGACAAAAGCAGGCCTATAAGTATATTTGAACGAGAGTATGCACAATATAACATTAAATTTACCCATCCATTAAAACCAACTTATTGGGAACATGAAATTTGTAATTTTAGTGATGCTCAAAATTTAGCACTAACACTTAATCATGACCCTAAAAGAACTACTACAATTAAACCAATTATGTGGGATTGGGCAGCATATACTCCTTTTGGATATACATTTGATGATTTAAATAACATTACCCAAAAAAGTTTCTATGAAAATAATAATTTAAAATTATTAGGAACGAAATTTCTAGATAACTATATAAACTTTCAGCTAAAATTATAATAGCAAAATATAAAGAAATAAATAAAAATTACAATGCAGGATTAGTTTAATGGTAAAACCACAGCCTTCCAAGCTGATATTACCGGTTCGATTCCGGTATCCTGCTCCAATCAATTATATCCATTAAAAGAGTGTACAGTAAAATTTATATATCAAAACAAATATAACAAGATAGATGAGTATAAGTTAATGCTATCAAATATAGTACAAGTTCCATATCTTACTACCCCTAAAATGCAAAGATATGAAGGCCTTGTGTTTGATATGGCCAATGATAATACGATTAAAAATAAACTTTATGAGATAGAAAAATTTGGCACCGACTTGCACGGTACAATTGATGATGCAAATAATTTAATTATTGAAATTGCAAACCATTTACATCTAAAACATACTGATAATATTATAGATTTAGCATTAACCATAGATCAAGATATTGCAATAATTAATAACGGTAAGTTGGTATCTATATGTTTTTGTTTTCCTAGCAGTTGGATACCTAGTGAAAGATTGGGACTTACATTTAAACAAATCCATGAACCAATAGCAGATAATACAAAATTATTAGCAGCTAGTGACGGAATAATCAATGCTATGGTTAATAACGGACCGTTTCAAAGATATGTATGGACTATAACTAATAATCCTGCAAAAAGTAATCATCCAAAAAATAAATTAAATGCTGTGCCAAATACCATTGAAGATTTGTATTTTAGATATGAAACACAAACAACCTACCCTTTACCATTATTAAACACTGCATTATTTTTTGTTAAAGTTACAGTATGCCCGTTGTTAGAATATTGGAACAACCCTGATCATAAAAAATTAATTTTAAATAGTATAAATTCAATGACAAATAATATTTTAGAATATAAAAATTTAAAACATATTAAAGAAGTATTAAATTATAATGGTAGAAGTTAATTTTCATTATGCTGTACAAGTATGCGATACTCTGAGCTATCAAAATCCTACCAGATACTGTGGCCCAGATAGAACTTTACTAAGTAAAAAAAGTTTGCGTAGTTTTTTAACTGCGGTAGAAGGTGCAGCAGAATTACATCCCAAAACACTTCATACAGTAATGTTATTAACAGATAACATAAGCGAAAATCTTAAAGCATGGGTGGATAATTTAAAATCAGATATAACAAATATTAAAATTATTATTAACCATCAAAAAAATTTAGGTATAGCTGATAGTATAGAAACATGCTATAATTGGCTTTCACAAGAAGGCAAAGATTTTGTATATCAAGTTCAAGATGATTACATTTTTAGACCATACTCATTAATAGATATGACTAATACTTGGTATAGAATCTATAATGAAACTAATACTAAAGCAATTATAAGCCCTTATAACGACCCTAATAATTGGAATTCAGTTTATAGAAATAGGCCTACCCCTAGAACAATTTTCTTCGGCGATAACGGTTATTATATACAATTATACGATTTATCTTGCAGTTTCTTATGGGTTAAAAATGAATTTGTAAACCATTGGGATTTATATAAAAAATTCTTTGAACTTACAAAAATGAAGTCAAACAAACTTGAGTCAGAAAGTTTAAATAAAATGTTAGTATATAGAGGTATATTGGCAGTTTGTCCAATAAGAAGCCTTGCTTTACATATGCAAACAGAAACAGAAAAGGATCCGTATATTGATTGGAAAACTTGGTGGGAATCTATTCAAGTTGATTGAGTAGACAAAAAAACTAAATTAATTTATAATTATAAAATGAAAACATGGATTACCTCAGATTTACATTTTGGGCATAATAACATTATAAAGTTTTGCCCCAAGACTCGCGGACATTACCGTGATGTAGATCATATGAATTCCGACATGATTCGTCTATGGAACACATCAGTTGGTCAAGATGATCTAGTTTACATTCTTGGTGATGTTGCATTTACAAGTGCTAGTCAAGCTACGGCTATTATGAAAAGTTTAGCAGGTAATAAAATTCTTATTCATGGAAATCACGATTCTAAACTAATTAAAGACCCTGGCTTTCAAAGATGTTTTAAAGAGATCCATACCTATCTTAGATTGACATACAAAAAAACTTTGGTAATTCTTTTTCATTATCCCATATACGAATGGGACCAAATGCATAAAGGTAGTGTACATTGTCATGGCCATCTGCACGGCAATGATAATGGAATGCCTAATACTAGAGCATTAGATGTAGGTTTTGATGCTACAGGACAAGTAGTTTCAGACATGGATATTATAATTAAACAAGCACTCAAAGGTCTAATTCGTAATCATCATCAAAAAGGTGAATAATGCCCACTTGCTATCAGCTTATTGGGGTGCCTGGATCGGGCAAATCTACTTGGATTTTAAATCAAGCTTGGACCCAAAATTGTGTAATTGTTAGCACAGATAATCATGTAGAAAATTTTGCAAGAGAATCCAATAAAACTTATAACGAAGTTTTTAAAGAATTTATGCCAATAGCAGTAAGTTTAATGGCACAAGATGTTACTCTTGCTAGAGCTGAAGGCAAAGATATTATCTGGGACCAAACTTCTACCACTAAAGAAAGCCGTGGTCGCAAGTTTAAAATGCTACCCAATTACAAACATATTGCAGTGGTATTTAAAACTCCGCCCAAAGAGGAATTAATTAAAAGATTGGCATCACGACCTAGCAAAAATATTTCCTGGGACTCAATTTCTAATATGATTTACAATTTTCAAATGCCTTCTAAAGACGAAGGATTTGAAGAAATTTGGTATACATAATTCCAGTTAGGAAATTTTTTAAATAAAAACAAGACTGAAGTATAACAGTCTTTTTTTTGAGCTTTTTGCATAATGACATATATAATGATATGATAAGTATAGATGAATTAATTCAATTAGCACAAGATATAGAACATACTGACCCGATAGATTGGGATTATTTAAATATAAGTGAAGATAATGCATACAGATTAATAGCATCAGGTTTATTGGAGCATATTCAGTCTATAGCTAATAAAGAAGATCAATTCAAAATACTGTTAGCAACTGCAACTAAACTAAGTGTAGAAAATTTTGTGTTAAACATTAAACTTTTATCAAAAATAGGAAAAACATGAGTCAAAAATTTAGATTTCATATATTGGGCTTACCACATACTGTAAGTAGTAAAGAGTACAGTGCTTGTGCATATACGCAAAAAGTAGTAAAATTTGGAAAAATGATGAAAGCCCGAGGGCATCATATTATACATTATGGGCATGAGGACAGTGATTTAATTTGTGATGAACATGTCACTGTCAGTACTAATAAAGATTTAGAAATAGCATATGGCTCATATGACTGGCGAAAAAACTTCTTTAAATTTGATGTGAATGACCATGCTTATCAGACATTTTACAAAAATGCAATTAGAGAAGTTGGGTTAAGAAAACAACCAAAAGATTTTATTTTACCATTCTGGGGATCTGGAGTAAGGCCAATTTGTGACGCACATAATGACCTAATCGTTGTAGAACCAGGTATTGGTTATGCTGGTGGGCATTGGGCTCGTTGGAAAATCTTCGAAAGTTATGCAATTATGCATTCCTACTACGGGTTGCATGGTGTAGGAACTTGTACACAAGACTGGTATCATGCAGTAATTCCGAATTATTTTGATTTAGATGATTTTGAGTTTAGACCAGAAGAAAAAGAGGATTACTTCCTTTACATGGGTAGAGTGTATGAAGGAAAAGGTACTAATATTGCAATTGAAGTAACAAAAACTTTAGGCAAACAATTAATTATCGCAGGACAAAACAACTTGCAAAGTATGGGATATACTACAACACCAGACCATGTGGAATTTGTTGGCTATGCAGATGTACCCACTCGTAAACGATTAATGAGTAAAGCAAAAGCTGCATTTGCGCCCAGTATGTATACAGAACCATTTGGTGGAGTTCAGGTTGAAATGTTACTAAGTGGCACGCCTACTATTACCACTGATTGGGGAAGTTTTACAGAAAACAATATTAATGGTCTCACAGGATATCGTTGTAGAACATTTGACCATTTCTGTTGGGCAGCAGAAAATATCTATAACATAAAACCAGAAAACTGCAGAAGGTTTGGTGAAAACTTTAGTTTAGAAAATGTAGCACCTAGATACGAAGAATTTTTCCAAATGGTATATGATGTTTATACTGGTGGGGGATGGTATCAAAGGCACCCTGATAGACAAAATTTAGATTGGCTAAGTAGAAAACTATGAAAACTAGAGTTCTGTTTTTAACAGATCATGAATGGAGTTTGGGAAGGTTGGTTAAAGACCTTACCAAATATATGTGGCAATATGGTATAGACATTCAACTATTAACATGGCGTAAACTTTGGGACTATAGGCATGTTAATCAAATGATTAATACTGTTGACTGGTTTGTCAGTAATACCAATGGCACAAGAGTATTAATTAGTGATTATGGGATTCCTCCAGATAGATGTATTGAAATAATGTATCATACTTCAGATTATGAAAAATTAATTAGTACTGAACAAAAACCTAGTGCAGGCCTTCCAGCACATATTATAGAACGACTAGGCGGTCTAGCCACTCTGTCAGAAGAAGTTGTAAACTTGGCTGAACGAAATCCTTTAAGAGTTCCCAAAAAGGTTAAATTACTAAAAATAGGATATAATGCGCATTCGTTTTATTCCGAACCAAGTAAAGAATTAAAAACATTAGGCTTTGGTGGTGGGTATCATTCTCGAGAAGAAACTGCTAATGGATTAGCAGCTAATAACACAGAGCCTTGGGTATTTAAAAGAGGATATTTAGCCAAAGAGTCTGCAGAGGCAGTGGGATTAAATTTTAGTATTGCCCAACAATATTCTACAACAAATATGACAATGCCTGCTTGGTATACATCTGTAGATGCTATTAGTTGTTCTAGTTATGATCAAGGTGCAGGTGGTCCTGTTTATGAAGGAGGACTATCAGGAAAACTAATTATTACTACAAATACAGGTGAATTTAGTAGTTGTATTACTGAAGCAGGTGCAGATGTTGTTCCAGT
>Ga0129333_10004214_pt1 | contig 13464 bp, 23 predicted proteins | sample CPB6_08_DNA_FD_94474 | JGI IMG/M metagenome (GOLD analysis project Ga0129333, IMG submission 94474) | Freshwater to marine salinity gradient microbial communities from Chesapeake Bay, USA - CPBay_Sum_0.6_0.8_DNA | ecosystem: Environmental > Aquatic > Marine > Coastal | place: USA: Chesapeake... | reverse complement strand
CTGCGAACCATCACGCACCAGCTCGCCATCCATCTCCAGAACGCTTCGCGAGCGTGCCCTTTCAACCGCCACTTACTGGTATCGCCACCATCATGAACGAAGAAAGTCGCCAGCATTTCTGACCGCTTCATGACTCCAAGGAACTCGGCTTGATTGCCAATCTCCATAAAGTCGTTCGGTGCAGGAGTCGCTGACCAGCTTTGACGGTACGGCACGCACTGCCAGTGATTGAGAAGCGTGCCGCGAGTCTTGCCGTCGATGCTCTTAAGAATACTGCCCTCATCGAGTAGCACTCCGCCAAACTTATCTGGCTCAAACAGATGCAGCCGTTCGTAGTTGGCGACGTTGATACAGTTGCCGACGTGTGATTGATCTTTGCAGACTCTCACTTCAGCCTGAATGTCAAACTTCGCCGCCTCGCGTTTTGTTTGCTCTGCCACTGCGAGCGGAGCAAGTATCAACACTGGCCTGCCAGTGTGCTCTTGAATCAACCGAGCGGACTCAAGCTGCTGAATGCTCTTGCCGAGTCCGCAGTCTTCATATCCACCGAAGCGACCACGCATGCAAGCGTATCGCACAATTTCAGCCTGCCACGGAAAAAGAGCGGGGTTAATGTCGCCCGGCTCAAATCCTGTTGGTGAGTCGATCAGTGTTTTCGCTTCGATGAATTGTTGGTAATCATTCAATGTGCTAGTTCCTTGTAGCGTTTGGTGAATTCGTATTCCGCAGTCCAGTGTGTCATGCGTTGCAATCTGGGGAGATCGAAACGTCTGGCAAACTCATCAATCTCGCCCCAGTCGTGATCGCTTTCCATCAACACCGTTCGCTCAGCCGCACAGGCGATCGTGTCCGCATGCTTCACAGATGCCGGCATGCTTGCGGGCAAGCAATGCAACTCCATGATCACGCTGAGTATGCGATTCTCCAGCTCGCTGATCGGCATGCCGCAGTAGCTGAAATTCGCCTTGAGCGGTGAGGCGATGTCACCGATGTATGCCTCGGCAGCATCGTGAAGTAGCCCCCACAAAGCGTGATCTTCGTCACACAGTTCGCTGACCATCAATGAGTGCTGAGCCACACTGTAAGGCCGAGAACTGTGCCCGCTGAATCGATTTGTGAACGCCAGCGAACGTGCCACATCCTCAATACAGAAGTCGTCCTCGCTGTAATTCCACGGATCAATCTGCTTCCCGGTGTAAGTCTGAATCCACGGCATGAAATGTTCCTTTGTTATTCGTCAAAGCACGCATCACACAGCGGTGCTTGATTGTCCTCAAACAATCGCAACTGTGAACGATCGGCAGCTACAAGGTTTTCCCATGTCCAATGCCGCCCAAGTCCCTTCACCGTTTCCAGATTCCCCGCTTCGTTCGCGTTCCGTTCCATCGTCACCGCACGATCGAACAACTCGGGATGTTGTTCCGCCAGTTGCAGAACTTCAGCCTTTCGCATCGCCGGACAGAAGAAGCACGCCGATTTTACCGGCACACTTAGCCCCGCCCGTTCGATTGCCTGTCGGCAATCGTCCTGCGTCCATCCCCACTCTCGCAGCGGGTATCGGTAGGCATATTGGTCTGTGTCTGGAATCTTTCCGCGTCGCATCTCGCCAGCGTGTAACCCGATCAGTCGGGTCACCTTCTCGCCGCGTTGCCATGCGGCTTGTGCCGGCTCCCACGCTTCAACCCACTTGTCCATCGGTTGGCGTTTCCATTTCACGCTACACCCGCCAAACCCGAACGCCTTGCTAGGCAGTGTCTCGTTGTTGAGGCACTCATTTTCCAGCGTGCCGTGTCGACTCGTGCTGTAACTCACAACCTCAATCGCGGGCATCGCATTCCGCTTACACCACGCCTGCATCTCGTCAATGTGTTGGTACGTCTCCGGCTTCTCGCCACCTGTATCAGAAAACAGAATCGCATCTGGCTTAATACCGCGTTCGTGCATACCAATCAGCATGGCGGAAGAGTTAACGCCACCACCGAAAGAGACAACAGACGGATAACAAAAAAAAGCACCGGAGTTGCCGTCAACTTTTGCTCTTAAATTCATAGCCTTGCCCTGTAAATCGTTGATTTTATTTGCTAGAACGGCAACTCGTCAGAATCTGGAACGCCACCAGATGGCACCAACGGCTCACTCATCGAGATGCCAACGATCTCCGGCCATTGCTTGCCGACAGTCTCACGCACCGTGATGGAATGCGGCGTTTGCAGATGTCCTGCGTACGCCATCTCAACCGCCTCGTCTGCTGTCTCCGGGCAGTCGAGATCGCAGCGTTGCTGCCACCAGCTCACGGCTTTACTGCGTGCCCAGCCTTTGTGCTCAATGCAGACCCACTCGCTAACCTTTTCGCCGAGCCATAGCGAGTACGTGACCCGCATTGTCCTCGGAGCGTCAGCCGGAGCATTACGTTTCTCATGCACGGCGTACTCGATGCCTTGCACTTCGTGTGTCTCGTCGATGTATTGCGGCTCACCACTACTGAGTACACTCTTTTCGCTGGCGGTGGTTGCGTGTGGATCTTCTTCCGGCGGCGGGAACTCATGCCCGCACTCAGGACACTCGCGAAATCCTGCCGCTACCACTTCGTGACAGTTCTCGCACTCTTTAACCGGAGCTTCGCCGCCGCCCGTTGGTCGTTTATCGACGATGCGAATCTGATCAACCGGCCCGTGCCGAGTGATGTTGTCGCCATAGTCGAGGATCAGGCAGTCCTGCTTCGATTCACTCAATCGGAAGCCACGCCCGACCATCTGGTAATACAGCCCCGGCGACAATGTCGCCCGCAGCAGCACAACGCAATCCACATTCGGAGCGTCGAAGCCAGTAGTGAGTACGTTGACGTTTGACAGATACCGCAGCTCACCGCTTTTGAACCGCCGCAACGTCTCGGCTCGCTCATCGCTGTCGGTTTCGCCGCAGATGAATCCGCATTCAATCGCGGACAGGTTTTTGATGTGATAGGCGACGTTCTGCCCGTGCATCACACCGGACGTGAATATCAGAACGCTCTTGCGGTCCTCGGTCAGTTCGAGGATTTCCATACACGCCCGACCAACCAGCAGATCGTCGTTAAACGCGTCTTCCAGCTCATCGGCCTTGAACTCGCCGCCACGGATATGCACGTTACTCATATCCGCTTTTTGCGTGCCGCCTTTCGATCGCAGCGGGCACAGAAATCCGCCGTCGATCAGCTCGGCAACGCCGACCTCGTAGCAGATATCGTTCAGGAAGTGATCCGGCTCACAGATCAGACCGTCTTTGAGTCGGTACGGCGTGGCCGTCAGCCCCACCACCCGGAGCGATGGATTGATGACGAGCAGGTCGGCCAGTAAGCGTCGATACATGCCCTCGCCGTCGAGCGGTATCAGGTGAGCTTCATCGACGATCACCAGATCGAATCGCCCCAGTACCGTCGCCATGCGGTAGGCAGACTGAATGCCAGCCACAACAACAGGAGCTTCCGACTGCCGAGACTTCAGTCCCGCCGAGTACAGTCCGACTTCAATATCCGGGCAGATCGCTTGCAATGCCTGTTGCTGCTGAAGCAGTAATTCCTTGACGTGTGATATGACCAGCACACGCCCGCGCCACTTCTTCACCACGTCCTCACAGATACTGGCGAGCAGTGGCGTTTTGCCGCCGCCTGTCGGTATTACAACGACAGGATTGCCGCTGTTGTTGGCGAGGTACTGGTAGACCGCATCTACGGCGGCGGTCTGGTAATATCTGAGCTGCATCTGGCGATGATCCTTTCCGCGAGTTGCATGAGTTGATCGAGTGGTACTATCGCCACCCATTGCTGTTTGTTTTTGCGATGCAGCACAACCGGCACGTCGTCCGTGCCAGCGTCCAGCGTCGCCTGCTCCATCGCGGCATACAGATTGAGCCGCTCTGTGCGTTTCACTTCGAAATGCACGCCTTCCAGATCAGTGACAATGTCCTGACCTTCCAGCCCCGAGAACTGCTGCCCGCGTCGAGCAGCAATTCCCAGAGCTTCGGTTACGGCCTTCGCGGCTTCGAGTTCGCCGCGTTTGCCTTTACTGCGTGAATGCGTGATTCATCACCTCACTTCGCCCAAGGCATGCCAGTTTTGGGTTGTGCTGCTGTGCCGGCGTTGCCGCCGATAGCCTTGTAACCCTTAATTCGGTTGGACAACTCGCCGTTGTCTTTCCGCTTCTCGACAGCAACCGTGGCGACGAATGGCCTGCCGTGCAGCTCCATAGCGTGCTGCGGTCGCATAACACCAACTGCCCGGCAGATCGCTGACAGCGTCTGCTGTGCAATCTTCACCGCCACCTCGTTTGAGTTCTTGAGGTTGAGGTTTTCAAACAGGTGCCGCCCCTTGTGCTCGCCGTCGAGCACTTCAATGGTCAGCTTCAGGTACTCACCCGACCCGCTAGCAGTCGGCTTCTCCTCACTGGCAGCAATCAGGCACGTGTACTCACCTGCCGGCAGCGGAGTAAACGCCTCACTCGGCTCGACAGTTGCCGCATCAAATCCATTCAACAGACTCATAGCGTGTGTTCCTTTCTCAGAACGAAATTGCGTCAGCGTATTCCTGCCACGACAGAGGCAGCGTTAACGGGAGATTGTCAATTCGGTTTTTGGCTTTGTAGGCAGGCATTTCTGCCGTGTGCATTACCCTGTTGCCAGTGCCTACGGCAATGTTACGCTCGTTGAAGCCGCTTCCCTCCTTCTTTGTAAACACCTGATAGTTCGCGAAGAAAACTTCGTCGCACCACTCTTGTAAAACCTCTGATGCCTCTTTGTGCAATTTCGGTGCATAGCGGTCGTAAGCGTCATTATCTGGCGGTGTATGCCGCTCCGCCCGTGAGTGTGCGAGCAACACCAACGTCAGCCCTTTATGTGTCCTTAGACCTTCGAGGTAACGCAGGATTTCCCGCCACCACTTCATGGCAAACTTGTAGCCCTTCGCGTATCCGTAATCCTCAATATTCTCGACCGCTTTACCTTTCTCGGTTGTCGGGAATTCCTCGATGACCTTCTGCCATATCAGGCGTTCCAGCCAGTCGACCGAATCGACAACCAGCGTCTCTCGGTCGTGATCTTCAGTGGCAAGTTGTGTCAGATAGCCGATCACGTCATCGTAGGACTCGGCTAGCGGGAACGACTCGCAATCGATGTCAGCGATGCCGTCCTCAGTTGGTAGAAACACTGCATTCGGAGCACCAGCAGCGAAAGTGCTCTTTCCGATACCATGCACCCCATAAAGCATTATACGGCGAGGCTTTGATTGTTTACCTTTGGTTGTTGTGAGAGGCATAATTAACCCCCCACAATCACGATGGAACCACCAACATTCGAGACGCGATGATTGATACCATCAATCTCGACATCGCGTGCCTCGCCGTCACCGACGAACTGAGCGAGATTTCGGTTTGCATTATTCAAATGCTCGCGTTGCTCGTTAAAGTGCTCTCGGGCACATAACAGATCGAGCACGCACCCAGCGAACTGTGAGTTCTGCGTCACTGTTTGCGTCACTTCCACATAAGAGGAAGAATGCCTCATAACTGTGTTCCTTTTCGTTGTTAATTAACCGCATCGAACAGCAACGGCTGCTGCTCAACAATTACTTTCTTAGCTTCCGCTTCCGGCGACACAGCCGGACAACACTCAACCTCGTAGCTATCATGTGGCGACCATCCTTTGTCACCGCTGATGTCAACCGCCGGCACCCAACTCATTGCGTTCACGGACTCATCGCAACTCGCAGAGATGTCCGTCGAGCAAATCACTGGCGGACCACCCGGCCTGAACGAAGCAATAGCACCCGCCGCACCTTGCCCGACCATGATTCGCAGAGCTGCACCCGGAGCACAGTTCTCCGGCTTGTAGTATTTCCAGTTGTTTAGAACGTGCAGGTAGACGCTCTGCTTGAAGTCGTCGATGTCGTGCTCGTTCATGCGATAACTGAACCGCACACGCTCCGACGTTGTGTCGACCAACAACGTCAGCAGGCACGATGACTCAGAACCTCGCCGAGTCTTGCCCGGTATCCCGAATGGTCCTTCCATGACCGTGCTCCTTAGCTGGCGAGTGGCATGAGCACATAACGAAAACCGCCGTCATGCGAGAAAGTCAGCGGCGATTCGCTGTCGATGAATTGCAGCGTCAGTTCGCAGTCCTCGCCGACTTTATTAAGTACCGGCAACAGGTACTCCGGGTTGATCCGCATCTCAGCCTTCGAGTCAAACAGTGACGGTCTGTTGACCCGCGACCGACCAACGTCAGCCGCCTCTGATGTCGCTGTGATGCCATCGTCACTGAAGTTGATGTCCAAACCGCGAGACTCTTCGCTGGTGGTAATGCTGGCAGACTTGAGTACCGCCGCGAGCGTGCCCGCATGGAATTCGAACGAGCTGCCTTTTGCAGTCGGCAGCACCTTTCGCCAGTCAGGGAACCTGCCCTGAACAAGCGGCGAATGAATGATGGCGTTCTCAGTTTTGAAGACGATCCCGCCGCCAGTGCCGAACGCGAATGACATTTCACCGACCGTGCCACACAGACCCAGCAGAGTCTTCATTGTTTTCAGTGGTACGACTGGCAGCACGTCGTTATCCGGCTCACCGTCGCATTCGCAATCAATCTCGTTGATCGACAGCCGCCGCCCGTCAGTGGAGACAAGTGCCAGTGTGTCCGAATCGACGAAGTCGAGCAGTACCCCGCCGAGTGCGTAGCGTGTGGACTCAGCGTCAACGCTTAACAGTGCCACATTGCCGGCAGCGTGCATCTGATCGCAGTCGACTCTGTAATCGCGGCCAGTGTTGTCGATGCCCTTGAATGGCCAGTCATCGACGTCAGGAGCAGACAGCTCCCACACGTCGTCGCCGCACTTGATGACGTTTTCGGCAAATCCGATTTCGTCTGCCGTGCATGCGTCGAGCAGTTTCGCAAACGACTTCACCGGCAGCAGTCGGGCGAAGGCCGGCTCAGAACAATCGCCCACCGACACGTACACTTCGCCGTCCGTTGCGTCGAGCGAAAACACTCCATCGCCGATTGCGAGACGGACATACTGATAGATTTCTCGCGGAGATCGTGAGGGACAAACGCCCGCCACTTGCCGCCATGCTGTTTTGAGCTTTTCGACAGAGAGCTTCATACGATTCGTTCCTTTTCTTGAGTCAGTGGATGACAGACCTTGCTGTCGCACTCATGAAATAGAGCTTCCCCACGCTCAAAGCGGCGTGCGTACACTTCGATCCGTTCGTTGGTTCCAATCTCGGTCATCGTGGGCCGCTTCGGTCGCAGTGGAGTCAGGATCGAGTCGATCGCATCGACGATCGCTGCCTCTTTCTGGTGCGTCTCAGCAGCGAGACAGTCGGCGACAACTGAGCGGCCAAAAGCACGCGGCATGATCGATTCACCGATCACGTTGCGTTCTTCTTCCCCGCCAAACGCGATGCACTTTTCGCGATGAATCTTCATTAGCTTCGCAACCATGTAAGGCTTCAGGTTGCGGCTTTCCATTCGTCGTTTCAGTAGCTCCGTCATCTGTTAGCTCCGTGCGTAGTTACAGCCTTTACACTGCCGGGATGAATCGGCGGCGTATTCATGGCTTGAGGTGTGTGACGCTCGACGCGGTCGAGCGATGATGAGAGCAGCTCACCGCTGGTGAGCATCCGTGCTACGATTTGCGGGCCAGCAACCACTGTTTCAGGTCGCTGCCCAGAATGAACATCCTCTGCCGGCTCAGCCGGATAACCGGCAGCCCGTCTTCTTCGATGTACCTGTAGATTGTCCTGCGGCAGCAATTCAGGATCTGCCGCAGGTCGTCCGTTGTGTAGAGTTCGTCGTTCACGATTTTCATCAGATGATCAGGCTCCGTCCGATCTCAGGATCAACCTGAATCGCAGCGTCGCCACAGACACGGCTGGCCGCTCGTTCGATCCGAGCCAGATGAGTCCCGCTGATCGTGCCGAGTTTCAGCATCAGCCTGTTCTCATGGCTGACGCGAGCCAGCCGGAACAGAGCGTTAGCGAGCCGCTGGAAGCGGCGGGCCAGCCGATCGAGTTCGTATTCGTTGACGAATTCCTTTGTACGTTGCATGTCTTTGGCCTCGGGTTGAAGTGGTGAATCAGTTGTGTGGGCGTCTTGTAACCGCTCCACCAATCACGTCAACCCGTTTGGTGCAAAAATGCAACCAAAAACGCACCAAACGTAAACCTAAACCCAAACCTAAAAAGGTTTTGCGTTTTCTCGAAAAAATCCTAAAATGCAGGAATGCAACAGAAAAAACAAAACGTCAGCCTAAGACGCATACAGGAGATTGCCGACTCGTACCATGAGATCGGCGATCGCTTCGAGGCGATCATTGCCGTGGCAAAACTAGGGCGAGCAAAACGGCTTGACCTGAAATTAGGCACCGTCACTGGCGTGCATTTCCACAAGATCGTCGACAGCATGGCCCGCATTGAAGCTGACGCCAGAATCAGTATCGATCAGCAATCACGCCGCGATTGAGGTACAGAGAATGAGCACACAAGTCAGCCGGCACTGCAAGTGCTGCCAACGAAAAACGCTGCATGTAAAGCAGTCACTCTCAACCGGAATGGGACTGCTGCTGACGATCATCACTGCGGGCACTTTTCTAGTGCTGTGGCTGCCTTACATGATGCTCGTACTGCCGTTTCGGCCATTCCGATGCCAGTCCTGCGGGAGCGGACGATTGACGTAATCCCGCAAAATGATCGCATCGAAGTTGATCGCTGCTGCAAGGCAAATTATGTTTACAGGCTGAAAAAGGAGATTCCCCACAACTGGACTGCCAACCAGTTAATCAAGACGCACGCTTTGCGTCGCAAACGCACGAGGCCAGCGTGTATGTCGCAGATGGAAGTCACTGTTTTCTTGGTAGTGAGCGAGGTGGAGTCTCACCCAATTCGAATCGAATTCAGCGAGTCAGACGCCAGCACTTTTGCGGCGAGATGCGAGCGGCTCTCGCCGAATTGCAAATTTGCAGTTGTGCCCGGCAAAGCGGTCATCGAATACAGCGAGGAGAATGAGTGCAGCCCGTCCGCGTCCACGTCATAGAGCGATCGCGAGCACGATTTCTGCAACTCGTCTACCGGGAACCGCGAACAGGCCGCAAAATCACGCGGTCGAGCGGTACGACCAATCGCCGCGACGCTGAGCGAGCTGCCGCCCGATGGGAAGACGAGCTAAACAGTCAGCAGGTCTCGGCAGATGGCTCGATCGCGTTTGGCCACTTCGTCGACCTGCTGGATGAGCGGCACCTCAAAGGCTTGCGGCCAAAGACTCGCACCGACTATCTCGGAGCACTTGAGCTGCTCGAGCGGTACTGTCAGCCGGCAACGTTGCGAGACGTCACCAGTGAGTTGCTGACGGAGTTTGTCGGTCACATGCGGTCAGACAGTCGTGATCGGTCTGAGGAGACCACACGCAGCCGTCTGGCGGCAATCAGAGCGTCGATCAACTGGGCAGTCGATGCCGGTCTGGTCCCGTTCTGCCCTCGCATGCCACGGATGCCTCGCCGTCGCCAGTCAGCGGGTGGCATGCGTGGTCGCCCGCTGTCTGATTCTGAGTTCAACCTGATTTTAGACGCAACGCCGCAGATTGTCGGCGACACCAGAGCACCGGCATGGCAACACAGCCTGAATGGCTTATGGCTCAGCGGCCTGCGATTAGGCGAGGCGATCGAACTGTCATGGGACCGCTCAGACGTGATAGCGGTCGATCTGAGTGGCCCTCGCCCGATGTTCCGCATCCCGCCCGGCAGCGACAAGAGCGGCAAGGGTAAACTGCTTCCGATCACCCCGGACTTTTCCGCCATGCTGGACGAGGCAACCGACCGATCTGGCAATGTGTTTCATTTCCCGAAAGAGCGACCCGGTAGAGCTGGCGGCGATCCCGGCGAGTACGCATCGAAGACGATCACGAAGATCTGCCGAGCCGCTGGAGTCCTTACCAGTGAGCACCCACCCCGCCACGCATCCGCTCACGACCTGCGGCGTTCCTTTGGTGCCCGTTGGTCAAGGCGAGTCATGCCGCAGGTGCTACAGCTTCTCATGCGTCACGAAAGCATCGAAACCACCATGAAGTTCTACGTTGGGCAGGACGTTCAGCACGCCGTCAGCGTGCTTTGGTCCGATTTCTGAAAAACTTTTTCTTTTTCCTTGAATGTGTCTTGCACATTCAACCGATGATTGTACTATTCACCCATCGCTGACACGGACACAACAAACCAAAGGGACAGAACAATGGCAGTCAAGCACGAAGAAACAGTTCAACGATACGTCATCCGAAACGCTCAAATGATTTCCATGCTGGAAAGCATGCAGGAGTTTGTATCGAATATGCCAGCACCCGATGAGAACGGCCACATCCCATGCATCAATTACGGACACATCGGAACAATGGCGAGAATCCATGATTTGCTGAAGGAAGCAAGCGACGCAGCGAGCCAGATGGGCAACTGAGCAACCACGGCGGCAACCGCGAACGTGCGGACACAACAAACCAAAGGGACAAGCAATGAGCGGCATTCAGCAAACAATCAGCGACTACCTCGACTACGAAGATCGCCAAGATCGCGAGTGCGATCGTCGCAATCTGTCGGCGTTTACAAAGCGATGCTTTGTCGGAATGGTAGAGTCTGGAGAAGCCACCTTCGACGACTTCGACGCCGTCATGCCCGGCCTGGCTGCATTAGTGCTCGCAACGAAGGAAAGTTATCAACGAAAGGCAGATCAGATCTCAAAAGGAACTTCGCATGAGCAACCACGGCGGTAACCGAAAAGGGGCAGGCAGGCCAGCAGTTCGCGGTGAGCGAAAGCAGTCACTGACAATCAGGATCACGCCCACCTTGCGTGCTTACCTTGATGCCACCACTGAAGGCAGTATTGCTGATCGCATCGAGTCGGAGTATCGTGACACTGCCGCATTCATCGCGTGGCAGAAGAATAATCATAAAAAGCACTGACCGCACAAGTCCACGCCTGGCATGTGGGTGGCAAAATGGGTGGCACACGGAACGACACAGCCAGCACAACCAACAAAAACATCACTCGCCCCGGTAGCTCAGCAGATAGAGCAATTGCCTTCTAAGCAATCGGTCGTAGGTGCAAATCCTACCCGGGGTATTTTGAACTGTATGCGGCATCCCAGTGCGAGTTAGTCACATGCCGCACTCGATGGCAACAGGCACAGAGCAGATCGCACTTCGCAAGCTCCAGCAGGACCTTTGGCCATGACTGTTGGCGAAGTCTTACCCATGAGAATGACTTGTCATCAGGCTCTTGATGGTGAAAGTCGTATGCTGCCGGATGCAGATCATCACGCCCGCAATCTGCACACGCACCGCCCTTTAGCTTTACTGCGGCAACTTTACGCTCGATCCATCGCCGCTTCTGGTAATCGTAAAGGTCTTGTTTGTTTGCGTACGCCAGTAATCACCTCTCGCGTTTGGGTGGCAAATTGGGTGGTAGCCGTAAAAGTCATCAATGAAATAGGCATGTTTTCGCAATTGCCCACCGGATTTCTAATCCGAGCTAATGCCGGCACTGCCGAAAGCCCGAAACATCTGTCGGACGGCAAACACCTGCGAACAGGGACTCTGACCGATCCGGCAAGCGTTGGGTGGTAGTTTGGGTGGCACTATGAGCTTCGCAATACTTGCGGCTACGCCGTGGCTGATCATGTTCGGTGCGTTACTGGTGATGCTGTGCCCGCCGGATTGAGCTGGAGCGTTAAAACGCTTCGCTCAAGTACGGTCACTCGATCTGTCAGCTCAAGATTCGCAACCAGTCGCGACTCGATGGCTACGATTCGCCCATGCACCGAGTACGCCCACGGTATCGCAGCGATAAGCACGGTTGCCTGTAGTGCTATCAGTCCCGTCAGTAGTTCGATCACTTTGCGTTCTCTTTCAACCATGCGGCAGCGTCTTTCGCTGCCTGGGCGTGCTTCTGCTTCTGCCGTCTCTTGATCAGGACTTTGCCCGCTTCAGTTGCGAAGCCGAGCCAGCCTTTCTTCGTCAGCAAACCGCCAATCGCCATGCCGCCGAGGTGGCTGGCGGCAAACGACGCGATGATTCCAGCAATCGTGCCCATTACTGATCCGCCTTTCGATGCAGCAAGCCGCTGAGGATTCCGAACAGACCCCAGAGGTAGCTGAGTGGTTTCTCCTGCACGTCGCCCTTCAGTGCTTTCGCTTCGGCGAGTGCTGTCTGAGCGTCTTCTTTGATCGCAGCAGCGTCGGCCTTGAGAGCGAAGATGGCTCTTGCTTTCTCGATCGGATTGGCTGACTTCAATCTTTCCAGATCGTCTTTTGCCTTGAGCAAACCGTCTCGCAGGTCCGCGACAGCCGCTTTCGTTTCGTCGACCTGCGACGGAGCAGGTGGCGAGTCTTCGGCTGGTGGCTCGCCCGGTTGTGGTTCCGGCTGTGGTTCCAGTGGCGGGAACGCAACCGGCGGCTTCTCGCCGATGATCAGTTTGCCGAGTCCGTCAAAGATGCCAGCGATCCAGCCGATCAGACCGCCTCGCCGATCAGGGTCGTAGCCGACTCGATACTGGCTGGTGCCTCGTACCCAGATGACCGGGAATCCGAGCCTCGCTGGTGCTTTCGCCACGTCAGCGAACTCGGTCGCGACCGCTGGATCGCTCCAGGTCTGTAGGTCTGGATTCCAGGATACGAACTGGAAATCGTAATCACCGAGGCGTCCAGTTGTTGCGTCGAATTTCAACCGCTCGCATGGAGCACAGCCGGGCGTCGTGAAGACCACAACGGGGTTCCGTTTGTACGCGACTGGCTTATCGGCTGGATTGCTCATCGCCTGTCGAATGGACGTCAGTCCGATCCAGTAGGACCGAGGCTCTGAGCCACTCATCGACAGCAGACCAACAACCTCGCCGGCTTCATTGAACAGGGGACCGCCGCTGTTGCCCCCATCGCTCTGCCAGTTGGTCACAACTCCGTCATCAATTCTGACCGCGAAGGATGAATTGCCGCTCGTCGTAAATCCGATCCGCTCGACCCGTCCGGCGTTTCGCTGATAATTGCCGGCGGGGTAACCGACTGACCAGACTTTGTCACCGGCTTTCGGCTGCGACTTCGCTACTGGTGCGAACGGCAGACCGCCGACTCCGCTGATTCGATACGTCTGAGCCTCGTCGATGCCGTTCTGCGGTGGCGAGTATTCGATCGTCGCTTCGTACTTCGAGCCGTCCGGGAACGTGACTGGTATGATCGGTGCGTTGCCGCAGTGGTCTGCGGTCAGAATCAGTCCGTCAGCCGACACGCAGACGCCCGAGCATCCGCTGAGACGCACGACGGCTGCTTCGTTTGCATGTGCGGTGCCGCCAATACACAACGCGATCAGGAGACTTATATTTCGCATTCGCTCGCCACCGCTAGAGGGTACAGGTATTTCTCAACAAAGTGATTCCGAACCATATCCATGCGGAACCCGAGCACCCT
>Ga0129333_10004213_pt1 | contig 13464 bp, 9 predicted proteins | sample CPB6_08_DNA_FD_94474 | JGI IMG/M metagenome (GOLD analysis project Ga0129333, IMG submission 94474) | Freshwater to marine salinity gradient microbial communities from Chesapeake Bay, USA - CPBay_Sum_0.6_0.8_DNA | ecosystem: Environmental > Aquatic > Marine > Coastal | place: USA: Chesapeake Bay... | reverse complement strand
TCATGAGAATTTTAGTGTTTTTACGACTTTTTAGATTTTTTTGGATTTTTAATCGTGTTTTTACAATCTTTATAGATATAGTGTATTTTAGTATGTTTTACAGTTACAATAAAAAAAAAATTAAATAAAATAGTATAAAAAAGTTATGAACCACCAGATTTGCATGGTAAAGACGACCAAGAAAAATAAATCCCGAAAAAAATAAAAAACTTTTTATTACGTTGCATGGTAAAACATAGTTTGCGATAACATTGTAAAAAAATGAAAAAATAAATCGAAAATAAATCAAAAAACATGAAAAAATAAAAATCCCTCAAAACTGGTAGTAGAGAGGTTTTTCAAAACGCAGATTTTTTTACATGGTTTTACATAAGGAACATCCAAAGTAAAAAAAAGACCCCCATGTAAAAGCATAATAACGCCCATGCAAGAAAAAAGACCCAAAATGGCAAAAAACGCTCATGACTACGCTTTGCATGGTCAAAAAAACCGGAAAAAACGTACATCGGATGCACGAAAACCCAAAATTTGCATGGTAAAAAGGTCATGGTAGAAGCTATAAGTCTCATGATAATAACAGCGTGGTTGAAAAATCATCCATGAAAAAATACCATGTAAAATACTACGAGAACCACCGTCACCGCCAAAAAAAGTCCCATTATTACCAAGCCTTTTTTATTTTACATGGGGACCATGTAATCAGCATGGGAAAAATCACGACCTACACCTCAGTTGGAATCATGTAAAAGCATGGTATTTTCTTAGGGGGTCCAAAATACATGTAAAACAGCGTAGGACCTTTTTTTTGAGAAATTTTGCGTAGTCAGCATGTATCGAAAAAATTAAAATTGTCCAAAAACTGAAATGACTCGTTGCATGGGACAAAAAATCGGCGGATATTGACATGCCCCCCTAAAAAAAGCATGGTCCTACTACGCCCCCACTCAGAGCAATTATTAAAAATCCGACACCTAACGTAATAAAAAATGACTAAAAATCAAAATAAAAAAGTGAACATACTTTTTTTACGTGGGCTATTACCATAGATTATTAAAAATCGAAATCGAAGTCATTGGTAGTCGAGCATGGGCTATTACCATAAAACTCAACTTTTTCAAACCATTTTTTATTACGCTTTATTACCATGATTTTTATAAAAATCGAGATTCAAAAAATGAAAAAAATGAAAAAATAATTGATTTTTAACAAAAAAAATGAAAAATCGTCAAAAAACGTCAAAAAATCATCATGCAAAAAAATATCATTTTTTTTCCTAAAAAAAGCATCGTGGGGGTCATGGTAATAAAACCGCATTTTTTCAAAAAAAACGTATTTTTATTATGCTAAAATCATCATTTCTGACTCAAAAAATCCCTTTTACGTAATGGTTATTACCATAGAAAAAAATAAAATTATTTTTGCGTAATGATTTTTAGACTTTCAAAAAAATCGTTATGTAAAAAATCGCCAAAAAAACATGAACATACTTTTTCCCATGTAAACCATTACGCCAATTTTTAAGAGCTTAAAATATTGCGTAAAGACCATGTTGATTTTTATTGGAACAATATGAAAAATGACCCAAAAGCATGATAACCCATCGTAGCGACATTTTTTATTTATCGAAATGGAACAAAACAGCGTAGTAAATGACAAATTAAGCTTTTGTTCCTGACGCTAAAATGGAACATTAAAAATCGAAAATGAAAAATTCAGACATGTATCATGCATTTTTTCGATTTTTATGAAAAAAAGTGGTTTTGCGTAGTCATAAAAAAATCATCGTCAATCGGCCAATTTTTCCATGAAATTTTCATAAAATTTTTATGAAAATTCATAAAATTTTTATGAAAACCCCTCATGAACGACCAGATTCTGAAGAGTTTCATAAAAATTTTATGAAACGCATAAAATTTTTATGAAATCCATAAAATTTTTATGAATCAGTCGAATTTCATAAAAAAGCGTACATACTTTTTTTGCGAAAAAAACCCACTACGCATTTTTTTTCAAAATTTCCATCCCAAAATAACAACATTCTGTCGCACCCGATTCATACACCTCCCCCAAAATCATCTAAAAGTCGCAAACATTGTAAACCCCATGTAAAAAACGCAAAAAATCCAAAAAAACGCTCATGGTAATCTTTTTGCATAACAAAAAAATCTGAAATTTTCACAAAAAAATCTTACATGGTCTCTCAATCACCCATTTTCCCTAAAAAACCGCCGACTACCATGACTCCGTCTTCTACCCTCCCTCTCAAAAAAGCATGACACCTCCCACCATAAATTTTTTTTTCATCACCAAAAAATTTTATGGTAGTCATTTTTTCGGAAAAAATCGCGTCCCATGCAAAATCCGGATATTGACCTTTTTCAAAAACACAACATCGCATCCCATGTTAAAAATACAAAAAACATAAAACCCTCTGGTAATAAGCCCATGCTATCGTCTCAAACAGGCCCAAAAGCCATGATAATATCCCCATGTTAAAAACGACCAGATTCAATAATAATGCGATTTTACATGGGCTCCACGCATTTTTTTAAAAATGGCCAACTGGTCCAAAAATAACGTCGCCAAGACTACCATAGCCGGATTAAAAATCCAATTTGCGTAGTAAGACCATGTAAGCGAAAAAAATTTTTCGTCGATTTTTATTAACTTTACATGATAAACCATGCTAACTTTTATAAAAATCCGACTTTTTTTTGCGTAGTTGCGTAGGGCAGGAAGTTCCACGGTCCCGAGTTGCATGACGGTTATTACCATAAATTTTTTAGGAGCCTCCGTTGCATGATGACCCATTTTCCGGAGATTTTTCGTTATGGTAATGACCCCCTAAAAAACACCCATTTTTTTGCGTAATCCAGAGCGTAGTCTCCCTAAAAACCGGAAAAACCCCCCTACGCAACACTCTTCATTTTTTTACACCGAAAATCCACCGACCATGCTGATTTTTCTCTCCAAAAGTTATAAACCACTAAAATGACTACGCTCGACTACCATAAATGACGGCTCCCTTTTTTAAACTCTTCGCCTACGCAAAACGCCAAAAATCGCTCATGGTAATGGTCCAAAACGGGGGGAAAAAATCGTACATACCATGACGACTACCATAAAACCCCACTTTTTCAACTTTTTATAAATCGAGTTTCCCATGCAAAATCAAAAAATCGATAAATACCCTATCACGTGCTTACCATCCAAAAATCGAAAAAGTGAACCACCAGATTCAGACTACCATAGCCCACGCTTTTTGACCCCTTTTTTTGACCTCGATTTTTTGCGTAGTCCGCGAAAATCAGTCAAAAATGAAGACTACGCAAACGCAAATCCGGATTTTTTCTAAACTACGCTTTTTACATGGCGGATCTGGTGGTTCACTTTTGAAAAATGTTGCGTGGCTCTTACAATGTGGTCGAATCATGACATCAAATTTAGCAATGAATTGTTGTAAAAACTTTTCATGTGAAAAACGTAATTTTTCATTTTTCAAAAAAAATATTTTTTCATTTTATAAAAAACGGATTTTTTTTATAAAAATACAATGTTTTCTGCACGTGTTCTGGTGGTTCACTTTTAGTTTACAATGTAAAAAACAACAAAATGATATAAAACATATAAAAATAAATAATATTTTATATATTATGACAACTGAATTAGTTGAAGATGAAGATAGTGGTTATGAATTAGTTAAAAGAAATGGAGAAGTTATAGCAAAATATCCTATTACTGAGTTAAAATTGTTAAAAGAAAAATTTAAAGATATATGTTCAACACCCGAATTTTCTGAATATAAAAGTTTAGATGATTTTATATATAGTATAGATTTTTTAGAATTTTTGGAATACTTTTTAGATTATTTAAATAAAAAATATCCATATATGACTACTTATAAAAAATATAATAATCAAATAACAAAAAATGAATTATTTATAATGAATACATTATCGTTTAAAAAATTAATCAATTTTGCTTTTGATTATTTATATTATTCTGGAAATGATGATTTAAGGTTATTATATAACAATATAAATATTGAATTAAATAAAATAAAAAATACAAAAATATTTAAAAAAAAAGAACAAAACATATTGATACGTTTATATAATGGATTTTTATATTTTTTAGAATTATTAATTGAACGACCGAAAGATATATATCTTGAAATGACTTTATTTACAATGTTTAAGAAAAAATTATTAGAAGGTAAATTAATTAAATCACAACCAACATTTAATCAATCATCTTTAACAATGATATATAATCAATTTGAATATAACGAAATATTAGAATATCGAAAAAATTTATTATCAAAGTTTAGATTATTTCAAAGAAAATATTTATCTGCTATTGCGAAATTAAGAAAAATTGGTCCTCCAAATATTACAAACAAAGAATCACGAGATATTAAGAAAGAATTGAATAAAAATAAAAATGTTGATTACAAAGCATATGAAATATTTTGTAAATATGTATTGAATAAAGAAGAAAATGAAGCTATTTATGATTATTTAGCAGGAATTCATAAAAATACTTTTAAAGGTGTAATTCATAAAAATATAAATAATAAGACAGTCGCTAATATTAAAGCGAATACAAAAGAAAAACATCATAAAGAATATCTTGAACGAAGCAAAGCAATATTAAAAATGGTTGAGGCTAAAATAGAAAAACATGGTGATATAATTGATATAAAAACAAAGCATCAAGTCAAAGCAATCAGAGAGTTATTTGATTCAAAACAATTTAAAAATATGACATTTAGTTTTGGTAATAATTTATTTGAACAAAAAATAATAAAAGAATGTAAAACAATACGGGCAATAAATAAAGAAATTGATAATATGATAAAAAAACATATAAAGAAAGAACATATAAATAAAAAACAAGAAAAAAGAGAAAAATTGTTAAAATTATTAGATGAATTAAAAGAAACAAAAGAACTTAGAAATAATGTAAATATAAGAGGAAAAATAGTAGACTTATTAGGATATGATTTGTTAAGGAAAACTAAAAAATTATCACAAAAAGAAAGTAATACAATAAATCAAATTCAAAATAAATTAAATAAAATATTACCAAAATCATAAACATCTTTCTTTCTTATGAACAACTACTGCTTCATTAAATTGCTTGAACGCATTTAATGTTTTTCCTTGTGTCATCCCACAAAAACCATCCACAGTTCTTGAAACACAATGACTCGGAAAACCAGTTGCGTTCAACTCATCGCGATTAAATTCAGCATGTATTGTCGCATCATTTATATATTTTGGATAAATAACTTGATTGAGAAATTTTTCATCGATTGTCCATTTGGAGTCTGGTAAATTAAAGTATTCGTAATATTTTGCGATTATATCGGTATTACACATTACCCGATTTCTTACTCCAAATAATCCAGCACATATTTTCTTATGTGTCTCTTTATCACGCATAATATGAATACTCTTATTTGTATTATCCAGCCATTCTTTAACTGCGTCGGCTTCTCTCTGAATAAGCCTTGAATCCGCATCACGAAAAATAACGACGTCATTATTTTTATTGAATCCAGCGAGAAATCGTAGCATTGAATTTCTGGGATGGTTCGGTAAATTGACTGGAATACACTCAACATTCTTTATTTTTTTTAATTCGTCGATAACTTTCCCAAGAGCAGTTTTCGTATAATATACGACCATATACCAATCAGGATATATTTTGTCCAATAAAAGAGCATTCTCATAGACTCCGTAATTATATAACTTATTGTCTCCCCATATACAATAACTAATTACTTTACGCATAAATTATAATATAAAAAAAACTAACTATTAAAATATTATGAAAAAGGACCCTATTAAATTAAACACAATCGAAAACGCAAATGCTATTGTTCGTGGTAAAGAAATACCAAATGGCCAGTTAGATATGGTCATTTGCGACCCTCCTCAATATTCAAATATAAATGACAAACTTCTTAACAACTGGAAAAACAAGGAAGAATATTATCAGTGGTTTGATTTGTATATGAATATTGTTGCTATGAAATTGAAGAGAACTGGAATCTTTTTTTTAATTGGCGCATTTGAGGAAAATTATAGGTTAATTGAAATAATTAGACGCTATAAATTTGAATTAGAGGATACATATTATTTTCTTAAAAATAGGAAACATAATACGTATAAAAAGAATAGGGAGATTATAAAAACTACGCCAGTCGTGGATTGTGTAATGGTATTTACAAGGAGTCATGTTAGAGAAGTTAAAACATTATTACTCGCAAAACAACGAGAGCATAGACTAACTCCAAAAGATATAAATATTTATTTGACTGGGACTGGCGAAGGTGGTGGATACTGGTCGTTATATTGCGGCGATAATAGAAGAAATGTAATTCCATCGCCAGACCATTGGGAAAAATTCCAAAAATTATTTGATATTGATGTTGAATATAGTGTTATTCAATGTCAATATCGGCCATATGATGGAATAAATATGTGGGATGAAGAGATATATTTTGAAGAGAAGAATGATAATATTAAATATATTGATAGACCACAAGAGCTATATGAGCGTATATTTTCAATGAATCGGAATGAGCTTTCTAAATTGGTCGTTTGGGATTCATTTATTGGATATGGAAATTGTATAAAGGTTTGTAAGAAATACTCGATTGGCTATTATGGACATGAAATGAATTGTGATGTATTTATAAAAGCAAAGATGAACATTTGAAAAATAAAAACTATAATATTATAATGTCAAATGAAAAAAAAGTAATAAACGATGATATATTTTTTACGAAAACTGTATCAATATGTAAAAATTTGACGGTATGTCAAAATATAAATGGTTGTAATAATTTAGATATCGGAAATCGAGCAGTCATTGGTGGAAATACTTCAATCGACCCAGATGAAATTATTACAACAACCGATGTTTCAATGGGACATAATTTAATTGTAGTAAATGATGTCGGTGTCGGTAATAATTTACACGTATTACAAAATGCGAATATTGGTAATAATTTAGAGATTGATGATATTGTATTATCAAAAACAATTATTACTGGTTCAACTGGTCCAACTGGTCCAGCTTTACAAATTAGTTCTCATTTCATTCCGTCAGAAGATAATCAATATTCTCTCGGTTCCCAGAATAATCGATGGAAAGATTTATATGTCGGCCCTGGAACAATCAATATTGAAGGAATAACTGGAAGTGCTTTTGCTACAATTGGAACTGATTTACAATCAACAATATATACAGAAACTGGTTTCGCAACTCCTTTTATAAATATAGGACCAGAAATAAGTTCAATTCAAGCAGTTGGTGGATGGAATATTCGAAGTTCTGGAATTCCATTTACTCCAAGTTTTGATTTAGTAGCCCAAGAAAATACAATTGATGGATTAACAGGGCCGATTTATTCATTAATACGAAATACTGGTGGTTTAACTGGCCAACAAGGAGCGACCGGCCTTCAAGGTCCAACAGGCCTTCAAGGTCAAACAGGCCTTCAAGGTCAAACGGGTTCAACAGGCTCACAAGGACCAACGGGCCCACAAGGAGCGACCGGCCTTCAAGGTCCAACAGGCCTTCAAGGTCAAACAGGTTCAACTGGACCACAAGGAGAAACAGGTCTTCAAGGTCCAACAGGATTACAAGGTCAAATAGGTTCAACAGGCCCACAAGGAGCGACTGGCCTTCAAGGTCCAACAGGCCTTCAAGGTTCAACTGGATTACAAGGTCAAACGGGTTCAACGGGCCCAACGGGCCCAACTGGTCTCCAAGGAACAACTGGTCTCCAAGGAACAACAGGCCCACAAGGTCCAACGGGCCCAACGGGTCCAACTGGTCTCCAAGGAACAACTGGTCTCCAAGGAACAACAGGCCCACAAGGTCCAACGGGCCCAACGGGTCCAACTGGTCTCCAAGGTCCAACTGGTCTCCAAGGAACAACAGGCCCACAAGGTCCAACGGGCCCAACGGGTCCAACTGGTCTCCAAGGAACAACAGGCCCACAAGGTCCAACGGGCCCAACGGGCCCAACTGGTCTCCAAGGAACAACAGGCCCACAAGGTCCAACCGGTCCAATCGGCGCAACAGGCTCAAGTTCATTCAATTCATATACTCTATCTCCAACAATAACAGCAAATACTACAATAAATCCAGCATCTGATTATAATGTATATCAAATCGATACATCATCAAATACAATTACAATCCAACTTCCATCCACGTCTGGATTAAGTCGTATTTATATATTTAGTGATGTAGGAGGTAATCTTATAAATAATAACCTTACTCTTCAAACAGATGGAACAGATACAATTTCAGGAGATTCATCATTTACAGCAAATATAAATTATAGTTCAATACAAATTATATCAAATACAATCGATAAATGGCTTGTAATATAAAATCTTACTTATAGTATGACATTCATACCATCAGTATTATCAAAACAAGATAATAATAATAGCACTACAATATCCGCATCTAATTTTTCAGGAACATCGACAGATACAACAGGTTATACAAATTTAATTATAACAATAAAATCAGATACAGATTCTGCTGCGGGAGGAATCGTTATATCATTCTCATCAGACAATTCACCATTTACATTCACATCATATTATACGGATACGTATTTTGCAAATACAACATATAACCGAACATTTAAGATAATTAACAAATATTATAAAATATCATATACTTCTACATCGACACCATCAACACTATCAATAACATCATTTTTAGATACAAACGCATCAGATACGGTTGTTCAAGTTGGAAATAACATTTATTCTGCCGCAAATGATTCAACCCAAGATGCGTTCGGTAAGCTTAGAACAACATTTCCAACAACCCTATTGGACAATAAATTTCCATCAGGCGCAGGAGCAACTGGATATATAAGTAATAATATGATGGACTGTTATAAATCGACAACTGTTGGAGGAGGAACTGCATCCGCAACATTTGGAAATTCAAAAGTTATTTTAACAGTGTCGGGAACAGCAACTCAAATAAGTCAGAGTCGCAAATATTGTGTATATCAGCCCGGAAAATCTATGCTAATTTTATTATCAGGAATAATAACAAATTCATCAAATACAGCAGGTATTACAACAAGACTCGGATATTTTGATGATTCAAATGGCCTCTTTTTCCAATATGATACAACTATATCGGTTGTATTACGAAATAATAACACAAATACAATAATCGATCAGTCAAATTGGAACATTGATAAAATGAATGGGACTGGTATATCAGGAATAACACTAAATTTTGAAAAAGCGCAGTTATTTGTTATTGATTTTGAGTGGTTGAGTGTTGGGCGTATTCGTTTCGGTTTTTATATTTTTGGAAGAATAAATTATTGTCATCAGATTACAAACTTGAATGAACTAACAGGTCCATATATGCTAACCGCAAATTTACCGACACGATATGAAATAAGTTCAACAACTGGTGCATCCGGAACACTTACTCAAATATGCGCAACAGTTATATCAGAGGGTGGTTATACTCCAATTGGACGTTCATTTTCAGTGGGAACACTCCCAAATACAAGTATATCAGTTTCAACAACAGAAACCGCAATTCTTGCAATAACAGGTATTTCAACATATAATCACGAAAATATTCTTCCAACAAGCTTTACAATAATGGATACAGATAATAATAATGGATTTTTATATAGATTACGGTTATATTTATCTCCAACAGGCGCGAGTAGTCCATTGAATGGAGCAACATTATTACCAGCGGATGTTAATAATAGTGTAGTTCGTTATTCAATATCAGGTTTAACAATACCAGCCGGTTCAATAATAGTTGACCAAGGCTATTTTTATGGACGAGGAATCGTTTCATTCAATAGCCTTTCCGATGTTTTCACAAATATAATTCAGATAACTTCAAATATAGATAATGTTTGTGATGTATTATTATTAACCGCACAAAAAACTGGAACGACAGGAACAGGTAATGTTTTTGCTTCAATGTCATGGCAGGAAATTTATTAGATAAATATCTTTCAATGAAATATATTTTATTTGTAATTACAAATAAAATATTTATAAGAATATGACAAATAAATATATAGTTTGGTTTGATGAAATCGGATTATCAGATGTCGCCTTAGTCGGTGGAAAAAATTCAAGTTTAGGTGAGATGATATGTAATTTGAAGCAGTTAGGAATTCAGGTCCCATTTGGATTCGCAATTACAACCAACGCATATCAATATTTCCTTGAATACAATAATTTAGTGGAACAAATAAAAGATAGCCTAAAAAATGTTAATTATAATGACCACGTTGGTTTATGTAGAACTGCTCAAAAAATAAGATTAAGTATAAAAAATGGAGAGTTTCCAAAAGATTTAGAAAAAGAAATATTCGAAAAATATGAAAAACTGAGTAAAATGTATAATCCTCCAAATATTAAAAATTATGAAGTTGATGTTGCAATCAGGTCATCAGCTACATGTGAAGACCTTTCTAATTGTTCTTTTGCTGGCGCCCATGATACGTATTTAAATGTTAAATCTGCAAAAAACGTTTTAGAAAAAATAAAAGACTGTTTTGCGAGTCTATATACTGAACGCGCGATTGATTATAGAAAAAACATTAATTACAACAGCGACTCAATAAAAATTAGTGTCGGAGTTCAAAAGATGGTTCGCGCGGATTGTGGAGGATGCGCCGGAGTCGCTTTTTCCTGCGACAACTTATACGGGAATGATAATGTTATAACAATTAATTGTAATTATGGTCTCGGAGAATCCGTTGTAGGAGGAACAGTTGATGTGGATGAAATAATCATACATAAAGCCAATCTTAGAAAAGGTCATCGCGCAATTGTTGATAAGCGCCTTGGAAGTAAGGAGGAGCAGATGATTTATTCAGATTCTCTTGAAAAGCGGACCCAGATGATAGCGGTCCATGAAGAAGAACGTCATAAATATTGTATATCAGATGACCACGCATTGGAATTGGGGCGATGGGTCCTAATATTGGAGGACTATTATTCAAAGCGCAATGGTTCTCATATAAATATTGATTGTGAGTTCGGAGTAGATGGAGAATCGAATCAGTTATTCCTATTACAATGTCGTCCAGAGACTGTTCATACAAATACGAATCAAAACGTTTTGGTTGAGTATAAATTCATAAATGAACCGCCAGAGCCCGTAGCAAAGGGAATCGCCGTTTGTGAGAAGATTGCGACAGGAAAAGTTAAAGTTATTTTCACAATGGACACTCGCGTCGATAAAATTGAGTTTGATGAAGGAGATATTTTGGTAACAACATTTTCTACTCCGGATATGGAGCCTTTAATGAAAAAGAGTAGCGCAGTTATAACATGCACTGGTGGTCCAAGCTCTCACTGCTCAATTGTATGTCGAGAATTGAATAAACCAGCGGTTCTTTCAGTAAGCGACGCAACTAAGATTTTCAAGAATGGTGATATTCTTACTGTATCATGCGCTCAGGGTTCAACAGGTTATATTTATCGTGGTCATGTCCCATTCCAAAAAGAGGAAACAACCCTCAATTTCTCAGAACCCCCTTGTAAGATTGTTCTGAATGTGGCGGACCCATCACAGGCGTATAGTTTCGCGCGACTACCAAACTCCGGTGTCGGTTTGCTTCGTCTCGAACATTTAATAAGTAATCATATTGGTATTCATCCAATGGCACTTATTTGTCCCAACTTAGTCGATTCATCAACACTATCTAAAATAAAAGAACTAACAAAAGGATATGATGATTTGAAAGAATACTACGTTGATAAATTGGTATTCGGAATTTCTAAAATTGCGTCTGCTTTTCCTGTGGATACGTCTGATATTATTGTTCGTGGGTCCGATTTTAAATCGAATGAATTTCGTGGTCTAATTGGAGGCGACTTCTTTGAACCGCATGAGGAGGCCCCAATTATTGCTTGGAGAGGCGCGTGTAAGTATTATTCAAAAGAATTTCGCCCCGCGTTTGAATTGGAATGTCGAGCGATGTCTATTGTTCGAAACACTATCGGTTTTAAGAACGTTCATTTCGAGTTTCCTTTTGTAAGAACCACATCTGAACTCATAAAAGTTCAGGAAATTTGTAAGGAGAATGGAATGGAGCGCGGAAAAGATGGTCTAAAACACGCATTAATGTGTGAAATAACAAGTAATGTAATACTCGCCGACAAATTTGCTCCTTTTGTCGATTACGTAAGCATCGGAAGCAATGATTTACAGATGGCGTCAATTATGTGTTCTCGTGATGACGCATTAGTCCAACACTTAAATGATGAAGATGAATGTTTAAAGAAGATGATTAGCATGGCTATTAAAAGTTATCATTCACATGGTTTGAAAATATCAATTTGCGGGGACAGACCATCGATTGATTTCCCTTTTTTTAAATTCCTCATAGAAGAAGGAATCGATGCGATTTCTTTATCTCCAAATTGTGTAATTAAAACATTGAAAATGTGGGAAGAATCAAAAATATAAATTAAACTTTATATTTTAAAATATAATTATATTATTTTTCTAAAATATAATATATATGAACGTGATAAGTTTTTCAGTTTGGGGAAACGCCCCATCTTATTTTTATGGAGTATTAGACAATTGTATATTGATAAAGCATAAATTACCCGAATTTACATGTTTTGTTTATCATAATAATTCACTTCCTAATAATATAAAAAATATTTTGGAACAATTAGGAAATGTGCGTTTAATTCAAATGAATAATACAAATGATAAAAGGAACACAATGTGGCGTTTTTTACCAGCATTTTATAAGAATATAAATATATGTTTATCAAGAGATGCAGATTCAAGAATGGAACCAAAAGAGATTAAAGCAATTCAAGACTGGTTAAAATCAGATAAAAATTTTCATATAATAAGAAATCATCCTGCACATCAAAGAAAAATATTAGCTGGATTATGGGGTTGTCGTAATAAAATATTAAGACCACTTTTTAAAGATTATTTGAATTATATATCAAAACCATATATCGCTAAGAATTGGATTGTAGATGAGATATTTTTAGAAAAGATAGTTTATCCATATATAATGAAATTAAATACAGTTTATGTAAATGCATCACATAATAGATATGAACCAAAGTCTTCTCAACATGATCTTGATAATTCTCTACCAAATGAGTATGAGCGTTTTATTGGATGTCCAACAAAGAAAGCAAAGTATATAAACAAATATTATCCAAATTTACTAAAAGGTATTCGTTTAACCAAATATCGTATGGGTTAGTTAACTGTTAATTTATATAATAATTTCTTAGTAAATGTAAAATATTAATTTTATTAAAATATTTTTATTTAAATTTTAGCTTTAGTTTTACCGAATTTGTTATTAACACAGAAGAAGAAGCAAGGTTTATCGTAATAATAAGTATTATAATTTCTGTTAGCTTTAAGTGGGTTTTT
>Ga0129333_10004212_pt1 | contig 13464 bp, 19 predicted proteins | sample CPB6_08_DNA_FD_94474 | JGI IMG/M metagenome (GOLD analysis project Ga0129333, IMG submission 94474) | Freshwater to marine salinity gradient microbial communities from Chesapeake Bay, USA - CPBay_Sum_0.6_0.8_DNA | ecosystem: Environmental > Aquatic > Marine > Coastal | place: USA: Chesapeake... | reverse complement strand
TTTTTTCGCGTGTAAAAACAGTCACTTAGCAGAAACATCTAAGTGACTGTTTTCGTTTGGGTTTTGCTAACTGACTGTTTTTACTTGCGTTTCTGTGAAAGTGACTGTAAAAAGCCACTCCATTGGGATAGTCTTAAGTTCCAGTTGTAGTTGGTGTCGAAAAAAATCTTTTGGAACTTGATTTTATTCTGGACACTTTCTTCCCAGTAATCGCGCATCACCATAGAAAGAACTCCAGCAAACCTATTAGCATGTTCGTTTCCGCTTTCATGCCATCCATACATAACACCAAAGTTGGCACATGTTTCTGGTAGTGCCGCGAAATTTGGGCACACCACAACACAACCAGCGCTCATAGCTTCAATCACGGAGATTGCCGAAGTCTCTGGCCATACGTTAGGATACGCATAGATATGTGCCTTCTTTAGTGCTTCGCGAACAACTTCATTTGGCTGATATCCATGATAGGTAATGTTAGGATGATTTCGACAACGATCGAACAGTTCCTTATATGGTTCGTCACGTTGTTCCCAGCCATAAATCTTGAACGACGAATAAACGTCTAGGTGAAAGTCATAACCATTTTTTGCCAGATATTCAACGACTGGAATAAGAAGTTCTAATCCACGATGCGGCGTCGTATGGTAGATAAGATTCAGCTTGCCCTTTGGCTTTTCGTGTTGTTCGATTGGAACAATTGCATTTTGTAGCACCACTCCCTTAGAATATGGAACGCCAAGTCCCATATTGAAAGTGGCTTGCTGATAATGCGAAACGAAAACCAAAGACTCGAATCTATCAAGACTGGACTTTTCCTTTAGATGCTGCGACTCAGGGTCGTCCCATGTATCGTGCAACCAAAGGATATTGCGCTTGCTCGTATCTACTGCGCGCACGCGCGAGCAAATGATATTGAACTGCTTTACTAGATCAGGATCAATGCGTTGCATTAGTCCTTCATACATTTGCTCGGTTCCGCCTTTAGAACCAATGTGTGCGTATGTGCCATTATCGGCAGGAGCGATTGCCTCTGCCGATTCTTTCAAACCACTAATCTTTAATACAGTCATATTGCTTCCTTATTATATTCACCTTCAATTGAATAAGATATAATACTATCTAGGCGAAACGAACGCCAACCATTATTATCCATATCCCATACGGCAAGAATATTAGGGTTGTGCTTTTTCTTACTGATAGTTTCTTCTATATCAATTTGTTCTGGAAGATATTTTTCTATTAATGTGCACCGCATATTGCGCTTTGTGCCATCCTTCTTCGTGAAGGTAACATTGATTATGTTATTCGCAAACAACTTGCGGAACGCTTCATTATCTTCAGTCATTATCCTCTCCTCATCTTAGATATTTCACTTGCGGATTCTTTGCTGAACACAGGAACCATATTGGACTTGTGCATGGTAGCAATGCCAAGCAACTTCATTTCGCCGCTGTATTCTTTGGCATCTGCTTTCGGGGCAACACCTCCAGGGATCGTGTTGGAAAGTGGAGCGATATTACGATCGTCGCGAACTTGTTCAACAATGAGTTTTCGCGGCGAAGTATTATCGCGCTTGTAATATCCTACCTTGCGAAGAAGTTCCTGAGTTCGACGATCAGATTCTATTTGAGATAAAGTTCGCGCTTTAGGTTTGCGCTTTCGTGTGTTCGTGGTAGTGTAATATGCGGGAAGAATATGCATCACGAAGTTTCCTCATATCATAGAATTTCATTCTACTTCAAAGCGAGGTGATTGTCAAGACTTATTTTATCTATTCTGTTATCGTTTCCATGTAACATTTTTTCGTATTCCTTAAATCGTCGATATCAACTTCGATAACACACTAAGAGATTGTTCACTATACACATATTTCATCTTAGGTCTAATAGGTATGTTGTATGTTCTTTGCTTAAATGTTTGATGATTTTCACCTATACGATATTCATTTTTCATAGCATCAAATATATGTTGATCGTACATAAAAAAGTAAATGCTATTTTCTTCATGAATCAACGCATCGTTATAGAAATCCCATTCGTTTAGACCATCATATCCATGTTCGCCTATTACTGCCACGCCATTATGCTCGTCTGCGTATTTTGCAGCTATGTATGTTGCAGTAGAATTGTATCCTTTACCATGTAATCTTTTGTAAATTGTGTTGTAGTATGTTTCAATGAGTTCTTTTTCAGACTTCACAATAACAACTGGTTCTATGTTTGTTTCTACGCATCGTTTAAATGCGTATGCGCTTTCTTTTTTGTTAGCTGGCGTATCTACTATTATTGGTGTGAACTTATAGTCAAGAAAACAGTTAAACACATACTCTGAATCCATTCCGCCGCTTAATGGAATGTATATGTTATCGTATTTGGCTACGATTTTATCAACAACTAGTTGCGAGGCTTCGCAGAATGATATTGGCGTATGGTTTACATAATCGAAACTCACTTCAAACGCCAAACTACGATTCAATAATCGATCTTTGATGTTAGTTCTAAGCCACTGATTTTCTGTCGCCATGTATAGGTTTCCATGTTCTAAACATGATATCCCATATTGGAATAAAAATACCGAAGTTGTAACTAGCATTTCTATGGTGAACCATATGCCATCTACCGCTAGTTAATGGATACCAATTAAAATTTTCGTTGTGTTCTATTCGTTCTTGAATAAATGCCGCCCATAGATAATACGCTATGAATAACCACCATCCAACAAACAAACTCATTATTATTGTAGGAATAACTTCTGTTATCCACAGATCAACCGTGCTTTTCCAAGTATCGTTGAATAAAAATAAATTAGACCAGTGCCAATCAACGGTATTATGATTTACAAATTTATGATGGTCGTAATGAATATCTCGTATCACAGGAATGATATGAGCAAGCCTGTGGCACCAATATATTACGAAAGTCCATACAATAAAATGAAAGATATAATACATCAGTATGATGCATGTGATATTGTTTGCACTATGGTGTTAGAATTTTCGCTAATAAATTCGACATTTTTAACATGTGTTTCATCAAGTAGTCGCACACTAACACTATACTTTTGAACAGTAGTATTCGAAGTTTTGTTTCTCATTAAATCTCGATATTCAATAGCACTAGGCAAATCGGACATAGACTGGTAAAACCAAACTGCATCATTTGCAGTGCTAAATGCCGAATATGAAGTGACAAGAACATTGTTAGACACGTATTTGTCAATATGAATATTTTGAGTGTTAGCCAATTCCTTCACAGCATTATTGTGAGTATTAATTATTTGTCGTTCAGATTCATTGAACTTATTCATAGCAATTTTAGGATTTACTGTCATAGAATCTGAAACAGTAAGTCTTTGTATTAAATGAAAAGGCATAGTAGGAGTTCTCCGATGTGATAACTCTATTTATTTAATCAGATGCGAATATTTTTCGATAGATTTCAGTTCTCGCTTGATTCTATCGGTAATTTCTTGATTATTGTAGCAATAAGAATCGTATGATAGTTTCGAAAGAATATCAATGTATTCCTCATTGTTACAAATAGATTTGATCAATGGGATTAGCTTTTTTCCTAATTCCAAATTTTCTTTAGGTATAGAAACCAAAGAAAGAGTTGTGAATGACAGGTCACTTATACCCAATTCTTGGGTTGTCGGAACTGAAGGAAAGTTTTTAGATCTAAGATCTCCAGTAAATGCTAGTGGCTTTAATCCTACCATATCACTAGGAACCCAAATAGTGTATAATGATTCTCCTTGTCTTACTGAACGAAGAATATCAAACGGCATCCTATAATTTAAGGGTTTCACATTATTAAGATTAAATATCGACATGAACCTTTCATTCAATATAATTCCATTGGCTGAGCTTATTGATGCTGAATTATAAACTTGTTTCTGTGAACGAATATGAGAAATCAATTCACTTAATGAATTTATGTTTGAATCTTCGCGAACCATAATACCATATGGAGAACCAGATAGTGAATGAAGAGGAACTAGGTCTTTATCTCGATCAAAAGAATCAAACTTAAATCTGTTCATGGTGAATGAACTAGTTGAGTTAATTAGAATAATTTTTTCGCCAGCTCGAGTTCTTTCTATGGCAGCCAAATCGGCAGTTTCGCCTCCTGCGCCAGGAATAATGTTTTTAACAAAATCATATTCGCTTTGAGCTTCATTCATAAATTTGATTGTTGTAGTAATAATTTTCCCAACACCAGAAGCTTCGCTAAATCTTGTATAAACTTTAATTGTTTCTGCTGCGTTAGCAAGCAAAGGGAATAAAACAAACCCCATGGTAATAAGCGTCTTTTTCATTTCTCATTATTTCCTATTTGTAATTTATGATTAAAGGTATTGAACCTCAGAAAAAGTAAAGTATTATATAGGCGAATTGTTATATCAGTACTCATACAAATCTTCTCTGAGATGAACGTTTCCTGCTATAGCAATTCTATTCTGATCGCTCTTATTTACAGCGATAGAATGAATCATCCACCCAGGGAAAAGAATCATTTTTCCATTCGATGGGCGAAAGTTAAATAAGTTGAACTGTTTCATCTGATCTGGATGAACCCAACCTAAACCGCTCCTTGGATCTAAAAATTGTAATCCTCCAGAATTTTCTACAACATCAACATAATAAACAAACGCAATTGCAGTTTGTCTGTGATTGTGGAAGTGAACTGGATAATATGGATGATGAACGTTAAGCCATGCTTTCTTCATTTCAAAATCTTCGGAGTTCAATTCTAGATTGAAAAACGAATTAACATACTTGGCACAGTTATTTCTAACTATATTGTATAAGCGATTTACTGCACCAACATGTTCTCTTTGATCCCATAAATTTTTCCTAGAACGAGAACCATTTTCATTTTCGTTTACGTTGAACTTGTTCTTAATTTCGTTGTTTAGATTCTCATGATCTTCAATGTCAAACACACCAACAAAAGTCGGAAACAAATACAGCTTTTCTAGGTCTTTTGTTTTATCTGAAACAAATAGCCCAGCTGTGTCGTCATACTTAAAATAAGTAGAATTTTCGTTTATCATACGTTTAATTTTCCTTTGTGTTCAATTTTCCAATAACGTATTTTCTGGAATGTAAGAGTCTGCTTATATTACGTTTCAGTATCAATTGGTTTTCATATTTCTTAAACACGAAATCGTTCAGCTCTTTAGCTGCGGAAAATCCATTATTGGTTTTAGTTAAAACAGTTTCTAATTTGAACTCAGGGGAAATTTTTCTTGGTTTGGGAAAATTTATGCCATTAAAATATTGGTAAATTATAGGTATCAATTTTCTCTGGAAATCATAAAAAGACGAATGAGTAGTTTCGTTTGAATTGTTATGATTTGTTGTATTATTCTGATTGTCCATATATTCTTTATAGAAAGTTTGATTTGTTTCTAACGCATTCTTTATCAAATGTGATTGTTTCACTGGAATCAGTGGTGCAAACGGCGACCAAAAAAATTCTTCGATATTATACACATTATCAATAACTTTATTATTTTTGTATTTTGTGTTACCGTAAATACAATCATTGAAAGAAAACCACATAACTCCATCATCAGAAATCGCAGTAGAAGGTTTTTCCATTCCAGATATCCATGCGATTTTATTCTTTCCATTAGATTGTTTCATATTATAATGATGAAGCGTATCATAAACAGTTCTTGAAACCATAGTTACACAAGTTCTTGTTGTTGGCGCAAATCCAGTGTGACCAAACATTTGGAATTTCGCGCCGACAACATCTTTTTCAAAAAAATCAGTTCCGTCTAATATGGTGATTTTTGTCTGAGGGCTTTTTTCTTTAAGCAATTTAAGTTTGGGTAAAACATTTATTCTGTATTCAAGGAAGCTAGAAAGTTCTATATCATTGCGCAAAAGGTTATCATCTAACTTTGATATTGCGCGTTCGTATTCTACAACTTGAATTTCATCTAGAAATATATTATTTTCTAAAAATGTATGCAAAATTTCATTCGAATCTGATCCGCCAGAAAAGGACAAAATCAAATAATCATAGCTGTCGCGCAATTGTTGTGCGCGCATACGATATAGTTCTGGTAATGATATATTAGGTTCTATAGTCCAATCTATTTTCGAAAATACATGGTCATGAAAATAAAATTCAATTGGTCCTCGTTTATTGTTATTGATGATATGGTCAAAGATCAGTTCTCTATTAGTGAAAATTTGATTATCATGAACATAATATCCATTAGATAAATCTGGATTCGGAGTAACAGAATTAATTTTCTTTAATAGATGCCAATCAGTTACTGTTTCCATAACGATAGTCTTTCTTATTTAAGAGAGGCTGATACCAAAAACTTCTTCGAATTTTTCATTCCTCAGCATATCTAATTTTTTTGTATATTCAATAAACATATTAGGATTTATTGGACGTTCATCTACTAGAATTTTTTTAATGTTAAATAATTCTGTTTTGAACACGTTAAAATTATCTGTGGTCAATATTTGCATCGCGGAATCGATTTGCTCAATAGCTACCTTTCTACAGTTTTCTGGCATATGAACGAAGTGCAAAGGATCAGGTTTTACTGTAGCATAACATCTAGATACTATATTAGGATTGATAGTATGCAGTTTCATCAAAAATTTAGATAAAGAAAAAACATCCATTAACACATATGGGGAGATAGCAGTATTGAATTTAATATTGAATGGGTGTTTCAATTCTAAAAATTTGTAGATATTATTTTCTACTACGTTCCAAATAGTGCCTTTGCGCTGATATTCGGCAGTCTTACCAACGCCATCGATGCTCATAATAAAATCAATCGTTCTAAATTTACTTAATCTTTCTATGAACAAAGGATTATATACGCTACAATTTGTGAACAATTCAATTACAATATCAGTGTAGTTATTATCAATCAAATGGTCTAAAAATTCACAATACTCTTTGATCAACTGGGGTTCTCCCCCAGTCAAACAAAGAGTGTTTAAGGTATCAGTCATCATTGCTTTCAATTCTTCAATGACCTTTTCTGATGCATGGTATATTTTGTGCTCTAAATTGTTTTCTCTAGCGATTTCAGAACTATTATCAAAATTACACATTCTGCACTTGAAATTGCAAAGATTAGTTGTTCTCAGTTCTATACGGGTTATCGAGTTTGGATCCCTATCAATAAAGGAGTTTTCATCAAGCGGCTGAACGGACAGTCTTCCGTGTTTAGAAAGCACACTTTGTCTGGTGCTCCTAATACCAAGATCTTCTCTATGTTTACATATTTCACATGACGGAGGAACTTTACCATCCAAAAAATCTTGTTTCAAGCCTTTTAAGAAATCGGAATTTAGGTATTCTAAAGGGGATAATCCTGAGAACTTATGTGTATTAGTATGGCATGGACTTGTGTGGTTTCCTTGTTGAAATATATTAGACCAAGGTGCCGTACAAAAGAATTGTCGTTTTGGATCAATCATTGTTCATCCCTATATGATGACTAGGCGTTATGATAATCTTTAAGAAATTATTCATTTAGCTGCATCTTATTGCCAAAGGATCCATAACCCATAACAAAGTTTTCGGCACAATCTTCAGCATAGTGAATGCTGTAGTTGTTTAGATTGCGCACTTCTTTCAGGGAGTCATTATTATATAGGCGAACCGATAGACCCTCGTCGTCCTTGTGGATTTCTGCGCGTTTGCTTTTATCCTCACTCCAGTATGTGCTGATTAGAGTATAATCTTTCATTTGATACCTCTTTTGATTGAATTGAACACCAGTTCTGCTACGTCAGGCATTACGCTTTTCCAATCATGGTTCCTGAGTTTGTCTAGCGAATCCATATATCTAACGAATCCCAACAACTGCCCTTTATCGTAGGAAACCATATTGTTCTTTATGTAACCTGTAGTCATAAGTGTATTACGACTACCTATGTTTGTCAATGAATATTTTTCTAGTATTCGTTTCTTTTCTTCTTCGTGTAGGAACTTCAGGTCGAACACGGTCGGCGAGCGCAATAGTCTCAGGCGATAATTGTAAAAACCAAGTTCTTCCATTAGCGGCACGATTCTCATTGGAGCATATACCGTAGGAATACCAACACAACAGGATATCTCATCTGGAGTGATATAGTTTTCTTTCAATAGATGAAAATTGCGTAGCAGATTATCCCACTTCAAGGGATTGCGGAATATTTCGTAACGTTCTTCTATGTCATCGAAGCTGACCGCAATGAAAACGCTTTTGAACTTCTTAATCTTTGTGAGGATCTTAGGATTCAGTGCCGATAGGTTTGTGTCGTATTCAAGAGATATGTTTTCACATTTACCAGAGGCAATCAGCCTATCCAGCATTTCTTCATGTGCTGGCACAATCAATGGTTCGCCGCCAGTCACATATATGTATCGGAGACGATCGCTTATCCTTTCGAACTCATTCCACCAGTGTTCAGTTTCCCACCACTTGGTTTGAATGAAATCCGATTTATATACGTTGTTTTCTTGATAGATCTTATGGCGTGAAGGACCGACGCCGAATGTGTCGCCGTGTATCTTGGAATGATCACCATACCATAGATTGCTATAGTTGGGTGAACAATGAATACACTTTGCGTTACATAGATTACCGAATCGAATATCAAGCAGAACAGGAAACGAATCAATGGATCCGTCCTTCTGCATTTTTGCGGCAGCATCTTCTAGACGCACTGCATTATCAAAGCGACGCATAAGAGTATTACGAAACGTTCTATGCGACTCACCAGCAGCGTCGTCGCGATCCCAACATACTCTACACGTTGGATGGCGCATATTCTGTGACTGGAATAGTCTTATTTGTTTGTGGAGTTTGCTGTTCAGCGCTTCTTCAACACTGTGCGTCATAATATTCATGACTGCTCCATCGTCTTCTTTGGATATGCCATGATTGCCATGACTACCAGAAAAACAACAGACCTTAAAGTCGCCGCCAGGATTAATCTGTATTGACGAAAACGTCAGAGAACAAAAAGTATTGGCACTAAACAATTATCAACCCCTATAGGTATGGTGCTGCAAGAGAGAATCGAACTCCCGACCTGATGATTACAAATCAACTGCTCTACCTGCTGAGCTATTGCAGCTTATTCTTTCACTGGACTAATTATAACCTTTTCGCCAGGAACAACATTAAACTCTCGATCAAATAGAACAGAACCATCTGGTCTAAGCCAAGTAATTGTGATCTTCTTGGGGCTGTCTTTAGTTGCGACCACAATTATAGAACGTTCTTTTATCAAAGGAGGATAGATTTGATAACCATGTTGTTCATAACTGTTTTTTGGTTTTGGTTGTGCAAACACAGATGCTCCTATAAGGATCATTCCAGCAAGCACAACCAAAAAATGTGTTATGTTCATAAAGTTATCATATCCCGCCAATCAAATCGTGGCTTTGGTTGATTATCTGCAAACTCTGACGTTTTCGTAACCTATAAATCTGTCGAAACGATTCCAAACTTCACGCTTTTCATACCAACAGTTTCTTGAACCAAGATACGCTCCAACACCAAGAACTCCCAATGCAATTCCACCAGCTATCCATGGAGCAGATCTCGAATGATTATGATGGTGATGATAATGATACTTGTGACCGCGAGGAGGACTTGTATAATATTGTGCCTGTGCGATATTAAATGACGCAAAGAGAAGAACAAAAGCTAGAAAGAATTTATACATAACATTCTCCGTTAAAAGATACAGGCTAACCGTGGACCTGCGCGAGTCTATTACGCGACCAACCGTTCTTATTTATTATATATGAATTACATGAAAAAGTAAAGGGCTGCAAGAGCCAATAGTGGAATCCAGAATAAGAAAATAACAACCTTCGCAACATCATATCCAGCTGATGCTTTTCTAAAAATCTTTGTTTCTGTCCATTTAGTCATTTCGGTTTCCTTAATAATAGTGGCTCCGCGACCTGGACTCGAACCAGGGACCAGGTGATTAACAGTCACCTGCTCTACCAACTGAGCTATCGCGGAATAAACTTCATGTTATAAAACGACTAATAATAGATCGTAGTATTATTCACTTTATAACAAAATTGGCGGAGAGGGTGAGATTCGAACTCACGGTAGACTTGCGCCTACGCCAGTTTTCAAGACTGGAACCATCAACCACTCGGTCACCTCTCCTGGAGCGGGAACCGAGAATCGAACTCGGTCGTTCTGCTTGGCAAGCAGACAGGCTACCACTACATCATTCCCGCAACTGAACTTATATAGGTCATGTATGCTCGACGATTTTTATATTGGTTGCACGAATCGCGCTCATACAAACAGGACAGGGTTTCGCGTTTGCAGCAGTCCCATCCTTATACCAACGACTCACGAATATGCGATGAGCCGAATCAAGATCCTTACATTTTACGATAGCAGCTATCTCTGCGTGAAGGAATACCTTTTCAGGTTGATTAACCTTTTGCGCATGCTCGAACTGAAGTGGATGCGTCTTGACGTATGAGTTCTTGCCAATAGACAAGACGCGCCCCTTCTTATCATATACGATAGCAGTTATCGTCTGATACTGACGTTTACCCATTTTTCTTGGCGCGCATTTCGTTATATGCTTCGGTCACCTTCTTGCGGAAACCTTCGTCTGTGATTTCTTTGTCGTCAACAGACGTCTCAACAGCCCACTTCAAATCGCTATAAGCATATAGCGCACCTTCCATAGAAGTTGCATGAAACTGAATGCGTTCTACGATAGCCATCAACGACGAGAAGTCCATCGTGTCTTTCATCTTACGAATACGATCCAGTTCTGAACAAATGTAATCATTCACATTCACTGTATAAGGTATGTGAGCCATTTTACCATTTCCTCTTCACGAACAATGATGCTCCCCACCAGCCCATACCAAACAACAAACCAGCAAAGGCGAGTGGAGCAAGTATAGCAAACAGTTCACCCATTTGAGTTCCTTTCACGATAGATATATTATAGGGTGTTTGGCGTCCAGTGTCAAGATTTATTTTCTCCGAATTGTTCTCGGACCAAACACTAGGCGAACTGCTTTATCTAGTTCGTCTAGATCGACGTCTTTGAACAGTTCAGTTCCCCCATGACCCTCACGATTATCTTCGAATATCGTGTGAAGTCGCTTATCGGCATTCTTGGTGATATCGCCTATATCCCAGAACGCATATACCTGTACTGTTTCTCGGTGATATGTTTGCATAGTGCGCTTACGATTCTTGAGTTCGTCTTCGTCTTCAGCTTCACCGATCTTATATACGCCTTCGGCAAACCAACTAGGGATACTCATAGCGTAGATTATCATTTCGCTCTCCAAAGTGATTGGGGGGAAGTTACTCCCCCCAACTATATCAGGCAGCGTCTGACTGATCGACGAACTGAGTATCGTCAATGAACTCGTAAGTTACAGGGAAGTTTACAAGCTTCGTAAACGCCTCAATCTTTTCTTTCGTAGGAACTTTCAGCGTACGAATATCGCTGTAGTTTTTGAAGTGAAAGATCAGATGAACAGAATCGCAACCATCGTGCTCAACCATAGCCTGCAACACACCAGCAAGAGTGCCAAAGATTTTATCCTTGGTTACAGTTGCAACCTGAACAAAGTTCGTATGAGTTTGCCGTTGAGTAGCAATCGCGTTTACTTCCCATCGGGCAAGTTCACGGAACTTCATCTTTGCGTTCATGTTTCTGGCAGCAGAATCGGCAAGAACCTTGCCAACCAACTCGCGAATGGTAGCCAGAGGAAGATGAGCAGACTGCGACTTTGCATCCTGATATGCGTAGTCCTGAATGTTGATACCTTCGCGCATATCACGCGTGATCATATCGCGAATATCGTTCTTCGACATGCCACGCACAACTTTTGGCTGGCGATTCATCATTGTTCCAAGCAGTTGAAGCGTTTGCTTGCGTTCTTCTTTTCCTTGAGGAAGCATTTCATCAGGGACGACAACGACAGGAACTTGTGTAAGTCCTGGAACCAACCTAAAACGAATCGTCTGCTCAAGAGCGTTTACTGTGTTGTTGCCGTTGATCAGATACAATCCGCTTTGCCCGCGACCGTCTTCGATAGCCAACGGCGGATCAGCATAGTCGATGTGCTGATAATAACGGATTTTTTGAATAATCTCAGCAATGTGATCGCTTAATTTCAAGTTCTCACGAATCTGTAGAACGCGGGAAGCAATATCTACCCATTCTTTCAACACAGCATAACCAACCATCTTTGTGGGGAGCTGCTTTGCGTGATATTGCTTGTATATCGCTTCAGCCAGATTCGCGCATTTTGTATAGTCAACAGTTACCTTAGTCATTTACTTTCTCCATGTTGGTGATCTTATAGGGGACTTCGGGATTACCTAACCAAAGGGTCCACTTTGAAGTTTGCCTAATTGATACACCGATTATACCTCACCACCATGGTGAGGATTTCGTTAAACCTCTCGACTTAACTTACAATAATGATAGTTCATTACGGGATTAATGTCAAGACGTTTTATTTTGGTAGGAGTGCTAGGATTCGAACCTAGTCGAGAACGCTAATCGGGCGCTGAAAGGTTTATAAGACCTCCCTGTGTACCAACACCCACTCCTATTAATGGTGAACTCGGTGGGACTCGAACCCACGGTCCTCTGATTAAAAGTCAGATGCTTTACCAACTAAGCTACGAGTTCAAATTGGCGATCGCGGCTGGATTCGAACCAGCGACCCACAGATTAGAAGTCTGTTGCTCTTTCCAGCTGAGCTACGCGACCTATTCTTGCAACTCGAGCCAACTATCGAATTCATACTGAACCAATTCCTTGAGATCATCGTTCTCAATTTCGTCGATCCACTTCTGAGAATCCTTATCGAAATTCAAATCCATCGACTCTTCCTCACCATACTGATAAATGCCAGCATACTGCATAGCCTCTTCAGTGAATGTGGCGTCGATATCGAATCCCAACTCTGTCATAGCATTATAGAAAGCAATCGGCGGACTCCATGCTGTATCGAAATGTGTCGATACCTCGTTCTCTGAAGAATCAGAAATGTCCTCGAAACTTGTATCCCACTTCGTTCCCCAGTTTGCCACTGCCCAAGAATACCAATCACTCGCCCCATACTTCTCAATCAAAGCCTCGTTCGGCTCCGAAGGACTAGAAGTGTTACGCAACTCCTCAGGCATAGGAACAAACGTGTTAAACAGATTACCATCCTTCGCGCCATCGATCAGCTTCTTAATCATGGCGGGGTCTTTGTGTGTAAACGTCGCGTTGTTGTAGCACCAGTTAGGCATCACGCAGCCTCCTCATCTTCGCGTTCATAAATTTGTATAGAACAGTCAGGATACATACGCTTCAGCATTTTTAGTTTCGCCTTGGCTTGTTTCTTGGTGTATGCCACCATGAAAACGATAACCACGTTATCCTTGACAACGCATACTTCATATTGAGTGGTCATTGCT
>Ga0129333_10004211_pt1 | contig 13464 bp, 12 predicted proteins | sample CPB6_08_DNA_FD_94474 | JGI IMG/M metagenome (GOLD analysis project Ga0129333, IMG submission 94474) | Freshwater to marine salinity gradient microbial communities from Chesapeake Bay, USA - CPBay_Sum_0.6_0.8_DNA | ecosystem: Environmental > Aquatic > Marine > Coastal | place: USA: Chesapeake... | reverse complement strand
GGACAGCGGCACCGGGCCACTGGCGTCTGGCAGGAAGAACTCCCTCAATCCGCCAAACTCCCCCTTGGGGATCCCGAAGTAGATGGTTCGGCCGACACCCACCGGGTCAACCGTGTCGAGCATTTCAAACGTGGTAACTGCGGTGACGTTGGCCGTCTTGGGCGTCAGGGATGATCCGACGGTGCTGCCGCTGTCAAGGCGAAACTGGCCATGCCGGCTGAACAGCAGCAGCACATTGGCAAAGGCCAGGCTGCTGATCAAAAAGTTGATCTGCCGGCCGCCGGTGGTCAGATCGATCGGGTCGCTATCCACCACCGTCTGCACCGTCTCCGGCCAGAACCGGTCGTAGGCATCAGCTGCTGACAGGATGACGTTCTCGTCAGCCAACAGCACCAGCCGGTTGCGGAACAGGTTGACGTTCTGGATCTTGCTGCCAACGAACGTCGGATCCTTGGCGCTCACCGTGTCCCCGGCGATCCGCCCTGACCATGTGAACTTCCTGAAGGTGAAGGTGCCGTCGTTCTCGCGCACCAGCACATGCGGCATGGTTGCAGCGTCGAACTGGTAGGCAATCCCAGGCGCCACCGTCTCTTGCCAGATGCCATGCCCAAATGTGCTGGCATCGTTGGTGATGAACTTGACGTAATAGTCATCCGCGCCAGTTGACACGGATCCGGCGATTTTGATGATGAACCCGTTGTAGGCCCGCAACGGGAGATCGGTAATCGAGTCGGTAACACCTTTCAGGTGGATGATGTTTTCACCTGACTTGGTGTCCGTCGCCGACAGCGTGTAGTCGCCAGCGTTGGCCTTCTCGATCTGAACCACTGCATCGGTGCTGGTCACAACGAAGACGGCATTCCTGAACGTGACGACCGCATTGTTCAGAATCGATGTGGTCGCCGCAGGGGCAAACGTGACCGTGGTCCCATTCACCGCTGTCACCCGTGCGCCCTTCGGAATGTGCCCCACGGAATCTGTCAAGTATTGACCAACCGTCGCGCCAGTGGTTGAGGTAAACACCGCCGTCGTGGTTGTTCCGGTTGCGCTGGTGGTCAGCGTCGTGGTCACCGGGTTGATGCCCGACACTGCCAGCTCTCCAGCCAACCCTGCGGCGATTGCCACCGTGGTCGGCACCGTGCCACCTGCAGCTGCCGTGGTGTACGACGCAGTAGTGCCATTGACCGTGGCCGAGTAGGTGGTGGCGTACTCCGCTGACTTGACGAACACCATGCTCTTGGTGCCCCACACCGGCGATAGGCCGGCGCTCATCGCCACCGTCTTCTCGCGGTTCACGATGAAGGTGTAGTCCGCCACCGATGCCACACGAAACGTGGAACTCGGTTCGCCGGTGATGTCCAGGTACGACGTCCCGTCCGGTGTCGCCACCGTCTTCACCGATCCATCCAACCCAAACACCTTGATGGCGTTGTCTTGGATCAGCACCAGATACCGGATCGCCCCGTCTCGATCGACGATGTGGACAAACGGCCTGCCTGTGCCTGCCGTGCCGGCAAACAGCTTGGCAATGTGCTGACTGGGTGGCCGCTTCCGCAGACCCTCCACCGGGCTGGGCAGGCAGTTGACGACGGCTTCAGCCTGGCTGGCGAGACGCAGTGCAGCAGGCTGCTGACTGACCCCGTTGATCAGGTTGGGGATGGTGCTGCTGATCAGTGGCATGGCTCAACGCTGCAGTGCCCGGCTGGGCATGAAGGTCTGGAACACCCCAGTGTGGTTGGGGTTCCCCCGCAGCATGTTTGGCTGGCTGACCGTCGTTTCCTGCTCCATGAATGCGGCCCGGGCCTCAGCTTCCGTGGCCAGATTGATGCGCGTCAGGTCGGCGCTGCCAAGGATTGCTTCCTGCAGGTGGCGGCCGGCCTTGATCGTGATGTATTCCCGTGCGTACTCGGGTAACTCATCCCACTCGAGCAGGTAGGTGACGTCTGCCCTCAGATCCAAGGTGAACGTGTAACTGTTGCTGCGTCGATCAAACAGGCGATCACCGCGCTGCACGACGTCAAGGTTGGTGAACAGGTAGGGATCCACCACCACCTTGCTCACGTTGGCACCGACCGGGATCTGGTCCGACTGATCCCGAACCAGTGTCACCTCATAGCCAGTGTTGAACGACCAGCCCTCTGCTTGCAGCCGCCGGCTGATGTCGAGGAGCATGGTCTGCGCCTGCTGGGCCAGGCCGAATTGACCGTCGAGTCCGTTGACCGGAGCCTCGCCCATCATCTGCAGGACGCGATTGACGGCCTCCAGAAACGTGGTGCGGACAAGTGCCATGGAAAGCTCCGGGTCAGTGGAAGGGGCCCCGCAGGGCCCCGTGTGCGTCAGCTGGTGGCGGTGTAGATCTCCACGGCGCAGTCAGGGCGCAGGACGTTGGTGCCCAGTGCCATCGAAGCAACCATGAAGGTGCCTTGCCACAGAGCGTGGACGTCAGCGCCAGTCTGTTCCATCTTCAGGTCCATCAGCTTCACGGTGCCGACCGCCATCTTGTTGAAGGCAAGGGCAACACAGTCCGTGAAGTTGGCGGTGTAGTCGTTCTGCTCACCGGTCACCGCGGAACGGTTGGTGGTGGGCAGGTGGTTCGACTTGAGGATGGTGATACCAGCCACCCGCAGCACGGTGCCGTCGGCATAGGCACCAGCACCACCCCAGTCACGGTTGATGACGTTGGTCTCCTGCACAAGCTTGTAATACTCAGCCGGAGCCAAAACGCAGTACCGATCGTTCTCGGGCAGGTTGTTCTCGTCCATCTTCTGGGCAGCCGCAAAGAGAGCGGTGGCCAGTTGAGCGCCGGTGATGGCCGTTTTGGACGCAGCGACGATCTTGATTCGGGTGCCGCCCGGCAGATCGGTGTTGAAGTGGGTGGCCGTCCGTGCAGCCTTGGCGATCATTGCCGCGACGTTCTGGTCGAAGCGGTAGGCCAGCGCATTGCCCATCTCCGAGGAGTAGGGGGAGCGGACGTCGTAGTGGTTCTTGGCTTCATCGATGTCAGCGATGAAGACGTTCGACACCAGCTTGTCGTCAACCTTGATGACAGCCTCAGCACCCTTGATCTGGTTGCCGGTCAGCATCGTGCCAGGGGTGTGGTACGAGGCGCTGGTCAGGCCAAGGATCGGGAAGCTGGCGGACTTGCCGGAGCTGATGGTACGGACGCTGTGCAGCGGCTCGAAGATGGTGGCCTTGCGGAATGCAGTCAGAACCTCACCGGCCCAGACCTGCAGAAACAGGGCGTTGTCACCAGCCCAGGTGCCGCCGCCGGCATTGTTGACCAGGCCAAGCCTGGAAGCGTCAAAGTTGGGTGCAGCCATTGGTCCTCTCCTAGAGGGAAGTTGGGTTGTCCCCGACCTCTCCTCCCGTCCACTGCGGGTGTCCCCCTCGGGGGGCCGTCGTATCAGCGAGTGGGTCTAGGTGATCAAATGATAGGCGCACAAGTTGCCAACAAAAAACCCCTCCTCGCCGAGGGGTTGGATGTTTCACCCGACAGGAGATTATCAGAAGATCGAAGATCGAGCGAGCTTCTCTTCCACCTTTCGGCGATACGCAGGGTCGGACGTGTACCGGCCGTCTTGCATGGCAGCAACCAGTTGAGCGGTGGACTCGAACTTGTCGTTGCTGGACTTGCTGGCTTTGCCACCGATCAGCTTCGGTTCGCGGCCAACCTGCTGGTTGTATCGAGCCTGCAGCCCAGAGATCGCCAACTTGATGGCCGGCATGTTGCTGCCGTTCACGATGGTGTTGAAGCCATCGATCTCATCCTGTGACAGGTTCTCGGCCGCCCACTCGAGCATCTGCGCATAGCCCTGCTCACCACCAAACTCAGCCTTGACAGCTGCCACCTGCTGGGCGGACAGGTCGCTGTCCTTGGCGGCCTTGTATTGCAAGCCGGACAGGTAGGCATCCACCATGTCCTTGGTGAATCCGGCCTCTTCCAGTTGCGTGTAGTCCTCCCCCGTCAGTTCACCCGTCTGCTGCCAGCGGGTGTTCATGCCGCCAAAGTCAATCCCCGCCTCTTCAAGGCGCGAGCCAATGAACTCCCCGTAGATCTCCTTGGCATCGCCAGAAGATGCGGGCGGTTCATCGTCGGACTCCTCCTCGTCGGACTCCTGTGCTTCATCAGCTGGAGCAGTGCTATCCGTTGGCTGAACCCGTTGACTCAGCTTGGACTGCAGCTCTTTGTAGCCCTTCTCGAGGTCTTCGACTGACTTGTATTTGCCAGCAAGAAGCTGGCCGTCACCCTCGCCGTTGCCGGCAAGAGCCTTGAGCATCTCCTCGTTCTCCGGCGACAAGGCCGGCGACTGAGGTTCTGAGATGGTGATGGCTTCAGGCATGGATCAGTTGATGGTGATGGTGCCGTCTTCGTCAACAGTCACCTCGGCTCGCTCGGGTGCTTGCTCCGGCTTGCGATCAGGGACTGCGCCGATGGTGATCTCAGATGGCTGGGGCTGGGGCACCTCCGCCGGTGGGCCCATTAGGGACACCACCGGCGCCTGCGAGGGCTCCGGGGAGGTTGAGCCCTTGGGCGGTTGGGAGGCTTGCATTGGGGTCATCGGGGTTGATCTGCGGGCCATAGGGTGCTCCTTCGGCGGTGTAGTTCTTGGCGACCTGCGCCATTGCAGGGGATGACAAGGCGTTGGTGATCATCTCCTGCTGACTCTGTTGCTGCATGGCAGCGGCAGCTTGCGCTTTCTCTGCCTCCAGCTCCTCACGAGTCTTGACCAGGTTGGTGATGTCGATGCTGCTGCTTGCTGCCAAGCGACGCATCGCCTCGTCAATGTTGATGTACTGCGCCATCACTTCGGGGCCCAGTACCTGCTGAGCGGTGGTGATGAACTCCACCAACTTGTTGCGATCATCACCACGGCCAATCGCCTCAAGGCCAGTGACCGGACGAGGGTGGACAAGATCACCACCACCTTGCCCCTTCGGCAGCGCCGGCATTTTCTTCTGACGCTGCAGGACGTACATCACACGGCGCACCAGCGGCAGTTGGAGCTCCTGCGTGAGGATCGAGTACAGGCCACCAATGCCGGCTTCCAGCTCCTGTGACATGAAGCGGATCTCCTCGGCGGTGACCCGTTCCCCTGGTCGTTGAATGGCAGTGTTCAGCAGGAAAGCAAACTGCAGGCGGTTCTCGATTCGGTCAATGGTGTTCTGGGCAATACCCAGATCCTGAGCCTTCTGACTCTGGATGACCGTCACGTCCTTGGCGTCACCTTGAACGATCGCCCCATTGGCAGCGTTCTGCAGTGTGCGTGGTCGTGTGGTGCCGTTGGGGTTGACCAGGAACAGGATCTTGGCTGCGGCCGCCGAGCCCTCGAGCACTGACTGGTAGAGGGATTCGAGGGCCAGCAGATCCCCGTAATACTCCTCGACGTAGGAGCGGCCGTACTCCTCGGAATCCACCCGGTTGAAGCGGAGCGGGATCCACGGGGACACGGCCTCCTTGCACATGCCGTGGCTGCCCGGCACCTCCTTGCCCATGACCTCCTGCCACCAGTGGCATTCACCGTCCTCGAACTCGATGTAGGTGCAGACCTTCAGAGTCTTGTCACTCGACTTGCCACGGTCCTCGGTTTCAACGTCCATGCCATCAAGGAACCCGGGCGGCAGGGCGTCTGGGTAGACCTCCTCCTCGACCACGATCTCGGTGACGTTGCCGTTGGGATCCCGGCAAAGGACGTAACGGTTCAGGTGGTAGACCCTGATGCCGTCATCGCCGACGTAGAGCAGCACGTTGCCGCCGACCAGCAGGTGCTTGAACGCTTCGTGCAGAGATGCCCTGCCGTTGGCCGTCTCGAGAAAGGACATGACCGCCCGCTCAACACGGACCAGCCCAATGTCCAGATCGGTCTTGAATTGCGGCCCAGCCTCCTCAAGGCGAACAGCAAGGTCATCGATCTCCAGCTTGAAGAAGCTGGTGTTTGGAGGGAACAGGGTGATCAGCAGCTTGCTGGCCAGGTAGTTCACACCTCGCGCCCCGAGGGATTGGTACGGGGTCTTGAGGCGCCCGCGATCACCGGGCCCCTCGTCGGGAATGAGCGATGGGATGGTGACCTTGCTGCAATCTCGTGCCCGTTGCAGGTACGGATCTCGACCGGTCTTCAATGCAGAGAACCGACCTGACGCAGTCCCTTCCTCCTCACCTCCGTAGGGCTGGGACTGGCGATCAACCTTGCTGGTGAGGGTGAGCTTCATCGGGCACCCGGGATGCTGAGGCCGCCGGATCCAACGCCAGTAATGTCAGTTCGCATGGCACGACGACCAACGCCCTGCCGAGATGGCGCCATCGACAACGCAGTGGATCCTTCGATGGCAGGGGCCGCAGCCACAGCACGGGGGCTGGGCGCAGGCGGAGGAGGCGCTCCAGCGATGGCTCGCTGCTCCTCGTATTGCGTCTGCTGGAACGCCATCTGTCGCTCGAACTGAGTCTGCTGCTGCTCCATCTGCTGGCGCTGCAGGTTCAGGGCAGCACTGTTGTCAGGGGGAGCTCCGCCACCGCCACACATAGGTCAAGCCTCGCTTTGCTGTTCAATGTAAATGGACTGCAACATGCGAACCACGTTGCGCTGCCCCACATAAATCCAGATCTGGCGGTCAGTCCAGCTTTCTTCGGGACAGCGTTCGGGAAACAATTCCTGCAATCGATCGATCAATGCTTTCTCGATCGGTGGATACAGATCCTCTTCATCCATTTCTTTCTCTCAACAGTTGGGATGGATCCCAGAGCTTGACCTCGCCAGTCTGGCAATCGTAGTCGCCGTGACGCAGGATCCTTGCCAGCCTTGCATTGAGCAATGCGTCGGCAAACGTGAGGCCAGCCTTGCGATAGGCATCAACCACCGCTGTCCACAGTTTCATCGGATCCTCTTCGTCACCCAACACCTTGTCAGCCTTGACCGGGCCGCAACCCTTGATGCCGGGGTAGCCGTCGGACTGGTCGCCGGTCAGTGCCTGCCGCATCCAGCTGCGCACGGCAGACGACACGGTGACCACCTCAACTTCGTCCTTGGCCAGTAACAGACCTGGGATGGTTCGCATGTCCTTGTCGGGGGACACGATGATCGGACTGCGGTAGCTGCCATTGGTGGCAAGAATCCCCAGCACGTCATCCCCTTCCAATCCAACCATGGTTCGTGTCTCGTACCGCTGCTCAACCCACAGGCGCAGGTCGCGCAGGCCCAGTGGTTTGCGTTTGCCGATGCGGTTGGCCTTGTACTCGGGAAACAGATCGTGGCGAAAGGACGGGTAGTCGGAGAAGCACATGACCACATCGGACTCGCCCGTCGTTGCTTGCCACCCTTCGATGCGGTTGCCGATGTAGGCATGCACGTCGGCAGGCTCAAGATGCAATGTGTGGATCCACTCGTCCCACCTGATGTCGCACTCGCAGGCAGTGCAGGCGGCGTAGATCAGCCAGTCAGCGTCAATGAGAAGAGTCATGATCCGAAGTAGGTGGACATTGGGACGATCAATTTGCCGGTTTCCTCGTCGTACAACAGCTTGTCAACGAGGCCGGTGGTGCCGGCGTGGCGGTTCTTCAACACCCTGAGCTGGAGCTCGTTGCGCTCTGCCATGTCACCTTGCTGGTTGCGCTCAGCGCCAATCACCATGTCACTGAGTTGAGCAATGGCATGGCTGCCACGCAGCTGAGACAGTGACGTCTGCGCTCCCTCCTCGTGGCTGCGACCTTCCGGGCGCTTGAGGTGCGACACCAGTAGCAGGCCCACACCGGTTTGTTCAACCACCTGCCGCAGCTTGGTGCAGGTGACGTCAATGGCGCGACGCTCATCAATGTCAGCCAAGCCACTGACCACGATGGTCAGGTGATCGAGGAACACGATGTCAGCACCTTCGCCATCGGCCAGGTAGCGGATCTTGTTCAGCAGGTGATCTGGATCCATTGACCCGAAGTGGTCGTAGAGGAAGCAGCGGCCAGAGCCGAACACCTCGTCAAACCCACTGCGCACCTCGTCCTGATCAGCAAGAGCTGGGTCGAGGTGGATGGGCTTGCCGATGTGCAGGCCCACGATGCCTTGCATGGTGCGCTGCAGGGACTCCTCGAGGGCGATGTAGCCGACACGCAGTCCACGTTCCAGGAAGTGGTGTGCGATGTGCCGGCAGATCAAGGACTTGCCAATGCCACTGCCGGCGGTGAGCGTGACCATCTCCCCTTTGCGGAACCCCCGGGCCATGCGGTCCAGCTGCGGCCATGGGTAGGAGCAGACCGATGCCGACCCGGGGCGCACCAGTTCATCCCACAAGTCCGCCGCATTGACGATCCCATCGGGCCTGGATGGTGTGGCCTTCCACAGCAGGTCACGCAGCTGCGCATCCTCACCGGCCTGCAGCATCTCGTTGGCATCCTTCCGCGGAAGGTGGCAGATCGCTGCCTTGCCAAGGGGCAGCACAGCGAGGCATGCCTCTGCTGCCTGACGTCCGGGCTCATCACTGTCAAAGCACAACACCACCCGGTTGAACTGACTGAGCCACTCAAGGTTCGCGGCCAGATACTTCTTGGCGGACTGAGCTCCGTTGGGCACCGACACCACCGGGAACTTGTTCCCCTGCGCCTGAGACACCGACATGCAGTCGATCTCCCCCTCGGTCACCACGACGAAAAGGTTGGTCTCCTTGCCGTGGTTCTGCCGCCACAGGTGTTGGCCCCACAGCTGCATGTCAGAGCACTCACCTACCCAGCGAAACCGCTTGTCGGGAAAGCGAACGTGCTGCGCAACGACGTCACCCTTGGCGTTTCGGTACTCGGCAACCTGAGCCGGCTGCCCCATGTAGGTGGTGGTGCCGTAGCCGTAGAGCTTGCAGGTCTCCTCGGTGATGCACCGTTTTGCAAGTGCCTGTGGAGTAACGAATGGAATCAGTGTTGGGCTCGTTGGTGGTGCCATGACTGGTGGTTGACGTGCAGCCTTTTGTGCTCCTTCGCGGTAACCGCAACCAAAGCAATGGCCGTGGCCATCGTCATAACGAGCGAAGTTGTCCTTGCTCTTGCACTCTGGACAGGGTTCATGTTTCTGAAACTTTGACGGCATTGAACCAGCTCGTTGGTATGTGGCCCTGGCACCAAGGGAATCCGTGCCGTTCAGCCCACTGCCAATAGGTCAGTGACCGTGGGGCGCGAGACAGCTTGGCGTCCGCATTCATGAAGCACAGTCGGATGTCAAGATCGGGATGCTGTGTCTTGACAGCCACCATCTTGCGGCGATCGTCCTGATCAAACAGGCCCTTGGTCTCGACAATCACCCCGTTGGGCAGGATGAAGTCCGGGGTGTAGACAGCCTCGATCTGGTAGGGCAGGGCCCGGCCTTCGTAGTTGAAGGACAGGCCCCGCTTGTTCAAAGACAGGGCAACCGATGCCTCGAACTTGGACCGGAACCTAGAAGTCCCCGGCATCAACGACGCTGGCACTGCCGTCGAACGGGACCGGCGCTGTGGCCGCGGCGTCGCCGGCGCTGTAGCCCTCCTCTTCGCCAAACCCGAACGACTCTGCATTGCCACCACTCTCAACCAGATCAATGATCTGCACCGCTCGCAGTCGCAGGGTGATGCCGGCGCCGATAGCTGCGTTGTAGAAGGGACAGGCGTCGAAGCTGATGCGGCCGGTGGTACCTGACCACATGTTCCGCAGGGTTTCCCGATCGCGGATCGGTTGCCCCTTGGCATCGAACAAGGCGGGAGCGGCAGTCCATCGGCGGCCGTCACGCTCCATGCCGCTGGCCTTCATCTTGGTCTTGACCACAAAGCAAGGCTTGCCGTCCACCTCCTCAAAGCCAAAGGGCAGGTCGGCCAGCTTGAACGACTGGGCGGGCGCCTGTGCCTTGAGGCTGGCCTTGTGGTTGTTCAGCAGGGTGTCCAGCTGCTGCGACATCTCGGCCGCGGCATCAACACTGAGAGCGCCAAGCACCTTGTAGGCACCAGCCGGATCGAACTTGGTCTCGGGCTCAACCAGCTTCGGAAATGCAAAGCGGCAGACGGGAGTCGTGATGCGAATCTTGTCGATGATGTTGAAGTTCATGAGATGAAATAATCAGCGTTGTTGACTTGATCGATGTTGAAGCTGCCAGTGCTTGGCAAAGGTGGCAGCTTCTTGTAAGCCTGGAGGGAGATCTGTCCAACCAGCTGGTCGGCGATGTCCGCCAACACGTCGTCAGCATACACCTCCGCGAAGGTGGCGCGGACAATCTGACGAAGTTTCGTCATCTCCGCAGCCGTCGTCAGAAAGCAATCATGGATGCCTCCGTAGTTTTTGATGACACGACTTGCGGCCACCAGTGTCAACGCCATGTGACAGGAGTCCAGGCTGTGCATGACGTTTGGGCTCAAGCTGCTGCCCATGCGCCTCACGTCCAGCCCGACTTCCGTGTCGTAAGCGCAGCTGGTAAATCTAACAATAGGACTGACAGTCCTGAGCGGAATGACTTCACTTGTGTAGCGAGGATACCGCTGATGAACGTGCATCCCGCTCGGCGTAATCCATGTCAACTCAGTGTCTTCTTTGCCTGCGGCTGACCCAAGCTTTTGGAACCATGTCATGACATTCTTTGCTGGTTCAATCAGCTTGCTTGCTTCATTGAACAGCAGGTCTGACATCCAATAGCAGGCCCGCAGACCACCTGGCCTGAATGGCCACGAGTCGATGCCCATCAATTCCAGTGCTCGATCGTGCGCCCACTCCTGGCAGTGAGTCATGATCGATCGACGTGTGGCGCTGTAGGCCAGTGTCATCACCACCGGCTTAGTGAGTGATCGATCGGGCCCAAGCGTCAGCCACATGGCAGCCTCCTCCACGTCATGGCTGCTGCTGCGCAGTTGCTCGAGCACTCGGTCAGTGAGCTCGCTGTAGATGTCAGACGGTTTCTCGCCTGGCGTCAGGTTGACCATGCCGGCCAGCTGTTCGTCGCGCAGCAGGGCCGCATAGTGCTGGATCCCTGAGCAGGTGCAGTCCAGCTGCACAGGCAGCTTGGTGATGTAGCCGAAGCCGATCTGCATGAACAACCTGTAGTCCCGGCAGAAGGCCAGGAACTGCCAAGGAGACTTTGCCTGCTGCCAGAACCGTGCCGCCTGCCCCCAAGGATCAGATCCCGCAGCAAGAATCGACTCCTCGTTGCTCAGCACCCAGTCAACACGATCGGTCCACGACAGCTTGTCGTGCCCATAGGCGTTGGCTCCGTGAACCATGAGCCACTTCAGGTCGCCCTCGTCCATGATCCGGCCGCCTTCCGCAAACTGAAGCAGCGCCCGGCACAGGTCATGTCCTTGTGGGTTGAGGTGGTAGGCCCGGTAGTAGAAGCGACCACGGAAGTCCACCTGCATCGGGTAGTAGAAGGCCGGCCGATTCCTGAATCGATCGGCAATCCACAGGGTCTTGAGGATCTGGACTCGTTGCGCCTGTTCGCCGGCGTTCTTGTCGTGGATCGCACGAGCATTGTGTTTCCACTGCGTCACATCGATGTGATCAGGTGGCAGGTGCTTCGGGTACGGAGGCATCTCGTACCCTTGGCTGCGCACCATGCAACCGATGCTCAGGCCTTGGGCCCATGCGTGGTTGGCCTGCTCGAGCACCCAAGCGTTGATCTGCCAGCCGACATCTTGCTGCAGGTTGGCAGCTTGGATGAACGCCTCCTGTCCGGTGGTGTAGTCCTTGTCGGATCGGGCGTCTTTGATCAGCGAGTTGCCCGGGATGTCGGTCAGGTAGCCGCCGTCGTGCAGGTTCGTCCACCGCTGCGGCTTGATCACCATCGGCAACCGCATTGGACACAGCAGCCGATGCTTGGCGTGTCCGGTTTGCAGCCACTCAAAAGCCTCGGGCGTGACGCTCACGATCTTCACCACCTTGACCTGCTGTCGCACCGTGGTGATCTGCAGGATTCCGGTGTGAATGACCAGCATCTGCAGCAACACCATGCCGATCGACTGCCGTTCACGCAGCGTCCAGATGGTGGATCCATCCATCTGGAGAATGTCGTCCCGCTTCTCGCGCTTGTTGCGCCACCGCTTGACAGCAAGGTGGTCAATCAGCTCGAAGCCTCCAGCCCTTTGCAGCATGGTCTCTGCCCACAAGGCAGCGCCGATCTCCAGTGCCATGGCATTGGCCTTGCGGTGCTGGCTGATCTTGTCGATCGCCACCCGCATGGTGGTGCCAGCAATCTGCTCAGCCGTGAGCTCCTTCAATGGCTGCAGGTAGATCGCCCACCTGAATGCCTTGCCCTTGTTCAGCTGATCCAGCAGATCCTGCACGGCGTCGCACAGCTTTGTGACACCCATTGCCGCCAGCTTGTTGCCGGGCGGGCACAGGGATTCTCTGCGCTTCTGCTTGTTGGCTTTGATCCTGGTGTCATAGGCATCGGCGCCCATGGCCAGCATCTCCTGTTCGAGCAGCAGCTGCTCTTTGATCTGTTCGTCGGTGTAGGTCATGGCTTGTGCGCCTTGGCTTGGCGCCAGCCACCACGGAATCCTGTCTTAAGCAGGGCCACGGTGCTGGCGTCGAACTCGGTAGGGAGGCTGCTAATCCAAACCTTGAAGCTGGTTGCGATTGCAACCTCTGGATCAACAGCTGCTGGGCGTTCAGGCAGCTTGGCCCAGTGAGTGCAGTCGGTGTAGAGAGGGAAACGCCAATCGCCTTGGATCCATCCACACTTAGGGTGGAACCAGTTGACCTTGTTGTCTGCGTCTGCGTCTTCTTGGGTGGGGAGAATGTCAACGCTGAATGCTTGAGTCATGATGCTTTACCAGTGACGATGATTGAGTTGGCTTTGGGGTAGCGATTGGAGGCAAAGAGCTTCGCTTCCTTTCGCGTGTGGGCTCGGATCACTTCCTTGAGCGGCATCTGCCCAGGTATCTGAACAGTCACCGCCCACATGGGAGCGGTCTTGTCGGATGTCCTGCTGATGCCCTCACCAAGGCTTGGTGTTTCGTCGTCCTGCCATGTCAAGGCAAAAGCAACGTCTTTTCCGCGAGGTGGCTTGAAGTTCATCAGACGTGTTTCCAAGCGTGACGGTTGACGATGCGTGAGACGTATGACGGCCTCATTCCGAATTGTGCAGCAATGTCTTTCTGCATTACGCCAGATGCAGCAAGCCTTCGCACCTCGATGATGTTATCTGCGGTGAACACTGCGCCGGCATTGCGTTCACCACGGGCAGCAGGGCCTGGCTTTGGTGTACCTGGTGCAGGGCCAGGTTTTGGGTTGACGTACCGCTCAACGGTATGGGTTGTACCGCCGCAATCGTGGCAACGAAACCACCGATGGCGTTCACCATACCTGTTGTGGTTCACGGTACGTTGCAGCCTGCCACCGCAGTGGTAGCACTTCATCCCTCAACCTCCTGCCCAGGCACCGGCAGGGCGTGGGCGGGCTTGAGTCGATCGGCTTTCTTATAGACCCGATCCCATCCGACGCCATACAGGCGCCCGTGGCTTTGTTCGATGTAGCGCAATCCG
>Ga0129333_10004209_pt1 | contig 13466 bp, 11 predicted proteins | sample CPB6_08_DNA_FD_94474 | JGI IMG/M metagenome (GOLD analysis project Ga0129333, IMG submission 94474) | Freshwater to marine salinity gradient microbial communities from Chesapeake Bay, USA - CPBay_Sum_0.6_0.8_DNA | ecosystem: Environmental > Aquatic > Marine > Coastal | place: USA: Chesapeake... | reverse complement strand
CGGCGGGCCGCCCATGCCGAAGGCGCCGTTGGCCAGGCCGGTGGCCGTCCCGACCGCCAGGGTGGCGGGAGCGGAGGGCATGGACTGCAGGGCGAAGCCCCGCCACAGCAAAGCCGTCGCGGCTAGAACGAAGCCCGCGAGCGCCAGCGTCATCGGGGCCTGCGGTACATTGGCCAGGGCATGGACGCCGATCGGTGTGCCGATCAGGGCCCCGAGCATGAGGAACCCGAGGGAGCGCCAGTGCACGTCCCGCCATATTGACGGGAGCAGATGGAGGCTTGCTGCAACCTCAAGAAGAAAGATGACGGGAATCACCTGTGCAGGCGTCAGGATCAGCGACAGGGCGGTGATCGACAGGAGCGAGAAGCCGAAGCCGGAGTAGCCGCGAACGATCGCAGCCAGAAAAATCAGGCCCGACGCCAGGATGATGGTCAGGAGGCCGGGCATGGCGATGTTCCTTTTGTCCGAGATAACAGCGATTTGCACTTGAAGCCTAGCGCCAGACACCCGAAAAGGGCTGGTCAGACGGCAGGCCAAGGCCCAAGTTTCGGGACCCCGGTCTGAGGCCGCGAAATTGCCCGGATTTCAGCGATTTTGCTGTTGACGCGCGCGCTCCCGGGGGCTAGAAGGCGCACGCTTTCCAATGGCAGGCAGTCGGTGCTTCGCGCATCGAAACGCTTCCGGGGACGGCGAAGACGGAACATTCAAGGTCACGACCCTGAGGCCCGATTGGCCCCGTGGGTCCTCTGGTTTTGGAGCACTGCGCGATCCAAGAGCCCGGATTGCGTCGGTGTTTTTGTTATGTGCAATCGGGTTCGAAGGTAGAGACAAGGCCACAATGCCGACGATCAACCAGCTCATTCGCAAGCCGCGCCAGGCGCCGACCTATCGCAACAAGGTCCCGGCGATGCAGGCCTGCCCGCAGAAGCGCGGCGTGTGCACGCGCGTCTACACCACCACGCCGAAGAAGCCGAACTCGGCTCTCCGCAAGGTGGCCAAGGTTCGCCTGACAAATGGCTTCGAAGTGGTGAGCTACATCCCCGGCGAGGGCCATAACCTTCAGGAACACTCGGTGGTCATGATCCGCGGCGGCCGCGTGAAGGACCTGCCGGGCGTTCGCTACCACATCATCCGCGGCGTGCTGGACACGCAGGGCATCGTCAAGCGCCGCCAGCGCCGTTCCAAATACGGCGCCAAGCGTCCGAAGTAAGATCCGGGAGAATTGATCCATGTCGCGTCGTCACCGCGCCGAGAAGCGTGAAATCAATCCGGACCCGAAGTTCGGCGATCTCGTCGTTTCCAAGTTCATGAACAACCTCATGTATGAGGGCAAGAAGTCGGTCGCCGAAGGCATCGTCTACGGCGCCTTCGACAAGATCCAGGCCAAGGCCAAGCAGGACCCGCTGCAGGTGTTCCACGAGGCGCTGGGCAATGTCGCGCCCGCCATCGAGGTGCGCTCCCGCCGCGTGGGCGGTGCGACCTATCAGGTGCCGGTCGAGGTGCGCGCCGAGCGCCGCCAGGCTCTGGCCATCCGCTGGATCATCACCGCGGCCCGCGGCCGCAACGAGACCACCATGGTTGACCGCCTGTCGGGCGAATTGCTCGATGCCGCGTCGAACCGTGGAACGGCCGTGAAGAAGCGGGAAGACACCCACAAGATGGCGGAAGCGAACCGCGCCTTCTCGCACTACCGCTGGTAAGAGATACAGGACACCACGAAAATGCCCCGCGCCCACCAACTCGAGGACTATCGTAACTTCGGCATCATGGCCCACATTGATGCCGGTAAGACGACGACCACCGAGCGCATCCTTTACTACACCGGCAAGAGCCACAAGATCGGCGAAGTGCATGACGGCGCCGCGACCATGGATTTCATGGAGCAGGAGCAGGAGCGCGGCATCACCATCACGTCGGCTGCCACGACCGCGTTCTGGAACGGCAAGCGGATGAACATCATCGACACGCCCGGCCACGTTGACTTCACGATCGAAGTCGAGCGGTCGCTGCGCGTGCTGGACGGCGCGGTCTGCGTGCTGGATTCGAACCAGGGTGTCGAGCCCCAGACCGAGACCGTGTGGCGTCAGGGCGACAAGTATGGCGTTCCGCGCATCGTGTTCTGCAACAAGATGGACAAGACCGGCGCGTCCTTCGAGCAGTGCATCAAGGACATCAAGGAGCGCCTTGGCGCCAAGCCGGTTCCGATCCAGCTGCCGATCGGTGCCGAGTCCAACTTCAAGGGCATCATTGATCTGGTGCGCATGATGGCCGTCGTCTGGGAAGACGAGGCGCTGGGCGCCAAGTTCCACGACGAAGAGATTCCGGCTGACCTTCTCGAAGCCGCCCAGCAGGCCCGCGCCGAGATGGTGGAAGCCTGTGCCGAACTCGACGACCAGGCCATGGAAGATTACCTCAATGGCAAGGAACTCGACAACGCAACCATCAAGAAGCTGCTCCGCAAGGCAGTCGTGGAAGGTCACTTCTTCCCCGTCCTGTGCGGCTCCGCATTCAAGAACAAGGGCGTTCAGCCGCTGCTCGACGCCGTTGTCGACTATCTGCCCTCGCCGCTGGACCGTCCGCCGATCAAGGGCGTCGACCCGAAGACCGGTGAGGAGACTGTTCGCAAGTCGTCCGACTCCGAGCCGCTGTCGCTCCTGGCCTTCAAGCTGATGGACGACCAGTACGGCGTTCTGACCTTCTGCCGCATCTATTCCGGCGTCCTCAGCAAGGGTGTTGGCCTGCTGAACTCGACGCGCGAGAAGACCGAGCGTGTCGGCCGCATGGTTCTCATGCACGCCAACAACCGTGAGGAAATCTCGGAAGCCTATGCCGGTGACATCGTGGCGCTCGTCGGCCTGAAGGACACCCGGACCGGCGACACGCTGTGCGATCCCGCCAAGCCCGTCATCCTCGAGAAGATGGAATTCCCGGATCCGGTCATCGAAATGAAGGTCGAACCCAAGACCAAGGGCGATCAGGAAAAGATGGCCGTTGCTCTCTACAAGCTGGCTGCCGAGGATCCCTCCTTCCGCGTCTCCACCGACTCGGAGTCGGGCGAAACCATCATCAAGGGCATGGGCGAGCTTCATCTCGACATCAAGGTCGATATCCTGAAGCGCACCCACAAGGTCGAGGTTCAGGTCGGCGCGCCGCAGGTGGCCTACCGCGAGGCCGTCACCCGCAAGGTGACCAAGGACTACACCCACAAGAAGCAGACCGGTGGTACGGGTCAGTTCGCGCGCGTGATCCTCGAGGTCGAGCCGAACGAGACCGGTGCAGGCAATACCTTTTCGTCGGCGATTGTCGGCGGCACGGTTCCGAAGGAATATATCCCCGGTGTCGAAAAGGGCCTCAATTCGGTTCTGTCGTCTGGCCCGCTGATCGGCTTCCCCGTGGTCGACATGAAGGTGACCTTGATCGATGGCGCCTATCACGAGGTCGACTCTTCGGCGATCGCGTTCGAAATCGCGACCCGCGCCGCGATGCGCGAGGCCTTCGAGCAGGCTGGTGCTGTCCTGCTCGAACCGATGATGAAGGTGGAAGTGACCTCGCCCGAGGAATTTGTGGGTTCCGTGATCGGTGACCTCAACTCCCGTCGTGGCCAGATCGTCGGCACCTCGATGCGCGGCAACGCCAACATCATCAATGCTCTGGTGCCGCTCGCCAACATGTTCGGCTACATCAACAACCTGCGCTCGATGAGCCAGGGCCGTGCTTCCTACACGATGCAGTTCGACCACTATGCCCAGGTTCCGGGCCAGGTGGCCGAGGAAATCAAAAAGAAATACGCCTAAGTTCAGCTGAGAACGGAGACATCCGATGGCCAAAGAGAAATTCAACCGCGACAAGCCGCATTGCAACATTGGCACGATTGGCCACGTTGATCATGGCAAGACGTCGCTGACGGCGGCGATCACGAAGGTTCTGGCGGAGTCTGGCGGTGCGACGTTCACGGCCTATGACCAGATCGACAAGGCTCCGGAGGAGCGCGCGCGCGGCATCACGATCAACACGGCGCATGTGGAATACCAGACGCAGAAGCGGCACTATGCGCATGTCGACTGCCCTGGCCATGCGGATTACGTGAAGAACATGATCACGGGAGCGGCGCAGATGGACGGCGCCATTCTGGTTGTTTCGGCTGCTGACGGCCCGATGCCGCAGACGCGTGAGCACATTCTGCTGGCGCGCCAGGTTGGCGTTCCTGCGCTGGTGGTGTTCATGAACAAGGTGGACATGGTTGATGATCCGGAGCTTCTGGATCTGGTTGAGATGGAGGTGCGCGAGCTCCTGTCGTCCTATCAGTTCCCCGGGGACGAGATTCCGATTATCCGCGGCTCTGCGCTGTGCGCGCTCGAGGGCAAGAGCCCCGAGATTGGCCGGGATGCGGTTTTGAAGCTGATGGAAGCGGTTGACACCTACATTCCGCAGCCTGAGCGTCCGAAGGATCAGCCGTTCCTGATGCCGATCGAGGACGTGTTCTCGATTTCGGGCTGTGGCACGGTTGTGACGGGTCGAGTTGAGCGCGGCATTGTGAAGGTTGGCGAGGAAGTCGAGATTGTCGGCATCCGCGACACGCAGAAGACGACGGTGACGGGCGTTGAGATGTTCCGGAAGCTCTTGGATTCGGGCGAGGCTGGCGACAACATCGGCGCGCTGCTGCGCGGTGTTGACCGCGAGGGCGTGGAGCGCGGCCAGGTGCTGTGCAAGCCGGGTTCTGTGAAGCCGCACAAGAAGTTCAAGGCGGAAGCCTACATCCTGACGAAGGAAGAGGGTGGCCGTCACACGCCGTTCTTTGCGAACTACCGTCCGCAGTTCTACTTCCGGACGACGGACGTGACGGGTGTGGTGACGCTGCCGGCTGGCACGGAAATGGTGATGCCCGGCGACAACATCTCGTTCGACGTCGAGCTGATCACGCCGATCGCCATGGAGGAGAAGCTGCGCTTCGCCATCCGTGAGGGCGGCCGTACCGTCGGCGCCGGCGTCGTCGCCAAGATCACGGACTGACACTTACAGCGGGGCTGCGGGTTCCCTATCTAAGGTAGCCGCAGCTCCTACAGGGGTATAGCTCAGTTGGTAGAGCGGCGGTCTCCAAAACCGCAGGTCGTGGGTTCGAGCCCTACTGCCCCTGCCAGAAATTAGGAAAGACAAGTGGCCAAGACCAATCCGTTCGAATTCATCCAGCAGGTCCGCGACGAGGCTTCCAAGGTGACTTGGCCCAGTCGCCGCGAGACCATGATATCGACGGTCATGGTGTTCATCATGGTGGCCGTTGCTGCCGTCTTCTTCCTGGCTGTTGACGCGGTACTTCACCGCGGGGTGCAGTGGGTTCTTGGTATCGCGGGTTAACGGGGCGGGCGGAACAGTTCATATGGCAAAGCGGTGGTACATCGTCCACGCCTACTCGAATTTCGAGAAGAAAGTGGCCGAGTCGATCAAGGAGCAGGCGGCTCAGAAGGGGCTCGCCGACTTGTTCGAGCAGGTTCTGGTGCCCACCGAGGAGGTGGTCGAGATCCGTCGGGGCCGCAAGATCAAGAGCGAGCGGCGGTTCTTCCCCGGGTATGTTCTCGTCAAGATGGAACTCACGGATCAGGCGTTTCATCTGATCAAGAACACACCGAAGGTTACCGGTTTCTTGGGTTCGGACTCGAAGCCGATTCCGATTTCGGATGCCGAGGCGTCTCGCATTCTGAACCAGGTGGCCGAGGGCGTGGAAAGGCCCAAGTCCACAATCACCTTTGAAGTCGGTGAACAGGTGCGTGTCGCCGACGGTCCTTTTGCCTCTTTCTCCGGTCAGGTAGAGGAGGTCGACGAAGAACGGTCACGGCTCAAGGTTGCCGTGTCTATTTTCGGCAGGCCGACGCCTGTCGAGCTTGAATACGGACAGGTCGAAAAACTCCGCTGAGGAGTGGCTCGCTCTGACGACCCGGTGGGAGGTTCCTCAAGAACCGGACCACTAACCTCAATCAGCCGGTTCGCCGGCGAGGGAAATGTAAGATGGCAAAGAAAGTTGTTGGCTACGTAAAGCTGCAAGTACCGGCTGGTCAGGCAAACCCATCGCCGCCAATCGGCCCCGCTCTCGGTCAGCGTGGTTTGAATATCATGGAATTCTGCAAGGCGTTCAACGCCGCTACGCAGAAGATGGAGCCCGGCTCGCCGGTTCCGGTGGTGATCACCGCCTACCAAGACAAATCGTTCACCTTCGAGATGAAGTCGCCGCCGGCGTCTTACTTCCTAAAGAAGATCGCCGGCCTCAAGTCCGGTTCCAAGGAGCCCGGCAAGGGCGCCTTTGTCGGTAAGGTCACGATGGCCCAGTGCCGTGAAATTGCCGAGCAGAAGCTCAAGGGTATGAACGCACGCGATGTCGATGCTGCTGCCCGTGAAATTGCAGGTTCCGCCCGTTCGATGGGCATTCAGGTTGTGGACTAAGACAATGACCAAGCTTCCAAAGCGTACTGCCAAGAACCGTGATGGTATTGATCGCCAGAAATTCTATGGTCTTGAAGAGGCCGTGAAACTCGTGAAGGCGCGCGCCAATGCCAAGTTCAACGAGACGATCGAAATCGCCATGAATCTCGGCGTTGACCCACGTCACTCTGATCAGATGGTGCGTGGCGTCGTCAATCTCCCCAATGGCACCGGGCGTAACCTACGGGTTGGTGTCTTTGCAAAAGGTCCGAAGGCTGAAGAAGCGAAGAAGGCGGGTGCCGATGTCGTGGGTGCCGAAGATCTCTTCGAGATCGTCAACAAGGGGCAAATCGATTTCGACCGTTGTATCGCTACCCCCGACATGATGGGCCTCGTCGGTCGACTTGGTAAGGTTCTGGGTCCGCGCGGCATGATGCCCAACCCCAAGGTGGGTACGGTGACCATGGATGTTGCCGGAGCCGTCAAGGCTGCTAAGGGTGGCGCTGTCGAGTTCCGAGTTGAAAAGGCAGGCATCATTCAGGCGGGTGTCGGCAAGGCGTCGTTCAGCGACGATCAGCTCAACCAGAATATCCGCGCTTTTGTCGATGCCGTCGTCAAGGCAAAACCCTCGGCGGCAAAGGGGACCTACGTCAAGAAATTGTCCATTTCGTCGTCCATGGGCCCCGGTCTCAAGCTTGACCTTGCTTCCATCACCGGAGGCGCGGCCTGAGGTGTTAGAGTTTCTCCTCTGATTTTCCTTGGAAAAACAGAGGGGTAACCAAGGCTCTTCGAGCCTTGGATTACCTGTCCGAGATTGCAGGCGCGGGGCGAAGGTTCCGCTTAAACCACCAGCCTGCATGAGATGGGTGTCAAAACGGAATGAGAGCTCCACCATGGGCTCTTCGTCGGTTGGGACCTCACGACCCGTTGGCCGGGTGACTGGCTTCCGGGGGACAGGCACGAAGCGCCGCTCAGCGTGCGCCCGCTGCCAGGTGCGGTTGGTGTCTTGAGCGGTTGGTCCAACGGCGGACGGGGTGAAAATCCTGCCGCCATAAAGGAGAGAGCAAGTGGAAAGAGCTGAAAAGAAAGAGCTCGTCGCAACGCTCAACCAGGTGTTCAAGACCACCGGGGTGATTGTTGTGGCCCACAACAAGGGTCTCACCGTGAATCAGGTCAATGACCTGCGCGCGCGGATGGCCCAGGCGGGGGCGACCGTGAAGGTCGCCAAGAACCGTCTCGCCAAGCTCGCTCTTGATGGCACTGATGCATCCGGGATCAAGGACCTTTTCCAGGGTCCGACAATGGTGGCCTACGCCGCCGACCCGGTCGCGGCGCCCAAGGTCGCTTCGGAATTCGCCAAAACCAACGAGAAGTTCGTTGTACTTGGCGGAGCCCTCGGCAAGACCGTCATGGACGCCAAGGCTGTCAAGGCACTCGCCGAACTGCCCTCGCTCGATCAGTTGAGGGGCAAGCTCATAGGCCTGATACAGGCGCCGGCTACGAAGATTGCCGGTGTTCTTCAGGCTCCGGGCGGACAGTTGGCGCGTGTCGTGAACGCCTATGCCACCAAGAACCAGGCTGCTGGCTAAGACGGCCCGCATCGTTACCAAGACAACAACCGACTGAAAGAAAGATACTCACATGGCTGATCTCAGCAAGCTCGTCGAAGACCTCTCGAGCCTCACGGTTCTCGAGGCCGCTGAACTTTCCAAGATGCTCGAGGAGAAGTGGGGCGTGTCTGCCGCCGCTCCGGTGGCTGTTGCCGCCGTTGCCGGTGGTGGCGGTGCTGCCGCTGCTCCGGCCGAGGAAAAGACCGAGTTCACCGTTGTTCTGGCCGCTTCCGGCGACAAGAAGATCGAGGTGATCAAGGAAGTCCGCGCCATCACGGGCCTTGGCCTCAAGGAAGCCAAGGACCTCGTCGAGGGTGCTCCCAAGACCGTCAAGGAAGGTGTCGCCAAGGCCGACGCCGAAGGCATGAAGAAGAAGCTCGAGGCGGTTGGCGCCAAGGTCGAGCTGAAGTAACGCGTTATCCGCCGGCGTCGGGTCTCACTTGGCGCCGGCGGCACATTCTCGCGCCGTCCGCGACGGCTTGCCGGACCCGTTCCTTTCGAGGGAAGGGGTCCGGCAAGCTGTCGAATTCGCTTGTTTCAGAACTGTTAAGGGAAGCCAATGGCCGAAACACAGTCCGCCGCTAGCCGCAAACGTCTCCGCAAGTTCTTCGGCAAGAAGATCGAAGTCGCCGAAATGCCGAACCTTATCGAGGTTCAGCGCGAGAGCTACGATCAGTTCCTTCAGATGGTCGAGCCCAAAGGTGGGCGCGCCAATGAGGGTCTTCAGGCGGTGTTCAAGTCGGTGTTTCCGATCACGGACTTCTCCGGTCAGGCCATGCTTGAGTTCGTGCGTTACGAATTCGAGCAGCCGAAGTTTGATGTCGATGAATGCCAGCAGCGCGGCATGACATTTGCTGCACCTCTCAAGGTGACGCTGCGCCTGATCGTGTTCGAGATTGATCCGGACACGCAGGCCAAGTCCGTCAAGGACATCAAGGAGCAGGATGTCTACATGGGCGACATGCCGCTCATGACCTCAAACGGCACCTTCGTTGTCAACGGGACCGAACGCGTGATCGTTTCACAGATGCACCGCTCTCCGGGCGTGTTCTTCGATCACGACAAGGGCAAGACGCATTCCTCAGGCAAGCTTTTGTTTGCTGCTCGTATCATACCTTATCGCGGTTCGTGGCTCGACTTCGAGTTCGATGCCAAGGATATCATCTATGCGCGCATCGACCGCCGCCGAAAGCTCCCGATCACGACGTTGCTCTATGCACTCGGGCTGAATTCTGAAGAGATCCTTCATACCTTTTATAAGACCGTCACTTACAAGCACACCAAGAACGGGTGGAAGACCCCTTTCGATGCGCAGCGCTACAAGGGCATCAAGCCGGCTGTCGATCTAATCGATGCCAAGACCGGCCAGGTTGTCGTTGAAGCCGGAAAGAAGATCACGCCGCGCCTCGCAAGAAAGATAGCCGAGGACGGAGTAAAGGACCTTCTGGTCCGCGATGAGGATCTCCATGGCCTTTTCTTGGCCGATGAACTCGTGAATGAAAAGACGGGCGAGATCTTTGCCGAGGCAGGCGACGAAATCGGGGAAAAGAATCTTGCAGCGCTCAAGGCTGCCCGTTTCAATGAGCTTCGTGTGCTCGCCGTCGACCACATCAATACTGGACCTTACATCCGAAACACGATGAAGGCCGACAAGGTCGAGAGCTATGAGCAGGCGCTCGTGGAAATCTACCGTGTCATGCGGCCGGGTGAGCCGCCAACCCGGGAGACAGCTGAGGCTCTGTTCAATGGGCTGTTCTTTGATCAGGAGCGCTACGATCTTTCAGCCGTCGGCCGGGTGAAGATGAATATGCGCCTTGACCTTGACGTTCCGGATACGATCCGGGTTCTGCGCAAGGACGACATCATCTGCGTGATCAAGACGCTTCATGAACTGCGTGACGGCAAGGGAGAGGTCGACGACATCGACCATCTCGGCAACCGCCGCGTGCGCTCGGTGGGCGAACTCATGGAGAACCAATACCGGCTGGGTCTTGTGCGCATGGAGCGCGCCATTAAGGAGCGCATGTCTTCGGTGGATATCGACACCGTGATGCCGCATGACCTTATCAATGCCAAGCCAGCGGTTGCAGCGGTGCGCGAGTTCTTCGGCTCATCGCAGTTGTCGCAGTTCATGGACCAGACCAACCCGCTGTCAGAGATCACCCACAAGCGCCGTCTGTCGGCTCTTGGCCCGGGCGGCCTCACGCGCGAACGCGCGGGCTTCGAGGTCCGTGACGTGCACCCAACGCACTATGGACGAATCTGTCCGATTGAAACACCTGAAGGGCCGAATATCGGCCTGATCAACTCGCTTGCAACTTATGCGCGGGTGAACAAGTATGGCTTTATCGAAACGCCTTATCGTAAGGTTATCAACGGCAAGGTGTCGGACGAAGTTGTGTATCTCTCGGCAATCGAGGAGCAAAAGCATCACATCGCCCAGGCCAACGTCGCGTTGAACAAGAATGGCAGCTTCGCCGAAGACCTTGTCATCGCGCGCCACGCAGGTGATGTGCTCACTGTACCCGCTGACCGGGTGGATTTCGTCGATGTGTCACCAAAGCAGCTCGTGTCGGTTGCGGCGGCGCTGATCCCGTTCCTCGAAAACGATGACGCGAATCGGGCCCTCATGGGTTCGAACATGCAGCGTCAGGCTGTTCCGTTGGTGCGCACAAATGCGCCACTTGTTGGCACAGGCATGGAGTCGGTTGTTGCCCGTGATTCTGGAGCAGCGGTCGCCGCGCGCAGGACAGGTGTAGTGGATCAGGTTGATGCCAAGCGCATCGTGATCCGGGCGACGGAAGAGACGGACCCCTCGAAGTCGGGTGTCGACATCTACACGCTCGCAAAGTTCCAGCGATCAAACCAGAACACCTGCATCAATCAGCGTCCGCTGGTGCGTGTCGGCGACAAGGTGAAGGCTGGAGACATCATTGCCGATGGCCCGTCTACTGACCTTGGAGATCTCGCGCTGGGCCAGAATGTACTGGTCGCGTTCATGCCCTGGAACGGCTACAACTTCGAGGACTCGATCCTTCTTTCAGAACGGATCGTGAAGGACGACGTCTTCACCTCTATCCACATCGAAGAATTTGATGTGATGGCGCGCGATACGAAGCTGGGCCCTGAGGAAATCACGCGGGACATTCCGAACGTCGGCGAGGAGGCCCTCAAGAACCTCGATGAGGCCGGCATTGTCTACATCGGTGCAGAGGTAAAGCCTGGGGACATTCTGGTAGGGAAGATCACGCCGAAGGGTGAGAGCCCGATGACGCCAGAGGAAAAGCTGCTGCGCGCGATCTTCGGCGAGAAGGCGTCTGACGTTCGCGACACGTCGCTTCGGCTACCGCCCGGCGTGTCGGGCACTGTGGTCGAGGTGCGCGTGTTCAATCGGCATGGTGTCGACAAGGACGAGCGTGCCCAGGCAATTGAACGCGAGGAGATCGATCGGCTTGCCAAGGACCGGGACGACGAGTTGGCGATCCTTGACCGCAACTCCTATGGCCGCCTCAAGGGTTTCCTGACTGGCAAGACTGCTTCAGGTGGACCGAAGGGGCACAAGCTCGATGGCAAGCTCAACGAGAAGATTCTTGATGACGTCCCGCAATCGCAGTGGTGGAACATTGCACTTTCGGACCAGAAGGCAATGGGCGAACTCGAAGCCTTGAAGCAGCAGTATGACGAGTCCAAGAAGCGACTCGATACACGCTTCCACGACAAGGTCGACAAACTCCAGCGCGGTGACGAACTGCCCCCGGGCGTCATGAAGATGGTAAAGGTCTTCGTTGCCGTGAAGCGCAAGATTCAGCCTGGTGACAAGATGGCTGGCCGTCATGGCAACAAGGGTGTCGTTTCGCGCATCGTGCCAATCGAGGACATGCCGTTCCTTGATGATGGCACACACGTTGATGTGGTGCTGAACCCGTTGGGTGTGCCTTCGCGCATGAATGTCGGCCAGATCCTCGAGACGCATCTTGGCTGGGCCTGTGCAGGCATGGGCAGGCGGATTGGCGCTCTCCTTGATGCGAGCCGGGATTCACGTGACGTGAAGCCCTTGCGTACAGAGATGAACCGTATCTACGGCAAGAATGAAGAGCTTGAGGGTCTCGACGATCGCAGCCTCGTTGAAGCGGCGGAAAATCTTCGCAGGGGTGTCCCAATTGCGACGCCAGTCTTTGATGGCGCCCGTGAGGAGGATATTGCGGCGATGCTGAAGGAAGCGGGACTGTCCACATCCGGCCAGGTTACACTCTTCGACGGTCGTTCTGGCGAGCCTTTCGACAGGCAGGTGACGGTTGGCTATATCTACATGCTGAAACTCCACCACCTTGTGGACGACAAGATACACGCTCGCTCGATCGGGCCTTATTCGCTCGTCACTCAGCAGCCTCTCGGCGGAAAAGCGCAGTTTGGCGGCCAGCGTTTCGGCGAAATGGAAGTCTGGGCGCTGGAAGCCTATGGCGCGGCCTACACGCTGCAGGAGATGCTCACGATCAAGTCGGACGACGTTGCGGGCCGTACAAAGGTCTACGAGGCGATCGTCCGGGGCGATGACACATTCGAGGCGGGCATTCCCGAGAGCTTCAACGTTCTTGTCAAGGAAATGCGCTCGCTCAGTCTGAACGTTGAATTGCAGAGTTCACAGCAGCAGATCACGAGTTGATGGAAGACGCCGGTGGTTCGTCCCCCCGGCTTGAGTCACACCAGAGTACGAACAGCCTGCGGGGGTATCCCGCCTAAAGGAGAAGTGACCGATGAACCAAGAGGTCATGAATGTCTTCAACCCGGCAACGCCGGCTCCGACTTTTGATCAGATCCGGATCTCGATCGCGAGCCCGGAGAAGATCCTGTCGTGGTCGTTTGGCGAGATCAAGAAGCCGGAGACCATCAATTACCGGACCTTCAAGCCGGAGCGTGATGGTCTCTTCTGCGCGCGGATCTTCGGGCCGGTAAAGGACTACGAGTGCCTGTGCGGGAAGTACAAGCGCATGAAGTACAAGGGCATTATCTGCGAGAAGTGTGGCGTTGAGGTCACCTTGTCAAAGGTCCGTCGCGAACGCATGGGTCATATCGAACTCGCAGCGCCGGTTGCACATATCTGGTTCCTGAAGTCGCTTCCGAGCCGCATCTCGATGCTTCTCGACATGACGCTGAAGGATGTCGAACGCATCCTGTATTTCGAGAGCTACATCGTTCTCGAGCCGGGTCTGACGCCGCTGAAGCTGCACCAGTTGTTGACTGAGAGCGAGTATCTCAAGGCCCAGGAAGACTATGGCGAGGACTCGTTTACCGCAGGTATTGGCGCGGAAGCAGTCCGTGACATGCTCATGTCGATCAATCTCGAGCAGCTGCGCGAGCAGTTGCGCGAGGAATTGAAGACAGCCACGGGTGATCTCAAGCCGAAGAAGATCGCGAAGCGGCTGAAACTGGTCGAGAGCTTCATCG
>Ga0129333_10004208_pt1 | contig 13468 bp, 13 predicted proteins | sample CPB6_08_DNA_FD_94474 | JGI IMG/M metagenome (GOLD analysis project Ga0129333, IMG submission 94474) | Freshwater to marine salinity gradient microbial communities from Chesapeake Bay, USA - CPBay_Sum_0.6_0.8_DNA | ecosystem: Environmental > Aquatic > Marine > Coastal | place: USA: Chesapeake... | reverse complement strand
TCCTGGCGCGGGTGAGGCGCTGGACCGGTGATCTGAGGGCTTTGAGCTGCTTTTCGGCCTTGTGGCTTACTGGACGGGGGCTCGTGGGCTTGGTTTGCTCAGACGGGAGACACTATGCACATCCCGCGATGTTTGTCGAGAAAAATCGATCTAGTGTAAGTCAAAACGACAGACAGGGGTGCCACCTTTAAGCCTCCATTCAAATGAGAAGGTGACATCGTAGATCGTCCATCCGATGACTTGAAAACTCATCGGTTAGTTCCGATGAATTCAAGAGATCCCTGCATGAAGGTCAGTTGAAAGTGCGTCCGCGAGTGGACTGAATAGTAGTACCAAGTCTCACTCCCTGTGGAATAGATGATGGAATAAGGCTCACCAAGTAACGAACGGACGTCACTCCGAGTCATGCCTTTCTTGAGTGAACTCCTTGATAATTCGAATTTCTCAGGATTGGTATTGCTGGCGGACGGGAACCGCACGGACTTGGGCTTCCTGGCTTCTTCGTCTAATGCTCCCCGTATGGACGCAACCATTTCCATTGCGCCCTCATCCGCGGGGTCTAACCTCAAAAGTTCTTCCGCCTTTTCCAGAGCCTTCTGCAATTGCCCCTCGTCTCTGAGACGGAGAGCCTCGGATAGTAATTTGACGGGCTGAAGCCCACCCTGGTAACTCGACATGGTTGCGCGATCCGACGAAGAAGGCGACGCGGCTGGTCTGTCGCGGTAAACAATCCTCTCAACAGGAACCTCCACCCTTTTCTCCACGATTTTTTCAACTGGGACCTCGACGCGCTTCTCCACGACCTTCTCCACCGGCACTTCCACCCTCTTCTCGACAATCTTTTCAACGGGAACCTCCACCCTCTTCTCTAGGATTTTCTCGACTGGAACTTCCACGCGCTTCTCCTTTTCGACAATGAAGGGCTTGGGTACCTCCAACGGGAAGAAAGCCCGTCCAGCGATCATGCCGACAATCAGCATGCCGGCGTTGATCGCATAATGCGGGCCGCGCCAATGAGTGCGGGCAATACGGTCGGAGTTCTCCGGTTTTTCGTGCATGGTGCGGCGAACGCAGGCCGGTCACTTCTTGCGGATGGCGGTCATGATACCGGCCACGATCAGTCCGCCGATCGGAGCCACCACCAGGCCGCTGCCCATGGCTGAACCGAGTCCGTATCCGCCGGCACTCAGGAATCCGAGGGCGCAACGAATCAGGAATAGGACCAGTGTGGCCTTCCACCAGGTCTGCCAGAAGGAGGGTCCGGAGGGGGTCTCTCGCATGCAGCAGACACTGACCGCCTTATCAATAGTGGCAAGCGCTAGATAAACTCATAATAAAGTATTCGAGGAAGCTTGAATGACGCGGCCGAGCGAGCGCACCCCCTGAAATTCGGGCATATTCGCCCATGATGCCAGCACCTCAAAGCCTGGCCCATCAATGCAACGGGCTCGACCTGTCACCTGATAGTGCATTTAAAAGTGAGCATGAAAGAGCGCCCCGAACATTCAACAGTCCGACCACACACCCCGCGCACGGGCATTCTCCATTGGATCAAATCGCGACTCTCCCGGGCCTACAGATGCGAATGTGAAATTGAAGAGCTGCTCCCCAAGTTCGTCATCTCTTCCGCCCCCTTCACCCGCCCTATATTTTACCGGCACGCACAACTCTCATCACCTGAGAATGTCCTTTTTGAGGTCAGCACTGAAGGGACATTGCGGATCAGCCCGTTGGATTTTGAAAAAATAGGTCATGATGCCGTCCTACACATAGATGCAGGCATGCATGTCATCAGGATAAGCTTGGACCACCTGAATATTGAAAGTGATTCGCCGTTATTCTCAGATGGAAGTGATAAGTACCCGAGCCAGAGTATCTGCAGTAATATGAGGCTAATGGGCGTATCAGTCAGCCCTCATATAAGTTTCAAAAAGCATGACCTTACGGATTTCTTTCATCACTTAATTGTACTGAAACGAGAAAGTCTGAGATGGCAGATTACAAGAGGGTGGATGCCTACCGATAAAAAGATCTTTTGCGGCGTAATCGATGGCACTGACCTAGAATCCATCAAAGACACCCTGAGGCTATGGCGACTGCATCGCCAAAAGGGAACACCCGACCCCTCATCCCCCATAATCACAAGCCCACTCCCGCGGAAGCGGTCGGAGCTTCCCTGATTGTCTCAGGGCGTTTCACGATCACACCCAGACCATGGGTCGTGCGAGAGCGGCCTTGGCCAGAGGAAGGCAATGGGCCTGCGACAGCGCCCTGGCCAGCAGACCCTGACGCATGAGTCGAAGGTTGCTCACTTTGGCCGCGCGACGGAAAACCGGGTCGGAGACGAGTGTCCAGGCGTCCTCAAGATTGTTGGTCACGAACTGAATCTGTCGGCCCCCAGTGGCTGAATAGTTACCGGGATGGCCCTTCAGTCCCCACTCTTCGCGATAACGAGCCAGGTCCTCCTTGGTGAACTGATCCTTGGCGACGTGGAAGTTGAACGCCATGCGAGGGGACCCCTCGTAATGCTCGTTCAGGATCGCGGTGAACACCTCAGGCATGTGGATGTTTATCCGCAGGAAGGCGGTCAGCTTTTCGTAAGGCTTGGAATAGCCACCGGGGGTCAGGCACGTGAGGTTCCAGAACATCTGATCGGTCTTGGACGGGAAAAGGATGAAATGACGGACATAATGGTTGATCAGGTCCAGCATGTCCTCAGAGAAATCCGGATGGGCCCGCAGCTCCGCGAAGCGCTTGGCATAGTTCACCTCGAGTTCCTTGTCTGACTTTTCATACGGGGTCAGGTCCGGAAGTGGGCTCTGCAGCCATTCCTCCCCGTGGCCGTCCTCGAAGATCTCGCGGAAATCCTCCCACCGGTAGTCCTCCCGGTGCTTGAGGATATTGCGGAGGTTGGCGTGGTGGGACTGCATCAGACCCAGGTATTTGAGCTCCAGCGCGACGAGCTGGTCTTCGGGAGCCGGCAACCAGGCTGACTTGATGATGTCGGTGTGATTCTTGATGTGCTGATGGTAACGTTTACGTACGTCGACGGACAGGCCGAGGTAGAACCATTCCTCCTCGCCGGCGAAGAAGTGGACGTAGATGCCGGAACGCTGGTCCGGCCCCCGTTCGGCGATCTCATCCATCAGGGCCAGCGAATCCTTGAAGGCCGTGAAACCCTCGGCCATCAGGGCCGATTCGATGGTCCGGAAGGGGCTGGGAGCGGGTCTTGAACTTGAGGTCATGCGCCTCCGTATGCCCACGCCACCCGCCGGCGCAAGACCCTCCATTGGTTTTTTGAAAAACCACACGCTTTCATAAGACGTTGCAGTATCTAACTTGAATAAAAAATCCTGCCGGCATAGTCAGTAACTCATTCGGCCCTCCAAGCAGAGCGCCTACCAATCCCTTACAGACCATGGCCCAAGACAAGCTGCGAGTGGCGCGAAATGGCGTCGTAGTTGGCGACTTCACCAAGAAGGAAATCAGGGACAGGATTGCCACTGGCATGCTTCTCTACACCGACGACTTTTGGGACACTCGGAGAAAAAAGTGGGTGCGGCTTAGCCGAGAAATCCTTGAAGAGAGTCGCCGTGAATCAGACCGCGAAACTCCCAATGACGATGAAACAGACGCCCCGTTTGAAAGACTCTTTAACGGGGTGCCTTTTTGGAAAATTCCTTCCGAATTTTTTAAAATCAAATGGAGCAAGTTGCCGTGGGGCACTTACCCTGCCCGTCTGGCACTTGCTTTGGTTGTCATTTGCGCGGTCGCCCTGCTGAAAAGACCTGACCTAGTATTAAAAAAAGCAGGTGATTTGTTTGGCCCCGACAAGCCCGCCTTGAGCGCAAGGAAGACAGAGACGCATTATCCAAGACCACAGGCTCCCAGGCCCACTGAACCCCGGAGCGTGGACAAAGACGGAAGGGCTCCAGACTTCGAACCCTACTCACGGTACAATGAGGAGTTGTTCGCATCGCGGGCGCTCTGCATGGCGGGCATGAGCCTTGAGAGCGACTACGTGAAGCGGCCAGGTGAAGCTCCGCGCTACGGCATATCAGGAAGCATCGGAGTGATCGTGAGGAATGTCCGGAAAGGCGAACGCTACACGGTTGAATTTTCCGCTGACAGGCTGATCGGGAAGACGACGGGGACTTTCGTCATCCGTGAAGACGCCCCCGCGGTGCTCATGTGCCCGCGACCCAATTATGACTTCTCCAATCTGCGAAGAAACATCCAGTCCAGCTTCATCAATGTGACATTCAAAGTCCTCAGAGAGGATGAGGTGGAAGGACCGACCCAGACACGCCGTTGGCTCGTCAGGCAGATCAATGACTGCCCTTTGACGCTCAAGCACACAATCCTGCTGGAAAACGGACAACTGGCCGCCAATGACTTCGATGAGGCCCATGTCATTGCGGGTTACGTTAATGAAAACCACCCGTGGATAGACACCATTTTGCTGGAGGCAAAGGACACCGGCATTTGCACTGAATTCATCGGGTACCAGGGCGGGGTTGAGAGAATATGGCCGCAAGTTGCAGCCATCTGGAAGGCGCTTCAAAACCGCAACCTGACTTATTCTTCCATCGCGACTTCAACGTCTTCGGGGACTCACACGCTTCAACACGTGCGATTTCTGGATCAGTCAATTTCCTCAACGCAGGCAAACTGCCTGGACGGCTCAGTGCTCTTGAGTTCAGTACTGCGTAAGATCGATCTTAATGTCAGCATCGTGCTGGTGCCCGGGCATGCATACGTCTGCGTCCTTGATGCGACCAACACGAAGCTGCTTATGGGCATCGAGACCACCATGCTGGGCAAGACCGATCTGAACCAGGCCGTGCGTGAAGCCACGATGAATTCCAAGTTTTCGCTTTCCAAGCTCTCGAAAAGGACCCGGAGCAACTATGATTTCGTCAACATTGCCGATTTGAGAAAAGATGGAATCCAACCAATCCCCTTCGATGCCATCGCTGCGATCCCCTCGAGGCCGCCATACAACGCTGTTGTCGAGAATCAGTCACCTGAAGAGGTCGCCCGCCAGCAAAGAATCATGATTGCCAACCGGTTGCGGCAAAAAGTCGTCGAACTTCAGGCCTCAATCAATTCACGGACGGACGAATCCTACCGGATAGAGGCGTTCAACCTCTTCAATGAAATCCGCAAGCACCAGTCTGCCTTCAATTCACTTTCGCGCAAACCAGGCATCCTGCCGTCAGGAGTCCAGAGCGCCGACGATGAAATGGTCAGCCGATACTCTCAGATAATCGCAACTTTAAGAACACGCTCCATCCCAGTGGACACCGAGGTCAAGGCCAGCGACCTGGAGTCAGCCAAGGTACTCGCGGACGCCCTTCTGGGGCTATCAAGCCTGCCGCTTAATTACTGAACTCCTTCTCAGGAGAAAAGGGGGCTGTCTCAGCTGTTCCATGGGAACCCCTTGCCTTTCGAAAGAGCGTCCTAACGCAGATGATGCAATACGTCTCCATCAAAGGTTTCCACTTGGAGTCCGAGCTGGTACAACTGGTTCAACAGGGCATCGTTCAATTTTTCGTAATAATCAACGTTCATCGGACCGATGCCCGATCCGCGCATGTAGTTCCAATTGACCATGGATGCGAATGCTCTCTGAGCCTCGTAATATTCCCCTCTCGCCCAGGAAAGCTTGATGAAATGACGCCGCATGTGGTCGGGCAGATTCTTCTTGGTGAGCGCCCTGCGGACGAAGCGGTCAATCTCCATATGGTAGACGCGCTGACTCTCGACGCCTATGGTGACCAACCCGAAAGTGCTCCCTCCGCTCACAGCCAAGAGGGAATCCAGGTATGATTTGATGGGCAATGAACTGTGCACGGGAATGACGATTTGGGTATCGGAATCAAAAATCGCAGGTCCGCTGGCCTCACCATAGCAGACATGAAGTCGGCGCCCTTTTGTCCAAGCGGAGACGACCTCAAAACGTGACTTATCGACTGGCCCACTTAGCTCAGGGTGATCGGCGAATTTGAAGGTGAAGTAGCAGCTCTCGTCATGATAATCAGGATGGGCATCATCCAGAGTGACCATTTCAGAGTAAAGATACCCCGGCAAAGGCTGCTCTTCTCGTTCCGCACGCCAATCAAGTATTGCACGCTGCTGAGTTTCCACACCGCCCAGCGACCCGTCAGTCAGGAAAGCCGGCTCCGGTTCCTTTAGGATCAGATACGGAACAATGGCCAAGATGATTATGGCTGTCGCCAGATTGCGGTAAAGCATGGGATGGTTATAACGCATTATAACCGCATTAGACAAAGTAATTAACTGAATTGGCTTGGGAATCCAAACCGGAAGAACCTCAAGATTAACGACGCTTCCTAAAAAGGGCTTCGAGGTCCTTGTCTCACAAGTCCTGGGAAGGCATGGGATTCGCAGGCTTAGCTGAGTCAGTCAGGAATACCTGATGGCAAGGGCACGATCGACCACTATCCGAGGACCTTGAGGATGGCCTGAGCCTGAGCGCGGAAGGATTCGTCGGTCGGCGGGGCCGCAGCGAGGAAGATTTCCAAGGAGCTGCCTAACTTAAGAAGATCCGTTTCACCGCCCATGAGCTCAAGCGGGGGGATCTTCTCATGGAGTAACTGGTGGTGCACTACGGCCACGCATTCCCGATACCGCGGACCGAGCACGGAATGCTTCAGGTACGCCCTGGCCTCGCTCACCCCGCTCAGTCCGTAATATGTCGAGTTATCGGACGTCCCGAGTCCCTTCTTTTGCGGGAAGATCCACCAGATCCAGTGTCCGGTCTTAGCACCCGCCTTCAGCTCAGCCAACGCACCCTCGTAGGTCTTTTCCTGGGCTTTTATGAAGCGCTCAAGCGACATGTTACTTGGAAAATCTGAAACGTCCCTTAGCCAAATAAAGCTTCTGCCAAGTACTTCAACGAGGGCGTGCCAAATCTGAGTCATCATAAAACCGGTACTCCTCATAAAGGACAAGGAGGTCTTTGAGGGCCTGAAGATGCAAATCAAAGGAGTATTTGCCGCTCAGCGGCCCTGCCGCAGTGCCGCCGCCTAGGTGCATCGCCCCTCCTCCGAACCACCCCTGCATCTCGCAGTAGTCACGGCGGACTTTGGTTAGACGGATGAAATTTTCCCTCTCCTCATCCGGCAGGTGCTTCAAAGCCAGGACCTCCTTCACGCATCGGTCGATCTCAATCCTGAGCAACCTGACCCCTTCGTAATAGGAGGACATCATCTCGTAAGTGCCCGTGGCGCCTAGGGAATCTATGTACGACTCCACGGGATGCGGTCCTTCGTAGACCATCTTGACCTTCAGGGCGTGACCTGACGCAGGGTCGAGCAGAGTCGCCCCGCGCAGCTCATCATAGCAGAGAAGGAGCTTCCTGCCCTTTTCCCACGCAAAGATCTGTTCATATTTGTATCCATTGAGGTCTGCCGTGAGCACACGTCCGCCCTCTAGGCAGAACTGCAGCGGATCGTGGAATGCATCCCAGATGACTTCTTCCGAATACAGATAACCGGCCAACGGCTGCACTCCCCGCGCGGCCTTCATCTTTGCCACGTCACCCTTCCATCCGTCCCACTCCTCGACATCCGAGAGCCAGACTACTTCAGGACGCGAAAAGACATAAGCGAGGACGCAAACCAATGCCAAAGGGATGAGTATCCGAAACATTTATCTTTCTTCTAAATAAACCATTTTGTCCCTCAAGTAAACATCCCTCTCAGCCGCGCGGTCTTAGTCATAGGCTATCATCCGAAAACAGGTAACGCGTCATTTTGGCAGACATGGACACCTTCTGCCAAGGCCCCACCCACTCCTGAAAGCCTACGCAGAGGCCTCTGAAAATAATTCAGCTAGTTACGGCTTTAATAAACGCAGCAGCCAATAGCCCAATCCAAAAATGGCGATTAGGATCAAGCACCCCGAGCAGCATCCGTCTTTGCCGTTATTCTTCTTTGCTCCTCCATGGGCCCGGGGCCTGGTCTCGGGCTTTTGCCTTCTTTCCTGAACCGCTGGCTCTCTTCGCGCTGGAGCACGTGGCCTTGCCTTCGGCCTTACCGGGGTTTCGGGCATAGGACCCGAACCAGGATCGGGCTTCTGCATGCGGCCGAAATGCTCCGGGTCGGGCTTACGGTCTTGGTCCTCGGGCGGCTTATCCCGCATGCCGGCAGGCTGACCGCGCGATTCCGCTATCGCAAGAAGAAGTCCGCATGCCCAATCTTGTGCTAACAAATTGTAAAACCGTCAAATGGGCCATTCCATAGGTGTGGACTCGGGCCCTTAAATTAAACAAAAAAGCCAATGCGCGAAAGCCCCCGGTCCTTTTCGGAAAAGACCTGGAACGCGGTCAAGGTTGTCGTTCAGCAGCAGATTGAAAACTTTAAATAAACAAACTACTGACCACAACAGTTACACCAATGCAAGAAGTCCCTAGAAACAAGCTTAGTCTAATCATGAAAAATGCCGTCCCGATTACGCTCACCGTTGTGATTGCGGCTTTAGGGACAATGTTTCTCCTAAAGCAAAATGAAGTCCTAACCCTTAGGAATGAGATTCACGATGTTACTGATCGGCTAAACCGACTAAACATAATCTTATCAAAAGAAATCGAGCCTGTAAGGCTAGAACAAATCACCGCGTCTCTCCGAAAAAAGCCCGCAGAAGGATCTTATGAGGAACGAAGGAAGAACTTGCTGAAAGACTTTGTGAGAGTGACTGACGACTTCCAACGCCCAAGAATCTATACCCACCGTCTATTCTTCAAAGCAATTGATAATGAACCGTACCCCAAAAAAAATTTCCTAAGAAGTATTTCAGCAGCATCAACAGGTGGTTTTTATAAAGAAGATTATTGGGGGGGGAATGAAATACAATCCGTTCTAGTCCTCAAAGATGACGAAGAAGATCCGGTATACTATCACCAATCTAAGACATTTTTTTCAAGGTTCGACAGGGATTTTCCCGTAGTGACTACTCTTAGATGCAGAGTCCACACAGTAAGTAATGGCAATCCGTTCAGAGGGGAACACTACGACTTCACCCTTACGTGGGAAGAGCACCTCGCGCTGCTTAAGACCTTTGAGCTAGCCAACATGCCTGAAGTCCAAAAGTGACTGCCTAAAAACCCGAGGTCCCGAGGTAAGGCCGTTGTTCAAAATGTCCGATGCCAGACCAAAGCGCATCTCAACTCTTCGCATCAGCATCTAGCGCATGACGGTCTGACCTAGGATTCACTACGCTTGCCACTCGCTTAAGGATTGAAGCTGAAGATGCGAAAGAAACCAGCATTTCCCTGCACCGGGCGGACGGCGATTGAAGGTTTTGGCGATTTCCTGAAAGCGGAGCTGAATGACAGCCGAGGAAACATCAAGAAGCTCGCCTCAGAACTGACTTCTGTCACCGGAGACGCCATGGTGACCTTGGTCAATTCGGGCTCTTCAGCGAACCTGACCGCGGCCATCCTGGTCAAACAGCGATGCGGGTGTCGTAACCGCGTCATCATGGCGGGGTTCAGCTTTCCGACTACGATTTCCAGCTTCACTCTGCTTGGTTTTGACGTCGAGCTCATCGACACTCAAGCGGACGGCTTCAATATGTCTCCCGAAGCCTTGGGACAATCCATCGGAGAAGACGTCGCCGCAGTGGTCGTGACCCATTTCCTCGGTTTCCCGGCCAACCTCGAACGCATCTCCGCCCTGTGTCGCACTGCTGGATGCATGTTGATCCAGGATGCCTGTGAGACCATGAACCTGCAGGCGGATGGACTTCCTATTTATGCTTACGGGGACATCATCACGCACAGTTTCTACCACCCGCACCACCTCAGCGCCTTCGGAGGGGGCGTGGTGGCGACCCGCTCGAAGGAAATCCACGACCAGCTGCAGTCGATCGTCCACTGGGGACGGGAATGTCGCTGTCATTACGACCCGGCCTCCTGCACGGCACCCCACGGGCTTAACCATAACTTCTGGTACGTCCGCGAGGGGGTTAACCTCGAACTGTCCGAACTGAACGCCTGCTTCGCACGCTGGCAATTGCGCACATGGCCGCAGCAGGAGAGCCTGCGCTGGGAACACTGGCGGACCTGGACCACGGCCCTCTCTGATCTGTCCTGCGTGCAGATCTGGCCTGCCAACCAGAACATCTCACCTTTCGTCTTTCCGATCGCCGTCGACGCCGGACGCTTTGCCGAATTGACAGACGCCATTAGGGCCGCCGGGGTCGAGGTCCGCAGTCTGATGGGCGGCGCGATCCATCGGCACCCGGCCTATCATCACTTGGGACACGGACGCCTTAAGCAGTGCGAGCGCACGGGAAGCCGGAGTTTCTTCGTCGGAATCCACCAGACCCTCACCCGCCAGCAGGTCTCCGAAGCGTCGCAGATCGTTCGCCGAATCCTCAGCCAGACTTGACCATGGATCTTTCTGCCTGGTTGAAGTTCGTGGAAGCGCACCCACATGACTTCACCATCCAGTATCCGGCCCGTCGCGAATACTTCATCCAGAATTTCCGCCGGATCCCGGCCCCGTTGGCACGGGATTGGCTCCACGACGCACCTGAGGCCTTGCTCTACCTGCATGTGCCGTTCTGTGAGGCCAAGTGCTTCTACTGCAACTTCGCCGTGGACGTCAGCCCGGATGACCAGGTGCATGTCGACTACGTCGACGCTCTCTTGCGTGAGTTCAATGGCCACGCAGACTGGCTAAGCCGTACCAAGGTCCGCGGCATCGACGTCGGCGGAGGCACCCCCACCCGCCTGCCCGCCAAGCAGCTGGAGCGGATCTGTCAGGCCATCGCCCCTTTCGCCCGTAACTCCGGGCACGACTTCCCCGTCAGCATCGAAACCACCCCCCGGATTGCGTCCCAGGAACCCCAGAAACTCGCCGTACTGAACCAAGGAGGCGTCCAGCGCGTCAGCATGGGCGTGCAGAGCTTCAACGCTACCACCTTGGCCTTGGTCAACCGACGTCGCCAGATCGAGCAGACTCAGACGGCCATGTCCAACCTGCGGCAAGCCGGCTTCCAACGCGTCAACCTCGACATCATCTTCGGGCTCCCTGGTCAAACCATGCATGATTGGAAGGCAGACCTAGACCAAGTCATCGCCTTGCAACCGGACAGCATCACCACCTACGACTGCCTGTATCGAGGAAAAGGCAGGGCCCTTACCAAAATCGCCCCTACCATGCCCAGCCCAGCGGACTACGGGGCCATGTACGACATCGGGTATGCCAAGCTGACCACGGCGGGATGGCACGCGCCTTATGGCTCGGTTAACTTCAGCCGCCGGGCCGACGAGACCGGCACCAGCGCGTGCTTCGAAGGACGGCTGCTGGATGGGCTTCCCTACCTCGGGCTCGGAAACTACGCCTCCTCGCTCAGGGGCAACCACTGGTCTTTCAACGCCTACGCCGTCGCAGACTACGTCAATCGGATCAAACAAGGCGCCAACCCGTGCGAGTATTTCTACGAACTGCCTCAGGCAGAAGCCCAGGCCAAGTACTTGCTCTACTCCCTGAACTATGGCTTCATCGACGAAGCACGCTTCCATCGCCGCTTCCGCGTCTCTCTCAGTGACGCCTATCCCAAGGAGCTGGACACCGCCGTCAGCTCGGGCTGGCTGTCACGCACCGACAACCGATGGCACCTCGCCCACGGACGATTCGACGCGATGCACAGACTCCGAAGCCTCTTCTATCCAGATGACGCGAAAGCCTGGCTTATGAACATCCAGACATGCCCGAAGCCCTGAGCGCCGCCCCATCCAAAATCTTTTATTCATGCCAAAATGAGCACCCGCAGCCATCCACTGATTTACAGGGACAGCCATCTCTACGTGGAGATCGACGGCGCGCTCTGGGTTTATGACACTGGTGCTGACAGCACCTTCGGTGACAGGGCGACCGGGCTGCTTGGGCCTAATGAAGAAGTCATGGAACTCTATGCTGGACGGTTCTCGGCAGCGGACATCTCAGGCTTTTTGGGCGAAAATGTAGCTGGCATCATCGGCGCCGACATCATCAACCGCTACGATCACATCATCGACCTCAGGGTCAACAGACTGACGGTCAGCGACGACAACCTGACATCCGATGGATTCGTCCAGCATCTCGAATTCTTCATGGGCGTCCCCATGCTCAAGGCAGTAATCGGCGGCTCCACTCATGGTCTCTTTTTCGACACAGGCGCACAGGTTTCCTATTTCCAAGGCACACCGCCAGCCGACGCCTCAGATGCAGGCGAACTTGAGGACTTCTTCCCCATGGTTGGCTCTTTTCACACCCAGACCAAGAACATCCCCATCGGGCTCAATGGCCTCAGTCATACGCTTCGTTGCGGAAAGCTGCCTGGCATGATGGGGATGGCCTTGAACATGGCCGGTGTAAGCGGCATCCTCGGCAATGCGGTCATGCGGGAGCGAGTCACCGGCTTCTTCCCTCGACGCGGACAACTGACGCTGCAGACATGAGCAATCCAGACAACCACCGCAGCTGGGCTAAGCACTACGACGAAGTCAACCGTCGCTGCTTCGGAGAGTTTTACGACCAGCTTACCCAGCAGACCCTTCAACAGATCGGGACTCTCGGAAGATCACTGCGAATTGCAGATTTCGGAGCCGGAACAGGCAGACTCTCCGTTCCGCTTTCCGCCCTAGGTCATGAGGTGACCGCGATCGAACCATCTCGACCCATGCTTGAACAGCTCATGGCGAAGAATGCCGATGGCCTGATCTCAACCCACAACGCCTCCCTTTCCTCGTACGCCGGTCCTGGCGGGCACGATCTCGCCCTGGCGGTGTTCACAGTCATCGCCTACATCCTGACACCCGAGGAGCTGACCGCCTCTTTCGCCAACGCATCCAGATGCCTTAAGCCCGATGGTGTGCTTTTGATAGACGTGCCCCGCGCTGTGCTTTTCAGGAATAATCATGCAAGGGCTGCCGGGCTTGAGCGCGACATCACCTTCGTCTCCCTTGGAAATGGCCTCTATGACTATCATGAGTCGACGGAACTGATGACAACCGACGGACCTGTCAGTTACGAAGACGCTTTCAGGCTACGCCAATGGAAAACCGATGAGGTCTTGGCGGCTCTTGCCTCAGCAGGACTTACGGTCAAGGAGGACTGGTCAGCACGCTTCCCGATGGCAGGCGCCGAGTATTGGCTCTGCAAAGGAAGGGCATAGGTCAAGGAACCAGGATGCTGGCGTGATCGGCATCGGACCCCGCTACTGAGGCACACATTGACAGAACTGTTCAGGCTGCGGGCTGGCGGCCTGACTCCCTCTGCTGAACCTAAGGCCTCAGCGGCGGCGGGGTTGAGTCTGATTTGACCGTGTTTATTTGTTCCCTGGGATGGTCGATGCCGTCGTGAACGCGGCCATTCTTGATGCGGGCGGTCAGGTCGAGGAACTGCTTCACGGTATGGTCGGGCAGGCCGAAGTTCTGCCGATCGAGGCAGTC
>Ga0129333_10004206_pt1 | contig 13472 bp, 9 predicted proteins | sample CPB6_08_DNA_FD_94474 | JGI IMG/M metagenome (GOLD analysis project Ga0129333, IMG submission 94474) | Freshwater to marine salinity gradient microbial communities from Chesapeake Bay, USA - CPBay_Sum_0.6_0.8_DNA | ecosystem: Environmental > Aquatic > Marine > Coastal | place: USA: Chesapeake Bay... | reverse complement strand
GATTCCCACGCCTGGGCGCCGGTCTCCACGCCCGGGCCGAAGGTCTCGTAGGGGTTCGCACGCACCCTGGGTGCAGGTGCCGGTTGGGGAGCTGGTTGGAGTGCCGGATACCCCTCGGGTATGGGGGGCATCTTCGCCCCGGGCGGCAGCTTGCCGCCCCGCTTGAGGATCTCCAGGTAGAAACGCTCCTTCATGGTGAGGGGTTGGGCAGGTTGCTGGTTCTCCGGTTGCTGCGTCATGGGTGCCTTTCGCGCTGGTGCTTCGTCCCGTGCCATCGCCGGTGGCCGCTTCCCTGCGTGCCCCCGGCACCGTCTTCACATCGGGCGGGTCGCATCCTGCTTGCCGCCGCTGGACCCGGTGCCGTGGAACTGTGTCCGGACCACCGGGCGATGTTCATGCATCATGTGCCGACAGATGCCGATGTTAAGAGCCCGGTTTGGCGAAAATTTTTTGGGAATATTTTTTTGCGACCTGTGAAAAAACACCACACTTCGAGCGAAGTGGTCGGCCCCTTTTGGGCGGTCAACTCCCGCAACTACCGCAACTCCGCAACCCCCGCGGGGGGTGCGGGAGTTGCGGAGTTGGACAACCTCACCGCCGTTTTCGGTGGCCTGCAAACCGCTGCTCCCCCTCTCCATGCATGGAGAGGGGGCCGGGGGGTGAGGTTTTCCCCCGGAGATGATTCACGCTTGCAAGTCAACTACCGCAACTCCGCAACTCCGCAACACCCGCAGGGGGTGCGGTAGTTGGTTTTTGCCCTGGCGAGCCGTGGGGCGGCAGCCCCCGGGCCGCAGGCTAGCCGCTGAAGACTCCAAGGCATTGCGGAATTGGTTTTTGCCTTGGCGTGCCGTGCGCGGAAGTGCACGGGTTTAGATTCAACCCACAAAATGGCAAGGTTTTGCGGTGGAAGGTCTGTGTCAGGGTGCCTGTCTTTGTCGAAAAACATACCGTCCGCACCAGAACCCGTGCACTCCCGCGCACGGCTCGCCTAAAGGCAGGGCTCTGGCGGGTGGGCTCAACTCCCGCACCCCCTGCGGGTGTTGCGGAGTTGCGGTAGTTGCGGGTGTTCAGTTGGCAATCGTTTCAGCAGGTGGTTGTTTTTTCACCGGCCTGCGCCGGCGCTTCCACCACACCCCGCCACCACCGCACGCCGCGGCGATGCCGCCTAGGAGCAGCGTGCCGGGTTCGGGGACGGTGGCGTAGACGGTTCCTGACAGGAGGTAGGGACCATTGGCATAACCATTGGATATCATATCCATCGAGCTGGTGCCGGTTCCGTCGCTGCCTAGTTGGGTATAGATCGCACCGGAGGTGCCGACAGTGGTTGTGATTTCCCACATGTAGACGCCGTTGGCAGCCATGGAGGAGGTGGTTCCAGGATTGAAGGTGAAGGTGTATGCGGTCAAGGTTGTGGTAAGGACGCTGGCATTCAAGGTGTCGGCTCCCGAATAAATGCCGGTGCCCAAATTGGAAGTGCCCCTGGTGTAGTTACCGGAGGTGCCGCCGGTATCCCATAGCTTCACCTGGAAGAGGCCGGTGGCGGCCTGAAGTTTTTGCAGCCAGATGGTGACCGAGGTGACTTTCGCGCCTGCGCCCAGCGTGTTTTCGAAGCTATTGCCGATGGTATTTGGGCTTGTCAATTCAAGGAGGCTTCCGTTTGGGGCGGATTCGTACAACAGCACATCCGAGCGGCATTGGGTTGCCGCTGCCAGATTGGTGGCGATCGCCAGCAACAAAAACAAGATCCGCTGCATGGTTTACCCTCCATCCCGGGCCTTGATGGTCCGATGAGTGCGGCTGAAGGAGGTGCTTTGACCATACCAACGCAGGGACATGGAGTTGGGGCCTGGCAAATACAGCTCGCCAATAGGTTGTATCACACCTTGGGGTCTGGATAGCCGGATTTCATTTTTGGAAGCGGGCCAGGAGTTGCGGAGTTGGTTTTTGCCCCGGCGAGCCGGGGGCGGCAGCCCCCGGGCCGCAGGCTAGCCACCGAAATCTCCAAGGAATTGCGGAGTTGGTTTTTGACTTGGCTAGCCATGCACTTCCGCGCACGGCATGCCTGAAAGGCAGCCGCTGCGCGGCCAACTCCGCAACTCCCGCACCCCCTGCGGGTGTTGCGGAGTTGCGGTAGTTGGGGGAGTTGGAACCCGGGACGGACGGTTTACGGAGGCGGCGGCTTGCCGAAGGTGGAGGTCTGGCCCTTGGGGGTGCCGGTGGAGCCGAAGAAGCCCTCGCGGACCACGCTCTTGGGGGCGGGCTTGGGGCGGATGCCGGACATGCCCGGCTGGGGGGCCAGCATCACCGAGCCGCTGGTGGAGCGGGTGATGTCGTGCTCGTCCTCGATATCGCCGACGATCTCCTCCAGCACATTCTCCAGCGTGAGGATACCGGTGGTCTTGCCGTCCTGGTCGCGCACCACGGCCATGGGGCGGCGCTCGCGCTTGAACAGGCGCAGCGCGGCGGTGACGGGCTGGTCTTGCTGCAGGAACAGCGGCGGGTAGATCGCGTCCTCCAGGATGACGATCCCCTCCAGGCTGAACAGGTAGAACAGGTCCTTGGTGTTGACGATGCCGACGATGTGGTCGAGATCGTCCTGGAAGACCGGCAGGCGGGTGTGGGCGCCGCTGCGGACGATCTCGAGGATCTTTCCCGGCGGGGTGGCGATGTCCAGCGCGGCCACCTCGTCGCGCGGCACCATGATGTCGGCCACCAGCTTGTTGGAGAGCAGGAACACATTCTCCACGAAGTCGGCCTGCTCGGGGGCGATCATGCCGGCTTCCTCGGTGTCCTCCACCAGCAGCAGCAGTTCCTCCACCGAGTGCAGCGAGTTCTCCGCGCCGGCCCGCCGCAGGCCCATCTGGCGGGCCAGCCAGACGGCGGTGCCGTTCATCAGCCGCAAAAACGGGCCCGAGATCCACGCGAACCAGTTCAGCGGGCCGGAAACCCACAGCGCCACGCGGTCGGGCACCTGCAGCGCGATGGTCTTGGGCAACAGCTCGCCGAACACCACATGCATGAAGGTGATGGCGCCGATGGCGACCAAGCTGCCGATGGTGTGGCTGACCACGGTGCGCGACTCGGGGGCGACGAGATCCTCCGGGGCCCAGGCCAGCATGTGCTCCACCAGCCGGGCGATGGACTGCTCGCCCACCCAGCCCAGCACGATGCTGGCGATGGTGATGCCCAGTTGCGTGGCGGCGATGGAGCGGTCGAGCTGCCTGGTGGCCTTGTCCACCGCCTGCGCGCCGGCCACGCCCTGGTCCACCATGGTCTCCACCTTGGTGCGGCGCACGGCCACCAGCGCGAACTCGGCGGCCACGAAGAAGGCGTTCAGCAGGATGAGCAGCGGCACCAGCAGCAGCACCGCCAGGATGGTCAGCGCCATGGCGGGAGATTCCGGGTCGAACGGTCCACCGGGGCGGAGGCGGTCATTCCCCCTCCATCCGCACGCCGATGTCGAGGATCATGTTGGCGAAGATGCGGCGGTCGGCCGTCTGCACGGTGAGGATGTGGCTCTTCGAGCGGGCCTCGTCGTAGAACTTCCATTTCTCGATGAGACCCAGCTCCACGCCGGGGCGGTGCTGCTTCAGGATGCGGCGGAACTCGTGCCACACGGGCGGGTCTTCCTTCAGCGCGTAGGGGCCGGTGCGCTCGTAGTCCATCACATAGGCGAAGTCGATGGGCACGGCCGACAGCACGGCCTCCAGCACCTGGCAGGCGTCCACCACGCCGGGCATCAGGTTCAGGCTCACCAGCTCGGCCGACGGCCCCAGCGTGGTGCTGGCGGGGTAGTTGCCGTCGGCGATGACGATGCGCCCGTGGTGGCCGGCGCGCGCGATGGCGGCCAGCATGGCGGGGTGCAGCAGGGTGTGTTTGAGCACGGTGCGATTCTCCTGGGTTTGGGTGGTTCAGCGGGCGGCGGACAGGTCGATCATCGCCTTGATGACGCCGGTCTCCGGACGGGAAAGCAGGTCGAACTGCCCGATCACCTCGCCGAAGCCGACGCGGTGGCTGATCCACGGGTTGGTGTCGATGCGGCCCTGGCGGATCCAGTCGATGATGCGGGGGAAGTCGGCCGGCAGCGCGTTGCGCGTGGCCAGCAAAGTCATCTCGCGGCGGTGGAACAGCGGGTCGGGCACGGGGATCTCGTCGGGCACGATGCCCACATAGACCAGCTTGCCGGTGAAGCCGACCAGGTCGAGGCTGCGGCGCATGGCGGCGGGGTGGCCGGTGGCGTCGAACACCACGGTGGGCAGCGAGCCGTGGTTCAGCGCCTTCAGCGCCTCCTCGTCGGCAGTGCCGCCGGTGCCGGCCACGGTGTGGGCGGCACCCATCTTCTGGCGCGCGAAGGCCAGGCGGTCTTCCCGCACATCGAGCATGGCGTGTTTCAGGCCGGCGATCTTCACGAACTCGAGCACCGCCAGGCCGATGGGCCCGGCCCCCACGATGAGGGCGAAATCATCCGGCCGGGCGCCGGCGCGGTCCACCGCGTGGCAGCCGATGGCCAGCGTCTCCACCAGCGCCAGTTGCTCGAGGCTGAGGCCGTTGCCGGGGTGCAGCTTGCGGGCTGGCAGCACCACGCGGGGGCGCAGGCCGCCATCGGTGTGCACGCCCAGCACCTGCAGGTTCTCGCAGCAGTTGCCGCGGCCGCGCGCGCAGGCGGCGCAGTTCTGGCAGTTGATGTAGGGCTCCACCGAGCAGTGGTCGCCGGCCTTCAGGTGGTCCACACCCGGGCCCACGGCCAGCACCTCCACGCCCAGCTCGTGGCCGGGGATGCGCGGGTAGCTGAAGAAGGGCATCTTGCCCAGGTAACCGGAGAAGTCGCTGCCGCAGATGCCCATGCGGTGCACCCGCACCAGGGCCTCGCCCGGGCCCGGGGCGGCGGGTTCGCTAATCTCCTGCGTCTCGAACTGCTTGGGCTTCAACAGGCGGATGGTCTGCATGGCGGGCGGGTGATCCTGAAAATAGCCGGTTTCGGATGGGGTAAATGGGTCAATCGGGTCAGTCGGCCTTGGCCAGGCAGATCCAGCCCTCGGCGGTGCCGATGGCCAGGGTCTTGCCGTCGGGGCTGAAGGCGATGGCCCGCGGGGCGGGGCGTTCCGACCCTCCGGGGCCGGGGAAGCTCCACGAGCGGACCAGCGCGCCGGTCTCGGCGTTGTGCAGGCGCACCACGCTGTCGCGGCCGATGGAGGCCACGCGGGCGCCATCGGCCGACAGGCACAGGGTGAAGGTGGCCTGGCCCTTGGGGGTGGCGATCTTCGTGACGGCCCTGCGGCCGGCCACATCCCACACCGCGATTCCCTCGGCGTCGGCCGTGGCCATGCGCAGGCCCTTGGCGTCGAGCGAGATGTCGAGCACCGGGCCCTGGTGGGCGGCGATCTCGTTGCCCAGCTTGCCCGGCTGCGCCCCCAGCGAATAGACCTGGGCGCCGCCGGCCTTCAGGCCCACGGCCACCACTTGCCCGTCGCCCGAGAAGGCCAGGCAGTTGACCGCGCCGTTGCCCTCCATCAGGCGCCAGTTCTCGCGCGGGCCGGTGCCGTCGAGCGACCAGCCCTCCAGCAGGCCGTCGCCCAGCCAGGCCACGGCGCGCCGCTGGGCGTTCTGCACGGTGATGGCGTTCGGCTGGCCGCCGGGCCCCAGCGCGATGGGGGCGCGCACGCGCTTGCCATCGGCGGCGGTGTGCAGGTTCAGCTTGCGGTCGGGGCCGCCCACCAGCAGGTTCTGCCCGTCGGGCGTGAAGACCAGCGAGGGGGCTCCAGCGCCCTCGAGCAGCAGCCGGGCGCGGCCGGTGGCCGTGTCCCAGGTGCGGGTGGTCTGGTCGAGGCTGGTGCTGGCCAGCGTCTTGCCGTCGGGCGAGAAGGCCAGCGCCCGCACCTCGCGGGTGTGGCCCAGGCCCTGGCTCTGCTCGTTGGACGATTCGAGATCCCACGCGCGGGCGGAGGGGCCTGTTTTGCCGGCGCTGACGGCGGTGAGCTGCACGCCGCGGGTGTCGAACGCCAGGCCGGTCACCCAGCCGCTGGCGCCCGACAGCGCCTTCCATTCCTCCAGCGTGGCGGGATCCCACAGGCGCACCACGCGGTCGCTGCCGGCGGTGGCCACCAGCTTGCCGTCGGCCCGGGCGGCGATGGCGCTGATCGACACGGCGATGGTCCGCACCTGGCCCTGCGTGTGGCCCTTGAAGGTGCCGGGGCCGCTCTCGGGTTGGTCGAGGTTCCAGACCAGCGCCAGCCCGTCGGCGCAGCCGGCGGCCAGCTTGCGGCCGCGGGGCAGGCCGGCAAGCGACAGCACCTGCGTGGCGGCGCCGCGCACATCGCGCACGGCCTTGCCGGTGCCGGCCTCGTAGAGGCGGATGACCGGGTCGTTGGTGGCGGCGGCCAGCCACTCGCCATCCCCCGCGAAGGTAAGCGCGTTGATGGCGGCGGGGCAGGGGGCCGGGGTGGCCACCGGCTTCGCCTCGCCAGGCTTCCAGACCAGGATGCGGCCCGAGGCGTCGCCCGAGGCGATCAGCGAGCCGCCGGGCGCGACCGCCACGCTGGTGACGGGCCGGGAGTGCCCCTCGAGGATCTGTTTGGGCTGCAGAGTCTGGGTGTCGAGCAGGTGCACCTTGCCGTCCAGCGCTCCGGCGACCGCGAAGGTGGGGTTCTCGGCCGAGCTGGCCAGGCAGGTGAACGGGGCGGCCGGGCCGGCGGGCTTGGCCTCGCGGGCCACGGAGCCATCCTCGCCGCGCAGCAGGCGCAGCCCGCCCTCGGCGGTGGTCACCAGCGAGGTGGTGCCCTGGCCGGCGGCCACACTCCAGGCCTTGGTGTCGCCGGCGCCCGGCAGCGGCCGGCTCTGCTCGGTGGAGGCCAGCTCGTGCCAGCGCACCTGGCGGTCGAGGCCGGCGGTGGCCAGGCGGGTGCCATCGGGGCTGAGGGCCACGCCACGGGGCACATCCTCCAGCGCCTGCACCACCAGCGGCCTGGCCGATGGCACCTCATAGATGCGGGCGGTGCGGTCGTCGGAGATGGTGGCCAGGCGCGTGCCGTCCGCGCTGAGCGAAAGCCCGGTGACGGCCTCGGTGTGGCCCTCCAGCGTGCGGAGGATCGAGCCGTCGGCCACATTCACCAGCAGCACGCGGTTGGGGCGGGCGCCGGCCAGCGCCACGGTGCTGTTGTCTTTCAGGAAGACCAGCGCGTACTGGTTGCCTTGGAAGTGCGGGATGGCCAGCTTCACGCCGCCGGTGGCGGTGTCGAACACCCGCAGGCGCTGGTCGGCGCAGGCGGTGGCCACCAGCTTGCCATCGGGGCTGAAGGCCACGCCCATGATGGCAAGGCCGTGCCCGGGGATCTCGCTTTTCAGCTTGGCGGTGTCGCGCTCGTAGAGGCGCAGCTTGCGGTCGCCGCCACCGGTGGCCACCAGCTTGCCGTCGGCGCTGATGGCCAGCGCCGTGACGGGCTCCTGGTGGCCGGTGAACCGCTGGACCACCTCCTGCTTCTTCAGGTCCCACAGGCGCACCTCGCGGTCGTCGCCGGCGGTCAGCAAGAAGTCGCCGTCGGGAGAATGGGTGAGCGCGCGCACCTCCCCCTGGTGGGCCAGCAACTGGGCCCGCTCGCGCCCGGTGGGCACCTCCCACAGGCGCACGGAACCATCGCGGCTGCCGCTGGCGACCGAGGTGCCCTTGGGGTGGAACGACAGGCACAGCACGGCGTCGGCGTGGCGGGGGCGCGAGTCGCCCAGAAAGCGGGTGACATCTTTGGGCAGGCGCGCCGGCACGCTGGGCAGCGCGAACCGGGCCCGCATGTACAGCGCCTGGGCATCGAGCAGCTTGCCGGCCTTCAGCGCCTGGGCGGCCCGTTCGGCCAGAGCGTCGGCGCGCTCGATCAGTTCGGGCGAGGTGATCGCCACGGCGCCCGATTCCACCGCGCGGGCCCGGTCGGCCTGGAAGCTGGCGGCCACCTGGGCCACGGTTTCGGGGGTGGGGGTTCCGCTCTGCGCCCGGCCGATGGCAGGCCAGGCGGCGATTGCAAAAGCCAGCAGCAGCAGGCCCGATCGCGTGATGCCGGCGGGGCCCGGCGGGGTGCATCCTTGCTGGAACCGGTCCATGGTGAGTCTCCGGGCGCGGGCCGGCTAACGGCCGGACCGGGCCAAGAATCATTTTACAGCAGGCGGGGACCGTGGAGGAGGGGGTGCTAAGTTCTTGTTGTTCAGCCAGTTAAGGCCGGGGATTCAGGCCGTTTCGGCGGCCTCGTCTTCCGGGGGGCCGTTGTCGGCCGTCTGGCCGGTGTCCCCCACCGCGGCCTGCAGCCGCTTGACCAGCATGGTGGCATACGAGCTTTTGGGCAGGCGGAAGCTGACGGCGGCGGCCAGTTGGCCCGGATGGTGCTCATCGTCGCGCCATTCCGCCTTCAGCTCGGCCACCGGCAGGTGGGCCGGCCGACGGCCGCGCGAGAAGAACAACTCCCGGGTGCCGGGCACGCGCAGGTCATCGAGCTTCAGCCCCTCGGGTGCCAGCACCTGGTCGAACAGGGCGCGGTCGGGGTGGTCGGGCGGCAGGTGTGCCCGCCGGCAGGGCAGCTCGATCGATTTGTTCCGCCATTGATCCAAAAACCCGGGGCTGACCCGCAGCGGGGCGGGCCATTGCGCCAGACGGCCGGGCAGCCGGATCAGGTCTTCCGCCGGGAGGCTCGATTCCAGCCAATGCGCCAGCGCCTGGTTCCAGACCCAGCTCTGCCAGGCGGCCAAATACAGCCCCTTCAGCTCGGGCCGCAGGCGCTCCAGCGCGGCGCGAAACCGGGTGGGGTGGTCGCGCAGGAAGGCCACCAGGCTGCGGGCGTGGCCGCGCGGCAGGTTGTCGAGCAAAAACTGCCAGTCGCCCCAGTGGCTGACCAGCAGTTCCTTCTCGCGCTTGGCCTCGGCCGGATCATGCTGGTAAGTGCCGGCCAGCGCCAGTTTCAGCGCCTCCTCGAAACGCCCCTTCACCAGATGCAGGCCGATGAAGCCCTCCTCGAGGCTGTGCACCGAGCCGAAGCGCTGGTCGTCGAAGTAGTTGGCCAGCCCGGTGGCGCGCACCTCTTCCAGGGCCCGGTCCAGCGTTTCGCGCTGGGTGGCGGGGATGTCGCGCAGCACCAGCCTGAAGCGGTTGCCGCCGATGTGAGCGGCGGTGAAGGGGAAGGGGAGCTGGCCCAGGTATTCCACCTCCAGGCCATCCTGCCGCAGCACGCCGGGGCGGCCGCCCTGGATGGTGAGGTATTGCAGCGTGACGGCATGGCGGTCCTTCAGGCCGCCGAACGACAGCGCCCCGGGGCGGATGTGCCAGGCCCGCTCGAGGATGCCCATCGCGTCAGGCGTGGTCTTGCCACGCTTCAGCATGCGGTACAGCGCGAAGCCGCCCCGGTGGGCCGCCGGCGGCGGGGTGGAGGGGATCTCCTCCACCTGGAAATCCTCGTGGCGGTAGCGGATTTTCATGGGCGAGTCACGCGCGGGCGAATACCGGGGGGCCGGACACTTCTCAGGCCCCCGCCAGCGGGGGGAGATCATCCAAAGAGCGCAGGCCACACCATAGCAGGAACTTGCGGCTGGTGCGGTAGATCACCGGCCTGCCCAGCGTGGCCTCGCGTCCCGCCATGCGGATCAGCCCCAGATCCAGCAGTTGCCGCAGGCTGTCGGCGCAGGGCACCCCGCGCACGGCCTCCACCAGCGCGCGCGTGACCGGCTGGCGGTAGGCGACGATAGCCAGCGTGTCGCGCAGGGTCTCGTTCAGGTGGGTGCGGGCCCGGCCCAGCGTGGTGGCCAGGTGTTTATCCAGCTCGGCCCGGGTGGCCAGGCGCCAGCCGCCGCCCACCTCCTGCAGGATGAACCCGCCCTCGTCTTCGGCCAGCTTGCGGCGAAGCTCCCGCAACCCGCCCAGCACCTGGGTGGTGTCGAGACCCAGCGCCGCCTTCATGCGGTCGACCGTCAGCGGTTCCTCGGTGGAAAAGAGCAGGGCCTCGAGGTCGGCCTGCAGGCTGGATCGCCGGCAGGTGTCCCAGCCGATGGGGGCAAACGGCAGCACGCCCGGGATCGGCAGCGGCTTTTTCACCGTGCGATTCCAGGCGGGCATCGGACGGCCGGTTAGCCGGCAACCGACCGCAGGCGCCCCGCCGGGGCGCTGGAAACGGGGCTGGCAGCCGGGAATCTTCGCCATTTTGCCAGTATCTCCAGCTTGCCGGCCTTTTCTACCCGGTGTTCGGCTTGTTCCGGCAAAAAAACCGCAGGTAACCTACCGGTTCGGCGTTTCGGCGCATAGGGAAGACTTTCCGGCCGGCGCGGGTTCCCCCTATGGGGAAAACGAACGGGACCGGGCATTGGAGCGGGCATGGAAGAACTGGATGTCATCTGGATGGCGGTGCTGGCGGGAGCGCCTTTGGTAGGCGCGGTGCTGGCGGGTCTGGCGCCGCGCAAGTGGCCGGACCTGGGGGCCTGGATCACGCTGCTCACCACCACCTTCACGCTGTCGATGGCGATCGCCGTGCTGATCCAGTACCGCTACGACACGCTGGAACAGCTCGGCGTGCTGAACGACATGGAGTTCCGCTACAAGGGCAGCCTGGACTACCGCTCGCTGGCGGCCGACCGGCAGCCCGACCCCGCCGTGGAAAAATCGACCGACTGGCTGGGCCGCACCGCCTGGCTGAACCGCTTCGGCCTGGAATGGCTGTGGGGCATGGACGGCGTGGGCATGGCCTGCAGCCTGGCCGTGGCCGCCGGCGCGCTGAGCATCGCCGCGGTGGTCTGGAGGCCGGCGGGCAACCCGGGCGCCTGGCGCGCCACGCTGCTGTGCCTGGAGGCCGCCCTGCTGGCCGCCTGCAGCCAGCAGAATCTGTTCTTTTTGGGATTGCTGATGGCGCTGGCTGTGCTGCTGGCGGCGCTCCTGTGCAGGTTTTCCGGCGCGAAGGTGGAACCGGGCCCCCTGGGCAACCCGGCGGGGTGGATCCTGCGCCCGGGCTTCGTGGCGGCCGGTCTGACGCTGGCCGGCGCGCTGGTGTTGCTGTCGCAGGACTGCCACGATTTCGCCCCGCCCGACCGTGTGGAGGAGGCGGCCTGGCGGGCCGTGCGTTCCACCCCCGGCGCGAACTACAACCAGGAATACGCCGCGGTCGAGTACCACACGCTGGACCTGACGGTGCTGGCCAGGCAGGCCCGCGCCGCCTGGCACGGCCATGACCTTGAGGCTCTGTCGCTGGAGCGCCTGCGCCTGCGCAAGCTGCGGGGCGAGAAGGAGGAGCGCTACGACCTGACCGACCTGATCCAGCGCGAGGAGGCGGCCCTGCAGGCCCGCCTGGAAAGCTGGCGGGAAAGCCGCTGGGTGGTGCGGGCCGGCTGGTGCCTGGCCTTCGCGGCCTTGGCGTGGCTGATCGCGGGGCTTGGGTATTCCGAGGGCAACGGCGCCCGGCCCGAGATCGATGGGGCGGGCGGCATGGCCCGCGGCCTGCTGTCGGCCCTGTTCATCCTGATGCTCTTGCGGGTGGTGTTCCCGCTGTTCCCCACGGCGTTCTCACCAGGCGAGAAAAGCAGCCTGACCACCGGCCTGCTGGGCGGCCTGCTGCTGTTGGGCGATGTGCTGTTCCGCCTGTGGAACGCCACCAACCCCTGGCAGGTCACCACGCTCTTGGCCTGGGGATTCGCCTGGGTGGCATGGCTTGGAGTGTTCGCCTGGCCCGTGGGTGGCGAGCCAGAATCGCTGGCGATGGGCCTCAACGGCGCGCTGCTGGCCGGCGTGTGCGTGCCGCTGGGCCTGACGCTGACACGGGGCCTGATGGTGCTGCGGCCCAACGACCGCGGCGCGGCCCTGGGCATCGCCCTGCTGGTGCAGGCGGGGGTACCGCTATCCTTGGGCGCGGTGGCCCTGCTGCCGGTGGCGAGGGCGGTGTTCGCCTGCGGCGCGCTGGCCGGGGTGCTGTTCGTGCTGGCCTACGCGCTGATGTTGTACAGCGTGGCGGCCCGTGGCTTTTTGTTCGACGCCCCCGCCTCACCCGGCGCCACCATCGCCGACCCGTGGAAGGCCCGCCAGAAGCTGGTGGCGACACTCCTGCCCCTGCCCATGGTGCTGACGGGCGTGCTGCCGTACCTGATCACAAGCTGGACGGAGCCGGCGGCCACCTCGCAGGCCGACCTGCTGGAGCGGATGCCCCAGTTGGCTCCCGGCCAGGCCATGCCGCACGCGAAGATCCCCGGCAAGGAATAAACCGCGCATGAGTTCGACCGACGAGCTGCCCCCGCTGGTGGACACCCACGCCCACCTGGAGGATGAACGGTTCCGGGGCGAGGTGTCCGCTGTGGTGGAGCGCGCCCGGGCCGCCGGCTTGGTGCGCGTGGTGGTGGTGGGCACCGGGCCCGAGGACAGCCTGGCCTGCCTGCAACGCGCCCGAAGCGAGCCCCTGCTGGCCCCCGCCGTGGGCCTGCACCCGACGCACCTGAACGGCCTGCCACCCGAGGCCTTCGACCGCATCGCCGAGCTGGCCCAAGACCCCCTGGTGGTGGCCATCGGCGAGACGGGCCTGGACGACTACTGGAAGGAAGTGCCGCTGGAGGTGCAGATCCAAAGCCTGCGCCGGCACCTGGCGCTTTCACGCCAGACGGGCAAGGCCATCATCCTGCACTGCCGCGATGCGGCGACCCCCCTGATGGCCGAGTTGCGAGCCGACTTCCAGGCCAACGGCCCGCTGCGCGGCGTGCTGCACAGCTTCTGCGGCAATGCCGCCCAGGCGGAGGACGCGCTGGCCATGGGCCTGCACCTGTCGTTCTCCGGCATGATCACGCAGAAGGGAAACCAGGCGTTGCGCGACCTGGCCGCGGGGATCCCCCGGGACCGTCTGCTGGTGGAAACCGACAGCCCCTACCTGGCGCCACGGCCCCACCGGGGTCAGCGCAACGAGCCGGCGTTTGTGGTCCACACCTGCCAGACCCTGGCCGAATGCCACGGCATCACGCTGGCCGACATGGCCCGCGCCACCACCGACAACGCGCGTCGGTTGTTCGGCCTGTGAGCAGGCTCAGCCGGCGGGATTGAGTATTTCCGCCAAGGGCAGGGTGATACCCAGCGTGGCGGAGATGGCCGAATCGGCGGCGGTGAGCCGCCTGTGCCCTCGGTAGGCGCCACCCTCGGGTTGCTGGAAGCATTCCAGGGTGTTTTCGGTCAGGTCGAAGACCCAGTATTCGGGGATACCCGCCTGGGCGTAGATTTCTTTCTTCTTCCCCAAATCCACATCGGCGGTGGAATCTGCGATCTCGATGACCAGCGCCGTGTCGGCGGGGGTGGCATGGGACTGGGTGTAGTTGTCCAGCCGCGCCCGCACCACATGGAGGTCCGGCTGGGGCAGGCTTTTTCCACCAAGCCTCAGCGGGTTTTGGCAGCGGACAAACCAGGAGGAATCAAGGTGGCGGTACAACCAGCGGACCAGGCCGTCCACCACGCCGGCATGGCGGGATCCTATGGGGCTCATGGGATGGAT
>Ga0129333_10004205_pt1 | contig 13473 bp, 23 predicted proteins | sample CPB6_08_DNA_FD_94474 | JGI IMG/M metagenome (GOLD analysis project Ga0129333, IMG submission 94474) | Freshwater to marine salinity gradient microbial communities from Chesapeake Bay, USA - CPBay_Sum_0.6_0.8_DNA | ecosystem: Environmental > Aquatic > Marine > Coastal | place: USA: Chesapeake... | reverse complement strand
TCAAGAGCAGCTTTTAATGATGGATCTACACGACTTTTTACAACATATGTTTCACTACCAACGCCACAACGTTTTACCTTGACTTGTAAGGTTCCAGTTTTATCATATGCTTTTAATGATTTGCGGAGCTGGTCAGCTTCTTCAAAAGAAGCAAAATAACGCTCATTCTTCCAAGGTTCACCTTGAACTTGCTTTGTTGTTTCTTCCATTTTAGTACCCTCCTTCGTCAATCCAGACGGCTATATATACACTCTACCAGAGCAGAATAAACTTGTAAAGAACAAAATAACAGGTGTGTTGCTACACCAAAGCGGAATCTCATTGCATCGCAGATTTCACCTTTTTATCGGTTACTCCACTATTCTGGATCTCCGCGCCGATACGTTTCTCCTATTCCCTAACCACCCCGACCTATGATAGATTGCGCCTTACCTAATACGAGGATCTTATGGAGATCGCTCAAATATTACACTTAGTTATTTAAGGGTTTCGTATAATATTGTTCGGGCTTTTAGCATAGACGCCTTTTCACAAGATTTCTATCTGCACTAGTGGATTTTGCCGCACTCTTTAAAAGATGGCTACCTTTAAGCCAACTTCCCGATTATTTTGTTCGTAGATACAAGTATGCCACAGAGACTCGCTGTTGTCAAGTCTTCTGTGGCATTTATTTGGTGGAGGCGTCGGGAATCGAACCCGAGTCCAAAAATCTCTTGTAAAAGGTCTTTCACAGGATTAGCAGAATCGTCTGCACGTATTACAGTTTATTACGTTCGTCTTACAGTTTTGCAACTTTCTGTTTCTAGGCAGTTGCCGCCCACGAATTACGCTGCTAAAGCGTAGGATTCAAATTCAACGTCGTCGTTGACTTTTATTTTTTGTATCATTGATTTAAGTGTGTTAATACGCACACTTCCTGCACCCGTTAGTTTGCTATCTTTGTCGAAACCAGTTCGCCCCCGTATTATTTACAACTATACCACACCCTCTAGAACTTTCAAAGCTTTTTCTGAATAAGCCACTCTTTGATCGTGGTGTAATTTAGCTTTACCGTTTACTTTTAAGGTGATTGTATCAAGATCCCATTTATCAGCAGCTTCGTGTAATTTACGATCAAGGAAATATTGGCATGCGATTTTTACTGAAACTTCTGGATTGCATGCTAATTCAGGATTACCAACAAGATCTAATCCTAGTTTTTTACCGTATAGAGTATAATTTTCACGACCAGTTAATTGTAGAACACCACGACCAATAAATTTTGGACCATCTCCTGGTTGTGTATTGCCTAATAATTTACGTCCTTCGTAGAGAGTACCAACTGGTTCAGCTTTATCTTTTGGATCTTTTTTATTATAAACAGATGGTAATTCTTTATCAAATCTTAGTTCGCCACTTTCAACACCAATTTGTCCTAATAGCGCAGCAATTCGTTTTGGTGTATTAAAGCCCATCGCTTCACAGGCTTTACCAAAAACAGGACCATAAGATTTAATTTTATCTGTTGGCGCTTTTGGAAAAATTGTTTTTAGTTTCTCTTCAGTTAGTATCATCTCCCTTCTCCTTATAGTAGGTTAAAATGTCGAGCTTATTTAAGTAGTTCTTAAATGTTTTTACGTTCATTCCTAAAATACGCATAGCTCCCTTTTTTGTTCCAGCGATGCCCAATGCCGCTTTAAACATTGCATCACGAACAAATTTAGGAGTTGCTTTCCAAACAGGCAAGCCAATAAATGCAGGATTTTGTTGAAGGGCTAATTCTAATTTAAGAGCAATAAGCTCTTCCATAGTTAGATTAGCTAATAAGACTTCAAAATATTCGTTACTTTTTTTCTTTTCTCTTAGGATTTTCGACATTGAATACTTGTTTATCTGCGTTTTGTTTTTTGTCATTTTGTATTCCTAAAAGAGCATACCCAGCAATATCGCGCCAAGGACTTTCTCCAAAGGCATCTTTTTTATTTGCTATACGGAATAATTTGTCAATAACTCTAATAATAGCAAGAGCGTCCGTGTATTGATCTGGTTTAATACCATCAGGATACAGGACGCTCAGGATTTTATGACATTCAGCAAATGAGCTACCATATGCTGCGTTTTTTTCATCTACAAGTTCACCAATTTCATTACCGATATTTTTATATGTGTTGTCCATAAGGACACTATATCAGAACTACTCTTCGGTTTTAACTTCTTCTTTAACAACAGTTTTTTTCTTTTTTGAACTTGCAACAACTGCCGCAGCTTCAGCTTCTTGTTTTACTTTTTCGGCTGCTTCGGCTTCCTCTTTTTCTTTTTCTAGCCTTTCTTCATGCTCTTTCTTAGCTCTTTCAGCTGCTTCAGCTTGCGCTGCTAATGCTGCTAATTTTTTACGTTTGTGTGGATTCATTTTATTTTCCTTTCTAAGCTGGAGTTTCTTCTGGTTGTGGCTCTGCTATTTCTTCTGGTGTTCCTGTCCCCGTTTCTGGCACGGCTTCAGAACCTGTATTCAATGATGCTTCCTTATTTTGCTTTTCTTGTTCATATTCAGGCGTAGTTGGTTCTGGTACAGTTGATTGTAACTCGTCCTCAAATTTATCAAAATATAATTTTAAATTTGTAATTAAAAATTTGTAAAATAAATCTCTATCTTCTTGATTTGCTAAAATAGAATAAGCTTCTCTGATTTGTTTTTCAACTCTCTTGAAACTTTGTAAAGCAATATTTCTTCCAGTCTCATCTTCTCCTTCAATTTCTACGAAAGCGTCCTCTGGTTTTGTTTCTTTTGGTTCCGCAGCAGCTTCTTGTTCTTTTTTATCTGCTTTTAATGGGATAAAGGCTGGGTCTGCTTCTGGTCCTTCGACTGTTTCCTCGTCTTGTTCCGCTAATTCTTGTTGAGGTTCTGCAACGGTAACTGTTGGTTTTGATTGTGCTGTTACTGGGTTCCCTACTGTGCCGCCAGCTTTAAACATAACGGAGATTGGTGACAATAAATTTTGAACACTTTTAATAATATGTGCTCTAAAAGATTTTCTTTGTTGAACGTCCGTTCCAAGTTTTTTATAAAATGATTTAAGAATTGGAACGATTGTTTCTAATAAATCTGCTAATACATTTATACCAGTAGATTCGTGGGTAACGATATCTTCAGCTTCACGTATTAATTTTCTAATAGTCTTTCTTAATCTATATTCTTCAATTTTTTGTTTAAAAAAATCTTTTTTTTGCGTTTTTTTAGTTTCTTTTAAAGATTTTCTTACATATTCCCTTAAAATTTTTATATCATCCATTTGTTTCTTCCTCTTTTTTTGTAATTGGTTTTGAGGAAACTCCTTGAATTGCAGGGGCTGCTCCACCAGCAGTGCTCATTTCTTTTATATGTTTAAAATATTGTACTTGCTTTTCTCTTTTTTTTGCTTGTTTTTTAGATCTATAACAACCTAAATTTTTACTTGTTTTTTTTGAAATTAGGCAGTATTTATTTCCTTTTTTCATAATATTTTCTTGTAATATTTCTTGAACTACTTCTTCAATTACATTATTTTTTAAAATAACTCTTTCTACCAATAATTTATTAATTATATCATTGTATAAATTTTCTTTAACAGATTTTTTATTTTTAGCAATTTTTTTTGTTTTTTCTGGTTTTACATAAGAAACCGACTCTTTGCATTTTGCAACTAAAAATTCATAAATTTTTTTATTGTAAAAGCCCATGATACCAGTAAAAACATTTTTATCGCCTTCTGCTATTTTTTTTCTTAAGAAAGTAGAAGAATCAAATTTAATAGTTTCTGTTTCTCCATCCTCTTTTGTTACTTCCACTTCTCCTATAACGTGAGGAGCAACATAAACATAATATGCGCCCTGCCCTTCGCTCATAGGTGAAAGAGTTCCATTTTCTTTATTTTTAAAATAATCATTTTTATCTGTAATTTTTATTCTTGGAGGTTTGCCAGTTTCTTCATCTGGTTCCATATCTTTTTTTCCAACTATAAAACTCAATGCGGTTATATTTGGATCAACCATTTGATAAATTTCATCAGTTTTATATGGATTTGCAACTTTAATAATTTTGTCTTCTGGTACGCCCTGTTGTACCATTATTGCTTTTTTTTCAGCAAAATTTAAAGGACTTTTTGGTAATTCAACAATATCAGTTGTAGTAATATATGTGTTTTCTTCTCCAAATTGTTCTTGAGCTTGTCTAAAAACTTCTAAATGATGTTTACCCATTGGCTGAAATCTGCCGCCGTAAACTCCAATAACTCTCTTAACAGGACTTTCTTCTTCTAAGATTTTTTTTCTGCCCTCAGTCATTTTTTTCAAAGGAGGTACAGAGCCTCTACCATATTTAAATAAACCAAGTATTTGGTTTGCTGGTGCAAAATTGCCAGTAAATTTATAAGTAACTCCATCGTAATCAAAAACAAAACCTTCAGCTGCGGCAGTAATTCTTTCTGCGCTTTTAAGCTTTTGCATCTGGCGTTTTAAAATTTCCATAGCTTCTTCATTACCAGAAGATTTTATTGCTTCTATTGCAGAAGATATTTCGTCTCTAAGTCTTTTAACTTCTTTAGAGTTGTCTATAACAAAAGCGCTTTGAAGCCCTTTTAACATCTCAGAGGCAAACTCAGAAACAACGTCCTCTAACGGCGAGATTGCCATTTTTAATAATTCACTTGGAGTTTCACCGTTAAATATATTATCTTTTACAAACTGTTTTTCTGCTGGCGTTAGATCTTTATAAATTTGTGGTAATTTTAAATCCGAGACACCGAGAATTTTTTTAGTTATATTTAATCTTGCCAGCGGTTTTACGGTGCCAATTTCATAAACGGCTTTTTGTAGTATTGAATCAACAAGCATTCTTACTCTAGCCAGCATAAATTCATTTATTGTTGAATTATCATCTAAAATTTTTTTACCAGAATAATTTGTTGAACTTAAAATTCTATCTAATGATCCAATTGCTTTTTTTAATGCTTCTTTATCATTTAAAGCTTGCAGTGTTTTAATTGCATTAACTTGTAAGCCATAATTTTCATCTTTTATTTTTTCTTGGGCGTTTAAAATTATTTCTTCTAATTTTGCAGCTTTTTCTGTTAAATCTGCTTGGACTGGTTTACCAGTAGCTCTATCAAATTGAGCGTGTCCAGCTCTATGAATAACTAAAGATTTAGTATCGTAATGTATAACATTTGGAGTTCTTGGATCCATCACTTCAGCATTATAATAAATGCTAGTATCTGGTCCAAATAATTCTATTTGAGTTTCGTGATCTAATCCTTGCACAGCCTTTTCAAATATTTTTAATGCTTCGGCAAAAGTTTCTTTAAGAGCTGGATTGGGTCTGTCTGCAAATTTTTCTGCTAATTGCTCTGGGGTCAGACCGCCATTCTTAATTTCAGATTTATTCCTAACTCCTTTTGCCCTACCATCTTGGACCGAAAAAGAAATCATAAGATTTTGACCGTCAGTTTTTTCAGTACCAACCAATTCTCCAGAAGCGGCTTTTGTAAATATTTCTTTAATTTTAGCAAAAGTTAAATCACCATTGTCGTATAAATGGTTCATATGCCCCGCAGCGCCGCCTTCATTTAAGAAATTATTTTGATTTTTTAAAAACATATTCTTATCCTTTTTTAACTATATAAGAAGGTAAGCTACTGTCTTTATCTCCTTTAAGAGATAATGGCCCTGGTGTTACTAATAAAAGAGGTAATTGTGGTATATTTGCTGATTTAAAACCAAGTCCAGTAACTACTCGCTCAGAATCTGCTTCCGCGTTGCAAGTTGAAATTTGAGTAATTGTAAAATCTCTTATTGCCATTATTTAATTGCTCTTTTTAATAGTTCTTGAAAAATTAATTCTTCATGCTTAGAAAAGCGCTCATTAAATAATCTTTCTTTCTTTTCAAATAATTTTGCGTGTGGAAGAGCGTTGTCTCCAACAGACTTTGATTCTTTTTGAAGTTTTTCTTCGTCTGCCCCAGTTTTATGACTCATTTGTTCTTTAGCATCTTTTTTTGCTTTTTCTTTAACAAATTTTTCTAATTGCTTAGGAACTTTTCCACCTTTTTTCTTTTTCTTTACTTTGCCTTTTTCTAAGAAAGATGGGACTTTACCACTTCCTTTTTTTCCATCTCCATTTAAATCTTCACCTTCGGGTTCATCCTTCATTGGCATTTTAGATTCTTTGATAAGACGCTCAGTGACTCTTTTAAGAACTGCATCAATCATTTCTTTTGATTCTGACATTGTATTTTCCCTCTCTATTTTTTTGGTATCGCACCAATCTCTAAATATTAAATTTCCTACTTCAAAAGCTTCTCTTTCCATATTCCTAAGATCATCATCGTGCATTGCGTATGCTGGATCTTTAGCGGTCAAAGAAAGATCTACTTTTTCATTATCCCCTCTACATTTTTGTTCGTGATGAACAAGTTCGTGTGCAAAAGATCTTAAAATATCTTTTGGATGACGATTAGTTATAAATAACGCTATTGTTTCTCTATCTGGATCGTAGTAGCCAGTTTTTCCAAAAATATCATCAGCGTTTTTTTTGTCTTTTTTAAGAACAATCACAGGGGCACGGTCAATTTTTAGACGCTCAATAGCATAATTATAAAGCTCTTTAATATATTTTTTAAAATCTTCGTGATTTATATTTTCTAATATTAGCATGATTTTAACAAATAAAAAACTACCTATATCTTATGACATAAGTAGTTCTCTAAACTATTAAATGAAATAATTACTAAATATCTATCACAATTACTGTTTCTTCTTGTTTTGTTTCTTGATCTTTTTTTTTCATATATTCATAATATAATCTTGAATAATCTGGAAGCTCTAACTGGATTTGAACAGGTTGTTTTTCATGTTTACCCATTTTTATTTCCTCCGCTAAAATACCCCTATTAGTATCTAGTGATTATTTTATCAAACGGAAGAAACAACAGTTAAATTATCTTCACAAGTATATTCAATGTACATGTCGCCAGCATTTAAAGGTAGGTCTGGATGCGGAAGGTATTTAACTTTAAAATATTTCTTTTTTTCTGAGAAAGCTCCTATATAGCGGTCATAATCTTCAACGATAATTCCATACCTTTCAAGACCAGAATAAAATTCATTTTTTACCATGTCGCCAATCTTCATGCTTTACCTACAATTTTATTATAAGTTTTTTCGTCAATGTAAGTTACAAATTCAGGATAATACTCTGGGAACTGCTCCATAAATTGTGTTAAAAACTCCGTCTTTCCAGAATCCGATAAAACTTTAAAAGTTTTTAACAGTAATAATAGAGCAGTTTTATTTATTTTTTGAGTGTGGGTCATATGAATTAACAAACGTAAACGCGGGGATGTCTGTAACAAATTCAGAAAGTTTTTCCCAAACAGCTAATGTTCTTTTACAATCAACAAGAGCGGTATGAGCTTTTCCTTCAAATTTAATATTAAAATGTTTACACATTTTGTCCATTGAGGTACTTTTTAATTTACCTTCGTTTAATAGCTGAGTGCCCATCCATTTTGTGTCCATATATGGAGGAAACTTTGGCGGAACAATATCAAAGTTTTCAAACGCTTGTTTAATAAACCGTAAATCAAAAATAAGATTTTGTCCTAGCAAAATATCTGCGTACTCGATTTTATCTTTAATTTCTTGAAAGTGCTCATTAATTGGCTTTGAATTTCTCCATTCATATGCAGAAAAGCCGTTAACTGCCAACGCTCCAGGGTCAGCAGATTCTAGATGCAATGGTCTAATATTAATTTCACTTTCTGACAAAATATTATAACTGTTGTCAGAAACCATATCAATAAATAAAAAACCTATTTGTATAATTTCGTGTTTAGTTATATCTAACCCTGTAGTCTCCGTGTCCAGAACTAATATTTTCATCCTTTATTTACCTATTAAGCCAAAATTTCCATGTAGGATGTAAATAGTTTTCATTATAAAAACCAACAATTTCATTTACATATGGAAGAGAAATTGGTTTTCTTGGAGGTTTATCCAATTTAAAACCAGATTCTTTTAGAGACTTTTCACCTTTCTTTTGATTACAATTATAGCAAGATACAACTACATTATCCCAAGAAGTTTTTCCACCAGCATGTTTTGGATGAACATGATCAATTGTAAATTGTTTTACATTTACATTAAGATTGCAATATTGACATTTGCCTTCATCGCGAAGCCAAATATTACGACGAGAAAAACGAACAGAGTTGATCCTTCTCATTTTACCAGATTTTAAAACAATAACCGATGGAATTTTCATGGAAAAATTAACTGACTTGATTTCTTCTTCATATTCTTCCAAAGTTGTAACTTTATTTAAAAAAACTAAAGCAACAGCTTTTTTCCAAGATATTGTTCCAATTGGTTCATAATTTGGTGCTAGTGTAAGAACTCTCATAAAAATCTCCTCATGAGGCTATACTACTAAATATAGCCGCAGAAGTCAAGCGTCAAGAAATTTCTGGGGTGAAATCTTTGTTAACATTACCACATTTGTTACATGCAAATGTTTGAATAGGAACATGCACTTCTTTTCCATTTGGCGACATGATAGCAGAAACTACTTTTATCATAACAACTGGTGTAAAAAAAGTATGCTTACATTCAGTGCATTCAATATCTTTAGCATTAACTAAATCTTGCGGTCTAATACGTGGGCCTTGATTACTAGAATTAATATCCATTTTTATATTCTCCTATTTGATACTCATTAGTATCATACCGCCAAAAACAAAAAATAAACCTAGCAAGCGGTGTTTTGCTAGATTCTCACCTATCCAAAATATTGTTGTAGTATACCATGCAGCATGAAAAAAGAAAACTTGAAATACAGAAGTATAAGTTAAAGAAAAATAACCAGAACGATTCATGTAGGCATATATTGTAGCATTAAATATACTTACAATATAAGTTGTCCACCAAGGGGACAAACCATCACGCATCCATTTAGCATTATGTGCAGCCCATACTCCAGATAATACCAGTATACAAGCAATTAAAAATATTTTTAAGTTATCACTCATTTTTACCTAATAAATTGTCCAAACAGCCAGCCAACAAACAGAATAAAACCGCCAAATAATAGTGCCATACGCATTAAAAACTCCTCTATATAGACACTCTATCACGGCCAGCCGCCGTTGTCTAGCTTTTATTAGGGATTTAACAAGAATAATTGGTTGAGATACATTGGAATGAAGGGAGAGACAAGATGAAGTATACAGTACTAGTAATTGTAATGTTAATAACAAATTTAGTAAAAGCAGAACCTGTTTTAAGTTGGGAAGTAAAAAGCAAAGAAGCAAAAGAATGGACAAGGATAACAGTAACAGAGGTAGAGAAAAAACTAAAAAAACTAGACCTTGCTGAAGACGCCGAGTTATTTTGTCCCAATTATGTGGCTCTAAGCCAGGAAACAAAAATACATTTTTGGGCTGAGTTTGTTTCAGCGATGGCTTTCTTTGAAAGTGGATGGAACAAATATTCTCAACTAACTGAGATTAGTTTAGGAATTGATTCTGTAACTGGTAAAACAGTTGTATCAGAAGGATTGCTGCAATTAAGTTATGGTGACACCAAGTGGGCAAAATGGTGCAACTTCAATTGGGAAGAAGATAGCAAAAATAATCCAACTGAAACAACAATCCTAAATCCAAAAAATAATTTAGAATGTGGAATTGGAATCCTTGCAAATCAAATTAGCAAGCATCACAAGATTGTGTTGGAGAAACGCGCCTACTGGTCAATCTTGAAAATCAAACACCGCTTTCAAAGGATTGATCCAATGCGAAAAATGATCGTCGCTAGGATTCCAGATTGTTCTAAATAAAACTATACATCATCTGGTGTAATTGGTCTTTTACTACTAGACCATGGGTTTCTATATTTTTTACCATCAGAGCCAACGTATACAGAACCCTCTTCACCATATTTTTTTCTATGAACATCAAATTCAGGGCTTGAAACATCTTCAAAGCCTGGTTCTGGTGTTTGTTCAGTCTCTTCTTCAATTGGTTCTTCTGAAGTTGGTAAGCTACCAGATTCTTCATCTTCCATTTGATCAATCATATCACGAACAACTGGCATAATGTTCCCAACGTGATCATCCAATTTGGTAGCTAGACCTTCGTCCACTTCAGCAATTGCATCTAATACACCATTAGTTGTACTTGACAGGATTTTGACAATCTCAGCCACATCTTTGATCCACATAGCTCCTTCTGGCATTTCATCTTCGCCACCTTGAAATCTAGAAGAAATATCTGTAACCGAAGCTGGTTTGCCTTGGTCAACTGGTGGTTTACCGCCAAATTGTCCTGGGATAACGTCGCCCTCTCCCATTTGCTCTAGTGATTCACGAATTAAACGTTTTAAATAAGATGCAGTTAATTTCATTGTATTCTCCCTTTGAATAACATAAATAGTATCACACAAAATAAAAATCCCGCCGAAGGCGGGACAAGGGGTATTTTAACTTTGTATTTTGTTTAAAATTGCTTGGCAATATTTCGATAGCCACGCGGGGTTGGATGCACGCCATCAGCACTTTGCATTATTTCTAATACATCGTCGCCCCAATTATCTGCAATTAGCATCACAGCATCGCGAACCCAATCCTTTTCAATATATGGTAGGATCCATAAAACGCGAGCATCGGGATCCACGTTTTGACGTATATCACGTAGCTCATCCCTTGTACGAATATTTTTTGTATCATTGCTGCCCAATGATATGACGACGTTCTTTGCCACCAATGGCTTGTTGTAATATTTTCTGTACCAATCCCTACTATTGATGCCAACCTCTGCATATGCAGCACAATCCTTGCGAATATCTGCCACACCCTTGGCGATTGAATCACCGATTATAAGACAATCCAGCATGATGGTGCTCCTTTTTAGAAATCTGAAAAAATGGCCCGCAGTTTAAAAACGACCCTGGCTTTGTTTTGCATTAATCACTTTCATCGGGAAACTTGTTTTCCGTATAAACGCAACCTATGGGGGAGGGGGAGGGGGTGCCAACACATTTGGTTGTGTCAGCCGCGCTTTTCAAACAAACAAAACATAAAGCAAAACAAAACCTTGCATGAAAAGAAAAGCCTTGACGAACACCATGAAGTCATCATCGCTCATACTATGCAACCTCGTTAAGAATGAGTCCACCAAAAGCAAACGTCACCACGATCCAACTGAGCACAATCATTACCGCTTCACCTGTTCCTTATTGCAAATGCACTCACCATTCTGGGTTGTGCCAGCGTAAACATATTCACCGCACTGGGGGATGCAACGGTTACGATCCTCGACTTCAAGGTACACGCAACCCGAACACCCAGCGAACAACATAAGGAACACGACAAGATCGCCCATTGTATTACCACCAACCCTTTCGCTCTTGCCAACGTTGCGTTGCAGCAAGCAAAGCCTCTACCTTATCACCAAACCAAATGAATGCAGCGGCACCTGCAATACCAAGAGGCACGAACACAAATGCCATTAGCAGGAACGCAAGACATATGCTGATCACGATATTCATTTCACCACCACTCATCAATGAACTGGACAATCAGGGGAGCAATACAAATCAAGGTGAGCAATCCCATCGGCCACATTACTCCGCTTCCTCCTGATCTGCAATCTCGTTTGCCTTGCCGATCATCTTGCCCAGCATGGCAATATCCTTATTGCGTTCCACCGCCTTCTTATCCAGCGGATCGCGATTGTATCCCCAAGCAATCACATTGTCAAGGCTCTCGCCACGAACAGCGATAAGCGCAAAACGGTTGTAGGGATTCTCGCTAAACACCTGTGCTCCAAGTGCCTTAGCCTCTGCAACATCGACCACCTTGTAAATCCGCTTTGCAATCTTTTGAACCTTAGCCATGTTTCTGTTCTCCTTTGGGGACCGTCCCCGTCAAGTGTCCGTGTATACTACCACGACTCGCTGCCCGAGTCAACAACTTTTTTTATTCTATCCTTAGTCGTTGTAGTCGGGATCGCAAAAGTCGCAGTCGCAGTCATCATACGTATCATTGAAACAATCGCTGCACATCTCAGCGTCGTCGTTGTCCACAATGACCGTACCGCAATCACACACGTTCTGCTTGTCCATCCGTCTAACCTCCGCTCGACCGTCGAGCATGGAGAGAGTATAACCCAAGTCGCCCTCGCACACAAGAAAAAAGAAACAGCAAAGTTAGAGTACGCAACCCCCTGGATTTGCTCACGATCTTTTTTGTTGACTGCCCGCTCTGCGTGTGGTAAAATACCAGCCGCGCCGAAGGCGCGGGCGGCTGTTAACCGCTGCACCATTCGGCAGACATTTAAATGAAGGGGTATTTGTGTTTGCGCCTTCCCCTTGATCGGCGCTTAGATATGGGCGAACATATCGAATCCCTTTCGGGTTTTGTATCCGCGCCATCTGGTCGCGGAGAGGTTTATATCCCTAGCGATTAACCCTGAGCATCGCTGCGCTTCTGCAACTCCACCTCATACTGTTTGACAAGGTATGCAGCATCGGCACGCTCAACGTGACCACCGCTCGCAATAATGCGGAGCAGGTCCGCCATTTGCGACTTGAGCGAAACGCTCACGCGATCCTTGGGAGCGGGCTTAGTACCAGCGAGGAAAATACCGCCCTCGCTACCGCGACCCGAAACAAGGGCACCGCTCTCCAGCATTGCAGCGATATCCTTAGCCTTGAAACCGCCAACGTGGATCAGGACGCCCTTGGGGCAACCGCGACCGTTCTCGTAGGTATACTTCTCGACAAACTGCTCAATAGCGCTCGACATTTCTTTCTTACCTTCCCGCTCTTTCGGAGCGTTGTCGGGAGGCGACATTGCCTCTCTCGACCTTACCCACTCAGTCTATCACGGCGACCTTGCCGTGTCAACTCTTTTTTCTAGTACCGCTCAACCGTGGGATCGTTGCGACTGTAACCGTCACCATCGACCTTATTCTTAGAATAGATCTTCTTTCCGTAGGACTCTTCGGAATCCGCCTTCCGCTTGTTAGCGCGCTTCACGCCGTCGCTGTCCCAGACGGACACGCGCAGACCGTCGATTGCAGTATTCAGCGAAGTCGCGTAGACGTACACGAAATCATAGTTAGTGATATCGGAATAGTAGTCAACAGGACGCTTGGCAACCTTCGTTGCAGCCTTGATAGCGGCATCCTTCGACGTATAGATACCAAGCACGTCCTCATTCTCATACGACACGATACCGACAACCGCATAAACCTTACGCATCCTGCTAACCTCTTTCTTTGGAGGGGACATCCCTCAACCTTACTTGCCTAGTCTACCATGACGCGGGAGCGTCGTCAACTCTTTTTTTGTTCTACTCTTGGAGGTCGAGGTTGTCATTCCCACCAATGCACACGCAGTTATCACCCGCGCAAATGTGCTTATCGTAGTATGCCTGACACGACTCGCAAACCGCCTGAGCGTGAT
>Ga0129333_10004204_pt1 | contig 13474 bp, 7 predicted proteins | sample CPB6_08_DNA_FD_94474 | JGI IMG/M metagenome (GOLD analysis project Ga0129333, IMG submission 94474) | Freshwater to marine salinity gradient microbial communities from Chesapeake Bay, USA - CPBay_Sum_0.6_0.8_DNA | ecosystem: Environmental > Aquatic > Marine > Coastal | place: USA: Chesapeake Bay... | reverse complement strand
TGCAACAGCTCCACCAGGAAGTTCAAATCATGGTAATGGCTTAGCTTTAGATCTTAATGTTGGTAGTAGGATTCCAAAAAACATATCACACGTAGGAGAGTTAATAACAGCTAATTATATATGGTTAATTAAAAATTCCTACAAGTATGGTTTTGTAAGAGCTGTAAGGGATGAGGAGTGGCATTTTGAATTTTGGCCAAATGAGGCACGATCTGGTCCATATGCAAAAATAAGCGGCACTGATGCTAACTTGTTTTATCACGATTTAGGATTGTCTGACGGAGACTTTCAATACCCATAATATGCCCTACAACTTTGAATTAACATTTACACAACCATTATTAGCACAACTTGACAATGGTTCTTTAAAGGGAGCAAAGGACTGGGCTAATGCTATAACCAAAGCTTATATAACAACCATAAAGTCAGGTTTACCTATAGGAGTACCTCCAGTGCTACCAGCTCCTGGATTAAATCCAACTGCTCCACCACCTTTTATGATTGGAGCATCTAGCTTCTCAACAGCAGATGCTCGAAGTAGAAGAATGTATAGAGTCTTGTATGCATATTTTTATGCAAAGGAGTTAAAAATGGATAAAGCAGCTATTCGTAGTTTGCAATCTTCCATAGCTGCATTAATTAAAAAGGCTAAGAATGGAGCAAAGCAAATAAAGAGAATTGTTGAGCAGATTAAATTAGTTAATGAGGAGCTTAAACAATTACCAATACTGTTACAACAAATAATACAAGACATTAAACAGGAGGTTAAGGATCAGATTAATGATATTAAAGATGCTTTTAAGATTTTAGATAGTGTTAAAACTACATTGCCTGCAGGAGAGTTTGAGAGATTGTTTGCTGATGAGATACAACTATTAGAGAAGATAAAAAACTTTAATGTAACTGATCTATCAGGCATAAAGGATCTAATTTTATTTTTTTCAAACTACAATGTCAGGAGTGATGCTTTTTTAAGTAGGTTTGATTCAACCAGCTCAATAAAACAATACCTAATAAGTAGGCTTACAGGCACTTTTAAAATACTCACTCAACTAGCTGAAGGTGTTGTTGATCCTACAAAAATTATTAATGTGGTTAGAGACTTAGCATCTAAAAAAGATCGTGTTAAGCTATTACTGGCAAAGTTAGATCAGTTTGACTTGTATGTTAGATTTTTAAAACCTAAACTAGTAAAACTAGCAAAGCGTAAAAAAGAACAGATTATTAAGGTTAGAAAAAAGCTACAAGACAAAATAGTATCTTTAACAAAAAAACTACAAGATAAGATAAAAGCCTTTGTTAACAAGAGAAACGAAGGTAAGCGAGATAACTTATATGTTAAGGGTGGTAAAAATAAAATTGACAAGAAGAAAAAGAATGCTGCAAGAATTAAAGAGGTACGTAATAAAATCAAAAAGCTACAGAAGATATATAAACTGAGTGTGGAGGTTGTTGGAAAGACAGTGGCTTTAACAAAGTCTGCTGATATGTGTTTTGAAAACTTGAAGAAGGAGGTAAAGGATTATACTAAGAAATTAGAAAAAAGTAGGCAGGCTATAAACGAATTAATTAACAAACCTAATCAGTTAAATGTTGTAACATTCACAGTACCACAAATAACCATACCCACTCCACAAATAAATTTGGACTTTATTGAGCAGAATAAAATAGAGCAAGAAGTAAAAGGACTTGCAAACTACTTTAAGACTATAGGCCTTCCACAATACAGTGAAATAGCAACAAAAACGCTTGTAGACGTAAAATGTGATGCTCAGACATTCATTAGGTTTTTTGAAAAAACAACCAATTATGTAAAAATGTTTGTGCTTGAGTTAGTTAGTTTGGTAGAGACAGTAGAGCAGTTGGCTAATGAGATTAGAAACTTCAATGAAAATAAAGGGGTTGGGTCAAAAAAGTTAGGTTTTTGGGCTAAGAGAATAAAATCTATTAAGGATTTGTTATTGTATATAACAACAAAGTTGTCACCAAAAGTACAAGCATATCCTAACCAAGTTAAAAAGCTAATTAAAAAACAAAAAATAAAACTAGATGGTATTAAGGAGAAGTTTAAGCAAGAGTTAAAAACTTTTGCCATAAACATGATTCCAATTAAAAGTGATATACGAGATAAGAAGGATAAGCAGGTTGAGCTACAAGCTAAGGAGAAAAAGATTAAAACAAAAATAAAGCAGATACGTAGGATATTGAGGTTAAGCACCTATGCAGCGAAGATGGTAAGAGGAGGATTGGCTGTATATAAAAATACTGAAGGTGGAGACTATACATTAGCTACAAACCAAATATCCATAACGCAGATGATTGATGGTTATTACCTACTAAGGTCAGATAGCCAACCAACATCTATACAAGCTAGTCTACAGTTAGAAAAAGCTAAAGTACTAAACACGTTTAAGGGTATACTTGTTGTTGATATGTTTGGCAGAGCCTTAATGGATATGTTTAAAAGTAAGCAAAAATTTCAAATTGCACAAGATCTAGAGGATATTATAAAAACTACTAAAGATAATCCACCTGGTGTGCAAACGTTAGGCTTGTTGCGTGATTTGTTTTTAAATCCACCAACAACAATTAATGATCTAAAGAGTGCACTAAATAATCTAACACTATCAGCACTACAAGAGTCTCTTGTTATCAACAAGATAATACAGATTGAAAAAAAATACCTAAATAAATCCAAGCAAGTCCTTATGACATTGTTAGATATAAAGAAACTGCAGGGGACTGGATATGAGAAAAAACTTAAATCAGTGTTGTTGAAGTTGCAAAAGCAAGATTCTTTTATTGTACTGCTAGTAGACTTTGTGAAGGATGCTATATTAAACATTAAAAGACTTGTAAAGCTGAAAATACAAAAGATAGCAACACAGATGAAGGCCTTTTTGAAAAAAAGAAAAGCGGAAAAAGAAAGACAAGCTAAAAAAGATTTGTTAGTTGTTAAAAACAAAAAAGCAAACTCTGATGCTATTATTATGAGTTCTGTTTTTGGTTTAGCTGCAAGGTTGTTTTGGGTTGGTGCTGGATGGGTAGGACCAACTGGTAGTCAGCATAGGGTTTTTACTATTGGATCTTTTAGGCCAAGAATAAAAGCAAGACCTGATGAAGGAGCTTCTAGTATGATTAGACAAATAGCTAGAGCTTTTGAACTACAGCTTGTTGGAGCAAGAGGTATTGTTACACCAATAGTTGCTACTGGCATACCACCATTACCATTTAATGGTTATAAATAAAACTCTGACTATTTATAATAAAACAATATGAAGGCTATTGATTTTGTAAAAGTCTTAAAGAAAGTAATTCGTGAAGAGGTTAGACAAGTGGTTAAAGAGGAGCTAAAAGCACTAAAACCACTAATTAACGAAAGACAGAATGTTGTACCTGCAAAAAAAGTTGTAAAGCAGGAGTCAGTTCGTAGAAATTATCCACTAGTTACTATTGATGGTGCTTTAGGTGATATTTTAAATGAAACAGCTAATAGCATGTATGCTAATAATAGTAATGAGTATGATGAATGGCCAGATATGAATGGTGGACCAATGACATCTGAGCATGCAGGAGATATGGGTATGATGGATGGCTTCTCCGATTCACGACAAACTTATACTAATATGACTGGAGATCCTGCTAGTATGTTTATGAAGGATTACTCTAAGGTATTAAAATCTGCAGAAGAAAAATCACAAAACTATAGAGGTTAATTAAAATGGCTGAAGAGCTCCGTATACATCCTTTAGATCTGGAATCAGATGTTGCTATTGGCATTGATTTACCACTTATTGGTAGAACTGGCTCTACATTTAAGCTGAATTACACAACAATTGATCAAGCTGTTGCAAATGCTAAAAACTTACTACTAACAAATAGAGGTGAGAGAGTGATGTTGCCAACATTTGGATGCTCAATCTCAGATACTCTGTTTGAGAACATAACTCAGGACACTATTAGTGATCTGCAGCAGAGGATTCAAGATAGTTTTGATTATTGGCTTCCTTATATATTTATAAATGAGCTAAACATAACAGCTAATGAGGATCTTAATAAAATGTATATTAAAATCACTATAAGCTTAGAAACAAACAAGTTTGACACTAGATCTATAGAATTAGTAGTTGCTAACAATCAATAATCAATAAATGGCAGATATATCAAAAACAACATCAAAAGAAATTAGATATCTTGGTAGAAGTTTTGATGACCTAAAACAAGGTCTTATTGATTTTGCAAAAACCTACTATCCAAATACATACAATGACTTCAATGAAGCATCACCAGGAATGATGTTTGTTGAAATGGCAGCCTATGTTGGTGATGTACTTAACTACTATATTGACTCACAGTTTAAAGAGTCTCTAATACTGCATGCTACTGAGAAACGCAGCGTTATGTCAATAGCTGCAGCAATGGGATATAAGCCAAAGCTTAGTGTTCCATCTATAGTTGATTTAGATGTATTTCAATTACTGCCAGCATCAGGTAGTGGTACTTCAGTTGTTCCAGATACCAGATATGCTACTAAAATAGCTGCTGGTGTTAGAGTAAGAAGTTCTGTAGATGCCATTGAATTTTTAATACAGAATCCTATAGATTTTAGTATCAATAATGTTTATGATCCAACTACCATAACAGTTTACAGCTTAGATAACTTTGGAGCACCCAACTATTACCTAGCTAAAAAAACAGTAAAAGCTATTTCAGCAGTTCCTGTAACTACAACTGTTGATGTTGGTTCTGTGACTAAATTTTTTAAGTTTAAGTTGGATGTTGAAAATCTTATAGGAATTGATAGTATTGTTGATGCTGATAATAATACTTGGTATGAAGTTCCGTACCTAGCTCAAGATACTATTTTTCAAAGAGTTGAAAACATACCTTTTAATGATCCAGATGCTGCAGCTTACAGTGGTGAAACTCCATATTTGCTTAAACTACTTAGAGTTCCAAGAAGGTTCATAACAAGAGTTTTGGATTCAGGTTTAGAGGTTCAGTTTGGATCTGGAATTAGCACTTCACCAGATGAAGAGTTATTGGCAACTCCAGAAAACGTATCTGTTGCTCTACCAACTGGTAAGGATGATATTGACTTTCCAATTGACCCTGTAGGTCCTGTGTTTACTGGTACTTATGGTATAGCACCTTCAAATACAACATTAACAGTTACTTACTTGATAGGTGGTGGAATTAGATCAAATGTGCCATCAAACACTATAAACGATATTACAAGTATTGATATTGACACTACTAGTTTTCCAAACATCAATCCAACACTAAATCAAACAATAAGAGATTCAGTTGCAGTTAACAATCCAATAGCAGCAAATGGTGGTCGTAGCTCAGAAACTATAGATGAAGTTAGACAAAATGCATTAGCACAATTAGCTTCACAAAATAGAGCTGTTACAAGAGAGGACTATATTATAAGAGCTTATGCAATGCCAAACGTTTTTGGTAGTGTTGCTAAAGTTTTTATAACTCCAGATGAGCAAAATAATATATCGACCTCAGATAACTTTGGTGATACAGTAGCCAATCCATTAGCACTAAATATGTACATGCTTGGATATGATAATAATAAAAATTTGGTTAATGTAAATAGAGCTGTTAAAGAAAATTTAAAGGTTTATCTAAGTCAATACAGAATGTTGACAGATAGCATTAATTTTCGAGATGCTTATATAGTGAATATAGGTATTGATTTTGATGTAGTACCATTAAGAAATTTTAATGGCAATGAGGTTCTATTGAACTGTGTAAATGCTTTAAAAGAGTTTTTTAACATTGATATGTGGGAAATAAACCAACCAATTGTATATAGTGATATATTAAATGTGTTACTATCTGTAAAGGGTGTGCAAACAATTCCTAGTGTTACTATAAAAAACCTTAATGATGAATTCTTAGGATATAGTAATGTTGCTTACAACATATATGAAGCTACTAAAAATAACATTGTATATCCAAGTTTAGATCCTTGTATATTCGAAATAAAGTTTCCAAATAATGATATTAAAGGACGTATAGCAACTTACTAAAATGATACTAAGATATTATCCAACAAAAGACACTACCATTTATGAGAAGTATCCAAATAAAAATACTGGATTAGATGCTATTTTAGAGATTAATAAAGAGGTTGATGGATCTGGTAGCTATAATAGTAGGTTTCTAGTTGATTTTGACTATGTTGCCATCTCGAAGAGTATTAGCGATATGGGTTACAATCCAAATAATTTTAATTTTGGTTTGAAATTTTATGTGGCTGAGGCTAAGGAAATTCCTGTAGACTACAGTCTTTATTGTTATGCTGTGTCCGGAGCTTGGGATATGGGTATTGGTAGATATGGCAATTATCCAGAAACTGTTGAGGGTACAACTTGGTACAACAGAACTACAGAATCATGGTTAACTGGATCTTTTGTAGCTGGAGTTACTGGTTCTTGGGATGTTAGAGCTGGTGGTGGAAACTGGTATACAACCGCAATTGCTTCACAATCATTCTCTTACACAACATCTGATTTGGACTTTGATGTTACTAACATTATGAGATTGGTTCAATCACAGTCTATTAGTTTTAATGGATTTCTTGTTAAAAAAAGCAATATTGACGAAACATCAGCGGATGTATTTTTTAGTTTAAAATTCTTTAGTAAAGATACAAATACTGTGTATTTACCTATTTTAGAGGCTAAATATGATGATAGTACTAATGCACAATCTTTAGATCTAATAGATACTAATGAAGAATTTAATGTAGTTCCTATAAACTTAAAGCAGCAGTACAGTGAAAAGTCAACACCAGTTATTAGATTTGGTGCAAGATATAGATATCCCGTTGATTTATTTACCACATCATCTGTTTATTTGCATAGATATAGACTGCCTGTAGGTACTCAATACGCTGTGTATACTGCTACTAATGACAATGTTATTATTGATTATAGTGAATACACCAAAGTAAGTGATGACAACGTTAGTAGCTTTATAAAATTACATTTAGACAGCTTTCAGCCAGAGCGATATTATAGATTGTTGTTGAAGGTTCCAAATTCAGGATCTAATTCAACTTATGAAATATATGATAATAAGTGGATTTTTAAAGTTACACGTAATCAATGAGAAACCCAGATGGTACACTAAATGGTGATTTAAACGACAATATTCCAGCTTATGTATCTGGAACAATTGGTCGTATAGGTTTGTCCACAACAAACGAGAATGAGACTGTTTACGATCTTCTTCCTGTTTTTGTAAACAAACCACCAATAATTGTTAATCCAATTACAGAAGCATCTACACCACCCATTAAGCCTTATGCAACTGCAAATGCTACTGGTGAGGCTATGTATCTGTTTCCAGATGGTTCTGTAAAGGTTAAGTTAGGCGCCACTTTTACTTTTAGACTACAAGCACAACAACCTAGCATCTTTAATGTTGAGAATGGAATACCAACCATGTTGCCTCCAAATCAAGGATTGACTTATGTGTGGCGTAAAGATGGTAATGTGATAACTAGCTATACAAACGATCCACTACGAAGTGTGTTGACTGTTAATAATAATGAGTTAACTTTTACAAACATACAACCGGAACATGCAGGCTCTTACGTTTGTGAAGTTCAAAACGATATAGGATCAACAACCAGTGAGACAATTAATTTAGAGATATTAAACTTGGATTTTGATGAGTATTTTTATAAAAACTTAGTTAAAAATCCTTATGGTAAAAATGGTACCGAAGATTGGGAAACTAGTAGTGAGGATTTTATAACAAAACAATTAAGTGATACACCATCTCAAGATTTTAAAAGACCTAACAGAGTTGATATATTTGGATATACACCAGATATGATGTATCCAAGACCTTATCAAATAGACTATGGAGTCCTGAGAGGCTTTGATATGACTGATGCACTTGTGTCTAATAGAGGATCTTATTTTACTACTAATAGATTTAAGTTTTTACAAAAAGGTGGTGTACCCTTAGTAAGAGCTTATCAAGATATTGACTTAGCTGATATTGAGTCTTTAATTAAAGGTGGTGTTTTTGGTGTTGAGGGTGTTAGAGCTATTTTTAGTTGTTATATAGGCAATGCACTATCTGATTTTAATCCAGTGCAGGAACTTGCAACAATATCTGAAAGGACTAATCCACTAAATTATAGTATGAGAGATCCAAGAGTTAGTGTTGAAAATACATTAAAGGCAGGATCACCAGGATTTCCTATACAGTTGGTAAAGGTTTATGTTGAGGAGTTTGATAACGATACTAGATTGTCTAGCACACTACTAAACAACAACACAACAAGATTCTATAGCGAAAGAGTTTCTATTAATGATCCTTGGTATGGTAATGGATATGACACTATATGGAAATGGTACAGTTCAAGCTACAAAGCTTATCCAGACACAACTTTACCACCAAATGTTAATGTACAAACAAAATATCCAACTGATGTTTATGGTGTTGGTCCTTCGAAGGGTAACTTCTTGGATATGGTTTTAATGAGAGCTCGAGAGTTGTCTCCAGATAGAACTCAAACATACACGTATGGTCAACATGTTAAGTTTAATAAATTGGTATTTGAAAGGTTAAATCCAAAGACAACTAAAGTTCGTATTACAATGGACTTTATTTGTGAAAATGGTCGTTTATTTGAAACTTGGAAAGAAGCTTTTGATAGTAGTGATGAAGTTTTTGAAATTGCACAGTGGACTTTTCCATGGAAAAGAGGTACTTGGGGAACTACTTATGATTTTGATCCATCAACAGCTAGACCTACTGTACAAATTTTAAAAGAACAAGATAGAAGAAGTAATGGTACAGATTTTAAGCAGTTTTTAAAATCTGCGGAAGATCCTCGAGGTATGGTAACAGCTATAAACTTTGCTCTATTGCCGGTATTGACACAAGATCCTAATGTAACTATACAACAAACTAACAACACACTTGTGCAAAATGATACATCAGCATCCTTTGTACCTGACGTACTTGGTGCTTTTGGCAGACCATTTGATCCATTAGGAGTTACAACATCAAAATTAAAAGTTTACTTTAAATTCAAGTCTGGAGCAGAGGTTAATGATTATGGTTTAATTGAAGATGTGGATCAGTTATCAGTCAACTTTGACTACATGTTACCCAGCAACGTTGTAGTAAATTCTATACCAGCAACTACTGATGGTTTGTTTCCATTTCAAAATAGATCAACTGTATATTTGGATGGTATTGATTCTATTGTAGAACCTACAGATCTAGGCGTAAAGTTGGCTATAAGAAGATATGCCAAGTATAGATACATAAAGATGTATAATGAGAATGGTGAAATAAATAATATCAAAACAGACTACTCATCACCATATGCTGAATCAACACAGCAGTTAAAGAGTCTAGGATATTTAGTAGATACAGGTAGTGTGTGGATTCCAAGCTCTAATATGGAAGTACCTGCAGAGTGGAATGGTAAGACCAGATTTTACGCAGCTTTTGCTTTACCAGAATCTGGTGTTGGTAGAGTCAACACTCAATTATTAAATACGAGTTACACAGACTATCCAGATTATACTAACACCTACACAAGTGAATTTGCATTTTCTCACTCGTTTGCAATGATTGGCTACTATTTAGATTTTGACTTCTCAGATCAATATAATACAAAAGTGTATCTGATGCAATCAGGAAGTGCTTTATATCCACCAGCCAAATCATCTAGTCCAACAAGTGCCTATAATTTACCGGTATCTTACTCATTAGAACATAGTATAGATAATGGTGTTTTGGTTTGTAAGTTACCTACATCACTTATATCATCAAGTATGGCTGTTGGTGGTATGGGATACAAAACAATAAAGGATGTTTTAGAAAGAACACAATTAGGAACTGGTATTATTCCACAACCTGATATGTCTGGAACTGGTGAGGATGGTACTGGTGAAGCTGTTGTTGGTTATAGTAACCATCCACTTGAGTGTACAACCTTTCTACGCGCTAATCTTAAACCATGGAGCTTTACACCTGATATTAGAACCAATTTTTATTATAAAACTCGTATCGAACAAATACTACAACCAATAGATGATAGAATAAGTCAGTTGCAACAGATTACAACACCACAAGCAGATGATCTTACTGAGCTATCTAATCTTAGGTATTTTACAGGCTCTATAATAGACTACGCTTATAGCAATGATGCATTACCTGATACAAGTGACATAAGTGCTATTATAAACAACAATTATAACACAAGGATCACTATTGATTTAACGAATGAAACTTTTACAAACCAAGCAACTTATAATAATTATAACACATCCTTTTCAAATACAACTACAAGTAAGCAAACTGCTAGACCACCACATTTGTTGAACATGAGAGTTTTTTCAGAAAAGAATTCACCATCACTTATGATCATGAGATCTGTGGATCCTGCCTCAAATCCAGATAAACTAGGTAGTCCTAGTTTTGCAAAAATGTCTAATGGTGATGACAGTATTGTTATGTATGCTCCAATACAAGATAAAGTAGCAGGAACATATTTATAGTTGTATGAGTTTAACACGCACTATTCAAATATCGCAAGTAGGTGGTGATCAAGCACTACGTGCTGGTGAATTCCTACTCACAGCAGATGTACCAGAGTTACCTTTAATTGTCTCGCAACCAGAAAAAAACTTTAAACAGTTGACTTGGTTAGAGGGTATACAAGTTGGTATACCTATTTTTCAATATATAAAAATTGAAGATAGTAAGGTTTCTATGTTAGAGGGTACTGAGTTTTTGTTGGGTATTGAGTCTGTTGACTTATCAAATAAAATCAACATAAATGACACAACAAACCTATCTTATGTTTGGACTCGTGATGAGTCACCAATATATGAGTTAAATAATATGGCTGGTGGGATTGGCACAAATGCTTTCTTGGTTCCAAGAGCTTCAAGCTCAGCTAACCTCTCAGGTCGTTATGTGTGTGAAGTTTCCAATGCTTATGGATCAGTGACATCTAATCCAATAGATATTGAAATTATAAATCCTTTAGAGCATCCAAAATTACTTAAAAATTTAATACTAAACGGTAATGCTGATGGTGGCTTAAGTGGTTGGGTTAGTGATACTGTGGTTATTACGAAACCTTTTGTAAGAAACGAAGGTCTAATTAACAACTTTGGTAGTTTTAGATTGAATGGGTGGTCTCATATTTATGCATGGCATAAGTATGGTAAGTTAGTTGGTAATGATCTAATTAAAAATTATCCACTAGAATTCTTTTTCAGTACGGGTACAGATGCAAACGCATTTTATCGATATTACAAAAAAAGATTAGATGCTGAGCCTGATTTTAACAATCCTAATGTTCAAAATTATGGTAGTACAGGTGTAGGACTACAAGATAACGATAAAGATTCTATGGACTATAATCTTCCACAAATAGTCCCAAACGAAGACTATACAGATAGTCATGCTAATGAGTATGCAGGTTTTTTTCCGGGCATTAGTTGGATGGATAGATATAATCAAAATGAGAATATAAACACAACAGCTAATCTCGCTAATGAGTATAAGGATTTTAAACCACACTACTTTACAAGAGAAAAAATAAATTTTGAAAAGTTTGGTGGTCAGCAGGAAGCTAAAATGTCACAAACTGTTGACTTATCACAAATAGCTAATCTTGTTGATGGTAAAACTTACGGTATAAAATATATAACATCTCAATTTTTTGCTTATGTTGGAGCTGGTATAACTGGTTATAAAATTACTCTACAAACTTTAGGGGGTACTAAATCTTTTAACTTTTATATGAAAGAGTTGGAAAAGTATTACAATACCATGAGAATTGCTTCTGGTTGGTCAACACCTGCCTCCCCTAATGACAATCAAGAACAGTTTACATTTACAGCAGCAGATTTTGCAAATTATGGCGTACGATATGAATTAGTTGCTAATTCGCCAATTGATATTGAACCTTTAGTTGAAGATCGAACTAATGTAATGCTTGAGTATCTTGATGAGTCTGAGACTGTTTTAAAAACTGAGAATATCAAAGGGCCTGATAATAAAGATGTTTGGGCAATAAAAGAAAAAGTTTATTTTCCGCTTATTTGGTATGGTATATATAGTTGTGTAAGAAGATATGATAATCAAACAAATCCTATACGCGTTTTTGGTCAAACTTACACAACACTACAAGCTTTACGTGGATTAATGGCTGGAAATATGTATGCTGATGTACCACCTTATGACACTAATAACAGCGCCCTACTATTTGAGTATATTACTGATATTAATGCTAAATTTTTATTGAATAAGTATGATTTTCAGAGATATAACGAGCGCCATCTTTATCCAAGAAGAATCAACTTTGGTACTACTGGGAATCGTCCTTGGAATGATAATATACCTAAGAGTCTTGTGTTTAAATCTTTGCAAGAATATGGTGCTGCTGCTATGTTTGGAGTTGGTAGAAACATACAAATACCTGCAAGGACAAGGTCTGTCAAAATTACAGTAACCTTTAAAAATACAACACCATCCTTTAAAGACACCTCACCAGAAACAAAAGGTTGGTTAGAGCAAGAAATCTACGCTGATTATTTTGCTGATGGTAATAGTATTGGTATAAAGGACTGTTTGTATGGGTATCCACGATGCAGTATAACTAGTATGAAATTTTTACTGTTTCCAAATGATTTTAAAATATCATCAAGCTATTTGTCATATGATCTACCACCAGCAGAGTATACGGTGTTAGGATTACAAAGGCAAAGATACGAAGTGCCTAATGCCTTTAACACAGCTAATGGTAGTCAGTTTACTTATACACTCATAAAACCTACCAATTTACCATCAGTACAAACTGTACCGGATCCATATGTTGTTGCTCAAGGATTCTTTAATTTAATACAAGGTATCAATAATGCCGCCTTTAACGATATAGCAGTCTCACAATCTATACCACCAACATTTAATAATGATGATACTTCTGGCTATTTTGATGGTAGTGGTGATAGTGATATTCCATAACTTTACATTAGCTACATATTTATATTAAAAATAAGTGCCTACAAGAAGAGTCATAGATTTTAAAGCTATAGATCTTACCCAGCCACAGGTTAGTGGTTCCTCAAATACACTACCATCAGCTATAAGATTACCATCGCAAAATCAAAACTTACCACTACCAACATTTAACTATGTTAGACCATTTGGATTAGAACCTGATATAATTTATCAGTATCCAAATGATGTAGTGCAGTTGGATGTGTATAATGCAGTCGATCAGTATCTCGAAACAAATTATAGAGTATCAGGATACACTAAGACTTCTAATACAGTTACAGTTGATATTGAAGATAACTTATATAACTTGGGTTATATATCAGGTAGGTATAAAGTAATCTATAAGTTTTATAGAAATTATTTAGGGTCTGGTGATGCTCATAAACTACAAGTACAAGAAATAAGT
>Ga0129333_10004203_pt1 | contig 13474 bp, 26 predicted proteins | sample CPB6_08_DNA_FD_94474 | JGI IMG/M metagenome (GOLD analysis project Ga0129333, IMG submission 94474) | Freshwater to marine salinity gradient microbial communities from Chesapeake Bay, USA - CPBay_Sum_0.6_0.8_DNA | ecosystem: Environmental > Aquatic > Marine > Coastal | place: USA: Chesapeake... | reverse complement strand
GTTGTCCACGAACCATTGGTGGATCGCGTTCTGCTTGCGCCAATAGCCGACGCTGACTTCGAGGTAGACGTGCGGGTGTTCTTTGGTCATCAAGTGACCGACACCAGAGACCTGCTTGAGACGGTTGAATTCGTCTCGCGTGTTCTGTGGCCGCCACTCTGCGTCAGAGTGGAACTTCTTTGCTGATAGGTACATGTCCAGGCCCATTGTTTCTCCTTTGGTAGTGGGTTGGTATTGAGAGAGTACGGCTCGTCAATCAGCGAGCGCGTTGTGGTGAGTGGGACTTTTCGCACCAGCCGAAGCTGGTCCAGACGATCTCTGCCACCCGGCCCGTCAGTGCATGGCGACGTTTCCAGGCGAGTGCTTCGTCTTCGGTGGCGAAGACTGCGTCCTCACCGTCCGGCTTCATTGAAGCTAGGTCTGATCCGCTTTGACCTCTGCGGAACACTCCCCACATTGGGTCTTGCTGCTCGTCCGTCATTGATCCTCGTCCTCGTCTTCCTCGTCTTCGCCCGACGTGAGTCCGTCGAAGTCCACGATCAGACCACGAACCGAACCATCTCTGCCGAGAATCTGGTAGACGGGATAGCACCCATCACCCCATGCAGTTCGGGATGCCACTCCCTGAGTGCCTGTGCCGATCTCAGCACCTCCGTTGTCTCCGAGTGTCGCTGCGCAAGCACCTGAGTACGAATAGTCCCTCGGTGCTTCCGTTCCATCGAACTCGTCTGCCTTCCAGTCGGAGAGGTAACACGGGTCGGTCACGATGACCTGACCAGAATCGACGCCGACGTGGCCGATCAAACGAAGTGTGGCTGTTGCTGTGATGAACTCTGTGTTTTTCATACCCTCACTATTACAAAGCTCAATCGTTGAGCGCGAGGCCCGGGCACTGACTCGCGCCGAGTGATGAGGGTTCGCCAAACTGTTCGGCAGGAGGAATCAACCATGAACATCAACGTCACAGACATCAACTCAGCAGCCGTCGCCTCGTTGCGATACGAAGCGGTGGGAGCGCGATACGACGACCTCGACAAGGTCGGCACTCTCGTCGTCACCTTTAAGACGGGTGGCTCGTACGTCTACCACGCCGTTTCGGTCGCCACGATCCGTGAGGTGCTTTCACACGCCTCGCTCGGTTCGGCAATCGCCAAGATCGTTCGCCCGGCTCACTCGTTCACCAAACTGAACGACGTGGTCGCGCCCGTCGATGAGACCGTCGTACTCTGACGCCATGAGCACTCGATACAAGACTTCCAACTTCCGTGAGCCGACCGTGTGCGGCAATGCTCCCGATCTGATCTTCGTCTCGTGGGGTGATCTCCACGACACGAAAACCGATGAGCACTACGACTACGGTTGCGTCAAGGTGAGCTACAAGTGGAGCACCGGAGACAAGGGCACGAAAACCTTTACGGGCGAGACGGCGCATCACGATGCATTCCGTTGGCTGAACGACCAAGTCCACAAGACCGATCACCTCGACTTCCCGTATGCGATCCATGCGAGCAAGGCATTGGGGTGCTGACCATGAAGACGATCTGGAACGTTCAGTTCGTGGAGGACTATGCCGTGACGACCACGACCGTAGAGGCCGAGAGCGACGACGAAGCAATTGACCAGGCAGTTGAGATGATGCTTGACCACTACGGTCGAGACTTCAGTGACTGCCGCGTCGAAGCTGAACCCGCATACGGCTCGACAGCCGGCCTTGATTCAGAGCTTGACCTAGACGATGAGGATCTTTTCTCATGAACCAGTTCGGCAATGACCAAGCTTGCGACAACTGCGGCGATGAGTGGGCAGAACTCGATCACCGGACTCTCTGCTCAGAGTGTGCCGAGGTCTTGGACGATCCGCGCCAAGCGATTCGATCCCGCCAAAATCATCCGACCAACTACCTCAAGGAGACACGATGAACCTGTCCTACTCTGACTGGAAAACGCACTTTGATGCCTACGTCGCCGACACGTCTGACGATGGGATCGACGGGGCGGCACTTGACCTCATCCTCACGCTGAAGGACGTCGATGGCGAAGAGGTCACCGATGGCGACTGTCTCGAACTGGCCGACTTGGTAATCCAGGCTTGGCGTAACCGGACGTCACAATCAGAGATGGATCGTGCGTAGGTAAGCCATGACCATTTCCGAATTTGCCCTCAGATACCAGAAGCAAGTCACCCTCAACTACGACCAGATGATGGAGACTCACAAGGCTCTATGCGCTCGGCTCACCTACCTGCTTGACCAAGGGGTGTCGCTCAGTGACGACCAGATGCGAACGACACTCGCTGTCGCCGGCATCCTCGACAAGCTCATCGACGAAGGCGCCCTGGCTTGCGAAGCTGAGGTTGCCGCTCAGGAAGCCCGGGAACTTGACGACCCCGCCAAGCTCAGTGAGTTCCTCACCAGGGACGACCTGTGACAGAAGTCATACCGAAACTGACTGACCGGTTACTTTCCGGCCACGTCAACTAAGGGGGGCAAATCCACAAACCGAAATCCGAATGACGGTGGAGGATGACCCCTCACCCGTTACCATCAAACCCACAAACCAAGACCTTAGGAGGGTCACCATGAGTACCAGCAACGGCAAGGAAATCCAGCTCCCCTTCGAGCGAATCACGAAGGAACCAACCGCAGTGTTCGTAGACATCACGCCGAAAATCGCAGAGGCGATGCTTGCCTACAACACCAACAACAGAAGCCTTCGCCGGCACCGAGTCTCAATGCTCGCAACTGAAATGTCGCGCAAGCAGTGGATGGCCACTGGCGAGGCGATCAAGTTTGACGTCAAGGGCAAACTCATTGACGGGCAGCACCGACTCGAAGGATGCGTCGCATCAAAGATGACGCTCAAGGATCAGTTGGTCGTCACCGGAATCCCAGAGAAGTCGTTCGCAGTGTTGGACACTGGAATGAAGCGCACACCAAAGGACACGCTCAGTGTCGCCGGAATCGCAAACGGTTCAGCGATTGCACCAGTCGCACGAATGCTCACCGTGCTTGGGGCCGGCCTTGATCCATACGATGTGAACAGCATGAAGCTCGTCACTCGTCAGGACATTCTCAAGTTCGCACAAGAGAACACCGTCGAGCTCGATTGGGCAAACCGTCTCTCGCGTCCTGTCTACGCCAGCGCAAAACTCGGAAACCAAACTGCGTTGATCGCGCTTGCGATGAATGCACTTGATGCCGGCTACAGCCAGGAAACGATTGAGGAGTTCTTTGAGTCTCTCGCAACTGGTGAGAAGCTCGCAGCAACTTCCCCGATCCTTTCGTTGCGTTCGTGGATGATCAAGCAAGGCAAGGACGCGATGCGTAACCCTGCCGTCACTCACTACTCGAACTACGTCGTTGCCTTCAATGCGTGGGCAAAGGGCAAGGTCGTGCGTCGTCACACATCGATGACCAAGGAGCAGGGCGTACCAGTCCTACTGCCGGCGTAATCGCGCCGACCGATTCTGGTCGGACAACATAGACACCTAACGCCTAAGGAGGGCAAATGGGTTACTACATCAACACAGAAGACATCAACGTCATCGTCCCTAAGGACTTGCTCGAGGATGCCTACAAGGCTTGCCTCGCGCTCAACGACAGGGACGACCTCAAAGGAGGCGGCTCATTCGGAGCAGAACGCAAGTACTGGTTCTCGTGGATGCCAGAGGACTTGGCCACGCTCCCGGACCTTGATGCCGTGTTCACGGCACTCGGGTTCGAGGACTGCGAGTACAACGACAAGGGCGACCTTGTGCTTGGCCACTACAACAACAAGAAGGGTCAAGAGAACGTCTTCCTCTACGCGATTGCACCGTTCGTCCAAGAAGGTTCGTACGTCATCTGGCATGGCGAGGACGACACTTGGTGGAAAGACGAGTTCCACGACGGCAAGATGCTGACCTACAACGGTGAGCGTGAGGTCAAGTGGGATACCACGCCATACGACTCGATGCTCGAAGAGCAACGCATGCAGGCCCTCTTCGCCAGAAGCCGCGAAACCACCAAGGCAGCACTCGCAACGGAGGAAAGCAATGCCTAACTGGTGCAGCAACAACATGACGATTATCGGGCCAGAGGATCAGGTCCGATCCATCGTGAACGCAGTCCGTCCGGTGGATGACGAAGATCGCGAGCTGGGTCTCACGACATTCATGCCGCAACCAAGAGACGAGAATGGAGACCTCATCGAGGGCACCTCCTGGCAGTACGAGAACTGGGGAACCAAGTGGGGCGATAGCGATACCGAGCTCACCTACGAGGAATACTCCGGAGCAACGAGCTCTGCATCGGTCACCTACAACACCCCCTGGGGGCCGATGTCGAGACTTGTTGCAGAAATCTCTCGCCAACATCCTGACTGCGTCATTGACGTTGAGTACGAAGAACCCGGGATGTGCTTCTTCGGCTTGGAACAATTCCGAGCTGGCGAACTCACCTACGAGCGTCACCATGAGTACGACTTCGATGCTGGTGTCATCAAGCTTCCGGACGGTTGGGAAATGAACTTTGATACCGACTGGGACAACGAGGACCAGGATCCATCCGGAACACTCAACGATGCGATCTACGCAGCACTGGAGCACTTATGGGTCGGCCAGTCACTGGCTGGTGACCTCGCGCCGAGCGATTGACCCTCTCTAATCTCGTAGAGCAAGCCACTACTACCAACAAAGGAGCGACAATGACCATATCCACCACGACCGCACTCCCCGAGTGCTGGCAGACCGTCGAGGAGTGCCTCAATGCAGGCATCGATCGACTCATCTTGTTCGGGCCTCCGGGACTCGGCAAGACGTTCGCAGGACTTTCCTACGGCGACGTTCAGGCAGGAGCATTCCGTCTGATCTGCACCGAGGACATGACCACCGCAGACGTGACGGGATGCTTCATCCCGAACGAAAAGGGAACGTTCACGTGGAACTACGGTTCCGCACTGAAGGCATGGCAAGGCGATGGCACCAAGGGTGGCCGACTTGTCGTGGACGAAATCGACAAGGCTGGTGGAGACGTCGCAGCAACGCTTCTCGCAATGCTGGACACTCCCGAGTCGGCTTCGTGGACTCACCCGACAACTGGTGAGGTCGTTCGTCCTCTCGCTGGCTTCAGCGCAGTGATGACCACGAACCTCGAGCAGATGGAAGAGTTGCCGACCGCACTCGCCGACCGTTTCCCGGTCCGTGTGCGAATCAACCAACCGCACCCCGATGCTCTGAAGCGTCTCTCACCGGACCTTCACAAGTACGCCAACCGCATGGCAGATGCTGGCGAACGCCGTATCTCGTTGCGAGCGTTCTACGACTTCGACCGACTTCGCACCGAACTCGGTGACGACAAGGCGGCACGAATCATCTTCCGTGACCGTTCGGGCGACTTGCTCGATGCGATTCGTGTGGACGGAGTCTGATCATGACCAAGACCGTTGAGCGCAAGCGCGCACCACAACCCGAGATGCTTGGACGTCCTGACCACGAACACGGTCGCTGGACGGTCGGTGACTCACCTGCGGCCCGAGGCATCCCTCACACGGACCTCCACAACCGCAAGATGGTCGCACCACACGGCGAGGACGACCTTGACCGAGTCATCCGTGGACACGAAATGATGCACGCGAAAGTGTCGCCAACCCCGGGCGAGATGATGGCGTGGATCGGACGCGAGATTGCGACGCAAGGTTCTCTCATCGCAGTGGAAGAGGCTCGAGTGAACAACTTGTGCACGCGAGTCGGCATTCCGGTGGACAAGTACCTGACCGATGGCACCGAAAAGAACGGCGGCAAAAAGCTCGCCGAGGCTGGCGACATCACTGGACTCGTTCACGGTGCAGTCGCGTGTGCTGGCACTGTCGGTGGCAAGGAGTTCATCAAGGGCGTTCGTTCCGTGAACAAGAACCTTGCCAAGGTCATGGCCAGTATCCAAAAGGAAGTGATGAAGCACCTCACTTCTACGCACCGCAGTGTGTTGAGCGCACCATCAAACGGCGACATCGAAAGTGGATTCGTTCACGTTGAGCGAATCGCCGAGTGGGTGGATCGACTCATTGAGGACATGGAGAAAGAGCGTGACGAGCAGGAACGCGAGGACAAGGAAAAGCGCGACAGCGATGACGAGATGCAGGATGGCGACTCGGATACGAGCGAGGGAAGCACCGATGAGGGTGCAACCTCGACGACCGAGAAGAAGCCGGGCACAAGCAAGCCTCGCAAGACCGAACCCAAGCGTGAAGCGAGTGACCCGACAAAGCGGCGACGTCCGTCTCGTTCATCGATTCCGGCGTGGGGTGACTTGCGCGTGACGAAACTTCCGATGCCTGAAGCAACCAAGGGCAACCTCGGTCGCAAGCGCATCGCAAGCGACACTGGCAAGAACCCTCGCCGTATGCACCGCTACCTCACCGACCGCAAGGTTTTCGATCGCACCACCAAGGGAATGGGTGGTGTCGTGTTGATTGACGCAAGCGGTTCGATGTGCTTCACGCACAACGACATCCGTGAAATCGTTGAGGCGGCCCCGGGCTGTACCGTTGCGATGTACACGGAGACGATGGAACGAGGCAAGCCGAACCTTTGGATACTCGCCGACAAGGGTCGTATCTGCAAGGCAAGCGATATGCCTGTGGCACGTGCAGGGAACGTCGTGGACCTTCCTGCGCTGAAGTGGGCAGTATCCAAGCGTCAGCGTTCGAGTGCACCTGTCGTATGGGTGAGCGATGGTGCAGTCACTGGAGTCGGCGACAGCGCCCATGAAGCACTGAACCGAGCAGTAGGTCGCTACTGCAGTCAGCACCGAATCACCGTGGTGCCGAATGTGCGAGTCGCCAAGCAGACTCTCGCAAAGCTTCGCACTGGTGGAACGGTCGAGTTCAGACTTCCGTATCCACTGGCTGCCTAACAGATGTGGGTCTGTCGGTGGATGGGTCGCTCCGCCACCGGCAGACTCGCGCTAGTCGATGTGAGCGAACGAAAATGATCCACAAGGAGGATCACAATGAAAGACAACATCATTTACCTGAACGGCCATAGGCGGTTGTATACCGCACGCGAGCTTCTCGATGTGCTTCAGTTCGGGTGGACACCGGACGACCAGCTCTCCCTGGCCGACCTGTGCCACGCGGCAGAGGAATGGGCACACTCAACGTCGTTTGACAACGAGGACTGAGATGAGATACACCTACACCGTGAGTCAGTACCACGAGACATTGAGAGTGTTCGACACGTATCGTGAAGCAGCTCACTACCTACGTGAACTCGAGCCTGACGATTCCAGGTGGGAGTTCCACGAGTATGCGATCAATGAAGTACGAGAAGAGGAGGAAACAGAATGACATTCGGACCGGGAAGCGACAAAGACCCCGATGGCCTCATTGGATCACGAGTGGCTCGAGCCGGCACGGACCGAGTCATCTACCTTGAGAGCGATGACGTCGTCGAGCTCATTGAGCGCGTAGACGATTACCTTGGGTACGGTACGTGGGAGATACAGACCCTAGACCGCACCAATAGCGGCACCTTCTACGCGTTCCTCGCGTTGACTCAGACCCTCTGACGCAACCACATGCGCCAGATCACTGCCAGGGTTCCCAGTGGGACAGCCTCACTCCAAGTGAGTTCCCAGTCGATGGCGCCGACATTGTTGTGGAGGATCCATGCGGCTGCGAAAAGCATTCCGGCATGGGCCAAGCTCGTTGCAATGAAAGCGATGAACAGACCAACCGGTCGTGCCGAGCTGTTCGAGTTTGCTTTTGGTTCAGACATAGATCAGACCTGGCTCCTGTGTGTGCGAAGGGTGTCTCGCTGGTTCAGGGTATCATTTATTGACGGTGGAGGAAGACTTGTGAAATACGAAGATGGCGTGTTCGAGAAGTTTGATCAAGCACTTGCTGACGCAGACTCAGACAGTGCAATTGATCCCACCATGTTGTTTATAGCAACCGACGGTCGCCGGGTCTACAAAGCTTTCTCCGGACCTGAATCAGCAGTGGGACAGTTTGATCCGTATTTCTCTACCGGCTTTGACGACGGTGTCTACATCGGTATCTGGTCTCATGCCTGGCTACAGGACATGATCGTCAAGATGGAACTCGACGATGACCCTGATGCCAGCTGGGGACGTCTGATGGAAGACATGGTTTCAGCGATAGCTGATTACGCAGACGCAAGGAAGTAACCCCCCGCGGCTGGGAGCTGTTGAGCCGCGCCACCACACCGACCGACTTCGTGCTCAACCAACTCACGGGGGGCGGCCCTATTGTCCCACGCCCAGCCACTGACCCGGTGAAGGAATTTGTTTGACGGTGGGGGATGACCCGGCAATTGATTGCTGCACAAATGCTGCATAGGGGTGCTTGCAATTTGATTACTGTAACCGCTAGGTTTTCGCCACAACTTAGCGGCCGCTATCCATCGTCCAGTGACTCGTACCCACTTCGGGTGGGGTGGCCGGGGCCTTGCAAAAAAGCGACTTGTCGCCGGGCAAAGGTTCCCCCGAACCCCCTCCAAAGTTATAAAGGTTACGATGATTTGAGGATTTCTTTTCTCGTGGATGAAGGATGTGATTGACGGTGGAGGATGAAAGCAAGGAGGAACCTATGGAAACACTATTCCACGAGGTAAAACCGATCAAAGGAAAAAGATCGGCTAGATCAAATGCCAGGAAATCTGCCTCGAAGCAGGTTCCTTTGGAACAAATAGAACAGCTGTTTGAATTTTGGCGCACGACCCTCGGCAAGAAAGCCTTGCTTTCCGACGAGCGAAAGGCTATTCTCGCTTGGGCAATACTGAACTACGGGATGGAGACGTGCGAAATGGCCGTAAAGGGCTGCTCACTCAGCGACTGGCACATGGGACGAAACCCCAACAATGTTCGCTACGACTCGATCGAGCTGATTTTCCGGAATGCAGAGAAAGTCGAGTGGTTCGTCGAGAAGTTCCAGGCCGTTTCGCCGGGCACCGAAGGCGACCCTTTCTGATTGACGGTGGTGTATGACCAAGGATGAACTGGCAGATCTCGTCCGTCGTATCCACGCGGCACATAACAAGCCCCTAATGAAGGCTGATGAGAAGCACACCTTCAGGGCATGGTGGGACATCGTCGGTCATCTGGACGAGTCCACGGTCTGGCAGGCCTATCTATCTGGTGCGGCCACGAGGAAGTGGTTGCCTTCGCCGGGCGAAATCCTTTCGACGGTGGTGGATGAGATGCTCGGTGGTTTCCCCACCCCCCTACAGGCATGGGCGCAGTTCCAAGACCAAGTACGAGCTGCGAATTCCGGAATGCAGTCCACCCGTAAACCACACTCCACGGTCATTGAGACAGCTAAACGGCTAGGGGACGAGGCATACCGGCTCACAGAGAGGGACAGACAAGCCTTCATAGCCGAATGGGAAGCCGTACGTGACGAGATGATCAGGGAGCAGGCTGAGAAGCTAGCCCCCAAACCAGGCAACGAGGACTGACGGTGGGGGATGACCAACCCCTCTCCCCTCACAGATACAAGGACTGGTCGGGCGCGATGAACAAAAGTGAACCGGATTCACTAAAGGACACGGCTTTACCCTCCACCCTCTCCGAAGCCCTCAACGAGATAGAGCACCTACGGGCCATGAATGAGATCCTCTACACAGCCATAGGGGGACAGAACAAAGCCAACAGGGTTACTTCCCTGTACCGTGCCGCCCAAGCAGAAATAGGAAGCCTCAAAGGCTTACTCCACCATGCCGTCTACTGTCCCCGCCAAGCCTGTCGACTCTGTAGCACCATAGAGGACTACGTCAACGAGGTAGTGGACGACTTCTAACCACCGACGGTGGTGTATGACAGGTGTAGGGAACACACCAGAGTGCTACCGAGGTGCTACTAGGGTCATACCCGGCGTTCCCCAGAGGGTTTGACAGTGGTGGAAGTTACCGGTAGGTAAGTTCTGGACTGGGCCCAAACGAAATAAACGAAACACCCGGCAATAGACCGGCAGATCGCACGAGACTTAGTGCTAAATATGATGCGAATGACTTTGTAACCCGGCGACAAAATCTCAGGAAAATGAAAAGACCCGGCGAAAAAAAGACTTTCCGCACTCTCGTTCTGGCTGGTCGTCGTGACGGCAAATGCTATCTCTCTACCCGTGTGCTAGGTTCTGGTCGTGAACGACACAAGGCTGACACTGAGGGACCGTGAGTGTTCTACCTGTGCGTGGTTTGACCGATCCCTGTTTGAGGGTGAGGGTGCTGATGCTGGACCTGGGTACTGTCGTCGGTATCCCCCTACGTTCTATGTCGTAGAGAACCGTGGTAATAACCCCGTCAAGCAAGCACAACCCGTTGTACAAGGCTGGGAGTGGTGTGGTGAGTGGTCGAAAGCCTAGGGGTCGTAAGCCTAAGCGAGCATCTGGGAAGTGGTCTACTGTTACCCTTCGTCTGACTGCTGAGGAAAAGAACCTTCTCGTGGAACGCTCTGAGAACTGGGGGTGCTCTATGACGGAGTACCTTATGCTCCTTATGAGGCGTGATGGGTCGTAGGGCAGAGTTCCCTAGGTATCCGGATAGGGTGTACTCCCTTACTATGCGCTGTGTAGGGCGTCTAAAACAGGACATCTTTAAAGCCGCCGCCGCCCAAGGCGTGAGTATGAACCAATGGGTCCTTATGGCAGTACGGCGTATGTTGGACTCTGCTGAGGGTGTTCCACCGCCGTCACCTGGTCAGTATTCCTACCCCACCTCTGAGACGGAACTTCAAGCCCTGATCAACCGTGACCCCGTACTTATGCCGTGTGGGAAAAAGAAGGGGAAGTGTAAAGCCGACATTGTGGATCACGATGGCATTGGTATCTGCCTCACGTGTAATCTGAGAGCCTATTAGTCCTCGTAGCTCAGTCGGATAGAGCGCCGGTTTCCTAAACCGTAGGCCGTAGGTTCGATTCCTACCGAGGACGCTTACTCGGGATCCTCTTCGCGTGTTATGCCGTCGGCAACCGTTATGTAGCGACGTAGGGTCAACTTGTCCATTGCGGCAAAGTGGATCCAGAAGATTTCGTATGCCTCGTCGGCAGTGTCTGCATCTATGAACTCGTCGTAGTACAGACTGACCACGTAGTCCCCGCCCATACCGTTGCTCTTGCCACCCATTTAGTCCCCCCACAGTTGGGCAAGGGTGGGTTTCGTTGGCTTGATCCCAAGTTCTTTTTGTTTCGCCGCCAACTGTCTTGAGGTGAGTCCTGCCCACACTCCGTGTATATCCGCAGTCGGATACTGCAGCGCATAGGCCAGACATGGGGTCTTAACTGGGCATTCGCGGCACAAGGCTCTGGCGGCAGCGATATAAGTGATGTCCTTGTGTTCTTTGGGAAACATCAGGTCAGTCTTGCCCCTACACGCGGCTCGCTTCATCCATAAGTTTCCAGTTTTTGATTGCATATCAGCTATGCGCACGTAGTCAGGTTCATTACCCTTATCAGGTTCTGACTTCCGCTTCTTTGATGCCATTTGGTGAACCAACATAGTCGGCCCTAAAGGCCGATAGCGGTACCTACCTCTTACGCTTAGCTGGCTTCTTGGCTACCTTGCGCACCTTCTTGACAGGCTTCTGTGTGGCTTCCTGTACGAGGACTTGGTAGGGGGCTGCGGTACCTGGGTCGTAGCGTCCAGCAACTGCAATTGCTTTCAGCGCCGCCTGCTTGGCTGTCCTTAGTCCGACCTTGCCACCCGACGGTATGGCTGTAGCCAGAGAACCGAGGGCAAACTGTGCTCCCGACCCAATGGCATATACCCCAAAGGAATCGCTCAGCCAGGAGTAGTCCCCGTCAATCACGTAGATCGTGCCGTTTATCGCCGCCATCACCACTGAACTGTGTTCTGCTTGGTGGGTCGAGTTCTCGTTGAGGGGGTTGGAATACCCCTCGGCATCAAAGCACGACCTCAGGGCAGGTACGAATTTGGTGGTTATGAAGTGATCCAACTTCCTGCCTCGCAGGGTTACCGGCGGTGCTGGCGGGTTGAAGGCATGGGTCAAGATGTTGATAGCACGGACATCGCCGGCTACGCCCATCAGCCACCTGCCGTTCTGGGCGACCTTGAAACCCACTTCTTTCAGGCTTATTGCCTGTGTGGCACTCCCGTCGCTATCGACTTCGGTGACGCGTGAGTCGGCGCATATCACGGCGAACGAATCGCCTTGGATACCGATGATCGTTGTCACGGGTCATTCGTCCCAGAGCTTCAGTGCTTCCTTGCCTGCTGGCGTTGCCCCATAGAGCCACTCACCTTCGTCGTTGATTCCGATGACCTCAATCATCCCCATGTCAATCAACTCGCCCAAGGTTCGGTGGATTTCCTCCATCACTGGGTCGACTGGCTTGTCGTAGAAACTCATGCCACGTACTCCTTGCCGTTGCGCATTGCCCACCCACCGTAAATCGGTACGCACTCGTAGGTGAACTTTGCTTGTCCGTCCTTCTCGTAGGTCACTATACCGAGTCCCTGTTGCCAGTTCTCATGGCGAGTAAGCGGGCGACCGTCAAGGTCTACGCCTCCCTTGGTGGACGGAATGGCTCCATCAATTCGGGCGAGACATCCTGGGGAAGCGGCCATGATGGTGCGAGGGCCGTCATAGTCCTCTCGGGTCTTGTAGGCAGTCTCGATACGGTGAATGTGTCCGTATATCACCGAGGTCTTCTCGGCATTTAGGTAGACATGGGCCGTTGAGCCAGATGACTTAACCCTGTCGCCGTGGATGATCCTGAGCTTCTCATTCAGCCAATAGTCGGCTGCTGGATAACCCGGCTTGTAGGTGATGTTGTATTCGTCCATCCTGACAAGGAAGGGAACTGATAGCACTGGCCATGACTCTGGCTGATTCGCCCGCTTCAAGCCGTATGCCGCCATTGCATTGGTGGCGATGTACTTGGGCATGCGCTCTTCGTGGTTTCCGGCGAGCCAAGTGATTTTGGAATCGGGCGAAGCCTTACGGAGTTCGGCACAGAACAGCGAGGCACGGTCAATGGCGGCCTGCGTCGTCTGCTGATATGTCGGATAGGTCAAGTACTTGCCCATTTCCGGTAGGTCAAGGTTGTCTCCGACAAGCACGATTTCGTCTGGCTTGATGTCAGATATCATCGCCAGAGCCACCGACATGGCGGCTTCGTCGTGGGTCGGCTCCAGATTTCCCTCTACACCGCGGTAGAACCCGATCTGTATATCAGGCACAATTACGGCAGTCTGGAAGCCTGTGGGCTTTTTGGATTTTGTCGTCGGTTTTGGCGTCGCATAAACCGGCCCCGGTGCGATGACGGGCCACTTTGGACCAGAGTCCCATGTTGGGGTGAACTGAATGGCGGTCAGGTCGTGGACGACATACTCGCCCTCAGGGTCCTTGGTAACCGTCTGGTAGAACGAGATCCTCTTCAGATCCCCCACCTCGGCAGGGTCAATACCCCGCTTCTCGAACATCTCGGCTATTGCTTGGACATTCTTGGCTCGGACTGAC
>Ga0129333_10004201_pt1 | contig 13478 bp, 15 predicted proteins | sample CPB6_08_DNA_FD_94474 | JGI IMG/M metagenome (GOLD analysis project Ga0129333, IMG submission 94474) | Freshwater to marine salinity gradient microbial communities from Chesapeake Bay, USA - CPBay_Sum_0.6_0.8_DNA | ecosystem: Environmental > Aquatic > Marine > Coastal | place: USA: Chesapeake... | reverse complement strand
CAATCGAATACTTGGTGTCGTTACGAATAGCAGACAGCGCGTGTTTATACATCGAATCACGACGAAGGTGACGCATAGCACCCTTGACTACTCTCGGAAGAAACTCATCTTTTGCAAATAGATCGTAGATAGAATAACCAGTATCCTTATCTGAATAGTTGATACGGGTCTTGAACATATTTGAAAAGAACTGATCTACTTCTACACCAACTCTGGATTTATTGATAATCACATCGTTCGGTGTATCAGAAAGTTCATCCGAATTAGTAAACTCGTGAACAGGAAACGCTTCAAGCCGATTAAACTGCTCCACAATTTCCTGCTCTGTTTTGCCAGTTCTGGGAGGACAACCGTAGGTGTCCCAAGAATGAAGTATTTCTTGACGCATCTCCACCACCCACTTCTCAAAGTCCTGTGGCGTCATCTCAAGAAGATCCTCAAAGAGCACATTTATCTTTGAGTTAATCACATAATCATTTCGTTCATAGTATGGTTTGTTCATTTGAATACCTGAATATTAATCCTGCTAGGGTTCCGTTCATCCATTCTACAGTACCGACTTGAAGAAATCCATTCCTTTCATAGAAATTGGTTGCTCTTTTATTGTCGGCCCTTACACTCAACCAAACTGCTGGCAAGTTGAGCGAAGATATGTAGGCAAGAAATTGATTGAGAACTTCCTTTGCTTTACCATTTCCTTCTGATCCATTTACTATCTGATGAAGCATACAGTTGTTTCTTGGTATACCACAAGTGCCAACTCTTGTTCTTTTCTTGTATATGCTGAAGATTATCACTATACCGTCTTGATAAACACAACGACCACTATTGATCGCTCTGCTCACATAATCAAAACGAATGTGTGGAAATATGTCCGCTCTCTTGCGGAAGATGTCGTATATTTCCTTTGTCTGTTCTTTTGTAGCAAATATCATAACATTCTACTAAAATTACCCTTCTTGACGAAGGAGATATGATCTTGAAATTTATCTTGAAGAAGTTCTTTGGATTTATGTGATATGACAAATACATTAATATCTGATCCAAAAGACTTGAGAATATTCAAGAAAGATTCGGTTGCATAGTCATCCAAACTACCATCAAGGACTTCATCAAAGATCAACAGATTGCAACTCAAGGAGTTTTTGATGGCAGCAATCTTTCTCCAAGCAAATAGAAGTGCCAAATCAATCTTACGCTTCTCACCTTCACTGAAACTATCGTATGTAAAGATGTCTCGGTGACGGGACTTGATGGTTTCTTCAAATGACTCGCTCAACTCAAACTGAACAAAAAAATCCATCTGTGCCAGATACTTGTTGATTACCTTGTTCATAATGGGAAGATAGTGCTTGATGATTTTACCTTTGATGCCGCTATCCTTGAGCAAAGATGCCGCAATACTATGATAGTGAACATCTTCGACTATGCTTTTTCTGTTCTCTGCGGCATCCAAACCCTCTTGAACTATCATATTGAACTTCTCTTTTTCGTCATCAACATTCTTGGTGTCTTTTGCCGCTTTGTTTATCTCTTCAGTTGTTTTGTTGATTACACCTTTTGTAGAAGTAATTTTTGCATTGTTCAACTGAATTTGCTTGTTCAAATCTGTTATTGATTTGTTTATCTTGGAGTTGCTATCCATATGGTTTTTGATTACCTTCATTCGTCCAAGAACTGTCTTCTTTTTAGTACTAAGGTTGGATAGATCTTCTTTTAGAACCTTTGTTATGCTTTGCTTGTGTTCCTCACAAAGTTCCTGTTTGCAGCGAGTGCAGGAACTATTCTTTTCATAGAAGGTGATTTCTTTTTCCAACTTGCTTTCTTCGGTTTCAATCTTTGACAGTTCGATATCTTGAATAGACATATCCGCTGGAATAAGTTTCTTTTCTAACTCATCAACTTGTTTGAGAAGTTCTTCATTCTCATTTGTCAGCAGTTCTATTTCTTTTCTGTATTCTTCAAGAGAACTCTGCGACTTTTCCATCTGCTCCTTGTTGGAACTCTCAAGAGTTTTTACCAGTTTCTTCTGTCCCTCCGCTCTTTCTCGAAGTAGGACTATCTTATTATCCGCGTCCTTCTGTTGATCCTTTAGTAAGGACAGTTTTCCCTTGAGAAGAATATTCATGTTGGAAAATACATCAATATCCAACAGATTCTCAACAACAGATCGTCTTTCCGCAGCAGTCAGACGCATAAATGGTACATAGTTGGTAGAACCAAGAATAACTACTTGACAGAAAGATTTGTAAGACATTCGCAGAATCTGATCTTCAAACATCTTTTGGTAGTCTTTATTTGTAGCATCTTGATCTATAAGATTGCCATCTTTGTATATCTCAAAGAACTTGGGAGAAATACCACGACGAACCTTATACTTCACACCAGATACATTAAACTCTATTTCTGTCACACAATCCTTTTGATTGATAGAGTTTACAAGTTGAGGAATATTGATATTTCTATAAGGTTTCCCAAACAAACAAAACACAATAGCGTCAAGAACAGTGGTCTTACCAGCACCATTCTCACCGCTAATTAATGTTGTATCGTTTTTGTTTAGATTTAATTCTGTAAACACATTACCTGTTGAAAGAAAATTCTTCCAACGGATTTTTTCAAATTTTAGCATAATAAATCACTTCTTGTGTTTGGTTTTATGCGGTCTTCTTTTTAAAGAAATCTTTCTCTTTCTGTTTGCTTGAGATCTCTTTCTTTTTGCTTTTCTTGCTGCTCTCTTTGCTCTTCTCTTAAGTTTCATAAGATCCCTAGAAGGCCTCTTGTTGCAGCGACGCCCCACCTTTTTTTGACCTGGAGGACATTGAAATATAACTTTTCTTTTTCCTTTTCTGATAACTAATTTCTTCTTAGCAGCACCTTCCAGTATCTCCGTAGCGGAACTGACTACGAAATCGTATTCCTCAAATTCTTCAATTAATTCTTCAAAAGAATCAGTTACAATAATCCCATCAATTGTCTGTAAATATTCAAAATTGTTTTCTTCTAGGATATCTGTAATGTCCATTCTGTCAACTGTAATCAGAACAGATCCATCTTCCAATTCTGTCAATTCTACATGACCTGTATTTTCACACAGTTTCTGTAAGTTGTTCATTTCTTGAAGAAATTTGTTTTGCATTTATACCCTCAGTATACCAATCAGGAACATTACCCATCTTCCACTTTGCGAAGCGGGACTTCTCATTTATGTAGTATTGGCGATACGCCGTGACAGGATCTGGATCTTTGTACTGTGGTGGCATCGCTTGCGGAAATTCTGTCAAATCATTGTTATACCAAGTTCTTTGAATTTTAGGAGTATGGCTCAGGTAATTGAAATACAGAAGTTCCATCTTATGAACTTTACCATAACGCGCAGTATATTCTTCCAGCAAACCAAGACCGTGACGAAACAACCACTTATAGTTTTCAGTTGTCTGTATACACCAAGCAGTACAGGGATGATTTGGCATCACCGCTTTGCAGAGAATATTATCCCATTCTCCATCTGGCATAACATATTTCTTGTACTTTCTACCAGAAGCAGAAGTGCTGTTTAGTGGAACACCGTCCCAAACACGATGAGCAGTGGAGAGCATTTGAGCGGTTTCCACGATCATCTTGACCACATGCTTATCGCACATATACTTGGCAGAAACAAAAGGATCTTTATCTAGCACAAAGATGTTCATAGTGTCAGGCTTTCCATATAGAGTTCTTGTACAATTTTTTTCAACTTGGATTTATCGTCAACTTCTTCCATAGAGTCGATTTCGTTATTGATGATTGTAATCGTATCCTCTGTGGTGTCAACTATATCTTCCTTAGAAATCTCAACCACATCTTCTATGAAGGTGACTGAAGCGGGTTGTACGGAATATATGGCATCAATATACCGATCATAGGTGTATGCTTTTGTCTTGTTGGTTACTATAATTTTTACAAAACTATTTTTGTATTTACTGACATCCAATACCTTGAGAGGATCTTCTACTCTATCATCGTAAGTCAACACATAGAACATCTTTCTTTCATTATGAATGAAAGTCATACTTCTATCTTCAGTATCAAAGATGTGGAATCCCTTATTATCATAAGCATCTGAAAATGTTATTTGATAGGGAGTTCCCAGATATGTTATGTTTTTGTCCGACTGCTTTATATGAAAGTGACCAGAATAAACTGAATCAAACTTATCGAACAGGGAAGGAGAAAGACCATGTTCGTGCTTTACTCCCGATACAACTTGAAATCCGTTGATCTCGAAATGACCCATTACAATTGAAACACTTGCATCTTTTAGAAATTTTATACACTCATTTGTATTTGCTTCATTTATCCACGGAACCAGACCAACATCCACACCATCTAGATTGATAGTAACTGGATTGCTGTAAATGTGAATATTCTTGTAATGCGAAAACAACTCTGTCATAGAGTTGATGCTGCTGGTATTACGATAGAATGTATCGTGATTGCCTAGAATGATATGTAGAGTTATGTTATTTTTCTCAAAGAAAGACATAAATCTATCTCTGACTTGTGCCAAAGTATAGAAGTTTACAAATTTTCTTCGATCTAGAAGATCACCTAGATGTAGGACAGTAGTGATGTTGTTTTCTAGAAGATATGGAAAGAATTGTTTTTCGAAAAAAGATAGAAACTCATCTAGAAACAAAGGAGAATCATTCTTTACTCCAAAATGAGTATCCGTTACAACGGCAACTTTCATTCTTTCTTCTTTCCTTTTGATTTCTTTTCAAATGTTGAAAAAGAATTTTTCTCTTCGTCTGTTATACCCATCATTCTTAGTATCTCGGAAAAATCTCCGACCTTGTCGAGTGATTCTAAGTATTTGTATTTAATGTAATTTTGTTTCTTTTCTTTTTGTATTCGTCTTAAGAATGCGTAGTATATTATCTGTGTAAAGTAAGAAAAAGGATTGTTTGATTTTTCTGGATCAAAATTAGAAGCATACATTAAGCAATTTTCTACACCATCGCTTATCATATCCTCTTTAAATTGATAGTTTACAAAATTAGGTTTCTTTGCTAAATTTTCTGCTATTTGCAGAAATGCTAAACCAATATACTCCGTAACTGGAGGTTTGTCTTCTCCCGACTGCTCTGCTTCTAGAATAGTCTTTTTCCATTTTTGCATCTCTTCGAAGAACTTTTTGTTGTCTAAGTAATGTTCTGTTTTTCTTTTTTCTTTTTTCATTATTGTCTCCATGCAAAGATTATACTTCAGTTCTTTGCACAGTCAAGAAATTTAATGGTATTTACTTGACACCTTTAAAAAGTTGGTTATACTTCTCTGTGCCAGGTATGATAAGACCTATTACTTAAGATAGTCGTTAGGATCGGGTGACCAGTCCTCAAAAGAATTACCCCAAGTGGGTTTTTTATTTTCGGTGTGTTTATTTTTTTTCTTGGGGACAGGAGCAGATATTTGTGGCTCTTCCTCCAAAAAATCTTCTAGATCTTCATCATCGACATCTTCCTCGTCCATATCTTCAATTTCTTCCATGTCTCCTAGTTCTATACCCAATAGATCTAGAAAATTCATAGACGCTTCTGGCGATAATTGCAATTCAACATTTACCGTGTTAAACTGTGTATTTGGTTTTTGTGCATTATCGTCTTGTTGATATTGTTTAAGAAGATTTTCCAAGTCAGCATTGGACATAGTTTTTTTATTTTTCTCAAAGTCATAAACTGATGATATTTTTTCATCTGGGATCAGTATGGCTAATACACAATCCATTGCTATGTCTACTGTTTTATCTGTGGAATATTCGTTCCAATTTCTGATTACCAAGAATTCTTTCATTCCTAGATTCTTTTCATCTATCATCGAAACTGTCTTGAAAACCATCGGATTTTCTAAAGTCATCACATCTTTTTTAGTTACCGGCATCAAACCAGCAATTAAAGATTCACCATTTTTTAATTTGAGGATTCTGTAATTAGTCTGTTCCATTTGACTCCTCTATGGGTATTAGAATCTTCTTGTAATCAAATTTTTCTGATTCGTATATCTTTACTCTCTCTATAAAATGCTTGAGAGTGTGGTTTTGATGTGATTTCCAAGATAGATCATCAGAAATATCGTACAACTTTGCCTTTTCCTTATGTTCTGATTTTCTCAATTGTCTTCCTATGGATTGTAAAACCCTTATTCGACTTTTTGATGGAGAAGAGAACACAATATTATGTAGTCTTTTTATAGATACACCCGTAGAGAATGTTCCATAAGAAGCAACCAAAATGGCGTTTTCTTCTTTTTCTACAATTTGGCGAATACTTTCTCTATCATCCGCTTCCGTTCCACCATGAATGAAGAATACCTTTCTGTTTTTTGCCAAAGATTTGATTTTATCGAATAAAGGTTTTCCGTGTTTTTCCACAAATTGAAACAAAACAAGAGTGTTTCCTTTCATACTGTTTGAAAGTTTTGCTATAAAATCATTTCTAGCATTGTTCTGTACTAACCAATCTATCTCTTCTTGGTATGTTAGTTTTTTTAAAGTCTGTCTTACAGAATTGGGATACTGTAGAACCAAACAATCAATAGAAAGATCTGATAGAAGATTTTTATCCATAAGTTCTTTTGTTGAAGTTAACTTATGTACTCTACCAAATAATCCTTCTATTACAAGTTTGTGTGTAAAAGAACCATCCAAAGTTCCAGTTGTACCTATTCTATATGGACAATTTTTTAACTTTGACATAATACTTGTCAAAGATTTTGATTTAAACAGATGACATTCATCACCTATTACAACACTAAAATCTTTGAAATATTTTTCTGGTAAGTTGTATATGCTTTGCCAAGTAGTTATGACTATCTGCTTGTCTGTTTCTTTCTCTTGTCCACCAAATATCTTATGACAATTATCCCTACACTTCCATTTGGTTCCTTTTGAATAATCAAAAAAATCAGAATACATTTGGGAAACCAGAGAAATAGTGGGGACTATCACTAGTATTTTTTTATCTTCTGGAATTTGATCCTGTAAATACCTGCATATTACATAAATCATTAAACTCTTACCAGAACCAGTTGGTGAAAGCAAAAGACATCTTTCTTTTGAGAGAGCGTGAGTTATTCCCTCAACTTGGTGATTGTGTGGATCAATAGGTTTACCACCAGCACTTATCTGAAGTGTTTTGCAGTATTCTTTTACATAGTCTTGAGTTATATCTTGATTGCTTGGTTGATCAAATTCCTTAACAGAATAATTTCTATCCTTAGCAAATTTAACAACATAATCATACAGACCAGCATAGATCTGTTTTGTCAAAGAATTGTATAATTTGATTTTACCATCCCACATTCTGTTTCTGTATGCAGGCATAAATTTGTGACCTGGTACTTGAAAAGTAAAGTAATCAGATAATTCTTTTGTGAATCCAGAATCACAATTTACTTTAATGAAGACAGAATCTACTGGTTCTATTTCAAAATCATTCATATCATTATTTATTCATCAAGAAACACCATTGACAAATTTGCGCCAAATAATAGCATCTCTGATATGATACTGACGATTATTCAGACCCTTGATTATAGACTCAAGGTAATTTATTTTTTCTTCTTGACAAGCAACCTTTGAACGAATGTTGATCAAATCATCATCCGAGTTCATGTACAACTCGACATCTTGTTTTAATATACGAAGTTGAAACGGTTCCCAGTTGAGATCTTTTAGAGTCTGTTCATCTAGTTTACCATTAAAGTATTCCCACTTTAATTTTTCCATTTTATAAAGTTCTATCTTGTATTTTTGTAACAAGAGTTTTTCGTCGTGTAGAATATTCAAGTATTTGTTATGTAATTTTGGAATGTTCAGTGATTCCTTGTCAAGACTTGTTTCGTCAATAGGAATGTCCTGAGAAACCATTTCACGAATTGTGTTTAGATTCATAGTGTATTAAGAATAGTAACGATATTCATATCCTGTGTAAGCAAATGTTACTCTTGATGTTGCTGGTAAAATATCTGTAACTTTTGAATCAAATTGTATTGATCCTAACTGTATCGGGAAAACATCTCTGAATGATACTTCAATGAATGCTTTTGATGCACTGTTCATAAGTATCAATGTTGCGTCTGAGAATTTTTCTCTTTCGTTTAATGCTTGTTGACCGTAATTTCTCTCGTTAAGTAATATAGTCATCCAATTTCTTATTTCTGTCCAGTTTGACATATTTTCGTTTACCAAAAAATCTAGAGTAAGATCATCCATTTTTATAGATGTTCCTGGTCTACGAATAGAAGTAGCAAAAGGACTCGGTAGGACTGTTTCACCTAAAGAAATTCCTGGCAAGTTTACCGACTGACAAAAATAAACAAGATGAGGTGTTCTGTGCAATACGAATTTGTATTCGTTAAGTTGCAGTGGATTTTCTTGTTTTGGTTGTCTAGCCATAGCATCTTTCAATGCTTGACTACCCAGATACGAGTAAGGTGTTGTTGAAGATACTTCCATAAATTCTCCTACAGTATCTATAAAGCAAAAGGGGGGATCTTTCGATCCCCCCTCTGTTACTAAGTTTTACTCAATATTAGTTGAGTGTAGCGTCATTACCGTGGAGGTTCTTGACCTTGAAGATACGGTAGTACTGATTGCGACGACGAGAAAGTGTTTCACCGTCACCCAATCCGTTTGATCCTCTTACGAATGGATTGCTTACCATACCGTAACGAGTCTTGAAGCCAATCTTTGGTTGGAATGTACTTGTATCAACTGCTCTTACCATTTGGAGAGGAACATATGGGCAGTAGAAGATACCAGCGTCATATGGACTTGTTCCCTTGTAGCCAAGGCAGATGAAATCAATTGGAGTGAAATCATTGTAGTCTGTTGGCATAGAATATGGGTCGATGTAGACCTTGATTCTGCCTTGGTGAAGAGTACCAGCAAAGGTGTTTCCGTTTACATCGGTGGAGAGTTGTCCACTGAATGCTGGAGAGAAGTCGAGCAAACCACTCATAGAGAGAGCAGCAGCGACATCTGGGGAAACGATTGCCATATTACCCTTACCGCGGCGTGTTTCAGCACCGATGACATTGCATTCTCTTTCAATTTGGAATGTCAAGCCACGGAACTTTTCAGCAGACCAACGACCGTCAGAGTCGAGTTCAAGATCGTATTGACCACCGAGAACTGCTGGATTACCCCAGGGAGAGGTTGTCATAGAAGCAAGATCTGCTTGACGGCAACCGAGTTTAGCAACATCATAGATTGTACGGACAAGTTCGCGGTTGATTTCGAACATAATTTCCGTAGAAAGGATGTTAGCCAACTCTGTCTCAGCATCAAGTCCGTGAACGGCCTTGAGGTCTTGAGCAAGTTCTGTTGTGTATTCTGCCTTGAGAGCACGAGACTTAGCAGTTACGGATGTCTTCTCGATTGTGAAGGACATCTCGTTGAATGCCACACCTGCTGGTGTTAGACCTGTACCACCAAGTCTTTCAGCGGTTGTTGTTGGCATTGGACGGCCTGCTTCGAATGCACCTGTGGTGGATCCAGATTCACCAGCAAAGATGTCATCCATTTGACCGTATACTGTGTTTGTGCTAGAACCAGAAGAGTTGAGTGCTTCGTTATAGAGAGCCTCTGCACCTGTTCTGTTTCCATTGGAATCTGTGTTGCCGTACTTGGACTTCATTGCGAAGATGAGTCCTGTTGGGCCGTTCATTGGTTGTACACCAGCGATGTCGTAAGCCATCAAATTTGGCATTGCACGACGAACGAGGGAGATTAGGATTGGATCGAAGGCATCAATACCTTGTCCTGCTGTGGTAGAAGCACCACCAATTGTTCCTAAACCTGTTCCTGCTATACCCTGAAGAGAATCTTCACGAAGGAATCTTTCTTGGTTCTCAAGAAGGATGGTTGTTACATTTTTCTTATATGAATCTTTAATTTCTGGGAGAGCCTTGTGTTCTACGATAGGCGCCCACTTTTTTCTTGTGCTTTCAGAAAGCATTGTCTTATCCATTTGTTATTACTCCTTTAACCTAAATCTTTTGATATTTAGTGTTTTTTATTTTTGTAAAGATCTTTCTATTGCTCTAGAATAGATCTCCATTGAGGGTGAAATTTGTTCAATCTCTTCTTCTGTTTCTTCTTCAAGAATTACTCTTTCGAAGAGATTTTGTTTTGTTTGTTGTTTTGATTCTTTCAAAGTCTTCTTTGGTTTGGCAGTATTGACATATCCTTCTACCAAAACCGAAACCTTTTCAGAGTAGTCCTTTTCAGACTCAAATGCTACATTTTCAGCAAGGTGACGAATTTGTTCTGCTTCTAATGCAGTTAGATGAGATGTTTGCTCTTGAAAAATTTGTTGAGCCTTTAGAGACTTTATCTTGTTGATAAGGTTTGCATTTGTCTCGATTTCTTCATTCAAACGATTCTCAAGATGAGAAACGGCTTCTGATAGTTCATCAAAAACATTTGTTTTCTCTTCTGGAACTTCGATATAAGATTCTGTGAAAAGATTCTTCAATCCTCTTATGAAGTTTTCGGAAATTTCTGTGCGTAAACCGCTTTCTACGGCGATTTCGTTTTCCTTGATCCATTCCTCGACAACATAATTGAGATAAGTGTCTAATTGTTCTTCGAGTGTTTCCTTGACTTCTACAATCTTATTGGAGAATTGTTCTGCCAATTCTTCACGAAGAGCACCAGCAATCATGTTAATTTTTGTAACAATTGCTGCCTCATACAGAGAAGCAGCCTTAGAAACGAATTCTTCTGAAAGATCTTCACTTCCACCAAACATTGCACGAACATCTCTTTGGAGTTCTTCCTTGTTCAAGGATGGTCCAAATACCGATGGCATTTGTGGAGAAGCAGATGATGGTTTCATAGAAAGCGTTCCTGCTATTTGACCTGGTCCTGGTCCAACATATTGTTTGGTTCCCAATTCAAATCCTCTACCCATGATATCGTGTGATCCTCCTCCGTTTGCATCAGACTCTAAATCACCACCAGATGAAGGAACTCCTCCTGTTGGCATTTGAGCACTTGCATAAGAAGGTTTCATGTTTAAAGTTGAACCTAAATTAGATCCACCAGAAACTTTTGGCTCAGAAGTAGATTTCATTGGTGTGGAATCTTCAGAATCATCTTCTTCGTAATCATCTTCTGACTCGTCTTCCGAATCATCTTCTGACTCGTCTTCGGAATCATCTTCCTCTGTTTCATCTTCATCCTCTACTTCTTCGTAAAGGTCATCTTCGTATTCTTCAGTTTCTTCGATTTCATCGTTTGGATCTATTTCTGAAAATAGATTATCAATGATTTCTTCTGCAAGTTGCTTGGGATCCATTTAATATCTCCTTAGTAATGCCTTTTATTTATAAACCCGTCAATTTTGATAAGAAATTTTCAAATATTTTAAGTTTTGTTTTTTCTAATTCTCTTGATGATGCTTTGCTGATTTGTTTTTTGTAGTTTTCCAAATCAACTTGCTTGAAATTACCGTTTTCCCAAATCCATTCTCTACCTTCCATAATACCGTTTACAAAAGCATTAGGTGCAGACGGATCTGCTACAATATCGACTGCTGCAAGCATAAAGTCCTCTTGGACTTCCTGATAACCATTTTTTTCAATCAAAGAACCCATACCACGGGAAGAAACACCTAGTTTAGCACCTTCATCCATAAGATTCTTGACAATCTTACCGTATGGTGTATCCAAAACTTTGGCTCTACCACAAACTTGATTCTTATCAAAATGTAATTCTTTAATCATGTGTGCCGCGCGCTCAAGGTTTACAGTAGGTCCCTCTGGGTGTCCTAGTTCACCTATTGCTCTGCTTGTGTTTACATATTCTGTAATGTAACGGTTTACCTCTTTTTGCATGATAGGCATAGGGTAAACTCTACCATTTCTGTTCTTTGCATCCGACTCCATAAAGACACCTTCGATGAAATAATTCTTCTTTCCATCGGAAGATGCTTCGGTCAGGACACGAACATCGAGTGTTGTTTCGGTGATTAACTTCATTTTTTGCCCTTCATTGCCTTACCGATTGTTTTTCTTCTGTTTACAAGATAGGAATCGCTTTTGTCTACTTTTCCATCGTTATTGACATCCGAATCTTCCTTACCAACTGGATCTAATTTTTTTTCTTGTATTTGCTCACCACAAGAAGAGCATTCCTCTTCGGAAAACATTTGTTGTGCTATTTCTTTCTTTTTCTCAACAAATGCTTGGCCTACTTTGGAATATAGAGATTGATTTATTGCTTGTTTAAAAAGTTCTAAATCGCCGTTGATAAGATGTGTTATTGCGTCGGACATAATTTACTCCGTTTTCTATATTTATTATTTTACTTATTTAGGTGATAATCAAACAGTTCGCAATATTCTGGGTATTTTTTCCTAGCATCATTTATTAACTTTTGTCTGTGTTCTATCATTTTTTCGGTGTTGTTCGATTTACCATTACCCATATAATGTGTGTATCCAGTCTCTCTACTTCTGGATTCCATAAAAGTCTTTTGCTCTTGTAAGTCTCTAATATCAATATAGCCAATTGCAGTCTGTATGCTGCGAAGATCCCCATATTTTTCTTTGTAAAACTGTAAAAGAGAAGATTCTTCTAGGCAGGACATAAAAATAGTGATATATCTGGGAGATTTGTTTTTTAGAAAATAATCAATATTTTGTAAATTTTCTTCTACAAAATTCAGCATTGTTTTACTGTATGTTTTTAATAATTCAACATCCTTTCCACCAATAACACCCACATTTACTTTTTCAATGTAATCTTTTTTATCATAATCTTCTGCTATTTTAATTATTTGAGTGGGAACATTGTGAAAGTTTTTGATTATATCTTTTGTAGTTACATAATATTCGTCCGTAAATGTAGCCTTCTCTTCAATGATGTCTTGTACGAACAGAGGGGAAACTACTTCTGGTAATTGTTTTCTGTAAAAAGCATCACCATCAAAATGCAAAAAAGGTTCATTCTGAATGCTGTATGCTTTCAGTTTACCTAAAGCCCAAAGATATTTTGATTTTGGTAAGTTTGTTTCTATTACTACATTTTTATAAGGGAATCCTAGCAAATCTACTAGTATTCTTTTACCGTTTTCATCAGCAACTAATTCTACTTCGTATCCTTTTTCCACAAAAGACATCACCGAAGTCAACCAAACATACCAATAGAATGTATTTTTTTCTTTATCGGTTATACCTGTTAATGTTTTTATAGACGAAATATCGCTACTATTACCATTTATTAAAGAATCTGTAAAAAAACTTTGCACTATTTTCATTTTTTATTCACCTAATAAAAGAGCACCATTTTGACTAAAAGAACCAACACAACAAGTACTTATCCCATTTAAGCAAATATCATATTCTGTCCCATCAAAACAGCATCCAATAGTAGGACTACATCCACCAATAGGAAACGGCGTACAACCACAATTACCAAACTCGTCTATAGGT
>Ga0129333_10004200_pt1 | contig 13480 bp, 10 predicted proteins | sample CPB6_08_DNA_FD_94474 | JGI IMG/M metagenome (GOLD analysis project Ga0129333, IMG submission 94474) | Freshwater to marine salinity gradient microbial communities from Chesapeake Bay, USA - CPBay_Sum_0.6_0.8_DNA | ecosystem: Environmental > Aquatic > Marine > Coastal | place: USA: Chesapeake... | reverse complement strand
TAGATGGAATTGTTTGCAGTACAGATCTTGCAAAAAAAATGTCATTTATTGGAAAATTTGGGTCTTCTTGTGATATAGGATTTGATAAAGATGAATTTTGTAAAAAACATAGACAATTTTATAAATTTTGCCCATATTTAAAATCTAGACCAGTCCAACCATGGACTGAATTTACAATAACTAATATTAAAAATAAATTTCGATTAACTAAAAGAAATAGAAAGGGAAATAATAAAACAATGAAAAATACCTAAGCTATAAATATATTTGGTAAATTTTCAATTAAATTTACTGCTTTAATATTTTTTTTAATATATGTTTTTTTGTAATACGCTTGTGGATGTTTTATAATATTTACTATTAGATTAATATCAAATAAAATATTTCCAGTAAGATTTATTGTATTATCAACATATGAATTAATATTTTTACAGCCATAATAAATTGGCATACAATTATACATCAATGGTGTCATTATTTTTTCGGAAAAATAATGGTTACATACATAATTTTCAATACAAATAGAAAATAAATAATCTTCGTATGGTTCAGCATCATTAAATGTTCCCATTATTCTTCTATTATCACCAGCATATTGTCCTGAACCACGACCAAAAATATCAATTGGTAAATTGTTGTTAATTATTGTTTGAACTAAATTGTGACGATAAATGTGTCCAGGTGCAAACTGTTTTTCACTCACAACTATTGACATTAATTTAGGTTTATTAGTTATTTCTTGTGGGGGTCTTGAATGCCACATATAAGCAAAGTGTTCAACAAATGGATATGGTAAGTCAAATTTATCACCAATATAATATTTACCAATGTATTTTTTAGCATATTCAATAAATTCTGGAGTTAATCTTAAAAAATAAATAGGTTCAAAAGCAAGACCTATAACATTTTCTTTCGGAATTGTAAGATTTGGCATAATTGTATTAATAATAATTGCATGTGTATAATTTTCATCATCATTCACAAAACAATATTTATTATTCTCTCCGTAAAATGAAAATTCACTTGCATAATTGATTTTTTCGTAAGTTTTTTTACAAGCCTCACTATTTGCAAATGGGCAGAATATTTTAATTCTAATCATTTACTTTTAGTATTGATAATTTTTTAAATTATAATAATATTATAACAATTGTATATAAAAAAATATGATTATTATAATATAAAATGGATAAAGATACAAACAAAGAAAATATATCTTGGAAACTAATTGATAAATATTTTACAGATAATCCAAATTGTCTTGTTTCACATCATTTAGAATCGTTTAATGATTTTTTTAAAAATGGTATTAAAAGAATATTTCATGAAAATAATCCTATTAGATTTATTCAGAGAGAAGAAGATGGTATTGACCCAAATAAAAGAAATGAATGTATGTTATATTTAGGCGGTAAAGACGGTAAACGAATTTATTATGGTAAACCAGTTATTTATGATGATAATAATGCACATTATATGTTTCCAAATGACGCAAGATTACGTAACATGACATATGGTATAACTATTCATTATGATGTAGATGTCGAATTTATTTATTATGTTGATGATGAGAAACGAACGCATAGTATGGAGCTTAGTAAAATATATTTAGGGCGTTTTCCAATCATGCTTCAATCTGATTTGTGTGTATTAAGTGGTATGAATAAAGAAGTAAGATTTAATGCCGGAGAGTGTCGTAATGATTATGGAGGATATTTTATTATTGATGGTAAGGAAAAGGTAGTTATCCCTCAAGAGAAATTCGCAGATAATATGCTTTATATTAGAAATTATAAAGATGACGATATTTATAGTTATTCGGCAGAAATTCGTTCAGTTTCTGAGGATTCTTCAAAACCTATTAGAACAACATCAATTAAAATTGTAGCACCATCTCCTTCTCTAAGTAATAATCAAATTGTTGTATCTGTTCCTAATGTTAAGAAACCTGTTCCATTGTTTATCTTAATGAGAGCATTAGGAGTTATATCGGATAAAGATATTATTAAAACATGTTTGCTTGATTTGGAAAAAAATGAGTCTATGATTGACCTATTTATACCATCGGTTCATGATGCAAATAAGATATTTACTCAACAAAATGCTCTTGAATTCATTGCTCAATTAACTAAAAGAGGAACTGTATCAAGTGTTATTGAAATTCTCTCTGACTATTTTCTGCCACATATTGGAGAGATAAATTATTTAGATAAGGCATATTTTGTTGGTTATATGGTTTATCGATTATTAAAGGTTTATACTAAAGAAGAAAAACCAACAGACCGTGACAATTTTAGATTTAAACGTGTTGAATTATCAGGTGCTCTTATATATGACTTATTTAGAGAATATTATTTAATACAGAAAAAAGATATTGCACGTAAAATTGATGAGGAATATTATTACCATAAAGGTTCATATAAGGAAGATGATACATTATCTCGTTCAGAAAGACAAGCTTTAAAGAAAAAAGTTCAAATGAAAGAAAAGACAGACGACAACAAATATAAAGATAATTTTATTGGTCTTATTGAGTCAAACGTTAAGGCATTTTTTAAAGATAGAATTGTCGAACAAGGTTTTAAAAAAGCTTTTAAAGGTAATTGGGGTTCAGAGGCTCATACAAAACGTTTAGGTGCGGTTCAAGATTTGAATAGATTAAGTTGGTATACATTTATCTCCCATTTAAGAAAGATTAATTTACCGCTCGATTCCAGTGCAAAAGTTGTTGGCCCTCGTTTATTAAATTCAACTCAATGGGGTTTTATTGACCCAATTGATACTCCCGATGGTGGTAATATTGGTCTTCATAAACATCTTTCAATTAGCACCTATATAACAAGCGGTTCATCAGCTCACCCGATTATTAAATGGATACGAGCAAATACTCCATTAAAATTAGTTCTTGAGTGTAGTTCTGAACAAATTGTTAACAGTTCAAAGGTATTTGTAAATGGTTCTTGGATTGGTGTAATTGATACACCTTTTGAATTAGTAAATTTACTTAAATTATATAGAAGAAATGGTATTTTACCTGTTTATACTAGTTTATCATTTGATATTGAGCATAATGAAGTGCATATTTATACCGATGCAGGTAGATTAACGAGACCTATTTATTATATAGAAAATGGTAAAATAAGTTATGATCGTAAATCTTTAATTGATAAACTAGAAGATGGAACTGCTAAGTGGGAACAAATTATTTCAGGATTTATGGAAAAAAATGACGAAAGATTTAATACAAAGGATAATAAAATTTATGATTTGAGAAATTTATATCCAAATATTGGTACAACTCAAGAAGATATATTCACAAAGCTAAAAGCAAATAGAGCAATGGTTGATTATGTTGATACAGCAGAAGAAGAGACTGCATTAATTGCTATTACAACTGATGATTTGAAGAAGAATAAATTTTATACTCATTTAGAAATTGACCCTTCATTAATTTTAGGCGTAATGGTTAATCTAGTTATTTATCCAGAATATAATCCAATTACTCGTAGTTCTTTCTCTTGTGGTCAAAGTAAACAAGCCATTTCTGTTTACCATTCAAATTATCAAATGCGTATAGACAAAATGGGTGTCATTTTAAATTATGGCCAAATACCACTTATAAAATCAAGATATCTTCAATATATTAACAACGAAGAGCAACCTTATGGTGTAAATGCTATTGTTGCTATTATGGCCTATACTGGATATAATGTAGAAGATGCTATTTTAATTAATGAAGGTTCTATTTTACGTGGTATGTTTAGAACAACATATTACTCAATGTATGAAGCGAGAGAAGAGAGTTCAAAGGTAACAGGTATGAACAATTCAAAATTTGCTAATATTGAAAAGAACAATGTTATTGGGAAAAAGAAAGGTTATGACTATAGTTTCTTAGATGATTATGGTTTAATTAAAGAAAATACAGAGCTTAATGATAAGATGATTCTGATTGGAAAAATAAATTCAAATCTTGAAAATAAAGATGTTTGGATTGATGATTCAGTTAAACCCAAAAAAGGACAACTTGGATATGTAGATAAATCTTTTATTACTCTTGGCGAAGAAGGATTTAATGTAGCTAAGGTTAGATTACGTGAAGAGAGAATTCCTGCAATTGGCGATAAGATGGCTTCAAGAGCTGGACAAAAGGGAACAATCGGTCTTATTATTCCTGAAGCAGATATGCCTTACACTGAAGATGGTATAAGACCAGATCTTATTATTAATCCACACGCAATTCCGTCTCGTATGACTATTGGTCAAATTGTCGAAAGTATGTTCGGTATAGCATGCGCAAGTTATGGTGCATTTGGAGACTGTACTGCATTTCAAACAAAAGGACCAAATTATAATGTATATGGACCTATGCTTACTAAAGCTGGATTTAATCATACTGGCAATCACGTTTTATATAATGGTATGACAGGTGAACAAGTCCAAGCAAATATTTATATGGGACCAACATATTATATGCGTTTGAAACACATGGTAAAAGATAAAGTTAACTTCCGTGCTCGCGGTCCAAATCAACAACTTACTAGACAACCTGTCCAAGGTAGAGCAAATGATGGTGGGTTACGTATCGGTGAAATGGAACGTGATGCTGTTTGTGCGCATGGTCTAGCATATTTCTTAAATGAGTCATTCTTAATTAGAGGTGATGAATATTATATGGCAGTTTGTAATAAAACAGGTGCAATTTCAATTTATAACGATTCGAGAAATTTATTTCTCAGTCCTTATGCCGATGGCCCAATTAGTTTTCATACTAATCCAGACGGAACAATGAGCATAAAAAATTTAACAAAATATGGTCGTTCATTTAGTTTATTAAGAATACCTTACTCGTTTAAACTATTAATTCAAGAATTACAAGCAATGAATATTCAAATGCGTATCATTACAGATGAAAATGTTGACCAATTGATGAGCATGTCATATTCAAACAATATAGCTAAACTTTTACATAAACCTGATGACTTAAGCAAAGAAGAAACTGAAAAGATGATTAAGGATTTTGTTGCAACTATGAATTTAAATGTTAGTTCTATTATGAAACACCAAGATTACGAAAAATATCAAATACCAACAGCTAAAGATTTTGTTGATACAGTATCAGAAATGCCAACGCCTGTTGGAGAAGAACAAATTAAAATGCAAATTCAGAAACCAAGTGAACCTCAACCAAGTGAATCTCCAAAATATTCTCCAGGAGATTATTCATCAGATGATCTGGGCTTTTTCGAAACTGGTCATACACCACCTGGTTATTGGAATAGACCTCAAACAGAGGTGCAATCTTCACCTCCATATGCACCAGTTTCACCTCCATACGCACCAGTTTCACCTCCATACGCACCAGTTTCCCCTCCATACGCACCATATTCACCTCCATACGCACCTAATTCACCTCAGTATATTCTTGGTTCTTCGCCACAATATGACCCTAACTCGCCACAATATAGACCAGGACAATCTTCTAGCACTCCACCAGCTGAACAAGCACAACAAGTTGCAACCCCCTCAATTTTAGAAGTCCCAAAAGAATCTGGTGAGAAGACAGAATCTTCACCTGAATCTTCAACTACTGCAACAAGCAGTGAAGAACCTAAAAAAGTAATTGAAATGCCACCAGAAAATAGTTCGGATGTTACAACTTCTAGCGGAGTTAAGAAAATTACAATTTAAATATATTAAATAAAATTGAAATAAAAATATTACATTATGAATATATTATAATATAATATGGTAACTACTAACTCAAGTGTTCTTATCTCACAAATTTATCAATCCAGAAAAAATGTTCTGGAGCTTATGGAGAGACAAGGTTTTGATGTAACCGGTTATGCTAATTTCAGTGTAAGTGAAATTAATGCTATGAAACAAAATAATCAGTTAGATATGCTTTTAGAACAGAAAGTTGATTCAAGTTCTGATAAATCACCAGAAAATAAAAAAGTATATATTCGCTACTATTTAGCAAAAACTATTAGACCTGCCAATCTTCAAGAGATGATTGATGATTTATATGTCCTTACGGAAACGCTTAAAAAACAAGATACTCTTTATATTATTATTAAAGATAATGTAAATGAAACTTTAATTAATGAATTAAAAGATATTTGGGAACGCGACGGAATTTTTATAGTAATTGAAAGCATAAAATATTTACAATTTAATATATTAAATCATGCATTAGTCCCAGAGCATAATGTTATGAGTGAAGATGATGTTAAAAGTATCATGACAAGATATAATATTACGGATAAGGTTCAATTTCCAGATATTTCCAGATTTGACCCGGTTGCACGAGCTATTGGATTAAGACCTGGACAAGTTTGTCATATTGTAAGACCTAGTAAAACAGCTATTAGTACAAATTACTATAGAATTTGTGTATAAATAATTTAAAAATAATATATAAATTATTTATATGGAATTTGCTGAACCATATCCAACTGGGTTTACTATTTATAGTAAAAGTGGCTGTCATAATTGCAGTAAAATAAAAAAAGTATTAACTGAAAAACATCTTTTTTTTCTTGAAGTTCAATGTGATGAATATTTAATTGAAGAGAGAGAAAATTTTCTCTCTTTCATTGAGAATAAAATTGGTAGAAGCAATACTACTTTTCCGATGGTTTTTTATGATGGTAAATTTATAGGTGGTTATAATGATGCAGTTGAGAGTATAGAGAAAATATTGTTATCTTTCGAAGAGTTATTTTAATTCGTAATTATTTATTATAATTAATTAATATTTATATAAATATATATTAATGGAAATTGAAAATATTGATGAAAATTTTATGAAACCTGAACAATTTAATGAAAAATTAGAAGTACTTAACGGTAGTGTAAACTTGCTTTTAGATGAATTTAAAAAAATTTATATAATATCTAAAATGCATCCTGCAAATCAAGAATATCAACAACAATATGCAAATATGGTAGCTGGACTAGATCAATTACAATCTAAATTGTTTTCCGCATCAAATGATGTGCAAGTTAATATTGATAATATAAATAAAGCAATGATAGCCTTAGATATTCACATTAGAAAAGAAAGAGAGAAAAACAGAGAATTAAAAGTAAAATTAGGCATTATCGAAAATAAAAGTAATGCTTCTTCAGAAATGATTGATGATTATACACAAATTTATGATAAAAGGTATTTACGTAACTGGGCATTAGGATTAAGTACTATAATATGTATTATGACTATAGGTTCATTATTTAAAAAACAAGGAGTTTAAATTTTAAATTTAATTTATTTTTAATATTTAAATGCTTTCTAGCTATCTATTTAAAAAACCTATTTTAGTTAATAAATCATTGCAAGATTATTGTAGAAAATCCACAGAAGAATCCATTAAAAAAATATCTGAAAAATATAATTTAGAGAGAAATAGGCCAAAAATAAATATTTCACTTGATGCCGAGAGTAATAATAGTAAACCGGAATTTAATTTTTATGGATTATTAGCATTTCTCTCTATAACAACATTAACGTTCTTCTTTTATAAGAGACTTCAATAATATGTTTTTTTATTTTAATATATAAATGAATACAAATGAAACTGCAAATAATAATGCAACATCTATAACAATGGATTTAGAGAATTTACAGCAAGAATATAGTAATTTATTAATAAAATATAAGCAAGCTGTTACGAATTATATTAGCTACTTAAATATAGAATCTCAAAAACCATGTATAAATTTTTCGGCTGATAGTAAAAATGTTGACCAAAAATGCTACGATTATATTTGGAAAAAAGCGGGATGTAAAACAACTGGTGTAGTGAATGCTAATACTAGTTGGGCACAATCGCAAACCTTAAATGGTTTGATTTATGATTCATTTTTATGGGCAACTTTGACGGATAATACACATAGACAAGGTTGTTATGGAACATCAACAGATTATACTACAGCAACTCAGCCAGATTATAAAATAAATAATCCTCCTCTAACATCGATTCAAGGTATGGCATATACAGGAACAGGAAGTGCTGGACAAAGCACAGCAACTACACTTCAAGAATGTCAAGCAGATTGTGCATCAAGTTCAACTTGCACAGGAGCAACATTTGTTTCAGGAAAATGTAATCTTAGAGTCGGAGATTCACCTATAATTCCATCATCAAATGATAGTTATGCTATTATTCCAAAAGGTAAACAACTATTAATGAGCATGAATGACTTAAATAACCAATTATTAAACATAAATAAACAAATATCTAATAAGATTCAAACTGGACAACCAGTTTATAATAAATTTCAATCTCAAACTGATGACAAATCTCGAGAACTATTAAAAAACTATAAGGAATTAGAGGCTGAAAGAGAGAATATTAGAAAATTATTAAAGGAATATGAAACTTTAGATACAACTGAAAATGAAAATCAAATAAAAATTACGCAAAATTATTACACATACATATTATTGTTTATATTAGCAATTGCAGTGATATTTTTATTAGTTAAAATAACGTCATTAGGAACTTCGTCAACTGTTCCAACAGTACAATATGGAGGAGAATTAAATATTAAAGCATATTATATTTTATTTGTCATAATAATCATGGCACTTGGGATTAATTTTTTATTTAAATAAATCTCTCTTTAAAAATTATATAATTGTTTTCTCAATAATTATATATAATGTCTTCACAAATGGAAATGCTTAGTAATGAATTTAATAGTTTATTGACACAATATCAAGAAACTTACCAAGATTTTTTAAATACAATTAATTCAAATAACAATACTTTAACAACAGTTCCAAATTCAGCATTTGTTGGTCAAAGTAATATTAACACTATTCAAGGTTCATCAGCTAATAATTGTTTGTCATCTTGTACTTCAAATACATCATGTTCTGGTGCAACTTTTGATAACAATTTAAATACATGCACATTAAGTAGTGGAACTGGAAATATAATAAGTTCAAATAATCAAACAGCTATTGTAAAACAAGCATTATATTATAGTAATCAATTAAAACAATTAAATAATAAATTAATAAGTTTAAATAATTCAATGATGCAAAATGCAAACTCAAGTATGAATAGTTACTCACAAACACAACAATCAAATAACGAAAAAGCCAATATTTTACATCAGAATTATAATACATTAGAACAGGAACGTGGAGAGATTGAAAGAATGGTTAGAGATTATGAAACATTAAATGCTGCATATGAAAATGGTAATATTAATGTGACATCCAATTATTATTTATACATTATCTATCTATTGATTGCAATTTTTTTGGTTTTTTTAATGTTAAGAGTAAGTCTATCTAGTAATCAAGTAGGAGGAGGAACTTCATTTGCACATATATCGCCATTATTATTTAGTGTTTTAGGATTTATTATAATCTTTAATGCTTATTTAAAGAATTAAGTATTAATATATTTTTGTGTTATTATATATTAATAGTATGTTAAACATTTTTGATAGTAAAGACAATACAACTAAGATAAAAAGAGTCGGACAATCCCCTGCAATAAATCAAGGAAAAAAATTTAAAAAATATCAGAATAAAATTACTAATAGTTTAGAAAAAAATGCAGAATTTGTAAGTGGCAAAGAGGGATTTACTGGTCTTGATGGAAATGGACTAACAGCACAAACAAATAGAGTTATTAACAAAAATAATTATTCTAACCAGCAACAATCTATAGATAATCTTAGACAAGAATACCAAAATACTTTACAAGAATATGAGAATTTAGCTGAAAAATTATCAGGAAATACTACAGGATATATAAATCGAGTAAGTCCAGACAATCCTTATTTAAATAAGGTTATTAGTTTTACAAGTGGTCAAGTTTGCTATGTTACAAATCAAGGAGTAGTTAAATGGATTCCTTCCATGGAAATATGGCAAAGTTTAAGTATTCCACAGACAGTGCAAGTTCAATTAAATATTCCATGGCAAGATTCATATTCTACCCCAGGAACTCAGATTCCTACGACCCCTCCTTTAGTATCCGGCACAAACGTTGAAACGGGTCAAAGTTTTGGGAATGAAGGTTCTAATGTGTTTGTTAACCAACTTTTACCTAAGGGAACAACCGCTTCATATATGGGTTGCTATGCTACTAGTCCTAATAATGACAATATGACTTTTATTGGTGGAGCACCTCCATCTACAGATGTTTCTATACAAAATGGTAATTTTAATCAACCAGTTATAACCGCTAATAGTTATCAATATATAAATAATGGTTCTACAGTTCCTGGTTGGATTGTTGGTAATGCGGCTTTATTAAATAATTCAACGGCGTGGGGATATCCTATGCCATATCCAAATGGTAATCAATGTATAAGTATTCAGAATACAAGTTATATAGTTCAAATAATAACTTTAAATGTTGGAGTAAATTATACAATAACTTTTAGTGCATGTTCGAGAAATTGTTGTAACAGTACAAATGTTGGCAATCCTGTCGCAATACAATTATATACAGCAAGTACTGGTGCTTTTATTTCAACTGTTGGTAAATTTACTCCTAATGTTAATTCTTGGCAAAATTTTAGTTATACTTTTACAGTTCCAACAACACAAAGTTATAAATTATTTTTTTGGGGTACAAATAGTTCAGGCGACCAATCGACAGCTGTTCAAAATATAAGTTTATCAGGAAGTACCGCTTCGTCTGGTAGTTATACATACAACGATTGTATGCAATCAGCCGTTCAACAAGGTTATCAATATTTTGCTCTTCAAAATGTAAATACTCAAACTTCAACTGGATATTGCGCGGTTTCAAATAGCAGTCCAGCTATAAGTCAATACGGCAATGCAACTGTTCCTAATAAAATGATAGCATTATGGTCTTCAAATACTTCAGGACAAACAGGTAATACAGCCATACTTTCTAATACAGGTTCATTACAAGTATTAAGTTCGAGTGGTCAATCAGTATTTTCAACTCCAGCAACAAACGCAAATCCTGCAAATTATTTGGGATGTTATGGTGATGCACCTACAAGAGCAATGACATCAATGCTTACAAATGGTTCACAACAATATAATAATAGTCAGTGTCAACAGTCAGCCCAACAACAAGGATTCCAATATTATGGATTGCAAAATTCGTCATCAGGAACAACTGCTCAGTGTTTTTTGAGCAATAATATATCGCAAACCATGGAATATGGAGCTGCTACAAATTGCACACAAATTAGTGATGGGTCATGGAGTGGCGGTGGTTGGTCTAATGCTGTGTATAATACAACATTACCTCAAAGTAATTATTTTTTGATTTTACAAGATGATGGTAATATGTGCATATATAGAGGAACTGGACCAAATGATAATCAAGGTTTTATATGGGCAACTCAAACTAATGGTCAACAACAAGTAGCAAATCCTAATGTTGCTGCATCTGAAGGCAAATATGGTCAAAATTGGATGCCAAGTGGTGGAACATTAGCACCAGGTGATTTTGTTGGTTCATCTAACGGTAATTTGGCATTGGTTATGCAGTCGGATGGGAATTTAGTTCTATATACATACCAGATGGAGACAAATTGTCAAAAAATGGCTGATGGAAATACAGGTGGTGGTTTACTAGCAAATGCTGCTTACAATATTGGCAAACTTGCTGTACCTGGAAACATGGGAAAATTAGCTTATATTGATGCAAATGCCGAATTACACTCTTATCCAAGTAATAATCAAACATATGCAAATACATATACTGTTATAAATAATGCAAATACTCCGTCAGGAAATATAGATGGTGCTACTTATAGTGGAGCAACATTAGAGTCATGTCAGAATTCATGTAATACAAATCCAGATTGTGCAGGTTTCGTATTTTCTGGTAATACTTGCTATCCTAAAAATAATTCAATGTATCCATATGGAGGGACTATTACTAGTGCTACTGGTGTTGATACTTATATAAGAAATGTAATACCATCTTCTCCACCAATTGGAGTAACACAAAATACAGCAAATATTGATACTATTAAATATGGTTCTTATGATGTTGGAGGAGCAATTGGTAGCAAATATGGATTAGCTAATGCTAATAGTGTTGAAAAACAACAACTTAATCAATTGCAAACTAAATTAAACTTATTATCAAATCAGATAACTAATTTGACAGGTAAATTTGGAACTGGTTCTACACTGGCAGAAAATCAAGGAGAAAGAAATAATTCAGGAATTGATGAATATCTCCAAAATATTAAAAATACAAATAAAGAAATTAAAACAGTAGCTGGAACAACAACAGGTGGATTACAAAACATACTTAAAGATAGTGATATTATTGTTTTACAAAAAAATTATGATTACCTATTTTGGAGTATTTTAGCAGCAGGTGCAGTATTAGTATCTATGAATATTGTTAAAAAACAATAAATTTAATAAAATATAATTATCTTATTATATTTTATATAATATGTCTGGATTACCAAATGTTCAACAAAATAATGAGCAAATTCTTAATGATATACAATCTTTACAACAAATGGAACAACAATTATTTAATAGTTTAGAAACTAATCCAAATATGACTACTGAGCAACAACAAAAAATTGTTGAAAAAATGAATCAACTTTCAAATATGCGTATTAATTTATACCAAACATTAAGCGGAGTTAATAACTATTTTGAAAATGCATTGAATACATCTATTGGTTCATTAAAACAACAAGTTGTTGCAATTGGAATAGTTGAAAGTGAATTAAATAAAGCAAAAAGACGTCTTGAAATTTTAGAAGAAGAAAAAAATAACAAAATTCGACTTGTTGAAATTAATACATATTATGGAGATAAATATGCTGAGCATGCTCAGTTGATGAAAATAATAATTTTTACATTAATTCCAATTATCATTTTAGGATTCTTAAATAATAAAGGAATCTTACCTGGTATGATTTTTAATATTTTATTGGTAATTATTTCTGTTATTGGTGCCTACTTTTTCTGGATGCGTTTAGCATCTATAATTACACGTGATAATATGAATTACCAAGAATATGATTGGTATTTCGACCCAAATAGTGCTCCAACAGGTTCATCATCTACTAGCGACCCTTGGGCTAGCGATTTAAATTATGGAACTTGTATTGGTGATGCTTGTTGCTCAGATGGATTAACATATGACGCTAGTATGAATCAATGTGTACCATCAACAACTACTTCTACTTCTACTACTTCTTCTACTACTACTACAACTAGTGCTACAGAAAGTTTTGTTAATCAAATGCTAACAAAACAACAACCAGGAAATTATAAAATCTCATACAATTTAAAAAATCCAGAACCATTTAATACGCAACATTAAATTTTTTTAACTATATAATATAGTATTATGACCAATCAATTTGATTTAAACAAATTTAATTCATTTTTAGATAAAGCAACGCAGGCAATTTCATGTAATTCAGATTGTCAAAAACAACAACTTGAACAAAAACTTAAGGATAAGTATTTGAATGCTCAATC
>Ga0129333_10004199_pt1 | contig 13483 bp, 2 predicted proteins | sample CPB6_08_DNA_FD_94474 | JGI IMG/M metagenome (GOLD analysis project Ga0129333, IMG submission 94474) | Freshwater to marine salinity gradient microbial communities from Chesapeake Bay, USA - CPBay_Sum_0.6_0.8_DNA | ecosystem: Environmental > Aquatic > Marine > Coastal | place: USA: Chesapeake Bay... | reverse complement strand
TGTATATTCAAAATCTGCAACAGTAGCAGAAAAGCAAGCAGAATATGCGGATTATTTTAAAACGGCCAGAGCCAAAGGATATGAAGTTCCTAATGAAGTATCTGGATTTGCAAACGCATTAACATCTTCAAAGTTATCTGATTTAGATGTAGATAAAATACCTTCAGCGTACACCTTTGATTTAACTCCTAAAGAAATAGACTGGAAAGGGATTTCTGACGAGCTAGATAGAACTCAAGCAAGAATAAAAGACATAGAAACCGTTAGAGCGGATGTTCCATTTGGCAATGACGTAAATGGCAACCCTATTTTTGCTCAAAGCGTTACAAAATATGTTGGAAGAGACCCTCAATCAACAGTTGATTACTTAACATTAAAAACCAAGTCAAATCCAAAGCTATATAATGCCGCAAAAGACGACTATAGTTTACTATATCAGGGAGTGCAATCACAGTCTAAAACAGCATTGGATAGATTTGACGAAATAAAAACATACTTCCCTAATATTAAATCAATTGAAGATGTAACTCCAGAAATGGCACTAGGTTTGCAGTTTTATAGGAAGCAGTCTCAGGGAACGATTATAGATAAAAGTGCTGCAGAAAGAGCGTATCAGACAGCTCTTGATAAGGCAAAACTTGCTCAAGGGCAGCAAAAAATAAATATTAGCCTAGGCAAGGAATCTGAGCCTACAAAAAGAGGTAAGATGATTGAAGAAGTAAATCGTCTTCTTTCATCACCAACACAACCAAGTGGAGCTCCTGTAGATAGATTGAGTCTAACTTCTCAAGAAGAACTTGTTAATCTTGCCGAAAAGGTACTCAATTATAAAGTACCTTCATCAAATATGTATATGAGATTAGATAAGGATTCTGGTATTCCATATCTTTATGCAACTCAAGATATAACTCAAACTCAAGGTGGGAAAAAAACAATTATAGTAAAAGCAAATGAAAGAATAGGTCCTATTGCAGAAAGCGGAGAAATTACAACTCCTAGTCCAAAACCACCAAGTCAACAACCAGTTACTAAAACTATAAATGAATCTCAATTATCACAAAAAGCAAGAGCTTCAGGATATACCGTTCAGGAATATATTAAATTGCTCAGGTCAAATGGAATACAAATTATAAAAGGTAAATAAATATAATATGCCAGAATTTGACGAATTCGGAATTCCTATTAGAAAGTCTGATTCATCTTCAATTCAATTTGATGAGTTTGGAATACCTATCAAAAGGGTTGTAGAACCTTTAATAAAAGGACCTTCTAAACCTTCTGGCTTGCCAACTTTTGCAGAGCAGCAAGAGCAATTATCCGAATATCAAAAAGGGAAATATGAGAAAGCTTTAGATTCTGATAGGAAAAAAAATCAAAGACTTATAGCTGACGTATATGACTCTATGATAAAAAACACCCCAATAGTTCCCGGAGCTGCTGGAGGTAAATATATTGCTGCAATGCTTGACCAGTTTACATCTGCATTAGAACCTATAGAATATATAGCTGATGAGGCATTTATAACGGCTAAAAATTTATTAACAGGCAAAGTGCTTTCCGCAGAGGAAAAGGCTGTTGAGAGAGCAGTTATTAAGGCTCAGAGAGAAGCTGGATTAGTTCCAAGGCTTGCGCCTCCAAAAATAACAGACTCTGAATATAGAGAAAGAATTGCCTCCAATATGGATTTGACAGATGGAATAGGTGCTGAAGATTTAAAAGCATTAGGCCTTGTTGGTAGTAGAGTTGCAGGTGACTTAGCCGTTGCTGTTGCAGGTCAAGCTGCAGGTATACCTATGGGAGCTACATATTTTACTCAGGCATATGGAGATGGTCTTAAAGATTGGGATGAGAATGTAAGTAGAAAAGAGCTTCCAAGTAATGAAATAGCTAGACAGTCTTACGCAACTGCAGTAGGTGTCGTAAACTCATACTTAGAGAAGTATGGATTTGATAAAATATTTGGAACGGGTCCTGCATTTAAGAACATACAAAAGAAAGTAGTAGCTGACCTTTTAAATAACACACTTAAAACAGAAGGTAAAGTTGCGGTGGACGTGCTTGAAAAAAGCGCAGATGATATAATCAAGAATTATGTAAAAAAGTTTGATGTATTAAAAAAGGTAGGCTCTGCATCTGCTATAGAATTTACAACAGAAGGCGCACAGTCTGCATTAGAAAGCGCTTCTAGACTATTGGCTAATAAAGTACAAGGTCAGGAAGTATTTAATGAAGATGAAATAAAAAATAACTTTTGGAAAAACGTAGGTAACGAGGCTATCGCTGGTGGAATATTTGGTGGAGGAATGGGTGCCGTTTCTATGATTTCACCACAGATAAATAATACAATTATAAGTGATATAGCTTCTGCTAAAACAGATGAAGATATAAACAAGATAGCTGCAGAGCTTGATGATACACTTACTAAAAACAACGTGTCTGATTCTCAAAAGGAATTGATATTGAATAATATGAAAAGGTATAGGGATATAAAACAAACTATACCACAGGACATATCTGATGATAAAAAATCAGAAATTATCAGTCTTATAGATAGAAGATATCAGCTAGATAATCAAATATCTCAATCAAGACAATTAACTGAAAATGTTGACGAAGCTCTTAAGGTTGATAAAGAGGCTGATTTGCAATCTTTGATAGACGGAAGGTCTCTTATAAATGACGAGATTAAAGAAATTTCCACTGGAAATAAGTTTAGATACTTTGGGGATAAAGGAAAATATTTTAAACAATTTCAACAAGAATCTCCAGAAGAAATTAGCGAAACGTATTATAATTTATCAAATTTAAAACAACAGTTATATGCCACTCCAACAAGCGAAGGACAAGTCCAAGAAGGCGTTGCAACAGGCGATATCGGCAAACGTCAGGGAACTCAAGAAGGAAGGCCACAAGAAGAGACCCCTGAAACAGATATTGGCTATCGCTATATCGTCAGCGAAGAGGGGGATGAAGTCCCGGTAGCAGCACTCGTAAACAAGAAAGTTAGAATAAATGGTGAGCCTGCTATTTTATATCAGGAAGGAGAAAGAATAGTAGCCAGAGTTTTAGGAACAAATAGAATATTAGATACGTTTGGCAGCGTAACAGAAATGTCGGATGCTGCACCTTCAAAATTCGGAATAGAAGTAGACGATACTCTCGTTACTGAAACTCCTACCGGATACAGAGTTGAGGGAGCTGAACTAAATAATACAAATGAAAATCCGCTAGATGCTATAAGTTACGACCAGAATGGTAACGTCATGAATGTAGTTCTTACTACAACGGCAGGTAAAAGAAGAAAGTTTAGGGGTCAAGCTGCGCAAGATTTAGCATATCAAATAACATTAAAAGAAACATTAAAAAATGAAGAAGAATTTGAGCAGTTCCTCCAACAAGAGCACGAGCAAGAGCTCGAAAATGCAAGACTTCAAGCTGCTACCCAAGAACAGGCAGCTCCAACTGTTGAACCAGTTCCTGCAACGCCAACGGTCACTGTCGAGCCAGCCTATGGTAGAATTACCGAAGGAAGACCAATTGAGCCAGTAGGGGGAGGTAGATTAAGAAGAAAGGTAGTACAGGATGCCTATAGAGTGGTTAGGTCAATATCGGATGTAGTAAAAGGTTCTACAGGTAATTCTCCAGTAGTAAATCTCCACAATCAGAACACTTTCGAAAAAGCCGTTATTGAGGCTGGTGGAACACAAGAAGACTCATTGTCTAGAGGGTTTTATATGTCAAGCGATGGGACTATTCACATCAATTTAGATAATGTAGCTTCAGACACGGCATTACATGAAGGCTTTCATCCTATACTTGACTTTTTAGAAGCAAATAACCCAGAGGTAATAAATGACTTATTCTCACAATTAGAAGGAATTAAAGAATCTGCACCAATCATAGAAAAAGCTAAAAGACTATATGAGGGTGACGTTACTCAAAAGAAAGAAGCAATTACAGATTTTGTTGCATCAGTAGCCGATGGTAGAATTGTATTAAATCCAAGTAACTTTCAAAAGATAAAAGCATTCATTTTAGACATGCTTAAAAAGCTTGGAATTGGAGAAGGTGCACCGATGCTTATGGATGTTAATACCCAAGAAGATTTGGTAAATCTTGCAGACTTTATAACAGAAAACTTTAGAGAAGGAAGGGTTATCACATACGAAAATCTTGCAGATTTTACAGAAGTAAAACCAACTAAAGAAAATCCTATTGCAAAGTCTGGTCAGCTACAGTTTGAAAGAACTATATACTCAAATTCTGGAATTGAAAAAGCTCCTGCTTTAGACAAAAAACAATTCCAAGAAGATGTAAAAAGCGGTAGAGTGTCCGTTGTTAATCCATACGAATCTCTAAAGGATAAGTTCTTTGCAATAACATTCCCAGACGACTTTTTTACTGGCCAAATAAAAACAGATGGAGAAGTAATAGCATACGGGAATGGTGGTGTATTTTTTGCAGCTAAACATGGAGGTAAAGGTGATTTGTGGGCTGCTGCAGGCGAAAACTCTGCAAATAACTTTGTTATACAAGCAAATGAAAGTCTTAGAAAAAATAATGGAGAAGGTATAATTGTTCTTTCAAAGGGGGACGATATAAAACATTCAACTTCACTTGAAGCGAATATTGCATTTATAAATACAGTAATAAAATACGCAGATAAGAAGGGTCAATTAGAGCCAGTTGTAAGAGCCATAAAGACTACATATAGCGTAGGAAGAGCAAAAAGCGCTGAAACTATAATAGACTCATTTAATCAGTATCTAAGAGATGGAAGAAGCGAGTCTGGTCAGAGAATGGTTGACGCAAAGGTTGCATTTGATACCATGGCATCTGCTCTTATCAAGGAAGCTGGTCCATTTATGACACAGATGTTGAGGGATATGGGCTTTGAAGGGGATGTATATTTCAACAAAACTAAACTTAAGAAAGGCGAATATTTGGCTACAGTTCAAGGGCTGAAAGCAATGTATATAGATATGCTGCAAGAAGATTTTCTTAAGGGTGTAAATAACGGTGCTGTTTATGCAGCATTAAAATTCACAAGTCCTGTCAAGTATGAAAAGGATGTATATCATCCATCTTATCCGTTTGTGATTAGAACTGTTGATGGTTCACCAATAAAACTAGAAGTATTCACAAAGACCTTTAATTCATACGGGAAAGAAGGCGTTGCTATATATGGGAAAGATAGGAATAATGAAAATGCTTTTGGCGTAACAACGACTACAAAGCCAGACTATAAATTAAATCCAGCATTTGAGGATAATTCTAGTCAAAAAAATCTTGGGGAGCAGCTAAATAAATACGATGCAATTAGTGCTAGGCAGCGTGCAAAAGATGTTGTTACTTCTAAGTTTAAGCCAGTATCGGAAAAAACTATAGAACAAGACAGGGCATTACAGTTCCAGAAAAAAGAAGTTCCCAAAAACATAAAAGAAAGTGTAGTAAGAGGAGTTAAGAATCAGTTTAGATACGGTGTACTTGGTAAAAAGAATATAGAACTTCTAGAGAAAAGAGAAGGTGAAGTTGGAGCAGAATTAGCTAAAGCAGAAAGTTCTGTAATACGTGCTCTTTCTTTAATGGATAAATACAAGACTTCCGTTACAATTTCTGACGTAAGAAAGTTCTTGACTGGCAAAACAACGGCTAATAAATTTCCAGATGATTTGGCTCTTGTTTTAGCTGAAATGAGAGGACATATAGATGGATTAACAGATAGGCTCATACAACTTGGAGTTGTCAATACTAAATTTAAGGCAGATGCTATAAGTTGGACTTTAAAAGACGGCAGATACTCAATAAATGCAAAAGAAATAACTCCAGCAGACAAGACTGAAGAGGATGCAGAGGAAAAGGTTGAGGATATTTTCCAGTATGATGATATGGATGCAGAAAAACTTATTGAAGTTATTGGAGAAGAAAAAGCAAATATTATCCTTGGGCAAGAAGGTGATTCAGGAGAACTACGTGAAAAGGATTTGGTAATAGACTTTTATAAGGCAAATAAAGGCTCATATATGTTAAGGTCTTATTCGTCTTTAAACTTTCAGGATAACACCTTGCTTAAGAACCTGTATGGAGAAGGATTGAATATAGACAATGTTGCGAATAAGCTAGAAAACGTAGATGATGCCGTTGTTAAAAAAGCATTAGACTATTTGGTGAATGAAGAGAAAAAATTAAATCCATCTCTTACTGATGCAGAAGCTATGACTATTGCAAGAGGTAGGGCTAATGAAATATTGGATGATGCAGAGAAGAACATAATGCTTAAAGGACTAACTGGTAGTACAAATGTTGCTTCTTTGTCACAAAGAAAAGATATCGCTCCTGAGTTAAGGGCATTAATGGGAGAGTATACAGACCCAATGTATAACTATTATGCCACTATATTTAAGATAGCTAGTTTAACATCTTCTAGGCAATACTTAAACTCTATAAAGGAGTACGGAATGGGTAAGTTTTTGTTTGAAAAAACAAACAAGCCAGAGCGTGCATCTACTTTGGTAGCTGCTAAGGGCTCAGAGACTTTAGCTCCATTAAATGGGTTATACACATTCCCTGAAGTATATGAGGCGATGCAAAATCAGGATAAAGACCAAAAGCTGCTTATATATGAAATACTTGGAAGAATACGTAAGTATAAAACCGTATATAATCCAGCTACACATGTTAAGAACTTAATAGGTAATATGGGTTTTGCAGTATCTAACGGTCACTGGAATTACCTACCTGAATCTTATGAGTATATAAAAGCCGAAATAGCAGGAGGAAACAATAGGAAGTTGGATGAGGTTATGGATATACTCCGTAGAGAAAATATCCTTAACTCAAGCACTGGAATAGGAGAATTGAAGTCTTACTTTAGCAAGCATAAAAATCTAAATGATTTTCTTGGAGATGTTTATGCAAAAGGCAATACTGCTACAGCACTACAAAAGGCAAAGTCTTTTATTGCAAAAATACCTAGGTCGCTAGAAAAAGCGTATGTTATAGAAGATAATATTTACAAGATACTTGCTTTTGTAAATGAATCAAATAGGTATTCCAAGGTATATTACAATAAAAATTTTGACCAGTTAACAAAAGCTCAAAAAGCTGAAATATCTGAGAAGGTTTCCAATATCGTAAAGGATACATATCCAACTTGGACCCGTGTTCCCAAAATTGTGAAAACCTTAAGTAAGGGATTATTTATGGGTAACTTCCTTTCTTTTCCTGTAGAGTCTATTAGGGTTTCATATAATACGCTAGCGTTAGCGTTAAAAGAAGTAAAAAGCAAGAATCCAAAACTTGTAAGAATAGGTATGACAAGATTCGCTGGAACTCTTGCATACAATTCAATATTCTCAAGCTTGGTATACTATAGCATGATGGCAGCCAAGGCAGGAGCAACTGGACTATTAGGTTACTTAAGAGGAGACGATGAAGATGAAACTGAAAAAGCTACGGCTATTAGGAATAACGTCGTTCCTTGGGCTAGAAATAACGATATATATGTATTGAAGTTTGGCGAAAATGCATTAGAATATTTAGATATTGGCTCTCTGGATTCTTACAACTACCAAAAAAGAGTTTGGAATGCCTTTTGGGGCAATATAAACGATAAGAAGGGATTTGATGAGGCTATGGCTAAATCTTTAGGTCAGATTCTCGACCCTTGGTTGACAACAGACTTTGTGATTAGCAATTACATGAAAATCATGAATAATGATGACGGTAGAGGAAATAACATATACAACCCAGAGGAGCCAAATGCATTAAAGAGCTATTGGGATATGACAAAGTTTATATCAAAACAAATGGCTCCGGGTGCAATCGGAACAGGGTTTAAAATAGCAGAATATTACCAAAAGGGTGAACTCCAAAAGGTTAAGGATGAACTCCAGTCTCAGGTATCTGCTAGGAAATATAGCACTAATCTTGAAAAACAGTTTGCAAACTTCATATACGCAGACTATTCCGACATGGATAAAAATGTTGGTTTTAAGGAAAGGCTAGCAAATGCTAAAAAACTATATACAAAAGCAAAAAATAGCGGATTGGAAGGAGAGGATTTGGAAAGAGAATATCAAGATGCTATTAGGGTGTATAAAGACATACTTAAAACGGCATCAAAATATTATCAATATGCTATTGCTGGAGGTGCAAACCCAGACAATCTATATACTATACTGAGCTCTTCTAGAATAGGGTCTGCAGAGATAGGGGCAATCATATCTCAAGATTATGACTATGACGAAGAAGAGTACATTCCTAGAGATTGATTTTTGGGTATATTTGCATAAATAGATTAATATGCCTTTCATAACCTCTTTCACAGTTACGCAAACTGCAGACTGTTCTAAGTTTACCGTAAACGATACATCTAACTACGATGCAGAGGGAACGGGTACTTTCAGCTCTAGAAAACTCACTATACAAAAATCTGATGGTACATACTTGACATCTGGTGGAATTACATTCAATCAGTATGTTTGGCCGTTTGGTAGTGGCAACAGTATTCAGATGACTGGGTTGTCTCAAGACTTCTCTTTTCTGATTACACTTGCATTGACCTCAACCACACCACAGCCTTCAAGCGTATATACTAAGTCTGACATGCCGGTACTTACCTGCTTTACCCTTAGTGGATTTTATACATTTGCATATGATATGTCAATCAACCCATCTCTCGAAAAGAATTATAAATTCGTAAAGGATGTTATGAGACTTTGGATTGAATCAGAATCAGCGAAGAAGGCAGCCATAGACAACGATTTCCAAGCATCACAAGGTTGTTTGGATAGAGCAAAAGACATTATAGATAACCTAACCACAGGATATTAAAATGGGATATACCTCACTACAGATAGGCGAGATTCTGCTTAAGGCAGATAGGACCATGTACAAGATTGGTTCTATAGCCTACAATAACATGTTTGCAGAGAATGATGAATCCTTGGATTATCAAAGGGATATTATCTACATCTATAAAAAAGCTGTAGAGTGGGGTGATGACTACTATGTAGGTACAACTAAGCTGGATAAGATTGTAGAGAGGCTATCTGCGTACATAGCTATATATGACTATGGAACACTGAGCCCAGTATATTCAAGCTCTGTATCGGTAATCACAACGTGGATACCTCCGGGAGCAGCACTCAATGACCTTACTGACGTTACAATTACGAATGTATTGGATAAGCAGTACTTGAGGTACGACGCTTCTTCTCAGCAGTGGGTGAACTTTGGTGCTGGTACAACAATCAGAAGCAGCCAAGCGTTTACTGCTACTGCAGGTCAAACAACGTTTACTACAACGGCCCCTTTTGAAGCAAACCTAATAGACGTTTATCTGAATGGTGTAAAGCTGAATACGGCTTCTTATACCGTTTTTGGTCAACACTCAATTATACTTAATGATGCTGCAGAAGCTGGAGACATCATGGATGTCATCATCTACGACCCAGTTTCAACCATCATCAACCCTCCATCGCAAGCTGGCAATGCTGGTAAGTTCTTAACTACAGATGGATTCAGCCTTTCATGGGCTGCCAATCCACTTGGTACTGTTACTTCTGTAGACTTGAGTGCTCCTACTGGATTTGTGGTTTCTGGAAATCCAGTGACATCTTCTGGAACATTAGCTCTTGGATTTGCTGCAGGATATTCACTTCCTTCAGATGCAAGTCAAACTAACTGGGTTACTGCTTACAATAGGTCACTTACATCAGCAGCTGTAACAGGAACGAGCACAAAGACATTGACACTTAATAAGCAAGATGGTGGCACTATTGTAGCCACTTGGTCAGACTATGACACTCAAGGTGTAACAAGTGTTTCTACAAATGTTGGAACTACTGGAACGGACGTAAACTCAAATGTTATCAATCCTACTACTACTCCAACAATCAATATAAACGTACCAGACGCATCAGCATCTTCACGTGGTGCGCTGACATCTACAGATTGGACTACATTTAACAATAAGCAAGCAGCAATTACGCTTACAACTACGGGAAGTTCAGGGGCTGCTACGTTTATTGGAAACGTCTTGAACATTCCCAACTATGGTTCTGCCCTGAGTGGATACGTTCCTACCTCAAGGACACTTACCATAAATGGAACTACATACGATTTAACGGCTAATAGAACTTGGAGTGTAGGTACAGTTACCTCAGTTGATTTTAGCGTCCCTACAGGCTTCGCAATAGCCAATAACCCTATTACAACGAGTGGTACACTCGCACTGACATTTGCAGCTGGATATAGCTTACCTACAAACGTAAAGCAATCCAACTGGGATGATGCGTATACATGGGTAGCAGCTTTTCCAACTCAGACTGGAAACACTGGTAAGTTCCTTACTACAAACGGTAGTGTACTTAGCTGGGGTACGGTAGACTTAACTGCCTACGTTCCCAAGACAAGAACACTTACGATTAACGGAACAACCTATGACTTAAGTGCTGATAGGACTTGGACTATTGTGGCAGGTGTTTCATCTGTTTCTGGTACTGCACCAATCAGTGCAACCAATGTAAGTGGAGCCGTTACAATATCCATATCTCAATCATCGGCATCTACTGATGGTTACTTGTCTAGCACAGACTGGTCAACATTTAATGCAAAGCAACCTGCTGGAAACTATATTACAAGTCTTACTGGTGAAGCTACTGCTTCAGGACCGGGTGCTGCTTCCGTAACGCTGACTAACTCAGCAGTTATCGGTAAAGTACTTACTGGTCTGAATGTAACTGGTGGAAGCATATCAGCAACTGATAGCATCCTTGCAGCCTTTGGTAAGATTCAGAATCAAATCAATGGACTCGTAGGTGGATTGCAATACCAAGGAACTTGGAATGCAAATACAAATACTCCAACTCTTACATCAAGTGTTGGAACAAACGGATACTTCTACATTGTAAGTGTAGCTGGTTCTACTAACTTGAACGGAATTACCGATTGGCAAGTAGGTGACTGGGCGGTATTCAGCGGCTCGTCTTGGCAGAAGGTAGACAATACAGAATCTGTAACATCTGTAAACGGATTTACTGGTGCTGTATCACTTACTACTTCAAACATATCAGAAGGCACTAACCTATACTTTACAAGCCTAAGAGCAAGACAGTCTATCAGCTTGACTACTACAGGTACATCAGGAGCTGCTACTTATGACAATACTACTGGTGTGCTGAATATACCACAGTATCAAGGTGGTGTTACAAGTTTCAATACTCGTACTGGTGCAATTACTTTAACAAGTTCTGACGTTACAACAGCACTTGGGTACACTCCTGTAACAAATGCAAGAACCCTTACAATCAACGGTACTACTTTTGACCTTACTGCAAACAGAACATGGTCTGTAGGAACTGTAACTTCTGTTGGTCTTTCAATGCCATCAGCATTCACCGTTACAAATAGTCCTGTAACTGGAAGCGGTACACTAACCGTTGCTGGTGCTGGTACAGCATCTCAGTACATAGATGGTACTGGTGCACTTCAAACATTCCCAACAGTTGTAGACTCTGGAGCACTTGTTACAGAGGTTTATAACAATACTGGTGCTACACTTACAAAAGGTACAATAGTATACATTACTGGAGGTCAAGGAAACTTGCCAACTGTATCTAAAGCACTTGCAACAGGTGACGCTACATCAGCACAAACATTTGGTTTTGTGAGGAGCGACATCACCAACATGAACAATGGATATGTGATTGTTGCTGGTAAACTTGGAGACCTAAATACAAACGGACTTGGAAACGGTACTCAGTTGTACCTTTCTCCAACCACTGCTGGTCAGTGGACTACAACAAAGCCACTTGCTCCAGACCATTTGGTTTATGTGGGTATTGTTGTAAGAGACCACCCAACTCAAGGTGTGATAGAGGTAATCATTCAGAATGGATACGAGTTATACGAACTTCATGATGTACAGGTAGGTTCTTATGGAACTAAGGATGTTTTATATAGAAACACTTCTACTAATCTTTGGAAGAATATAGACATCTTTACCCTGATGGGTGCTGCTTCTGGTAGCGCAAATGGCTATCTGACTTCTACCGATTGGACTACATTCAATAATAAAGTTCCTGCTACTCGCTCCTTGAGCATCAACGGAGTGAGCTACGACCTATCAGCTGATAGAAGCTGGACTATCGGACCCACTATCTATTCAAGGGGTCTACAGAAGTTTACAGCTACGGCTGGTCAAACTACATTTACAATCACCAATGGTTATACCGTAGGTCTGGTAGATGTTTATAGAAATGGTGTGAAGCTGGATAATGCATTAGAGTTTACTGCATCAAACGGTACTACTGTAGTACTTACAGATGCTGCTGCTCTCAATGATGTTATTGAGGTTTATAAGTATGGTTCTGAGTACATTCCAAACAATGCACTGAGAACTGTAAATACATTTACTGCTACTGCTGCTCAGACTACATTCAGCGTTACATATTCTGTAGGGTTGATAGACGTGTTCTACAATGGTGCTAAACTTGCTGCTGCTGAATATACTGCTACTAACGGTACTTCAGTAGTACTAGCTAGTGCATGCGTTGCAGGAGACATTGTAGAGATTATAGCATATAGCTACCTTGTTAATGGATACTCAGGTATCAGCGGTTCTGGTAACTCTGGATACATTCCTAAGTTTACATCAGCTACTTCTATAGGGAATAGCTTGATTCAGGATAATGGAACTACCATTACACTTGGTGGCGCATTAAACGGAACGAGTGCTACGTTTAGTTCGACAATATCACTCGCTGATGATTTAACCTTAAATTCAGCAAATCCACAAATAAAATGGGCATCTGGTAATCTTAGATTTACTTCTGTTGCAGGAGGTACTGATAGAATGGTATTAACAAGTGCTGGCGCAGCTACGTTTAGTTCAAATTTGCAAGTAAATTCTTATCAAATAATAAATGGTGTAGCAGGTGGTACATCAACATATTTGCAATTTAATAACAATGGTACTGCAATAGGATATGTAGGAAGTTCTGCTGCTATTAATAGCGGCGCAAGTACATCAGTAACTTTAGGTGTAGCAAGTGGTGCAGGTCTTACCATTGCCTCAACCGGTGCCGCCACGTTTAGTTCGAGTGTGACGGTAACAAGTGATTTAACGGTTGATACAAATACTCTTTATGTAGATAGCACAAATAATCGAGTCGGCATTGGGACTACGACTTTTTTAGATACAACTTATAAATTGTCAATTAAACAAGGAACTAATAGAAATATTGCAATAGCTGAACAATCATCTGAATTATCAATAGAGGCTTATAATGATGCTGGTAGTGCAAATGTTCCGTTAAGATTATATGCTTCTGAATTTAATATGTTAGGGGGCTCAGTCGGAATCGGGACTGCTTCGCCGAGTAGTATTTTACATATACAAGGTGTATCAGGAAGCACGAAGTTTACACTTCAGCCCCCTTCTGGTCAGCCGAATATTATTGAATTTTTGACAAATGCA
>Ga0129333_10004198_pt1 | contig 13483 bp, 7 predicted proteins | sample CPB6_08_DNA_FD_94474 | JGI IMG/M metagenome (GOLD analysis project Ga0129333, IMG submission 94474) | Freshwater to marine salinity gradient microbial communities from Chesapeake Bay, USA - CPBay_Sum_0.6_0.8_DNA | ecosystem: Environmental > Aquatic > Marine > Coastal | place: USA: Chesapeake Bay... | reverse complement strand
GAAAAAATAATTGGTAGCTCGAGCAATGTTTTTTTATTCACTTTATATTTGAATAAGTCTATTGATTTTTCATTAATCAAAAGCTTGAAAAGCTATTACGGTGCTTAAATATTCAAGAAATTTCTTCATATATAAAAATATCAGCATATATTTTTTTTACTTCTTCTATCACATTTTTTTTATCTTTTATCGTTACTTGAATTCCCAAATCTGTTAAATATTTTGCGACTTCTAATTTTTGTGACTCCACAATTGAGTCAGTTCCCTTTTTGTAAGTCACATTATCAAATGTTATTTTTTTATTATTATGTAAAGTATTTTTTATAAACTCAGCTTGATATTTTACATGAATATTATTATATTCATCAGAAGATTTTGGTATAAATGGTAAAATACCATTTTCTGAACATAGAACACCCAAAGCTCTATTATCTCTTGGGAAACAAGGCCCACCAAATCCATAACCCCATTTGAGGCATTTATTACCAATTCTAGTATCGGAGCCGATTGCTTCTAGTACTTTAGTATATGAAATATCTAACTTATTGCACAAGTCTCCAATCATATTTGCAAAAGATATTTTTAAAGTTACGAAACAATTTAATGCAAGTTTTGTCAGTTCAGCTTCTGTCAAACTCATAATTTTATATTCAGGTGAATTACAACAAAAATTTTCATATATATTTGCAATTAAATTAGCACTTTGTATATTTTTACTTCCAATTAAAATGAAGTCAGGGTATAATTGCCCATTTATTATATCGCCTTGAGCAATAAATTCTGGATTATATACAATTTCATAATTCAAAGCTAACATTTTATCATGAATTGAATCACAATATCCTGGGTATGTAGTGCACCCAACAATTAATATTTTTTTACTTTCTGCCTTGCCAAAACTCTCAATGCAATTCAAAACATTTTCTATTTGGCTATGATCATATTTTCCATTTCCTAAAGACGGTGTAGCAACCATTAAAAATATAATATCAGCAAATAATAAAGATTCTTTTAAATTAGTTGTAGCTCGGAAACTAGAAACTTTAACTAATAATTCATTAACTTGTGGTTCATTTGAAATAAATTTTTTATTATTTAGATTTTCAACATATTTTGAATTCAAATCCATGCCTAACACATTATAATTTGAATTCGCTAAGTTAAGAGCTAAACACAATCCTAACTTGCCAATACCAATAATCGAAATATTTTGCATTTTATTTTCTTATTTTCTATAAATTTGTATAAAATTATACAATGTAAATTTTAAAATTATATTTGGATTATTCAAATATATAACTGTTTTTTAAAATTGCATTTGCATTTATAACGTAAAGTTAATTTTTATAAAATTTGAGAAAATATAATGAAAAATATATTAGTTCTAGGTGGCGGCGGATTTATTGGTGGGCACATTGCAAAGCAATTGAAATCAGAAGGAAATTTCGTCAGAATTGTAGATATAAAAAGCCATGAGTATTTTGATCACGATGAAATTTGTGATGAATTTATTGTTGACGATTTAAGAGACCAATCTCTAGTCAGCACAATTATGTTTAGCCCTAAACAAAATACTGCGAGTGATACAGTAAATAGCTTTGATGAAGTTTATCAATTAGCTGCCGACATGGGCGGTGCGGGATATATTTTTACTGGCAATAATGACGCCAATGTAATGCATAACTCGGCAACAATTAATTTGAATGTTGCTCATGAAGCTGTGAAAAAAGGAGTTAAAAAGTTATTTTATTCTTCATCAGCTTGTATGTATCCAGAACATAATCAGCTTGACCCAGATAATCCAAATTGTGAAGAATCAAGTGCTTATCCAGCAAATCCTGATTCAGAGTATGGGTGGGAAAAATTATTTTCTGAAAGATTATTTTTGGCCTTTCAAAGAAACTATGGATTGAATGTAAGAATTGCCAGGTTCCATAATATTTTTGGCCCATATGGAACATTCAAAGGTGGCAAAGAAAAGGCCCCAGCTGCTATGCTTAGAAAAGTAATTGAAGCTGGTGATAATAGCAGTATTGAAGTTTGGGGAGATGGCACACAAACTAGGTCTTTTCTTTATGTGGATGAATGTGTCGAAGCAGTATTAAGATTAATGGAATCAAATTTTTCAGGCCCAGTAAATATAGGATCAGAAGAAATGATTACTATTAATGAACTTGCACAAAAGGCTATTGACATATCAGGCAAAAATTTGAGTATTAAAAATATTTATGGAGATGAATTTTTCAATAAATATGGATTTAAATGCCCAACCGGTGTCAAAGGTAGAAATTCAGATAATAAATTATATTTAGAAAAAGTTGGATGGCAAGTTTCTCAACCATTGGATAATGGTTTGAAAGCCACTTATGATTGGTTAAAAACTAAAATTTAAACTAATTCCATCCATCCCAATCCAACAGCACATTTCCCAGTATTTGCAGACGCAGAAACTGCCAGTGTAACAATATCACTGGTTCCTTGAATTGTGCGTCCTAATTGAAAATTAAAATTATCTAACCCACCTAATGTAGATTCACTTTTTTGATATACGAACCCAGCTTGTATTACAGTGCCAGTAGATACAAGTGATGTTGCAGAAGTATCAAACTGGACAGAACTATATGTGCTATAATCAGTGAAATTAGCTCCAGACAAAGTTGGATTTAAAAGAAGCTTCCAATAAAAATTATCATTTGTTGCTGCAATAATTTCTAATTGTGCAGGTAAAACTACTGAATCTAATCTGGTGCTCTTTAATTGTATTGATACCATTGGGTAAAATGTTCCTGGAACAGGTAATGATTTCATATCGTTTGTTATAATTGTTGAAGCAACATGATTCATTGTGCCCATAGCTTGATATCCACCTTCGGATATCATTGTAGAACACACATGGGTCATTGAAGCAGCAACCGATGTTGTTGAAATATTTTCTATTTCAGCCCTGATTGGTAAAGTGGCAGTAGTCATATAAGTAGTTGGCAATAAATTTTCATTGTGAAATGTATGTGCAACTACTGGATAACCTTCAACAAAAAAACCACACCTTACATCTCCTGTGCCTAACCATTCAATATCCATCCAAAGAATATTAGTTTTAGATACATCAATTTGACGTTGGTAAAATGCTGAACCGTCAAATTTATGACCATTCCAATTATTTTGAGTTACTCTTCTTGCATTTGATATAGAGCCAGTTACATTACTTCTAAGAACAAAAGCAAGTGTAGTTCCTTCTTGTTCAAAATAAATACCATTTTCAGTTCCAAAAAACCCCACTCTTTGTCTTAAACCTGATTGGGCTGGAGCAAAAGCAAAAGATTGCATAAACATGAATGATTTACCGGGTTGATACGGCATAACTCTTTTAGATTCATAATATGTATAATCCCCATTGGCTGTAGTGACATTTAACTTCACTGCACTTTCATTGGCATTATAAGTTAATGAACCACTGCCTCCAGTTGAATGGGAAAATTTATCATTTTGCCTGTATCTATGAAAGCTATCGAAAATAGTAAATGGATTAGATACTCTTAGTCTTGAAAAAGCATCTGTGGATGTATCCATAATATTTACATTGCTAAAAATTCCTTGATTTTCAGATGGATTACTTTTTATCGAAAATTCGTCTTCATTCATATCAAATACCTAAAATTAATATTTTGCTTTCAGAAATGTTTTTTTGCCCTCAGGTGTATCAACTGTGCCAACGCCAATTTCTTTTTCAGAAGTAGCAAATTGACCAAATCCTTTTCTTTTTCCATCGAAACAACCAATCCAATACTGACCAACATATTTTTCCCAGCCCTCTTCATTTACCCAAATATTATTATTATTTTTATTTGCTTTGACGCCAGCTTCAATATCTTCTTCACTTAATGTCAATGTATCATCAAAATCAGGATTTTGGGATTTGAATTGTTCTTCCTTTTCTTTCGGCAATATAAAAAATCCATCGGGAGAGCCATGAGTTACCCAAACATTTTCTCCACCCACATTTGCCTGTAATGGTTGGCCCTCTTGTGCTACTTTATCAAAAATACTATTATCATTTGTTGGAACTAAATAAGCTTTGCCACTTTCAAGCTCTTGGCCTTTTTGTAATTCTTCAAAATCTGATAAATTCTGTGCCATTTTAATAAATTTATCAGATAAATTGAACAAATTGTAATTTTCGATAACTTTTGCAATTTTGATTGCGTTTAAAGCAGATTTAAATTTCATCTTGAATCTTCCTGTGACAATTCATTCAATATATTAATTAGTGATTCTTCATAATTGTCTTCAATTACTTCATTATCATCAATAGCATAGTCAATAATTATATCAATTAAATCTTCATCATTCATAGAAGTAAACGGCTTGATATTTGAAATAGTTTTTATCAAATCATTATCTCTGTTAAGCCACCCTCTCAGAAAAACTTTTTGAGAGGTATTAATTCTTACTCTTTGATGTCTCCATGCAATTCTTAATTTGCAAATATCTAGTGCAATTTTTAAAGCATCGGCTTGATGAATATTGTCACTGATTTCTTGAGTCCATTGTCCAGTAATTTTTACATTTAAGCTTTTTTGCAATCTTCTGATTGCTCCTGAAACACCAAAATTAACAGCTGTATCAAATAAAACTAGCGCTAATGGCGCTTGCAGCCACTTTGCCCTAATTGGCTCCCAATAATATTTTTCATAAATGTCATTAACTTCAGAGTCAGTAATAAATTGAACAGAACGTTTATGCAAATCCCTTTCTGTTCTGTATTTGTCATAAACTGTTTGAATAATACCTTTATTAGTGGGACCACCCAAATCATTGGGATGGTCAGTAAAATTGCCCTCCCATTTTAAAGTAAACTTCAAAGCTTGTTCTAAGGTTATTTTCATTTTATTTTCCTTAATTTATATTTATTTGATATTACTCGCATCAACCTTGTTCATACAGGATTATTGCCATTACGGAAATAAATTAAAAATAATAATTTAAATTAAGAGAATCATCTAAAGTATGCCTTCATTTTATATCATTCCGCCTAGAAAAACACAATTTGGCGAATTTGGAATTGCAATTAGTGGTATTTTAGGAGTTAAAACCAATTTACCGAACAATGCACCTATTACAGATGTTGGGGCACTTCAGCTAGACACTAACTTTTCTCCTGTTTGGACTGCTCAACATATTTTCAATGATAATGTTTATTTCAATGATTTAGTTTATTTTAGCCCAGAACAAAGATTTAACATCATTCAATTAACGATTGAAGGACAAGACCAAGGTGATTTAATATCATACCAAGGCACCTCTTGGACAAGATGGCCCCGTGGGCAAAACAATCAAATTTTAACTACTTATAATAATAATCTTTTATGGACCAATCAATTAAACTTAGGTACCACAAGTATTACAAACCTAATTACTGATAGTTTACAAATAGATTCATTAAATGGAGTTTTGAGGGCAAATTCAGGGATTGTTTCGGGAAATGCAATTATAAATGATTTATATGATGTAAATATAAATAACCCTTCACTGCAACAGTATTTAAAATGGAACGGTACTAGTTGGATTAACGCAAATATTCCATTGCCAGACAGATCTTTGGTAATAAGATTTTTCAATGGTTATACACCAAGAGACCCAGATGATTTAGGTCCAAACAATGCCGAAATTGCAATAGTTCCATTTGAGCCTTCAACTGGCTCCGACGTTTTAGTTTTTGATGTAAGTAGAATTATATTGCAAATACAAACAACTGCAATATCAGGCACTTCATCAGTAAGAATACAAAGATTAGCAAGCAACTTAGTAAATTGGCCTGACCCGAATGACCCATCAGCAGATATTTTAGTATCTTTAACGATGAATTTGGGAAATACTGAAGTTTTTAAAAATAAATTTAGTAGTCCTCCTCTAAATATTCAAATTTCAAGTGGTCAAAAATTAAGAGCAATAGTTGACTCAATAGGTATCGGCGCCAATTATTGGATTTTGCAACTTGAAGCATCTTCTGGTTCATTATATACAACTGACGAAGGTGTTGTTCCAATCAGCAGAGGTGGTACAGGCCGTTCAACAGCGGGCAGCCCAAATACTTTATTGACAGTGAGTGGTAGCGGCGAAAAATTAATTTATAAATCTTTAGTTGCTGGTACAAACGTTACTATCACTAATGTTCCAATAACACTAAATGGTGAAGAAATTGGCGGCAATATAGTTATAGATTCAACTGGTGGCGGTGGTGGCAGCGGGAATGTAAACCCAGGTGCAGAAGGTCAAATTGCTTATTACGCGTCTAATGCAAGCGCTGTAAGTCCCGTACCAAATTTATTTTGGAATAACACTACCAAAGGATTGAATTTGAGCGCTGTACCCGCTTCTTATTCAACAAGTACTATTTCATTATTGATTGGAAATAACACATTAAATAATGGCTCAGCAAATGGTACTATTATTGGTTTGAATTTACCATTGAATCCTAACTTTACTGGTAATTTTGCTGATTTTCAAATAAATAATGTAAGTAAGTTTACAATAGCTTCTGATGGAAGTGTAGTAATAAATTCTAATGTAGCATCTAATAATTCAAATAGTGGAGCCTTAGTAGTTGCTGGTGGTGCTGGAATTGCAGGAAGTTTGAATCTTGGCAACCCTCTTGCTAGCAATAGTGGGGGTACTGGTTACGCATCATATTTGGATAATCAAATTTTAATAGGTGATACCGCCACAGCAACTCTCAAGAAAAAAACTTTGCAAAATGGCACTAGAATATCAATTGTTTCTACGCCTACCACTGTAACTCTGGACGCAATAGGAAGCGGCGTCGCGATAGGAATTAACCCACCAAACAATCCAAGTGAAGGTGACCTTTGGTGGAAATCAGACACAGGTTCGCTCAAAATATATTACAAAGATACAAACAATGATTCCTATTGGGTTGATTCATTCAGCCCTGGAAATATAGCAGCACTAAATTTACAAAGTGCAAATATGATAATAAAATCTGGTTTTGTACCAGAAAATCCAGGAGCTGATTTTACTGAGCTCGTAGTTCCATATTCTACTTTAGATGGTAAAACCGCAGTAACTTTTAAAGTTAGAAGATTGTATGTTCGTGTGAATAGCTCTGGTGATGAATCTATTATAAGATTTGAAAAGAGTACTACTTCAGGAGTATTTACACCAATTCAGATTGGTGAGGTTACATTACCTTTGAACGCATTTGAATCAAGTAATACCACTTCTTTTGTCAATTCTACAGTGACAAGCGGTGATAAAATAAGAATTAATTTTGTTCAATTGGGTTCTGCAAATCATTTCACATGCGGTATGGAAATATCAGAATAACTTTATAATTTAATTTCAGATGTTAAAACAAATTCAGGTAATTAATAAATGGCTGCTTTAAATTTTCCAACAAATGCTCAAAATGGAACAACCTACATAGATGATTTTGGCAAAGTGTGGCTTTACAATGGTACACATTGGTCAGTGCAATCAACAATTCCTTTTGCATCTACTTCATCGCCAGGACTTGTTTCCGATGCTTTGCAAACTTTTGGTGGACTTAAAGAATTTGCAAATGGTTTAAAAAGTCAAAATTATTTTACTGGATTAAATGGTTATTTCGGTGGCTCTACAGATGTATTTACTTACAATGGTAATACAGGACAAATTTATTTTGGAATATCCAAAGGTAATTTAAATAATTATTTTACTGGTTTAGTGGTTTTGCAAAAACAAAATCCTGTTTTGGGTGGAGCAAATCTATACGGAGATTTAGTTTTTTATACACAGGCCGAGCCATCAAATTCTACTGAAAAAATGAGAATCGATGGTGCAGGACAAGTAACAATTAAAAATGATTTACAAATTGATGGTTTTTTGACTCTTCCTAATAATCCATTGGCTGTCTCATACGGTGGAACGGGAACTTCATCATTTACAACAGGAAAAGTTTTAGTAAGTCATCCAAATAATAGCTCTTCGCCCATAAACACAGCAAGCGCTTTGAGTTACTCGAACAACGACACACATTTAATAATAACTGCACAAAATGGTGTTGCAACTCCACTTAAACTTGTCGGTGGAGCAACTAGCAATATTTTTGAAATCATAACATCTGGTTCTAACACAATCAAAGTTTTACCGAGTGGAGAAACAATATTTGGGGACAGAATAAATATAAATTTGAATAACGGCTTGGGATTTTACAGCAATACAGGAACCTCTAGAATAAGCTATTTCAAAGCTGGTAATCAGTCAACAGATTTCACATATATTTTACCTACAATTGTTCCTTTGACAGACCAAGTATTATCAATATCAAGCATAAATGGCACAGAATATACTCTACAGTGGTCAAATGTAGCAAATACTGCCGGAAGCATTACATCAGTTAGTATTGTAGTACCGGCATTTTTAAATGTAAATCCATCTACCATTACATCAGCTGGGACTTTTACAATAGGCTTAAATAATCAAAATCAAAAGAAATTCTTTGCTGGTCCTATTTCTGGGGTAGATGCGCAACCTACATTTAGAGTTATCGAGTCTACAGATATTCCTGCAATTACTTCTGGAACTTCAATTCTAGCTGGTGATAATGCAGGCAAATTTCATAATGTAAATGTTCTTGATACTTTGTCATATTCGAGTTATAATTTAGGCATAAACACAAATGTAGTTGCAACTAGTGATAATAATTTAGTTTTGACAAATAAAACTATATCAGGAACTTCAAATACTTTAGAAGTAAGATTAGATGCAGCGGATACTATAGGCATTCTCCCTGTATCCAAAGGCGGTACATCTACATCTATATTTGAAATTAATAATTTGCTTTTAGGCAACGGAACAGATAAATTTCAAGAAATAATTGGAAATACATCAAATATATTAATTATTAATGATTCATTAATTCCTAATTTTATTGATGTAACTGGTGATGTTCATATAAATAGTTTTGGTACAACAACAATCCAAAATGGTGTAGTTACAAATTCAAAACTTCAAAATAGTAATATTACAATTAATGATACAACTGTGGCGCTAGGTCAAACTACAACTATTACTGCTACTGCAACTTATGCACTAAGCTCATCTTTAGGTGTAGTAATTAATTCAAGTGCTGGAAGTTTTTACAACGGTGCAACTACAGCAACAATTTCTGTTGATACAAATTTTGTAGCAACTTCATCGAACAATATGACTTTCACAAATAAAACGTGGAATTCAAATATTATTGAAAGTTTGTATGGCGGCACGGGTACTTCAAATTTTGCTGTTGGTAAATTAATTGCCTCTAATGCCAATAGCGTCAATGGGCCATTAAGAGTCGCAGATGCAATATCTTATTCTAATCAAGTTACAAATGTAGAAATTAAAGCAACAGATACAAGCGTTTTGGCATTAAAGGTAATCGGAACTTCAAACGCAAATATAGTTGAATTTGCAACACCTTCTAATATTGCATATTATTTGGATAAAGACGGGCATTCTTATTTTGGAAATAAAATTAAAATTGACTTGTCTCAGGGTTTAGGTATTTATCATTCTTCTAGTACAAGCTTTTTATCTTATTTGAACACTGGTGTTCAAACTGAAAATATAAAATATATATTACCCACAACAGCGCCAAGTTTGTCTCAAATATTGTATATTTCTGGAACTTCTAATTCAGAATATCAAATGTCTTGGGCAAATTTGAGTTCATTCAATGTTGGTACTGTGACATCAGTAGGATTAGTAGTGCCCTCGATAATGAATGTAAGTACATCTATTATAAATACAGGTGGCACTTTTACCATAAGTCTGGTAAATCAATCTATAAATACTGTATTTGCTGGTCCTGGTTCTGGTTCAGCTGGTGTACCATCTTTCAGGTCTTTGGTGAGCAATGACATTCCTTCTCTTGCTGCTTCTAAAATAACATCTGGAATTTTTGCACTCGCTCGTGGCGGTACAAATGCTAGTTCATTTACTGCAGGTAGTTTGGTTGCAGCTAATACTACAGCAACAGCCTTAGTCTCAATCACCAAAGGAACTACTAACTCTTGGCTATATTCTACTGGAACAGCAACTTTCAATACTCCAGCTTGGTCTAATGCCACTCTTGCTACGACATATATTCAGGGCCAAATATTATATGCATCATTGAATGATACAGTGACTGGCTTGAATATTGCAGCCATAAGTGGCTCAATTCTTCAATCGAATGGCACAGTTCCTGTTTGGAATTCTATCCTTCAAGTCGCAAATGGCGGTACAGGTTCTAATAATGGTTCTATTACTGGGACTGGAGACCTTATTTTTACGGCAGGCGGAACAGACAATGATATTAGCTTAATTCCCTCGGGCACTACTGGGGTAATAGACGTAAATACAAAATTTATTGCCAATGTTAAAACACCGATATTTGACCATCATGCAGCAAATAAAGGCTACGTCGATGCACAATCGCAAGGTTTGATTGTTAAAGAGTCTGTCAGAGTTGCAACTACAGCTAATTTATCTGCAACATATTCAAATGGTTCAGCAGGCATTGGTGCTACTTTAACAAATAATACAACTCAAATTGCTATAGCTATTGATGGAACTAATTTAAATATAAATGATAGAGTTCTGGTTAAAAATCAAGACGCTGGTTTGCAAAATGGTATTTATTCAGTTACTACAGTTGGCACTACAGCTGTTGATTGGGTATTAACAAGAACTACAGATGCTGACACAACTGAAGAAGTTAGCTCTGGAATGTTTGTCTTTGTGCGCCAAGGCTCTTCTAACACTGGCACTGGATGGGTTTTGACAACAACGGGAACAATTCAAGTTGGTACAACTTCGTTGGTTTTCTCCCAGTTTTCTGGAGCTGGAAGTTATTTGGCAGAATCGCCAATTTATCTTGATGGTAATACTTTCAAATTAACAACCCCGCTCGCTATAAATTTTGGCGGAACTGGGCAAGTGACTAAAGAAGCTGCGTTTAATGCTTTGTCCCCAATTACAACTAAAGGTGATTTGATAGTTGGCAGTGGAGCAACTTCCGCAATCAGATTAAGCGGAAACTTAAATACGACAAAATATTTTTTGAGTCAAATAGGTACTGGAAGTGCTGTTGATATAACAGACTGGTCTTTAGTTAGCAAAACTGATGTAGGATTATCTGACGTTGAAAATATTGCAATTTCTACATGGCCTGGTTCATCCAATATAACAAACGTTGGCATAGTCACAAGTGGAACATGGCAAGCGGGCATTGTTACTTCAGCTTATGGTGGCACTGGTAAAGATTACAGTACTTCTTCTGGTATACTTAAATTTGTATCTGGGGAATCAGAATTAATCACGGCTCCGGTTGGAGACTTAGTGGGCACATCAGATGCACAAATTTTAATTAATAAAATAATTAATTTGAATTCAAATAGTTTAAGTGGTACTTTATCGGAATTCAATTCTGCTTTAACAGATGAAAATTTTGTTTCAATTAGTGGCATAGAAACAGTTTCAAATAAAACATTTACTTCGCCAATAATTAACAATGCAACTCTCAATACATCAATCATAAATCAGTCTGGAATATCGATTTATGGTACCGCAAATTCGAATTATGGCACCACTCTTATAGTTGCATCCAGCGCATCCAGTTTTTACAACACTTTGACATTGCCTTCAGCGAATGGTACTTTTGCATTGACTTCTGATATAGCTAATGGAATATTAAATTTGGATGTATCAGGCAATGGATTAAATGGTTCAGCAAGTTTTACCGCAAATACTTCTTCAAATATTACATTCACAGTTAATAGTAATGCTACAAGTTCAAATGTCGTATCAACTATTGTTTACAGAGACACATCTGGAAATTTCAGTGCGAATAATATTACGGCTGATATAACAGGAAATGTGTCAGGTACGGCTTCAAATGTAACTGGAATTGTCGCTACTGTAAATGGAGGAACAGGTCAGAACTTTAGCTCTTCTTCTGGCATCATTGTATTAAACTCAGGTAATTCATCTTTAGTTGCAGCACCTTCTGGCGCGATAGTTGGTACTTCTGATACGCAATTATTATTAAATAAATCTTTAGTTGATTCCAGTACTTTCATAATAGATGATGTAGACACTACAAAAAGAATTCAATTTGCCATAAATGCTTCTCATGCAACTAACACTTTATATACCGTAACTTTTAAAAATGCATCGGGCACAATGGCATATACCTCAGATATTCCTACTGTAAACAATGGTACTTTAAGTATAGTTACGGCTACTTCTTCATTAGATAACAATACTCTTGTCACATTGAACTTGAGTGGAGCTTATAGCGCTAATACAAGTAACAATAGAACATTAAACGCAGTAGCCGGTCCAGTATTAAATAATTTATTATCGACAATGAATTCTGCAGGTTCAGGTTTCTTAAGAAAATCAGGCCAAAATACATATTCTTTAGATACAAATACATATTTAACAACCGCAGTTTCATCAATTAGTGCGGGTTATGGTTTGACCGGTGGAACAATTACCACTACTGGAACAATCGCTATTGATACGACAGTTGTAGTGGATATTAACACCATACAAAGTGTACAAAATAAAACTTTATTAGACACAAAAATAGATTATGCTAGTGGGCTTAATTTTAAAGATAATTCAACTGGCTTAACTAAATTGACGGTAGGCGCATCTCAAAGCAATATTACTATTACTTTGCCAGCAGTTACAGGCACTTTAGTTGGCACTGGAGATAGTGGTACAGTTACCAATACAATGTTGGCTGGAAGTATTGCTAACAATAAATTAATAAATTCTTCATTGACTATAAATAATGTTTCCGTATCGCTTGGCGGAAACATTACTATAACCGCAGCAACTACAGAATCATTGAGTGCTGGTTCTGGAATTACCATATCGACTGGAAATTCTTTCAATGGGTCAGTCGCAAAAACAATTTTAGTAGATACTTCTGTTGTTGCTACTAACTCAAATATAATAACTTTATCCAATAAAACTTTAACTTCTCCAGTATTGAACAATCCAGTTGTTAATTCTATATACGATTTTATTGGCACAACATTAACAACTACTTCAATAACAGCAGACCAAGTGTTGCATACTGTCGATAAAAGTGCTTATTTGACATTAAAATATTTAGTTCAGATATTTCAGCAAGGCGGAGCGTTTCATGTTGTGGAAATAGTATTGGTAAGTGATGGAACTAATATAAAAATTTCAGAATATGGTAAAATAGTTTCTTCTATACCATTAAGCTCTTTTGATGCTGATATTTCTGGAAATAATTTAAGATTATTAGTAACTCCAACTAGCGCAACATCAACTGAATATAGAGTCGCGGTAACTGCAATTAGAAAAGGTGCATATCCATAATAATCTAATTAAGTTAAGCCGTAATTTATAGAGGAAAGTGAATCTGTAAATGGCTGCTACAACTGTCAAATTTGTTGCTAAGCATGGCTTAGACAACAAT
>Ga0129333_10004197_pt1 | contig 13488 bp, 8 predicted proteins | sample CPB6_08_DNA_FD_94474 | JGI IMG/M metagenome (GOLD analysis project Ga0129333, IMG submission 94474) | Freshwater to marine salinity gradient microbial communities from Chesapeake Bay, USA - CPBay_Sum_0.6_0.8_DNA | ecosystem: Environmental > Aquatic > Marine > Coastal | place: USA: Chesapeake Bay... | reverse complement strand
GAACCACACCGGCGGACATCGCCAGGATGCAGCAAAGCTTCTCGGCTGGGGACGAAATACTTTGACCCGCAAGCTGAAGGAGCTCGGCATGGAAGACGGCGACGTCGACGATGCGCCGAGCGATGCAGCGGCTTGAGCGTCGATACGCACCGCAAAATCGTTTGAGTGGTCCGAAGCAGATTATTTCCGCGCCAGGAATATCGTCGCCAGTGGCGGGATTCTCAGCACGATCGAGAAGCTTTTTCCATGAGCCGCTTTTTTCTCGGCGCGAGCGAGACCCAACGGTGTCCCGATGTTGCTGCCGCCGTAATACCGTGAATCGGTATTGAGGCACTCTTCGTAGGTGCCGGCAGCAGGAACCCCGACTCGATATCCTTCACGAGCGACCGGGGTAAAGTTGCAGATCACGATCATGATGGAGTCTATGCCCGAGCCTCGGCGCGAGAATGCGATGAGCGAGTGTTTGTGGTTGTCGACGTCGAGCCATTCGAAGCCCGCTCTGTCGTGATCGAGTTGGTGCAAAGCAGCTGAGTTGCGCAAGAGATTGTTGAGATCGCGGGTCAAGCGCTGAATGCCGAGGTGTGCCTCATCACCGAGTAGTTGCCATTCGAGCTCGGTGGCGTGGTTCCATTCGCTCTGCTGCCCGAACTCGCTGCCCATGAAAAGCAGTTTTTTTCCCGGGTGGGCGAACATGAAACCGAGATAGGCGCGCAGGTTGGCGAATCTCTGCTGACGAGTGCCGGGCATTCGTCCGAGTAGCGAGCCTTTCCCGTGTACGACCTCATCGTGGGAGATCGGCAGAATGAAGTTCTCGCTGTGAGCGTAAGAGATATGGAAGGTCAGTTCACGGTGATGATGCCGCCGGTGTATCGGCTCGCGGCTGATGTATCGCAAGGTATCGTTCATCCATCCCATGTTCCACTTGTAGTGAAAGCCCAGTCCGCCCAGGTAGGTCGGATGAGATACCTGCGGAAACGCCGTCGATTCTTCGGCGATGACGATGGCGCCCGGACGGTGCTTGCCCACCATTTCGTTGAGCTGCCTCAGGAAAGTGATGGCTTCCAGGTTTTCCCGCCCGCCGAGCTTGTTCGGCAGCCATTCGTTGTGGCGCCGACTGTAATCTCGATAAAGCATCGAGGCGACGGCATCGACGCGAAGACCATCCACGTTGAACGATTCGAGCCAATGAAGGGCACTACCCAACAAAAAATTGATTACCTGCGGCCGACCGAAGTCGTAGATCAGCGTATTCCAGTCGGGATGCTTTCCCTCCCGAGGGTCGGCATATTCGTAGAGCGCGTCGCCATCGAAACGTGCAAGGCCATGCGCGTCAGCCGGAAAATGCGCGGGAACCCAGTCGACGATCACGCCGATACCGGCCACATGACAGGCCTCGACAAAGCGTCGAAAGTCCTCGGGACGTCCATGCCGTGAAGTGACGGCATAAAGCCCGGTGGGTTGATAACCCCAGGACTCATCCAGCGGATATTCGCTCAGTGGCAGCAGTTCGATATGCGTGAACCCCATGTCGACGACATGGGGAATGAGCGTCTCGATCAGTTCGTCCCAATCGGCGAAGCGCCGACCCGGCTTTCTGGAATATTTCCACGAGCTGGCGTGAACTTCATAGATGCTGATCGGAGCATCGAAGTGATTTCTTCTTTGACTCCGAGGATCAATTTCAGTCGGCAACAAAGACTTGCTGACGATGCTGGCATTGGAAGGACGAAGTTCCACCCTTCGGGCGAACGGATCGCTCTTCTGAGTGGTCCGTCGAGCGCGTCGATCTTTGATCGCGAACTTGTACAGCGTGCCGTCGCCGACACCCGGAATGAACAGCTCCCAGATCCCGCTCGAACCGCGAGACCGCATCGGGTGCCGGCGTTCGTCCCAGAAATTGAAGTCACTTACGACACTGACGCTCGCGGCATGCGGTGCCCACACGGCAAAGCGCGTTCCTGAAACGCCACCGCTATCAATGAGCTGTGCCCCAAGCACGTCGTGTGGGCGCAGCAAGGTGCCTTCTGCAAAAAGCCAGAGGTCGTATTCCGAGATGCTTGGTGGGTGGCGGTAAGGGTCGTCGAAAGTCCAGGTATTGCCGTCCGTCCACGTCGCTCGCAGCCGATAGTCGGTGAGTTCACCGGCGACGGAGATCTGGAACCCACCCTCTGCAGCCAACTTTTTGAAAACGCCAGTCGATCGCTTGCCATCTGCCGAGAGCAGTTCCAGTGATCGCGCGCCGGGCTGAAAGACCCTGATGATCGTGCGGCCTTGCTTGGTTGCATGGGGACCGCGGCCGGCGGCGGCTAGAACGATATCGTGCTGTTCGGGCACGGTGTGCTAGCGATGAGGCGAAATACGCCAGATTTTGCGGGCGTAGTCCAGGATCGCGCGGTCGGACGAGAAGAAGCCCATGCCCGCGACATTCGAGATCGCCGCGGCCGTCCAGCGTTCCGGTTGTCTGAAGCGTTCATCTGCTCGTTGTTGCGCTTCGCGGTAACTTGCGTAATCGGCGATCAAAAAATAGCGATCACCACCCCCCAGTAACCCGTCGATGAGGCCGCGATAACGCGCAGGCTCTTCCGGCGAGAAGCGACCGCCCGCGATCGCCTCGAGTACGGCCGACAAACCGGGAACCTTGCCGACGATGTCCTCGGGCCGATAAGCATTCGATCTCATGCTCGCGATTTCGTCGCTACGCAAACCGAAAGTAATCATGTTCTCGTCACCAACCCGTTCGCGCATCTCGATAGTGGCACCGTCCAGGGTACCGATCGTCAGCGCTCCATTGAGCGCAAACTTCATGTTGCTGGTTCCCGACGCTTCGGTGCCTGCCGTCGATATCTGTTCCGACAGGTCCGCAGCCGGAATGATCATCTCCGCCAACGATACGCTGTAGTTGGGTAAAAAAACGACTTTCAACCGGTCGGCGATGATCGGATCGTTGTTGATGATCGCAGCAACATCGTTGATCAGTCGGATAATCTGCTTGGCGGCGTGGTAAGACGATGCAGCCTTGCCCGCGAAAACGACGGTACGGGGGACCCAGTCGGTCGTCGGATTCGCCAGGATGTCGTGATAGCGCGCGACGACGTGCAGTACGTTGAGAAGTTGTCGCTTGTATTCGTGAAAGCGCTTTATCTGCACGTCGAAGAGACTGTCCGGATCGGGTCTGATCGCGGTCGAGCGGTAAATCAAATCACATAGGCGCCGCTTGTTCGCCATTTTGACGGCGTGAAACTCGCTCCTGAAAATTTCATCATTGACGTGTTCCTTCAGCAGCTCGAGTCGATCGGGGTTGGTGCGCCAGAGCCGACCGATTCTCATATCGAATAGTCGCGCGAGTCCGGGGTTCGCTTGCGACAGCCAGCGCCGGATCGAGACGCCGTTGGTGACGTTGGTAAAGCGCTCTGGCCACAGGTCGGCGAAATCCCGGAACAGATGGTCCACCATGAGATTGGAGTGGAGAGCCGAGACACCATTGATGGTGTGGCTACCGACCACCGCCAGATGTGCCATGCGGATCTTGCGCTCGTCGTGAGTCGTGTCGGCCTCGATGATCGCCATTCTGGCGCGGCGTTCGAGATCGTGCGGGTGGCGAGTCGCCACCGCCGACAAAAACTCTTCGTTCACTCGCTTGATGATGTCGAGGTGCCGCGGCAGGACGTGTCCGACGAGGCCGGTACTCCAGGTTTCGAGCGCCTCGGGCATCAGCGTGTGGTTCGTGTACGAGAAGACCGCTTGGGTGGTGCGCCAAGCTGTATCCCAGTTCATCGAATGCAAGTCGACCAGAACCCGCATCAGCTCGGCGATCGCGAGCGCCGGGTGGGTGTCGTTGAGGTGAATCGCCACGTGCTCGGCGAGGTTGGCGAGCGAAGAATGTTCTTCGAGATGCGTACGGACGATATCGGTTATCGAAGCGCAGACGAAGAAGTATTCCTGGCGTAATCTCAGTTCACGACCCGCCGCGGTACTGTCATTGGGGTAGAGAATCCACGACAGCGCGTCGTCCCGCCCTTTCACCGCAGCGGCAGAACTGAAATCACCGCTATTGAATAGGGACATCTCCAAAGGGGGTATGGCACGCGCTTCCCACAGGCGCAGCACGCCCACGCGCTCAGTCGCATGGCCGGGGATGAATACATCGTGCGCGCGTGCACTCACACTACGCTCGGGATGCCAAGTCGTCTTGCCCTCTTCGTGACGTTCAACTTGACCGCCGTGACCCACGATAACGTCCCGATCTGCTCGCCTCAGCTCCCAAGGCGAACCCTCTACCAGCCAGTCGTCCGGCATCTCCTGTTGCGAGCCGTTCTCGATGCGTTGCTGGAACATGCCAAACTGGTAGCGGATGCCGTAGCCGTACGCAGGAATATCCTCGGCGGCCATCGAATCGAGAAAACAGGCTGCAAGTCTGCCTAATCCCCCGTTCCCGAGCCCTGCATCGGCTTCGGCTTCTTGCAATTGCTCGATGTTTCGACCGCGTAAGGCGAGGGACTCCAGAATTTGTGATCGGAGATCCAGGGCTTCGATGGCGTTGGTTAGCGACCGTCCGACCAAAAACTCCATCGACAAGTAATGAACGCGGCGTGCCCGGTTGGCACGATCACGCATTTGCGTGCGCAGCGCACGGGCCGACAACTCGTCGCGCAGCAGGCGCGCGATAGCGGCCATCCGTTGGCCATCGGTGGCTTCGGCGGGAGGGACGTTGAATTCGCCGATCAAACGATCTTCAATGATTTTGCAGAGCGGCGTCATCCGGACACCCGCTCGCACCCGACGGCATCAGTGTTCACTTGTGTAGCGGGCTTGATCCACATCGGTTCCATGGAAATCGTCCCGCAACCATCGTCCCGCCGCGGTAATGGTGCAAGCTTCAGGCGTGCCGGACCGGTGCGTGAATCGGTGAGTCGGGAGTCGTCAGCCCTAACTTAGCATCACCCGCGCGAGTTCGCACGTCTGTGATTGAATTTTGGCGGGAAATTGTTTGATCAGATGGTCGCCGACCTTGGATGCGATATCGATTTTGTTGACATGGGCGCTGATATCGTCCCGTGACAGGTCTCGCGATAACTGGTAGGAAAGCGGCGATTGCCGGATACCGAACTCGATGCCGGCCATCGAACCCGTTACCAAAACATCTTGAGCAGTCGGGAATCGTTCTGAGGCGTCGGCCATCGACCGCTCTTTCAAGAGAGCGGGGACGAACGTGCAAAGTCCCGTGCCATCGGCCGACTCTATCAGCGCGATCGCGAGCAATTTCGCGTTCATGACGTCGGCAACGATCTCGAGGTTATGTGCCGCCACACTCAGTCTGTGTCGATGGTCTGACAGAACGGGTTCGCCATCGTATTCCTTGAAAATCATTGCTGCGGAGAGCGATGCCAGAAATCGAGCCATCTTCTGCAGTGCCTGACGATAGTGCATGACGCTGATCGATTGGTGACTTCGCAGCTCGCTCGACGACTCGAATACGAGGTTCCAGGTGTCTTGAAGAAACGTCACCACGTCGTATTCACCGAAACTGCGCACATCACGATTGGCGATGCGAATGGCCCGTCGAACGTGGGATCGCATATCTGGCTCATCGATTCTGATTTGGTAACGACTGCCGATATCCCGCAGGGCTGCAAGGTACGAGTCCACTATCAGATGCGGGTCCTTGCGGAACGGTACCGTGGCCTCGATCCCCAACGCCATGGCTGCCAAATGTTCCACGTCAAGCAAGTCGCTCATCGCCTTGCAGGCAATCAGAGCGCTCAGAAATTCGTTTTTTCCTCCGAACGGTGACAAGGTTTGCGTATCGGAAAAACCGAAGCAACGTTTGACGATGTCGAACACCGGATCGCGTAGTGCGTCCTCGGAGTCGATCAACGTGAATTCGCCTCGCGTGCCGCGACTTACCAAGCCGGCGAGATACTGCTCGCAATGGGGAGGCAAACCGCCATCGACATCCGCTTGCACCACGTCGTGGAATAGACCAATGACCCCTTCAACCGGGTCGTTCGATTCGGCCACCATCAAGGCGTGCGCGAGGTCATGGTAGTGACGGTTCGGCAGCGTCATCGAACGGTCGACCAGTTCGACGAGAGTGTTCAGGCGAGCAGGACTGCACCCCGGCGCTAGATGGCCGAGTGCCCATCGCAGCGACGAGCGGCAGGACAGTGGCTCGGTCACTTTTCTTTCATTACCCAAACGCCATTCCACTCGCCGACCGGAGGATGCGTCTCGAGATAATCACATCGATCGATGTAGGTCTGCGACAACCCGTCTTTCGGGTTGAGCTTGAGACACAGTTCGAAGCCCGCACGCGCTCGCTGCCAGTGACCGGCTCGATACGCTTGCATGGCATCTCCAAAACGAGTCATCACGTCAACCATGTTCGGAAACGTGTCATTGTCGTGGTAGTCCAAAATTTCGTAAACCCGTACCGGCTGGGTTTTGCCTTTGACGACGACGAGATCGATATCCCGGTGCCGATAGGTACCCCTCAACTTCAAGATGGTCGACTCACTGGCGAGAATATGGGCCGAATAGGCCTTGCAGGCGCTTTCGAGTCGCGAGGCAAGATTCACGCCGTCACCAATCACCGTGTAGTCCATCCGCCGCGGCGAGCCGATGTTGCCGGAGACGACCGTATCGGTATTCAAGCCGATACCCATGTCGACGGTCTTGAGCCCCTTCTCGCGGCGAACTGCGTTCCAATCCCACATTTCTCGAATCATGGAGATTGCTGCTTTGACCGCGCGGTCCGGGTCGTCTTCGTGCGCGGCCGGCAAGCCGAAGCAAGCCATGATCGCATCGCCAATGAACTTGTCGAGCATGCCGCCCTGCCGATTGATGCACTCGACCATCAGAGTGAAATACTCGTTCAGGAACGAAACGGTCCCCTGCGCTCCGTACTCCTCGGTGATCGTCGTGAAACCGCGAACGTCCGTGAACATGATCGTGGCTTCCTTGTTGGCGCCACCGAGTAAATCGGAACCACCGCCTTCCAGCATCTGCGCGGCGATGGTTGGGTCCATGTAACGTGACATCGTCGACTTCATGCGCTTCTCCGCGCTGATGTCCTCGAACATGAGCATCGCACCGAGTTCTTTCTCGTGATCGGCAGCGCGCAGCGGCATGACGCTCACGTTCACCGATTTCTCCGTTCCGCCGAGCATGAACTGGATATCCGGAAAGTAGCCACTCTCGCCGGTTTCTTTGGCCGAGGATATGCTCTCGTTGAGCCACTGGCTGTTTTCGCCGAGCAGCTCGGCGAGCGGCTTGCCGACGAATGCAGTTGCCTTGCCGTTCCATATTTTCAAAGCGGCTGAATTGCAGGTCACGATCTTGCTGCCGGCATCGAGCGTGATCACGCCGTTCGACATGCTTTGCAGGATGCTTTCGTTGTAGCTTTTCACCCGCTGAACGTCGTCGAACAGCTTGGAGTTCTCGAGAGCGATGGCAACCTGGCCCGTGAAAGCCTTCAGGCGCTGCTCGTCTTCCTGGGTGAAGACGCCGAGCTGTTTGTTGAGAACCTGCGTGACACCGATGATGACACCGTGCTTGTTCAGTATCGGCACACACAGAATCGAGCGCGTGAAAAACCCCGTCTGTCTGTCGAAGGACGGATTGAACCGCAGGTCGGCGTACGCATGGGGGATGTTGAGCGATTTGCCCTCGGTGAAGACTTCGCCGGCAATGCCGAGGTGCGACGGAAAGCGTATTTCCGCAATTTCGCTACCTGCCGAGACTCGGGAAAAGAGCGTTTTCGTGGTCGAGTCGTACATGAAGATGGTTGCGCGTTCGGCGTTCAACATCTTGGTCGTTTCCGCGACCACTCGCTGCAACAATCGAGAGAGATCGAATTCCTGACTGATCTCGGAGACCAGACCAATGAACTTCATTTCCTTTTGACGAAGTTTCTCGGTGCGCTCGACGAAGTGCAGACTGCTCAGAGCAACGGCTGCCTGTGCCGTCATGTCCTGCAGCAATTCGAGGTCATCATCGGAGAATGAACCGTGGGTTTTGTTCAGGCACTGCATGACACCGATGATTTCGCCAGAGGCCAGGCGTATGGGCACGCAGATGATGTTCCGGGTCTTGTACCCGGTCCAATCGTCGACCTGTCGGTTGAATCTGGGGTCCGCGTAAGGATCGTGAGTGATGACGGACTCGCCGGTCTGGAAGACGTGGCCAGCGAAGCCGGAATTGTTGAGTATGCGGATTTCTCGGATCAAATCGCCTTGGGCGACTCGCGAATACAGTTCACCCGTTTCCGCATCGTTCAAAAAAAGCGTACCGCGGTCACAGCCGAGTGTTCGGGCAGTGATATCGACCAGAGCATGCAGAACGCCCACGAGATCGTTGGCGGCCGCGCAACGCGCCGAGACTTCGAGCAGGGTTTGTGCGCGACGCAGGGCAAGCGATTTGGAAAGTTTCTTCTTGCCCGAGGGTTTGCGTTTCTTCGATTCGATGTTCACTTGCGTTTTTCCAGTTCGAGTCGCAGCAATTTGATCTGCTCCACCAAAAAGTTCCGATCCAGCGCAAAGGCGGATTCCTGACGCGTCATGGCCGCTTGATGTTCGATACGCAAGGTATCCATCTCGACGCGCAGAGAATCGATGGTGTCACGCAGCTGCTTTGCCTCGTTTGCGCCGCGTGCTTTTTCGGCTTGGGTTTCCACCCGTCCTCGCACGGCGGTGTCTTCGAGATTCCGTCGAAGACTGTCGATGGTCTTGTGAAGTTCGGCAATCCGATTAGCGAACGTCGCTTCGGTCGCTTGAACGTTGGCACGCCCGGCGACGACAGCGTTTTCGAGTTCGGCGCGCAAGTTCGCGATCGTATCTTGCAGCTGCAGGTGGGTGGCACGCAGCGTCGTCAACTCTTCGTTCACCGCCTCGACGGATAGCGTCGACATCGATTGCATATCAGCTGATCTACCCTTGCAATTCGCGATACACCCGCAGGTATTCGCGGGCGGAATTTTCCCAACCGAAGTCCTGCCCCATCGCAGTTCGCATCATGTGCTGCCAACGCGCCTGATCGCGGTATACGTAGGCGACGTGTTGAACGACATCCGACAGCGAGGTGAAGTGCTCGTCGAAGATGAACCCCGTTTGGGGGTCCACGGTATCGGCCAAGCCACCGACGGACTGAACTACCGGCAGAGTTCCGTAACGCTTGGCGTAAAGCTGCGTCAGCCCACAGGGTTCGTGTCGGGAGGGCATCAGCAGAGTGTCGCCACCGGCCAGCGACAGGTGGGCGAGTGGTTCCGAGTATCCGACATGAACACCGATCTGCCGCGGGAAGCGTTGCTGGAGTTGTCGGAACTGCCACTCCAGATGCGCATCTCCGCTGCCAATCACCACCAGTTGAGCGCCCGACGACACGATCGTCTCGGCCGCATCGACCACGAGATCGAGGCCCTTCTGCCAATTCAGGCGGCTGATGACGGTGAAGATCGGACTCCCCGCATTCTCGGCCAAAGAAAAATGTTGACGGAGACGTGCTTGGCATGCGGTTTTTCCGGCCAGGCTTTGCGAGTCATAGGCACCCGGCAGATGAGGGTCGTGACGCGGGTCCCAGGTTCGATAATCCACGCCGTTGAGAATGCCGAGTAGACGATCGCTACGCGATCTGACGACCCCATCGAGCCCGCCACCGAACCTGCCATGGGTGATTTCTTCGGCGTACGTCGGGCTCACGGTGGTTACTCGATGAGCAAGCAGCATTCCGGCCTTCAGAAAGCACAGGTCACCAAAGAATTCCAGCGGTCCGTAAGGAGCAGCCAGCCAATGGGGAAGTCCGAGCCTGCCATAGTCGTGTGGCGGGAAACGACCGGAATAATCGATATTGTGGATCGTGAACACCGTCTTCGTCGGCGGCCATGTTTCGCTGAGATAGGCGTGGGCGAGCGCCGGATGCCAATCGTGAACATGGAGAACGTCGGGTCGCCACTGTCGATCGAGTTCTCCACTGGCAAGTTTTGCCGCGGCCCACCCGAGCATCGCGAATCGCAGGAGATTGTCGTTCCAGTCGCCGCCCTGGGGATGAGAGTAGGGGTTGCCGGGTCGTTGAAACAACGCCGGGGAATCGACGACGTAAACGGCGGTTTTTCGACCAGGCAGTCGTCCGTAAAGGACGCGCATCGTCGCGGTGGCGAACAGTCCCCGAACGTCATAGACCGCAGCCGGATTTTCCAGCGCGGCCATGATCGCCGGAAAGCCGGGCACCACGGTCCGGGCATCGACACCGATCTCCCCGAGAGCCTCGGGCAGCGCCGCTGCGACGTCAGCGAGTCCACCTGTTTTCACCCACGGGAAGAGCTCGGTCGTGGCATGCAGCACCCGCATCATGAACTCAGCCGGTCAATCATGGCTCCGGTGATCAGGGTGATGCCGCTATCGGTACGTACGAAGCGTCGGGCATCGTGATCAGGATCCTCGCCCACCACGAGATCTGGCGGGATCTGGCAGTCGCAATCGATCACTACGCGACGCAGACGGGCGCCGCGACCGATTTGTGCACCCGGCAATACGACTGCCGCTTCGACGATCGCCTTGGAATGTACCCGGACGCCCGAAAACAATAGTGAACTCTGGACTCTCCCCGAAACGATGCAGCCTCCGGAGACCAAAGATTCGATGGCAACGCCACGACGCTCGTCGGAGTTATGCACGAATTTGGCTGGTGGCAACTGTGGCTGGTAGGTCCAGATTGGCCATCGATCGTCGTACAAGTTCAATTGCGGTACGGTTGCGGTGAGGTCGATGTTGGCATCCCAGTACGAATCGAGGGTGCCGACATCGCGCCAGTAAGGCTCGGCATCTGCTTTGCGATTGACGGCGCTGCTCTCGAAGCGATGCGCAACCACCCGGCCTTCGCGAACGAGCCGCGGGATCAAATCTCTCCCGAAGTCGTGGGTCGACGCAGGATCCGCCGCATCACGCGCCAACTCATCCAATAAAAAAGCCGTGTCGAAAACGTATATGCCCATCGAAGCCAGAGATCGATCCGGCGCGGTCGGCACCGTCGGTGGGTCGAGTGGTTTTTCGACAAAGTCGGTGACGATGCCGGCTTCGTTTGCATTGAGGATCCCGAAACCGGAGGCTTGCTCTTTCGGGACTTCGACGCAGGCGACCGTGCACCCACGTCCGTGTTCCACGTGATGGGCGAGTGCGATCGCGTAATTCATCTTGTAGATGTGATCGCCGGCCAAAACGATGGTGTAGTCGCAATGGAAGCTCTTGATGACTTCCTGATTTTGATGAACGGCGTCTGCAGTGCCCTGATACCAAACCTCACTTCCCATTCTTTGATTGGCGGGCAGAACGTGTACGAATTCATTGAGCTCGCCACGCAAGAAGCCCCAGGCCATCTGGATGTGCTGGATGAGGCTATGGCTGGTGTATTGCGTGAGTACCGCGATTCGTCGGACGCCCGAATTCACGGCGTTCGAGAGCGCGAAATCGATGATCCGAAACTTGCCGCCGAAGTGGACAGCGGGTTTGGAGCGATTGGCCGTGAGATCGAGGAGACGGCTGCCTCGGCCTCCGGCGAGCACGATCGCCGCGGTACGACGCGGCAGCTCGAGGCTGGCCACGACATCGTTGCGAATCACCTGAAAGCCCTCCGTACCATTTTCGACTATTGAATTAATCCGTTTTGGGGCGATCCTTAGGAGGCCATATCCCGGCGGATTGTTCAACGGGTCGGCCCGCCGAGTTTCAAGAGCCCATCCGCGTAGCTTCTGAGGATGACAACGTGATTAAACTGAATTGGTCCGAGTATCTGAGCGAGTTTTTCGGAACGGCGATCATGATGACGATCGGCATCGGTGCCGTCGTATTCATGTGGTCCGAGGGCAGCGCGATGACGGCGCTGATTCCCTCGGAGCCGTGGCGCAGGTTGGCAACCGGCATTTTGTTCGCGGGTGGCGGCACCGCGGTGGTTTTGTCACCTTTGGGTCAGCGTAGTGGCGGGCACCTCAACCCGGCGATGACCTTGGCATTTTGGTTGCGCCGCAAGATCTCTCACAGGGACGCGGCGATGTATGTGATCGCCCAGACTTTGGGTGCGGTGCTCGGCGTGTTGATCGTGGATGCGGTGGCCGGTGATGCGGCTGCAACCGTCAATCTGGGGATGACGATGCCGGGTGTGGGCTACTCCGCGACCGTGGCCTTGGCGGCGGAGTTGGTGATCACTTTCTCCCTGGTAATCATGGTGTTCTGGGCGGTCGACCGGCGTTCCGTCGCGCCCTTCACGCCCTATCTTGCGGGCGTGCTGATTGCGTTGCTGGTGATGTTCGAGGCCCCCATTTCCGGTACCAGCTTGAACCCTGCGCGTAGCCTCGCGCCGGCCGCTCTCATGGGCATATTCGATCACCTTTGGTTGTACTTCGTGGGACCGATTGCCGGTGCGGTGCTGGCGGTCGGCGTGTACCGCGGCCTGGGCGGTGAAAAGCAGGCGACGGGCTGCGCCAAATTGCATCACACCGATCAATACCCCTGTCTTTTCGAAGGTTGCGGCTATCGGCGAGTCGAAGCGGGTACGGTCTTGTTACGCGAGGGCGGCGAGTCTGATCGCGCGTACGTGATTCGCCGCGGCGAAGTCGCGGTCAAAAAAATGCAAAGTGACGGGCAAGATGCGGTGATTGCCCAGCTCGGTCCCGGTGATTGGGTCGGTGAAATGGGTCTGCTGCTGAACTTGCCGCGCTCGGCGTCCGTCATCGCGACGACCGATCTCGAGGTCGAGCCCCTGACCCGCGAAAATTTCGAGCATCTCATTGCGGCTCATCCCGACGAAGCCCTGCGTCTGTTGAGGCAATTGGCAATTCGCTTGCACCAAGCGGACCAGCGCCAAACGCTTTGAGAGCAAGACTTGGTCTAAAACCCAGCCTCCATTTTGCCGCGGACAAAATTTCATACGCCCGCGCTTGTTTTCATTTCGTAAAAGATCCATTCTGGAAACGGTTTGGATGTATCGCCGCCGCCTACCGGTGGCGCCGCAATACGACAACGAAGTGAAAGACCCGCCGACAAGAGCGGGTGGGACGATCTGACCGAGAAGGGGGGGTAGATGGGTAAAGCCAAAAAGACCGCTGAGCATGAGCGGCTGTCGCAAGCCCGTGCCGGTTCACCGTGGTATCGATGGGGCCCTTACCTGAGCGAGCGATCTTGGGGAACGGTTCGTGAGGACTACAGCGCCAATGGCGCTGCCTGGAATCACCTGACCCACGACATGGCTCGCAGCAAGGCCTATCGCTGGGGCGAGGATGGTCTCGCCGGCGTGTCTGATCAATATCAGCTGCTCTGTTTTTCTTTGGCTTTGTGGAATGGTCGTGATCCGATATTGAAGGAGCGCGCCTTCGGGTTGATCCCGGCCGAGGGAAATCACGGCGAAGATCTCAAGGAGTACTACTTCTACATCGACAGCACTCCGACCCACAGCTACATGAAGTACTTGTACAAGTACCCGCAAGCGGAGTACCCGTACGAGTGG
>Ga0129333_10004196_pt1 | contig 13489 bp, 9 predicted proteins | sample CPB6_08_DNA_FD_94474 | JGI IMG/M metagenome (GOLD analysis project Ga0129333, IMG submission 94474) | Freshwater to marine salinity gradient microbial communities from Chesapeake Bay, USA - CPBay_Sum_0.6_0.8_DNA | ecosystem: Environmental > Aquatic > Marine > Coastal | place: USA: Chesapeake Bay... | reverse complement strand
CGGCTTCAAGGTGTATCTTTGCAGTTAAATGAATTGAATGATTGGACCGGTAAGTCGCGTATTCAACATTATGTTATAGAGTTATACCGTATTTCGGAGTAACTATGATTTTTGTATTAATGCTATGGAAAGCGCTGTCAGGGAGATTACCATTGTTATAGCGGAGGACATTAAGAAATATAAGTTCATGCTTAGGGGGTGATACGTGAAATATAAATACCATAAAAACGTGTGCAACATTACAATTGCGCCTAAAATACCTGTCACGGGAAGAAGTCGGTTGGTCAACTCATTTGAATTATCCTTGGTTCCAACTAAGTTTGAAAACTGCCATATAGCGAACCCGATCAGCACGAGTTCTACGACTGCCATAACACCCATAAACCAACTGCCCGTTTTTGGTGCTAATGAATCCATCTATTACTCTTATGGTTTTAATTTACTTCTTTGCCATAGCGCTTAACGAGTGTGGTCCAGATGTTGTAACCGCCGTACCGAGACTTACAGGTACAGACATAAAAACGTATATACATTCTAATACAAATATCATCACTAGGATTGGCAGTAAAACAGTGTAAACTCTATACGTATGCAATCGTTTATTGATAAAGGGGTTACAGGAATCGTTTCCAGAACATCTTTCCATCTAATTTTATAGTTAATATTAGTAGCCAGATATGGCACAGAAAACAAGAAAACACCGTTTAGTCTTTAATGGTCCGAAAGTCTGCCACCCCAGGCTAAAGGGCCGTAATGGTGATTGCCTATCACCTGATTTACTGAGAAAGGTCGGAGATGCATTAGAGGCGCCAATGAATCTCCAGGGCCAGATGTTAAAACGCTGGCTAACACGGCGTACGCGATGCAAGAGCGAACGCTGTTGGGTAGAAAAGTCGCCATTAGACGCAAAAGAAAAGAAGGTCATTTTCAAAGACTATTTCCGCCCAAAGATGCCGGATGAGTGGTCGGAGAATGAGCGCGAATGGCTTGATACGCTGAACATAGAGCACGTCTTAAAGCAATACGAAGAGTCAAACCCCGAATTTAAGTTTTACGGAGCAAACCCCATTGACTTTTCGGCGCCCAATCCCTATAAAAAGGGTTCTCTTGAAAGAAGGGAGTGTTTGACGGACGACATATGTAAGATTGATTTAAAGGCTTTGCAGGCCAGTGGTAAAACGAAGCTGGGTTTTGTCTACAATATGGATCCGAGTAACAAGGGGGGCAGCCACTGGGTAGCGAGTTTTACAGATATCCCGGCGCACCGAAGCTATTATTTTGATTCATACGGCATGAAAGCCCTGCCACAGGTTGCCCGATTTATGCGCGCACTTACGCTTCAGGATCCGAAGATGAAGCTGCAATATAATGCCCGTAGGTTCCAGTTCCGGGAATCAGAATGTGGTGTATACTGTATTTATTTCATAATACGAATGTTGGAGGGTGCCGATTTCGTGAAATTCTGCAGAAGCGACCCGCGTGACAGCGATATGCTTCTTTTGCGCCAGTACATTTATTCCAAGACAAATTGAGGCCAACACAAATTAAGCCAATACAGGGTACTTAATCCCGTTCTCTCTTCTAGTAGTATCAGTAGAGTGAAATGGATCCGTCACAACAGACAAGGCGGCAGTTTTTCGCAGAACCAAATGAGCAAATGTTATATGGGATGTTGAATAAAAACTTCCAGCAGCGCCTCAGAGGCCCTCTGAATGAAAAACAGTCATCGCACCTGGGACGGGCCTTGGAGCACTATATGAGTGATGTATTTCAACAGAATCCCTATCAGTCTATTCAGACTCTGAATAAGCAGGCGCTGGCATCAACGGCTGCAGAATTCAATGCTTATCTTCAGCGTCAGACGGCCCTAGAGACGGCTACTCCTCAGATGTTTCAGGAGACGTCCAATAGGTATGAGCAAGTACAGCAGGAAAGACAGCGCAGCTTGGAGGCACCGCGTCCTTCTATACCCGACTATGTTCAGCCGATTCAGATTAAGGAGTCAGATGAGGTAAGTGCGATGGAGTTGTTTGAGGAGGCCAAGAAGCGCAGAAGTGCCGAGATGAATAGTCAGGCCGAGGTGGAAATGGCGAAACGGACCGCTGCTATGGGTACACCCCTGTATCAAGAACAACCAGAGCAGCCCGACACGAAGGCCCTATTCAGTCAGCCACTTGAAATGGTTATTGCCGGCACCAATATGTCAGGAAGGGGCGATGTAAATCCGACAATTGCCCGCCCCGGCGCGGGCCAATTAGCGGCACCCAGAGGAACTCTTCAACAGGATGTTTTGATCAAACAGCAGGATATCCAGACTTACAAGGAGACCGAATACAACTTATCCATTTACAGCGCTGACAGAAAGTGGGAGATGAACAACGGTGAGAATCGGTTCAATTTCAGTGTGAACCTATATTCTGGTAACCCGACAAACGGTGTTAGTATCATGCCGAAGGCCACTGCCCGTTTCCGTAATATAGTGAAGATTGAGTTCGTAAAGGCAGTGATGCCTATTGAAAACACGGATATCATTGTTCAGAAATCGGGGGCTAGCACATATAGTACTAGTTATCTTAAGAATCTGTTTGGCTATCCTTTTATTACGCTGAATGTGGATGAGTTGGATACGAACAATTTTGGTACAAATGACAATACAGATAATGCTTTCGCCATTCTCCAGTATGACGCGAACTGGACAGATAATACTAACTCTCTAGGGTTTACTTCTTATATCCCCAAGCACATGAAGTGCCAGCGTGTCTACACACCCACACCTCTGGCTGCCCTAACAAAACTCAGTGTGCGTCTTCAGCAACCAAATGGCAATTTGATCAATGCAACACCCGATACTCTTGATATCAATGGCGCATGTCTCAGTATTACTGCCGATATTCTAACATTTACAGGCGCAGCAGCCAATAACACAAACTACTATGATTCCACAGGAGAATACATTTGGATTGACTGCAAGAAGTGGTTCAGTAGATATCAGATGGCCGCAGGTGATAGGATTCAGATCAGAGGCCTGAATTCTCCTACTAGCCCCACTCCAGCCCAGACAGACTTCTTGAACTATCTACAGGATCCAAGTGGTCTGATGATAGTTGCGACGGCCTACAATATCTCAACGACAAGTCTTGAATTAGGTAGCAATAATGCTGGCTATGCAAGATATATCATTGTTCGTGGCAAGTTTGGCGACCCGAGCACCGGTTCTACCTCAGTTGATCCATATGGCAAGGCTGCCAGTAATGTGGCACTATCAACATATTTGACAACTGCCCGATTTACAAGCGGAAAACTCATTAATTTGAGCCATCAAACGCAACTGATCTTCCGAGTCGTAACCAGGGACTACGACTCCGCCAGTTTAATGCGTCCGGATAACTTATAGAAATCTAAATTTGGTCGGCAATATTAGAATGCAAGGTGTTCACTTGCTAGGAATTGTTCTAACAGTGTTTGTTCTTCTGTGGATGGTTTCCATTTTCAGGAGGAGAGAGGGGTTTTATTCCGATGCTGATATGTCTGATAAACATAATAGCTTTAATTTAAGACAGCAGAAAATGTATAGTAACTGGGGCGTTGCATTAAAGGCTGTAAATAAGGATGGTGCATTAGGGCCTATAGGTACCGACACCACTTCGCTATTTGGGGGGGTTGTTGATACTATAGATGATAATAGCAATTTACAACAAAAAGTGGTGAACCCGTACCCCGTAACAGGCGGTGAAATAGGTGAATCTGCAAAGGCGACTATGTGCGAAACCATAAAAACCGCGGATTGCAGTGCATTTGATAATAGCGAATTCAATGCAAGGTGTGGCCTATGTTTGGACGTGGGTAAGACATCCAAGAATGTAGATCAAATGGGTGGCTTGCTATTGTCTGCTCCAGATAAGGCGTATGCCGAAAGTTTACGCCCTGGCGGAGCGAGTGATAACAGATTGCCCCCCTATGATCCCACAATGGGAAGTTGCCCAGAAGGTATGTTTGTTGCAAATAAAGCCCAGTGTATCCGTCTACAGAATCAACTAAATTGCGCTAAAAACTCCACATTTGACAATCCTGCAGGTTGCTCTCAATGCTATACGGATGGCACGTATTCCGTTGTAAATACGACTACATCGGGTAATCCAGATCTCATTTCTGGATACGGTACACTAAATATCTACGGCATTGGCATATGTAGATATAAACAATCTTCCACGGTCTTTCCATCCAAATACACTCTTTTATCTACAGTAAAGCCTATAACCATAGATATAAATGGAGAGGAGTCCGATAATATGATTCAGATACAATACCCAAAATGTATAGATAAAGGTCTATATACTGATGCTGTGACATATGTTCCAGGTAATGTTGTTTCATTCCGATCTAATAAATTTATAATGATTGAGGGCGCTGGAGCCCCAGGTTATTCTCCAGGCAGACCTGGTGATCAATTGTGGACACGGCTTAACTTTGATATAAATACTATTTACATAACTGGCTACTTAAATGATACTGCGTCAGGATTTACGATGGATTTATATCAGTTAGTTGCAAGCATCACATCTTTTGACAGTAGATCTACTGCCACAACGACCAGTAAACCACGTATAGTGGGTACTGATAGCAAAAACGGCGTTGATGTGACAAAAATGGGGCACGTTTATGGAAAAATAGGAATGACTATTACTATGAAACCCGTATTTACATTTGTAGATACAGGGTCATATGAGTCTAGTCTATGTAAAAATAGCCCGTTCATCACCAAACAAGCTAGCGCCACATTTTTACAAAGTGACCCCTGTTATAAAAAGGGGCAAAATAAGCCAGGGACATACAATACAGAATGCCTGCAAAAGATATTTTTGGATAATGGTTGCTTAAGTGGTGGAAAGGGGTATCCCACAGATAGTACAACTGTTTCAAACCTTTTATACAATGATGGTGTAGCTCAGAGTGTATCTGAAATTGCGGCCTATGTATATAAAATCTCCCTGCTTTCTTCCACAGGTCTCATGGATGGTAATAAGGCCACTTTAAAGGTTTGGTCTCAGGCAAGCGAATTTTGCACGGGTAGAAAAATATCGTCACCATGCGATGCGGATCCTGAAGGAGGACCGTATTCACTAGAGTGTCTCACATACCTCTGGGATAACCAGGGTGAAAACAGCCCAAGCGGGCCAACATATACTGTACCACCGAGTGCCCGTAGTCTTTTTAGCACAGGTAAGAAGAATCGTTTCTGTACTCGTGCTGGATTGATGTCGCCAAAACTTCCCAGTGGAGATGAAAATGCTGCTGCGACAAATGTGTTTTCAAATCTTACTTCTGTTGCCGCTATCAAAAATATGATGAATACCATCTGGTCAACCGCCAATAATAACAGTTTATCTGAGGCAGCCAGACTTCAAGCCATGCAGCAATGCTATGGCCTACAGCCTGGAACAGGCCCGATAGAATTTAAAAGTGATTGGTCAAGTACAACCGATACTAAGACCTATAATGAAGGATTTACCAGCGAAGCTCGGAAATGCTCGGATGCAACTCATGCAGGTATTCCCCCCTGCAGGGATTTTTCACAGATTAGACCAGGTGAGCCCTATCCTGCCTGTGGCGACCGCGTGACCGTTTTCGGAAAACCAAATTTCGGTGAATATAACTTCTCAATCCCAGTTGGTGTATATAATACAATAGAAGAGATTCGTCGTATTCCAGGTAATAACGGTTATACAATTTATGGCCACGATGGAAATGTTTCATTCATGTTTCCAGCCGGCTGTAAATTGAAGTTAACCATCAACAATGGTCCAAATTTCAGCGGACCGGTCACATATGTTTTTACTAAAACATGTCCTAATGCAATGAACACAGGGGCGTGTGGGCAAAATGTATGGGACTCCAGATGGTCAGGCCCTAATCATTTCGCCCAAAGTATTAAATTGGAAGTGGTACAGGCTATGCCATCGCCAGGTATACCACCGCCGTCATCTATCTCTAATCCGCCAAAGGTATTCTTGAAGGGCAGTGATTATACAAGCGGTAATACGTGGTTTGACCGTTCTGGTAACGAGAAAAACGCCACATTAAAGGCTGGAACTGGCGCTAAAAATTCTGCCAATACTGCAGTCCTATTGAACGGGTCAACCGCGTGGTCAATTCCTAATTTAAATTTGGGAAGTGGGCCATGGACTGCAAGTATATGGTATAAACCGATGGGGGCGCCTATAGGACCTTCTGCAAAGGTCCTATTATCCCAGCAAGATGTAGGTAACGGAAAAGATAATATTGTAATAGCTCATGATTGGTTTAGACAACCTCCAGGAGATTTATTAGGTGGCTACTTTACACCCTATAATGGAGGATTTTTTGGAAAAGGTATACCTTTAACCAATGATGTCTGGACACACATAGTTTTAACATATGATGGCGCAAGTGTAAAGACATTTGCAAATAAAAAACTATTAAGTACTACTCCGAGTAGCACACCATCTATAGACGGTGGTGGTGAGTATATGATTGGTGGCCTCTTTCAACTTCAAAAAAGCTATATAGTAGGCGAAATCGGAGAATTACGCATTTATAATTACAGCTTTTCCGCCAACCAGGTTGCGGATGACTATAACTGGTCAGGTGGCCCATTTGCAAGTTTTGCAGCGAGTCTACCAGAACGCACAGGGGCAGGCTTCAACTTTTAGAAAGTAAAGCCCGGCTTAATTTGACACATTACGATAATAAATTTCTGGACTAGGTTTATTCCAGAAATTTAGTATAGTGTTTTAATTAGAAGGATGTTTGTCAGTATTTTTAAAGCCCTGACGGAACCATTCACCAGTTTTACAACAACTGAAACTGAACCGCATAGATCACAGGAAAGGCTTCGGCAGTATTATAGCGAAAAGAGGCCAAATGCGGTACTATCTAAATCGGCGCATGCAAATACAGATCTTGCTGCAGCCACTAATACATATATGGGGAGCGGCTTTGATCAAACTCAATTGAATGAAAGAAGGCCCGCATTACAAAATGAATTCATACTTACGTCAAACAGCATGTCTGGTGATTTAATCGGTCAAAGACAATCGGATTGTGAGGGGAGCGGTGGAAATCAGTTTGCGCACTTGACTAATCTAGCCGCAAACGTAAATCCCAAAAGTCGGTTTCGGTGTGGATGGGTTTACAACGAAGCCAATCCTTCAGCTGGAAGAGGCGCATATGGCACTGTAGATGGGCCGATGCAGACGACTGCTGAAGGGACGTGGATGTGGGACTTGAACGCCGCCAAGAAAAAGTACCACATGAGTATCTGTAGCCCGATAACTGCATGCAGTGATCTAGAGAATGATCTATACAAAAATAAGTGTGGATTTTGCAAAAATACTAAGAAGGGTGTACCAATTGCAGGTTCTGTAGCAGCATATCCCTATGATCCCATGGGAGCATGTTCATCTGCTAATCTTATATTATCCAGTTCCATGTGCCCCAAACCAGCTCCACCGCCGCCACCAGGGACTCCGGCGGCGGCCATATACATGGAAACAAGACAGGTATGCGATCCCTTGCCAGGCGGTAAATACCCGCGCGACTGCTATGTAAAAAAGGCGCTGCAGGCTGGTTGCTCAGAGGATGGCACGCTCGTAACAGCCCTGAAATCTGGTTCTGATACAAATTACTTAGATACACTCACAACAAAAGATTCATATCAAGTATATCAAGAACGGGCTGCAGCTGGACTAAGTGAAACGTATTTAAGACACGGAAATATGACGGGAGATACTGCACTAAGTGAATTTTCTGCCCTCCAAGAGACTGCATCTTCTTCTGCAAATCAGGGCCTCAAAGCCGCCGCTGCAGATCTCTGTTTTACGAGTGGCATGTTTGAAGAGTATGATTTTTGTACGGAGATACAACCGGGCTCATCTACCGTCTCTGTATCATTGGATTGCCTCCAGGCAGAATTCAAGCGGGCAGGGGGCCAAGAAACAGGTACTCTATATCCTAGAGCGGCCAATAGAACTATGTGGGATTCAAAGCCGAAATGGACCGATGTTCAAACTTTTATACAAGATCTGAAAGGTAAGACTGCGTCTACCGATCGGGCCACTCAGGAAAGAGCAGTCAACGAGTTCTATGGTATTACTTTGGATAGAAGACTACCTAGCTTAGGCTATGTGAATAATGTGGAAATATTCTGGTTTACAGCGGACCCTGATGTGAAAAATGGAAGTACGACCTATAACACGACATTCTTGGGTCGCCGTATTCGGGCTGCCTTACCAAATCTGACAGGAGGGTCAACACCTACTGGTAATTCATTGGTATATTTTACAAATTTTAAACCGGCCACGTCTATGAATACTGATATTAGATTTACAGGTGATTCTGGATTTATTTTCTTAAAAAATGGTACCATTTCTAATACATACACTGGAAACGGCGCAGACAACACAAATGCAGAATTATCTAGTTTATATCCTTCCTTTGGCAACCCTGCCTCGCAAATGGCAACAGGGTCGCCATGGACATTTGGCCCGACAGACAATATAATCACAGGCTATTATTTTGGGAATGGTAATAATTACAATTTACAATACAAGCTTTCAGGTAGTATACCTGGTGGGCCATGTTATTGTTATGGTACTACGCAAAATGGTATACGTATATATACTCGGGCAGAATGTGATAAGTTAGGTGGAAATTGGCATGGTAATGGTGAATGTACAAAACCTCAGGGCGGAAGTCATAGTTGGGATTGTAGAAATGTGAATAATGCGACATGTATATCTGCGCCGTCAACAGGTATTGATTGGAGCCAATTTCCCAGTGATCGTCTGTATCTCATACAGCACCCCTATGCGCCGATGGTAAAGTTTTCCGTTAGATCTAATTTTTCATTATATGGTGCTGATTACGCATTTTGTGATAAGCGTCTCGGCTCACACAAAATGAAATTCAGGGCGCATCCCAACGGTGGTCCTACTACACAATATGTAGCAGATAATTCTGCTGCTTCCACTCCAACCTATAATCTTGATAAGAGCTACATGCAGTTTACAAATGGTTCAGGTATGATGTCACTATTCCTTTTAAAAATGTACTCATTTATGACGATGGTTATTAAGATAAAATTTACTTCCTTGCCAACATCTGGTATTAGTGAAACCCCGCTTGTTTTATGGCCAGGTTATCCAAGTGTAGATTTCCCTTCCATCATTATAACGGGGATGACTGCTACTACTGCAAGGCTGGGTGTAGGTAGTTTTTTTAATAAAGGTAGTGAATCACAATCGGGGCCATCTGCGTATGGTGTCGTTTCTCCTGGAAGAAGTACAAATGGTCCTACTATAAGCATTAATACGGATTATATTATAACTCTAAAAGCAGTTCGCACTAATGAAAATGATATTACTACATTGGTCGGTATGAAGGTGGGTGCAGCAAAAGTGTCCGATTTGCAGACTAATCCGTCAAGCCTACAGGAGTCCAGTCTAGTAACATGGCCTAATAAATTGCAATTAGAAAATAAGGATGCCAACAACAATCGGTTTATTTATGTAAATGGTAGTTCGGCTGCATTCAATCTCTATTCCATAGAGTTATACGACTATGTTTTGGCAGGCGATAATCTGCAGCACGCGGCGAATATGGACTGGCCGCAGGGCCCACAGGGGTCTAATCCTTACAAATAAATGAGTGGCCTAAACTATAATTTAACTCACATGTTAAGATGCCTGACTGGCACAATATAGATGCAGTTTATTTACTCTGCCATCCAGAAAAGGAACCATCTAGATGGCAGCGTCTGCAGCAACACTTGTTGGAACGGGGTGTACCCAGAGAGAAATGGGTTGTAATGGGTAAAACTTGGGGAGATCAGCTGAATGAGAATGTGTTTCAACTATATGATCCATTTATACCGAGAGGTAACTGCCCATATCTATCTTGGAAGGGGCGCGCTTTGTCACTTGGTGAGATTTCATTGGTTATGAATTTCTGGTTGGGTGTGGATGACGCCCTAGAAAAGGGATATAACCATGTCCTATTTTTAGAATCAGATGTATTTCTGCGAGATGATTTTAGTAAACGCATGGGTGAATTGATGGATATTTTGCTCAGCCAACAGAAACCCATAGCATGGGATTTTGTTAGTCTGAGTGATGGTGTAGGAACACATGCAGAGAGGCCCGATTTAAACACGAATTCTATCTTTGCGCCTACGGGGGTCTATAAATCGCCACACCAATTCCCCTTTCGGTGTACGGATAGTATGCTTTTTCGGGTAGAGATCTTAAAAAAAATGAGGAGAACCGCCTTTCCATTTCGTGAGTGTCTAGACTGGGAATTGAATTATCAGTTGGGTTCTAATGGAGGAATAGCGCTATGGGTAGAGCCGCATCTTGTAGAGCAGGGGACCGTGAAGGGGCGAATGCTCACGACTTTACCTGCCTAGGCTCACATCACTTGAGTTGATCTAACAACTCCAGAATCTCCCGAATGGTCTGAATCTTGGAGGCGAGGCCTGCCTCGGTTATAACAGATGCCTTTTTCAATATTGTATTTAAATCAAGATTCGCCAACTTAACCTTCACGTCTATGATAGCCAAGACCAGGTCATGCTGGGATTGTGGGACCAGCTTCTGATGAGCGGGTACATCAACAACAGATGGCTTACTGGTCAAACTGTTGCTAGGCGCTGGTGCAGGTGCCGAAGGCACTGCTGCAGGAGCTGCAGGCGCTGGTGTAGGTGCCGAAGGCAGTGGTCTAGGAGGCGCTGGCGTAGGAGCAGGAGCTGCAGGCGCGGGTGCAGGTGCCGAAGGCACTGGAGAAGGTCTAGGAGGTGCAGGCGCGGGTGCCGAAGGCACTGGTGCAGGAGGCGCAACCACCTTAGGCTTGATCGCCTTCCAGAACTTCCCAGAAAACTTATCAGCCAAGTCCTCCAGAGTTGTAATGATCAACGGCTGAATGTTGCCCTTGTTTACCCGAGACTTGTTAATCTCAACACCCATCAAAGCATCCAGGCTCGTAGGGAATTTCCATACGTGCCTAGAGGCTCCCTTAATCTCACGCTCATTAAAGTCACCTGAGTTAGGAACCATAGTCGCATACCTCTCCACAATCTTCTTCACGCGCTTGAGAAAGCAGCCACCCTGCTCCTGCCGCCAATTATTGTCATTCTTGGGCAAAGTAAACCGAATGCTACTGGTGCACATAATTACACCCACCTTCTGATAGCCCTCCTTCAAAAGATCACCACTCTTTTGCTTGCCATCCACTTTATCCAGATATACCTGTTGCCCCTTACCATTCTTGAACTGTACAGCCACGCTAGGGCCAGGCCCCTTAGTCCAGACCACCACCTCATACTTCTCCACATGTGTGGCGTTTTTCTCGTCATTCACATCCTCAGCAACCAGGTTCAGAAGGAGTTTACCATCCGCCATAATGGTGATCTTAGTGCCCTCGGCCAGATAGTCAGCATACATGCGTCCCAGATTCTCTCCAGGGAGTTTTGCCACCATGTCAGCCACGACAGACTCAGGGCACTCCAAGATATCAAGAGTACCATGCTCCTTATTCAAACCGTGTTTGTCCCACAAGTCATGCATAGCCTTTGTAGCCTCATGTACATGGAGCTCATACTCATCCTTCTTTGTAATTGTGGGATAGTCTAGAGTGAGTTGGTTAAGAGGACCCCCCTGAATCTTGCTGAGACGTGTAGCCTTGCCCTGTAGTTTAGTGAGCTGGCTACTGGCCACACTTCCGCCAATGCCGAAGCAGCCATTTTTCTCATCACTGGCCTCCTTGCGGTTGAAGAGACGCCGAGATGCCTTGAGCTGCTCGGGTGTCATACCGGGTCCCGAATCCGCAAATAGGATAAGAGGTGGAGATGTCTTAGTACCCTTGTTCAGAGAAATCTGAATCTGAGGCGCCTTTACATCAAGTTGGTTCTCAATACCACCTTCACGGATACAATCTGTATCCCTGAAGCCCATATTGCTCATGTCTTGAAAGCAGCCAGTGGGACTCCACGATGATGCCATAATTTAATGTGCCTTTTTAGGTTGTTCGCGACTGATCAATTTTTTACCTTGGTACCGTGGAGTACTTAATTTAAGTACTCCCTAAGGGTGCTGCCAAGTAGCGAAATATGACACTTAATAGGTCAGACTCGCAAAGCGAGTCTTGACATTAAGAGTGCTTAACTTCGGTACTTGGCGGTACTAGACCTTAACAAACACCGACCACCCATTTCTATCACTTGTATTCTCTTTTAGCAATGTCCACTCTGGGCTTTCTAAAAGTTCCTGACGCACTTTTTCGTTTTTAAGAACATTCGTATCATCTAGGAATACGTACTTCAATTTGCCCTTTGGCAAATAATGCCAGTCCACATAGCCTGTATATTCTCCCCCGTCCAATACCGCTGCTTCAGGCTGAAATGGTAGTTCAATAGGATTGGCTAAGGCCGCATTCCAGAGTACCATATCGGTCTCATAATTTATACGGTAATGCATATCTGTTTCTATTGAGTCCTTGTTTGGTAATATAAGATGCTGATGGGCACCCTCGCCGCCTAGAGTGCCCTTTAGAAATGTTACAGACGAAATGGCTGGATGATTCTTGAGATTTTCTGAGGCCACATTGTGCATGAATGGATGTAGTTCCACGCTTACACACTTTTTCATAGACCCTATACCGGATTCCTGAAACCCATCTAGAATACAAGTTGTCGTACCACGTCCGTTCCAAGTCCCAATATCTAGCCAGGTCTTTGGGCCATCTGGATCAGATGCAAAATAAAAAATAAGGTTGCCGAATTGATTATCTCTTGTTATTTGACCCTGAACTTTAGAATATAGAGTTTTGAATTGTTCTTCATTTATATATATAGCCTCATTATCTTTAATGGAATGCGGCATATAGCCTTCAATATAGTCTAGGCAGCCATTGGCATTCAAACTGGTTGCTTGACCTTCTACAGAGTCTGTCATCTATTTTATAGGGTCACACTGTCTTTATATATGATATCTTATGGCCCAGCCCAGCCTAAGCTTATGGCCCAGCCCAGCCTAAGCTTATGGCACAGCCCAGCCCTATGGCACAGGCCCAATATTGCCTGCAGGTATACCCTTGGGATTTGATTTCACAAAGCCAATCGGTGCCGAATTACCATATAGGTCATTTATGTCATATACTATGTAGCCGAGAACCGCTTTAGTTGCCTCGTCTACCTTTTGTACGGCGCGATAGTCTTGCTTGCGATAGGTGAACTTCTTGAGACGGGGCTTTTCTGGTACAGCCGCAGGCACTGGCGCAGCTACAGCCGCAGGCACAGGCACAGGCGCAGCCGCAGGCACTGGCGCAGCTACAGGCACCGCTGCAGGCGCAGCTGCCGCTTCTTCTTCGGCAACCTTTAGTGCCAAAGGCGCTTTTAGTGCCAAAGGCGCTTTTAGTGCCAGTGGTGGAGGGGCTGTTGTTAGAGGCTTCACACTCGGCT
>Ga0129333_10004195_pt1 | contig 13490 bp, 10 predicted proteins | sample CPB6_08_DNA_FD_94474 | JGI IMG/M metagenome (GOLD analysis project Ga0129333, IMG submission 94474) | Freshwater to marine salinity gradient microbial communities from Chesapeake Bay, USA - CPBay_Sum_0.6_0.8_DNA | ecosystem: Environmental > Aquatic > Marine > Coastal | place: USA: Chesapeake... | reverse complement strand
TTTCCTTTGACAAAGTAGAGATTCATTCCACCCATCTCTTCAACCCAACGGCGTTCCTTCGCATCTAGCCAAACGACTTGATCGCAACCTTTTTCGGCTGCCTGTTGTTGTGCAAGTAATGATGCAGCATAGTTTCCACCACACTTAGCTTCGCCAGTTCCGCCAAGTGCTGCCCGGACATATTCAGTTGAGATCCAAACTGTCACTGCTTTTGCAGCATTGAAATATGCAGCTGCAGGAGTAGCGATCACAGAGAAAAGCGCCTTATTTGAAGGACGCACACCAAGACCTACTTCGGTGGCAATCATGAATGGCCGGATGTAGAGAGACTCGCCGACTTTCTTGGGAACCCAAGGTGCATCAACGCGGACTAGAGCTTCAACGCATGCCACAAAATCAGAGACGGGTAGCTCAGGAAGAGTTATTCGCGCAGCGCTCTTTGCAAAACGGAGTCCATTTGCATCAGGACGAAAAAGTGCAATGGAGCCATCGGGTTGTGAATATGCCTTCATGCCTTCAAAAATCTCTTGTCCGTAATGGAAAACCATCGTCGCCGGATCTAATGAGAGCGGTCCATATGGACAGACTTGAGCATCCTGCCAACCGCCTGCTTGGCTCCACTCGGCGAGCACCATATGGTCGGTGAAGTACTTTCCGAATCCAGGCTCAGCTACATAACCTTCTCGAAGTGAATCTGGGACTGGATTAGGTGAGCGCTTTATCTCAATCTTCATTTAATTGCTCCTGCTAGTGCCATTCCAATCTCACTTGTTGAACGCTTCTTATCCCCGCGCGTTGCCAAGTCACTCTCAACACAATGTTCGACATCAGCGGCCGCATCATCATGACCAAGATGGCGCAGCATTAACGCCACAGACATAACTGTTGCAGTCGGATCTGCAATTCCCTTTCCTGCGATATCTGGAGCAGAGCCATGGACCGGCTCAAACATCGAAGGGAACCTACGCTCTGGATTTATATTTCCTGAAGCTGCAAGTCCGATGCCACCACAAATTGCTGCGGCAATATCAGTCAAGATATCTCCAAACAAATTATCTGTAACTACTACATCAAATCGCTCGGGGTTAGTAACGAAGAACATTGATGCTGCATCCACATGAAGATAATCAGTTGTAACTTCAGGAAACTCTTTTGCAACCTCATTAAATGTTCTTGTCCATAGACTTCCAGCACGAACTAGAACATTGTTCTTATGAACAAGAGTCAACTTCTTACGGGGCCGCTTCATGGCTCGAGCAAAAGCATCACGAATTACTCGCTCTGCTCCCCTGCGGGTATTTAGGCTCTCCTCGGTTGCAATCTCAGCGCTTGTACCTTCAGCCAATACGCCACCAGCGCCAACATATGGACCTTCGGTTCCTTCCCTTACGACTATGAAATCAATAGGGGCATCGGTGCGAAGTGGACTCTTTACGCTCGGATACAACTTTGCAGGACGAAGATTCACATAGTGATCAAAGCTAAAGCGAAGTTTCAAAAGCAGTCCGCGCTCCAAAACTCCACTGGGAACACTTGGATCACCTACCGCTCCTAGAAGAATCGCATCAAAAGCCTTTAATTCCTCGAGGATCGGGGCTGGAAGAGTCTCGCCCGTCTTATGCCAGAGCTTTGCACCTAGTTCAAAGTCTTTCTTGGTGAACTCAAGTTTGTACTTAGCCGAGACTGCATCAAGCACGCGAAGTCCTTCGGCTACGACCTCAGGGCCAATGCCATCTCCTGCGATAACTGCGAGTTTGTACTTACTCATACTTTTAGCGAGACCGTTCTTGCAAGATTTGCACCGGTCGCTTTTGCAACGCTTTCGACCATAGCGCTTGGAACAGCCGAGTCAACAGTAATTGCCATCAAAGCTTCACCACCAGCGGAGCTTCTAGCTACTTGCATGCTTGCGATATTGATTCCTGATTTGCCAAGTGTCTCACCCACTACTCCAACGACTCCTGGTCGATCGGTATAACGAAGGAATAGAAGATGATCTGTTGGTGGAAGATCAAGATCAAACTTATCAATCGCGATGATCTTCTCGGTCTTCTTGATTCCCATCAGTGTTCCATCAACGGTTATATGTGTGCCATTGCTGAATGCGGCCTTGAGCGAGATCATGCTGCGATACTCAGGGCTTACTGGATCGGTTGTGACTGTAGAGGTAAAGCCACGTTCTTGTGCCAACCCCGGTGCATTCACATAAGTGACATCTTCTGCGCCAGTTGTAACTAGCGCGCCCTTTAAAGCTGATGTGGCAAGAATTGAGCAGTCATGCTCACTTACCTCTCCTCGTACAATTACTTCGACTGAGACTGGAAGCTCATCTGCAAGCGCAGTAGCTACTTGGGAGAGTTTTTCAACAAGTGGAAGCGATGGGCGAATCTCTTCGTGGATCTCTCCGCCCTTAACATTCACAGCATCCGGGACTAACTCACCAGCGAGTGCTTTCCTTACCGATATCGCGACTGCGATTCCGGCGCGTTCTTGCGCTTCATCAGTAGATGCGCCCAAATGTGGGGTAGCAACGACGTTATCGAGTGCAAATAGCGGTGAATCTGTGCATGGTTCGGTTGCAAACACATCAAGCCCTGCGCCAGCAACACGACCCTCTTTCAAAGCGTCAAATAGGGCAGATTCATCAAGGACTCCCCCACGCGCAGCGTTGATAATCCGAACCGATGGTTTAACTTTCTTCAGCGCTTCTACGCCAATGAGATTAGCTGTCTCTTTGGTTTTGGGAAGATGAATGGTTATGAAATCAGAGCGCTTTAAAAGTTCATCAAGTGAGACTAGGTCAACTCCTAGTTGAGCAGCCCTTGATGGCTGTAGGTAAGGATCATAAGCAATCACACTCATCCCAAATGCCTGCATCCGGGTCGAAACAAGTTGTCCTATCCTTCCAAAACCAACCACGCCTAGAGTCTTTTCAAAGAGTTCGGCGCCGGTGTATTTGGAACGAGCCCACTTTCCACCTCTTAGTGCAACATTCGCCGGCACCACAAACCTTGCTGATGCCAATAGAAGTGAGATTGCAAGTTCGGCTGCGCTAACTATGTTTGATGTTGGCGCATTCACAACCATCACGCCCGCAGTAGTTGCTGCTGGAATATCAACGTTATCCAAGCCAACTCCTGCACGAGCAATTACCTTAAGTCCCTTTGCTGCAGAGATTGCTTCCTGATCCATCTTCGTCGCCGAACGGATTAAGACTGCATCTACTCCTTTTCCAAGAGCAGCTAGGAGCTCAGCACGGTTGGCACCATCACAATTTCTAATTTCGAAATCGGGACCGAGCGCATCCACCGTTGCCGGGCTTAACTCTTCGGCAATTAGAACGATTGGTTTACTCACGCGCAGCAGAACCTTCCTTGTAATCATCTTTATTTGATGACTTGACCCAAGACATCATCGCGCGAAGATCTCGACCTACTTTTTCGATTGGATGAGCCTCACCCTTGGCACGCAACGCCTTGAATTCGGGCGCGCCAGCATCTTGATCTTCGATAAATCGTTTAGCAAAAGCGCCACTTTGCACATCTGCAAGGACGGCTTTCATATTCTCTTTAACACTTGGATCAATGACTCGTGGGCCAGAGATGTAATCACCATATTCAGCGGTGTCAGATACCGACCACCTCTGCTTTGCGATTCCTCCCTCATACATTAGGTCCACAATCAGCTTTAGCTCATGGAGACACTCAAAATAGGCAACTTCAGGCTGGTAGCCAGCTTCAATCAAAGTCTCGAATCCATACATAACAAGTTGAGAGGCACCACCACAAAGAACTGATTGTTCTCCGAAGAGATCGGTTTCTGCCTCTTCTTTAAATGTTGTAAGGATCGCGCCAGCGCGCAGACCACCGATTGCCTTTGCATAAGAAAGTGTGAGTGGCCAAGCATTACCAGTTGCATCTTGCTCTACTGCAACGATATCTGGGACTCCTCGACCCGCAACATATTCACGACGGACAAGATGTCCTGGTCCCTTGGGCGCGACCATGCAGACATCGATGTTTGCTGGTGGCTTTATATAGCCAAAGCGGATGTTGAATCCATGTCCAAAGAAGAGAGCATCGCCTGGCTTAAGGTTGGGTTCGATTGAATCTTTATAAATGTGGCGCTGTTTGTGATCGGGAGCGAGCAACATGATCACGGTCGCTTCCTTCACCGCTTGCGCAACGGTGACGACTCGAAGTCCTTCTTCTTCTGCCTTAGCGCGCGACTTGGATCCTTCAGCAAGACCAACGCGAACATCTACGCCGCTATCGCGAAGGCTTAGCGCATGCGCATGGCCTTGAGAGCCGTAACCGATGACAGCAACCTTCCTTCCTTGGATGATCGAAAGATCTGCGTCTTCCTCGTGATAGATCGTTGCCACGTTATCTCCTCATTTCTAGTTTCTAACTAGTACTTCTACTAGTTCTGGTAATCCTGCGTTTGTTGATGACTTTCAGATGTTGCAAGTCCGGTTTCAATCGCAGTCTGCTCAGCGAGAGTCTTCGCGCCTAGTTCTAATGCGATTGAACCTGATTGGACCAACTCCTTTATTCCGAATTTCCCTAGCCGCTTAACCATCTCAGCAAGATCGCGCGCACTCGCTACAGCTTGGATGATACATACGCCCTCTCTTTCATCGACAACTTCAGCGGTGATTCCAGCTAAAGCGGGCGTGATATCTGCGGACGTTCCAGCAACCTTTATCAAGAGCAATTCGCGTTGATGGGCGCTCTTTTCAGTTATCTCTTGGGTACCGATCACATTAACTAGCTTGAATAGTTGGGCGCTTACCTGGTCTAGGGCATGGCCCTCTAGATTCAAGACTATTGTCATTCGAGAGACTTGGGGATCTTCAGTGGGACCTACGGCAAGTGAATCGATGTTGTAACCGCGGCGCGAGAAGAGGCTGGAAACTCGTGCGAGAACTCCGGGGCTATTTTCGACGAGTACAGAGAGAGTGTGTTGGGCCATGGCTAAAGTTCCTGTGAATCCCAATCAGGAGCCATCTCTTTTGCAATCATGATGTCATCGTTAGAAGTTCCAGCCGCAACCATCGGCCAGACCATCGCATCTCGATGGACGCTAAAGTCAACGACTACCGGGGCATCGTTTATCGCATTTGCTTCCTTGATGATGCGATCAACATCTCCCTTTGATTCGCATCTCAATCCAACGCAACCCATTGCTTCTGCAAGCTTCGCAAAGTCTGGAATCCGCTTTGAGTGAAGGTCGGTATTTGAATAACGCTCTTTATAGAAGAGTGTCTGCCATTGGCGAACCATCCCAAGGCTCTCGTTATTAATGATTGCCACTTTTACTGGAATGTTGTTTAGTGCGCATGTAACTAACTCTTGATTTGTCATTTGGAAACATCCATCACCATCGATCGCCCAGACTGGTGTATCCGGTGCACCAACTTTTGCTCCCATAGCAGCAGGAACGGCGTAACCCATCGTTCCAAGCCCACCTGAATTGAGCCATGTTCTTGGCTTCTCATATTTTATGAATTGAGATGCCCACATCTGATGCTGTCCAACTCCTGCGACATAGATTGCATCTGGACCAGTTATCTGGCCGATTCGCTCTATTACATATTGCGGTGAGAGTGAGCCATCGCTCGGTTCGTTGTAGCCAAGCGGATAAGTTGAGCGAAGTGAGTTCATCTGACGCCACCAAGTAGTTAAATCAGGTTTACGCTTCTTGAACTCTTGTTCAACAGCAGAAGCAAGAGCGCGCATGATTGGTGCGAGATCTCCGATTATTGGAACATCCGCGTAGCGATTCTTGCCTATTTCAGCAGGATCGATATCGGCATGAATAATCTTGGCGTTTACGGCGAAGGTGCTTAGCTTTCCAGTAACTCTGTCATCAAAACGTGCGCCCAGTGTGATTAAGAGGTCAGCTTTTTGAAGCGCGGTGACCGCAGCGACCGTTCCATGCATTCCTGGCATGCCAAGGTGTTGCGGGTGGCTATCAGGAAATGCGCCGCGCGCCATCAGAGTTGTAACAACCGGTGCGCCTACTACTTCAGCTAACTTCAGAAGTTCCTTGGCGGCATTTGCTTTTATAACTCCGCCACCAATGTAAAAGACAGGTTTTGTCGATTCAGCGATTAGTGCCGCAGCATCTCGGATTGACTTCGAATCTGGTTCAACTTGCGGACGGTAGCCGCGAAGTTCAGCACGCATAGGAAAATCAAAAGTCGTCATCTTCTGTAGAGCATCTTTTGAAATGTCAACAAGGACTGGGCCAGGGCGACCAGAACCGGCAATATAGAACGCTTCTGAAATCGCCTTTGGAATATCAAGTGGATCTGTTATCAAGTAGTTGTGTTTTGTAATGGGCATGGTTACGCCACGGATATCAGCTTCCTGAAATGCATCTGTGCCAATTGCAGGTCCTGGGACTTGGCCGGTGATTGCAACCATAGGAACAGAATCCATATGTGCATCAGCAAGTGGAGTCACGAGGTTTGTAGCTCCTGGACCGGAAGTCGCGATACAGACACCGACTTTTCCAGTGACTTGGGCGTAGCCAGTTGCAGCATGGCCTGCTCCCTGTTCGTGTCGAACCAAGATATGGCGAATTTTTGAATCGTAGATTGGGTCGTAGGCCGGAAGAATTGCACCGCCAGGAATTCCGAACATGACATCAACACCTGCATGCTCCAGTGATCGCACTAGGGATTGGGCCCCAGTTATCTGTTCACTCATGCTCGACTCCTTTCCTCAAAATATTTCGCGCCCATTAATGCAAAAACCCTCAGTTTCCTGAGGGTGCGCGTGATCTTCGTTCTTAGATCACGCGCAACGAATCACCACCACTGAAGATAGAAGGGCGTTCGTTGTCATGCGCTCAATTATTCCGTTTCGAAATGGGTGTAGTCAACCCCTGAGATGCTCGTCTCAGGATTTGGAACTAGTCGCAGACCGCACCACGCGAGGCAGAGCCAACTAATTTCACATACTTACCAAGAACACCCGATGTGTAGCGCGGAGGAAGCGGCTTAAAGGTTTTTCTTCGCTCTGCCAATTCCTTCTCATCAACCAAGAGATCAAGAGTGCGAGCTTTGATATCGATTCGGATGCGATCACCATTTTTCACAAGTGCGATTGGTCCACCATCGACAGCCTCTGGTGAGACGTGACCTACGCATAATCCAGTGGTGCCACCTGAGAATCTGCCATCAGTAATCAGTAAGACTGATTTACCCAGTCCGGCGCCTTTGATTGCTCCAGTAATCATTAACATCTCGCGCATTCCCGGTCCACCTTTAGGACCTTCATAGCGAATCACTACAACATCACCGGCTTGGATTGTCCCGTTCTCGAGCGCTTCCATTGCGCTCTGCTCTCTTTCGAACACACGAGCAGGTCCTTCAAATGAATCGACACCGACGCCCGCGACTTTTGTGACAGCGCCTTCGGGAACAAGTGATCCAGAGAGAATTGTGATTCCGCCACTTGCGGCAAGTGGTGCGCTTGTAGCTTTCAAAATTTGGCCATCTGGATCTGGTGGTGCAAGCTCAGCGAGATTCTCTTTCATAGTCTTACCAGTAACTGTTAAACAATCGCCATGAATTAGACCGGCATCTAGTAGGGCACGTAAAACCACAGGGACTCCGCCGACCTTATCTACATCACTCATTACATATTTTCCAAATGGCTTTAGATCCCCAAGTAGCGGAACCTTTGAGCCCACGCGATGAAAGTCAGACATCTCTAGTTCTACTTTCGCTTCATGAGCAAGCGCTAGCAGATGAAGAACCGCATTAGTGGAGCCACCAAGTGCCATAAGGATTGTGATTGCATTTTCAAATGCCTGCTTAGTCAAGATGTCTCGAGTGCGGATTCCTTGTCGAATTAATTCAACAACGGCTGCTCCCGACTTAACAGCGTAAGCATCACGTCTTCTATCTACCGAAGGGGGCGCAGCGGAGCCGGGAAGAGATAGGCCAAGCGCCTCTCCTATTGAAGCCATCGTATTTGCTGTGTACATACCGCCACAGGCGCCTTCGCCCGGGCAAATTGCGCGTTCAATCTTGTCTACTTCTTCTTTTGAAATCAGGCCCCGTGCGCATGCGCCGACAGCTTCGAATGCATCAATAAGAGTTACATCTCGACCATCCACCTTGCCGGGAAGAATTGAACCGGCATAGACAAGCACACTGGAGACATTTAGCCGGGCTGCTGCCATCATCATTCCTGGAAGTGATTTATCGCAACCAGCAAACGTGACCAAGCCATCTAGCCGTTCTGCTTCCATAACTGTTTCGACTGAGTCGGCGATAACTTCACGCGACACAAGTGAGAAATGCATTCCTTCATGTCCCATAGATATTCCATCGGAGACCGAGATAGTTCCGAATTGCATCGGAAAGCCACCAGCGTCAATTACGCCTTGCTTTGATGCTTTCGCGAGCCGATCTAGCGACAAGTTACATGGGGTGATCTCATTCCAAGAGGATGCAATTCCGATTTGAGGCTTATCCCAATCAGCATCGGTCATTCCAACAGCACGTAACATGCCGCGAGCTGGTGCTCTCTCTAATCCATCCGTAACGAGATACGAGCGGGGCTTCATTGGATTTTTCATGCTTGTCCTAAATGTCTAAGTAATAGTTCTCGTACTTTAGCGGCATCAGCCTGGCCTTTGGTCTCTTTCATTACCGCGCCGATAAGTGCACCGGCTGCTGGTATATGGCCTCCCCGAACTTTCTCAGCAACATCTGGTTGGGCAGCGATTGCTTTCTCGATCGCGACCATTAGCGCAGAGTCATCAGATACGACCTTTATCCCTCGCTTTTCGATGATCTCAACTGGACGGCCTTCGCCATTAATTATGCCTTCAACAACTTGGCGCGCTAACTTATCGGTGAGCTCGCCCTTACTAATAAGCGCGACGATTTCTGCGACATCTTTCGCAGTGATCGGAAGCGAAGGTGCTGGAAGCTCTTTTTCATTGGCGATTCGTGCGATTTCACCTAACCACCAACTACGGGCGCGCGTCGGATCGGCGCCTAATTTCACAGTGGCCTCAACTTGATCAAGTACATCGGCATTGATCATCGCCGCCATCTCTTTATCGGGTACCTGCCATTGTTCTTGTAAACGGGCTCTTCGAGCTGATGGCTTTTCAGGAAGGGTCGCTCGAATCTCTTCAATCCAATCTTTTGCCGGCGCAACCGGAACTAAATCTGGCTCGGGGAAATATCGGTAATCCTCCGCCTGCTCCTTTGAGCGACCAGGAGTCGTATCTCCGGTGTCTTCATGGAAGTGACGGGTCTGCTGAACTACTCGCTCGCCCTTTTCAAGCAACGCGGCATGGCGGAGCATTTCGCTTCTAACTGCTCTTTCAACGCTTCGAAGTGAGTTCACATTCTTAGTCTCACTTCTAGTCCCTAACTTCGCAGCGCCAATTAAACGTAGCGAAACGTTGGCATCGCATCGAAGCGATCCTTGTTCCATCTTCACGTCACTAACACCGAGTGAGCGCAAGATGTCGCGCAATTCTGAAACATATGCTCTAGCAACTTCAGGGGCGTATTTGCCGGTACCTGTGACAGGTTTTGTGACGATTTCTACAAGTGGAATTCCAGCTCGGTTGTAATCAAGAAGTGAGTAATCAGCTCCATGAATGCGCCCAGTTGCACCACCCATATGAAGAGACTTACCGGTGTCTTCCTCCATGTGTACCCGTTCGATTTCAATTCGGAATTCCTTCACGCCCTCTTCGGTATCAACTTTCACATCAAGATAACCACCAAAGCAGATTGGCTCGTCATATTGCGAGGTCTGGAAGTTCTTTGGCATATCGGGATAGAAATAGTTCTTCCGAGCAAATCTAGAGAAGGGCGCGATAGAGCAATTAAGCGCAAGTCCGATTGCAATCGTGTACTCAATAGCTTTCGCATTAACTACCGGCAGCGCCCCGGGCAGGCCCAAGCAAACTGGGCAGGTTTGCGTGTTTGGTTCTGCGCCGAAAACAGTAGAGCAACCACAGAACATCTTCGATTTTGTGCCTAGTTCGACATGAACTTCAAGGCCCAAGACTGGTTCGTACTTATCAATCAATTTCTCGTAGGTAAGCGACATTATTTCGCTCCCAATTTTGGCGCTTTAGAGAGAATCGGAGCGCCCCACTTCGAGAGTAACGCCGCTTCCAATGCAGCTCCAACTTGATAAAGGCGATCATCTTTCATAGCCCCAGCCATAATTTGAAAACCAGCGGGAAGTCCATCTTCTTGCGCCAGACCCGATGGGATAGATATTCCACATACCCCAGCAAGATTTGTCGGAATCGTTGCAATGTCATTTAGATACATTGCTATTGGATCATTTGCTTTCTCGCCAATCTTAAAAGCAGTTGTTGGGGCGGTTGGAGAAACTAGAACATCAGCTTTCTCGAATGCCTGCTCAAAGTCGCGCGAGATAAGCGTACGCACCTTTTGTGCACTACCGTAATATGCATCGTAGTAGCCACTCGATAACGCGTATGTGCCGAGGATAATTCTTCGCTTGACTTCCTTTCCAAACCCAAGTTCACGAGTTGCATTCATCACCTCTTCGGCAGATCCCTCACCAGTACGAATTCCGTAACGCATCGCATCAAAGCGAGCAAGATTTGATGAACATTCACTTGGTGCGATTAGGTAGTAAGCGGCAAGAGCATATTCAAAGTGTGGACATGAGACTTCAACAATATCTGCACCTAGTTTTGCTAACTCCTCTAGTGATTCATTGAAGAGTTTTAGTACTCCAGCTTGATAACCATCACCTTGCAACTCTTTGATCACACCGATCTTCATGCCTTTAACAGAAGCGTTCTTCGCAGCCGTAACTAATTGTGGAAGAGGGGCATTAATTGATGTTGAATCTAGAGGGTCATATCCCCCGATTACTTCATGTAGATATGCGGCATCCAAAACGGTGCGCGCACATGGGCCTGCTTGATCAAGGGAAGAAGAGAAGGCGACTAACCCGTAACGCGATACTCCACCATAAGTGGGTTTCACTCCTACAGTTCCTGTGACCGCCGCTGGTTGGCGAATTGAACCTCCGGTATCTGTTCCAATCGCAAGCGGAGCTTCAAATGCAGCGAGCGCCGCCGACGATCCACCACCAGAGCCACCAGGAATTCGCGTCAGGTCCCAAGGGTTATGTGTCGGAAAGTAAGCGGAGTTCTCAGTCGAAGATCCCATTGCAAATTCATCCATATTCGTTTTTCCAAGGATGATGACACCAGCGGCTTTCAATCGTGCAACAACAGTTGAGTCATAAGGTGGACGCCAACCCTCTAACATCTTTGAGCCACAAGTTGTGGGTATTCCCTTTTGAACCATCACATCTTTTAGCGCTAACGGAACTCCGGCAAGAGGTGAGAGTTTCTCACCCGCTTTCCGTCGCGCGTCGACAGCCTCTGCCTGCTTTAACGCACCATCTCGATCGATATGAAGAAATGCTTTAACTTTCTCATCGACTTCATCAATTCGTGCAAGATGCGCGTTGGTTAAATCAACTGAACTCAATTCACCGCTTTGAAGAGCGGCGGCCATCTCAGTTGCACTCTTTTCAATCATTACTCTTCACCCAAAATCTTCGGAACTTTGAATCTCTGTTCTTCTTTTGCCGGAGCGCCAGAGAGGGCTTCCTCAGGTGTCAAACTCGCGCGATTTTCATCGGCGCGAAAGACATTTGTCATAGGAAGTGGATGCGAAGTTGGTGGGACATCTTCACCTGCAACTTCTTGAACACGCGCAACAGCATCAAGGATCACCGATAGTTCGCTGGAGAGATGTTCTAATTCATCTTCACTCATATCAATTCGCGCCAACCGAGCGAGGTTAGCTACATCGGCACGAGAGATTTTTGACATGTAGGTCACCTTAGCCGAAAGTTAATTACTTTCGAATTTGGCCCTCTCCTCTCACTATCCAAGTGGTTGTGGTCATCTGCTCTAGACCCATAGGGCCGCGTGCATGTAATTTCTGATTAGAAATTCCAATCTCAGCCCCAAATCCCATTTCTTCACCATCCGTAAAACGAGTCGAGGCATTGACTATCACAGCTGCACAATCAGAGAGCGCTATGAAGCGATTTGCAGTCTGTATGTTCTCAGTGACAATCGATTCGGTGTGCTGGGTTCCATACTTTGCAATGTGGTCTATCGCTGAGTCAACATCATTAACTACTGCAACATTCATTTCAAGCACGCCATATTCAGTTGAGAAGTTGGCTTCGCTAGCTAGTTCGGCTTCGATCTTCGATTCTTTCGCGAGGGACAGTGAGCTGGCATCGCAATGAAGTTTTACCTTTGCATCACTCAATGCCTTTAGTGCAATAGGCAAAAACTTGGGCGCGATTGATTCATGTACGAGAAGTGTTTCGGCAGCATTGCAGACCGAGGGTCGATGAGTCTTTGAATTAATGAGGATAGGAAGCGCCTTCTCTAGATCAGCATCCTTATCGACATATACATGGCAGACACCGGCTCCTGTTTCGATAGTGGGAACAAGTGCTTCATCAACAACAGTTCTGATTAATGTGGCCGAGCCTCTTGGAATTACTAAGTCAACTTTTCCTCGCGCATGTAGGAGTGCCCGGACTGTATCTCGGTCATCGGATGGAATAAGTTGTATCACATCAGGTGAGATTGAAGTCTTTGCGATAGCTTTTTTCATAATCTTCACCAGAACTTCGTTGCTGCACCGAGCTGTAGATGAACCACGCAGAAGCGCAGCGTTACCTGACATTAGAAGGATAACTGCCGCATCTACTGTGACATTTGGACGCGCTTCATAAATCATCCCGACTACTCCAAATGGAACACTCACTTGAGTTAGTTCTAAACCACTCTCGAGTTTGCGCGAATTGATTACGCGACCTAGTGGGTCAGGTAGTGCTGCTACTTTCTTAGTGCCACCGATGATTCCATCGATTCTTGCATCAGTTAATAGCAATCGATCTAGCAAAGCTTCATTTAAACCGCCTGCTCGCTCGCGATCCATATCTTCTTTATTGGCAGCAACAATTTCTGATTTTGCATTTTCAATCTCATCTGCAATAGCAATTAGAAGCGCCTTGCGCGCGTTGTAATCACTGGCCTTGAGAGCGCGCGCGGCGTGGCGAGCCTGATCAGCAAGCCGTGCGATTAGTTCATCATTTTTCATAAGAGCACCAAATCATCTCTATGTACGAGCTCTCGTTCAAACTCTGCTCCGAGTTCTCGGGCGAGCTCCTTTGTAGAACGGCCTAACATCATCGGAATCTCATTCGAATCAAAGCCGACTAATCCACGTGCGATTACAGCACCATTTGGGTCAACAATCTCTACGGTGTCCCCCGCACTGAACTCGCCATCCACTTTCGTAACCCCGGCAGGCAGGAGCGAGACACCTCTTTCAATCAGAGCCTTGGCAGCACCTTCATCAACATGTAGGACTCCGTGTGGATTTGATGCGTGAGCTAGCCAGAGAAGTCGAGCTGGTT
>Ga0129333_10004193_pt1 | contig 13494 bp, 13 predicted proteins | sample CPB6_08_DNA_FD_94474 | JGI IMG/M metagenome (GOLD analysis project Ga0129333, IMG submission 94474) | Freshwater to marine salinity gradient microbial communities from Chesapeake Bay, USA - CPBay_Sum_0.6_0.8_DNA | ecosystem: Environmental > Aquatic > Marine > Coastal | place: USA: Chesapeake... | reverse complement strand
TGCATTTATATTTGCGCCTTGATATATCACATCTCCTTTTAGAGGAATGTTTTGTATCGAAACATTAGAAACAACAATGTCTTGTACTTTTAATGAAACACTTGGTGTTGAAATATAATCTTCGCCAGCATCAATGACTTGAATTGTTGTAATTGAACCAACACGATCAACAATAGGAGTTAAGGACTCACCATCACCTAATATACCTGGAACAAAAATACTGGCACCAGAAGCCTGTACATTTGCAGACTGCACAGACACCGAAGGTAAATCATTTAATCTATAACCGAAACCACCAATAGGATATCTTCTTAACTCATCAACAACATATTCAATTCTTGTTATTGATCCTGTGGCATTTACTGAAGTTACATTGGCTTTTGCACCGATACCTGAGCCGCCAGAAAAAACTATTACATCATTTGCCTGGTAACCAGAACCACCATTTAAAATTTGAATTGGTGCTAAGATGCCAAGATTTGATAAACTGTTATTTTCATTTATATCATCTTCATATAATGAAAATGCATCGACTGTTGGAACCCTTCTAATTCCTCCGCCACCATTTGTGACTAGAATTGAAGAAATTGGATATGTGGAAAAAGAAGTAAAAGAAAATGCGTTTGCAAGAGTTGTATTTGCATCTGATGTAACTATATTGGAAAAATTATAGTTGTTTGCACCAATTTGTATGAATCTCTTTAGATTAATCGAATCAATTGGTATCAAAGCTACATTTGCAATATTGGCTAAACTTGGATCTATAGAACCCACAATTGCAGAAGCACCTGGAGCATTTGTGAATTCGATAGATGTGTTTGGGTCCTCTCTAAATCCATATCCACCATTCAAAACATTAACACGCTGAATAGAACCAGATGTTACACTGGAAACTATTGCTGAAGCACCTTTATCGGTGTTTGCTTCTAGACCACCAAAAACAACAACAGGATCACCGACTTCATATAACAATCCTCTATTACGGGGATTAATACGAATGTTGCTGATCTGACCAACCAATTTAGCTCTCAATGGTTGACCATCAATTATTACATCCTGATTATTGTTATCAACAATTCTTACAAATTCACCTGACTGAAATAGTCTTTGTATATTTGAAATGAAAACATCTGTTCTTGTACCGTTCAGAACAGAAGTTTCAATTGTTGCGATTGATTTGGTTTCTTCACCAAACACACGATAGTTTTTTATTTCCAGAAATCTAGGATCTGTTGTTGCCAACTTTAAACTTTTCGCAACATACCAAACACCGTCTGATGCTTTAAGAACTGCATCTTTGGTATAGAATACATCGAATTCCGAATTGTATAGTATCTTAAAAAGAAACTTATAAGAAGATATTGTTCCTTTAGATTGATAAAATTCTTTTGCAAATTTTACAGCTTGTTGTTTGCTTATAAGAGTTTCTTGTGGAAAAAATGGCAAAAATTCTTTTAAATAAAAATCTAAAAATTCAGCTGTTGTTGTATCAATATCTTTATATGAAAGAAGATTTTGTGTTCTTTCCGAAACTTTGCCGTTTTGTTCCATCCATTCATAATAAGCCTGTAAAAAAAGAACAAAGTTTTGGTAGTTAGGGTCGTCCCTAACAAATTCAGGTAGCTCTGACGCAACAAGTAAGGAGGTTTTATGATGATTCTGTATCATGTTTTAGCACTTACATTGACAACTATAGCATTTGGATCAAAAGGATCAACAGTAATGATTCTATTATAAGAGGATGAAATAATTGTTGTCGTAGGATTTGCAGATAGAGTTAATTGTCCAAGTGGATTATCCACATTGAGAGGATTAAAATCGTTTAATGTGACTATGCCGTTGATATAATCGACAGAGCCGGCATTATTATTTAAAATAGTCTTAACATTATTTGAATTAAAGTAATATGTTCTGAGTGTACCAAACTGTCCTTCTAAAACTGCAATTGCAGAACCTAATTGGCCTGTTGTATCAGAAGTGGCAGGAATAATTTGAACAATCGCACTGGTATATCCAGAACCAATATTAGTTATTTCAATACTCTTTAATGTTCCGTTGTTATTGATTGTGGCAGCGGCAGTTGCACCTGTACCATCACCCAATATTTTTACTGTCGGTGTCGATTGATAACCAAAACCTGGATTTATAATCGACACACTTTCTACACCACCAGTCGAAGAAGGAACTTCTTCAATATAAACTCCGTCTATCACGATTGAACGATTGACAGGATCATAAAAGTTTAGTGCAGGCAAACTACCGATTCCACTTTGAAACATACCTCTTTTTAGTGGTATATTAAAATAAAATTTATAAGTTTGTGGATTGGTTAAATTTGGTAAAAATTTCTTTTGCACCGATATGTTTATTTCATTTGTCAATATCGATTGATTTAAATTGTTGATTGCATTTGTGAAATCAGATAACTTAAATGTTGAATTGAATGTATTTAATGATGAAGCTGCCAGGTTAGAAATAGAATTTTTTATGGCAGATTGTAATTGATTCGCAGTTAAATTTGTTTTCTTTGGATCATACAATACATTTGCTGTGATCTGTAAGTAAGTATAATCTGGATCCACAATTGCTGGATCGACAGTCATCACAGAAATTGGTCGAAGTATATCACTTACGATCTTTTGTTTTTGCAATTGTGTCAACAGATAAGCACCAGCAGGTTTGATGCACACAAAAACTTGGCCATAAACAGGAGGATCATTCTCTTGTCCACCCCAAACATTAACAGCATCAAAAGAATAACCTAAATTGTTTTGTTGTATTGCTGTAATGTAATCTTCTTTTGTGACTGCTCTTTTTTGTGCAGAATAAGACTTTGGTGCCTGAAACTTAATGGATTCAATGCTTTCTTTCAATGCACCTGTTGTGGCCGCAGAAACAGGAGTTGTCACAGTATTTGAAAAACCACCAATTGGATTCATTAAAACAAAACTGTTTGCGCCAGCAGCATCTGGACCCGCACTCACAATATAATTCATACGAACGATATTGCCATTTATAAGTTTTTTACCTAAAATGTCGTCACCAAAGTATACTTCATACAATCCATCGTTTCCTTCTTGTAAGAAATATACTAGAGATTCACTATCTAAAGCTAACACATCTGTCGCTTTACTGTATATTTTATAAGAACTATTCGATGATGATTCCTGAACAAGAACTTCTAATGTGGTAGTGTCAACATTTGTTTCTGGTATCTGAAAAACAAACTTTGGATTTGTGGTTGTATTAACGGTGTAACTTATTGAAGTTGGAATACCTTGTTTTAATGAAATATCAGTAAATGTTGCAGTATTTGAAGATACATTTACTGTGGTTGCATCAGCTGTAACGAAACTATAGTTGATACCTTCTATTGCCTCAGACATAAATTGCGTGAATTTTGGCAATGTCAAAGATGCGGTATTTACTTGATTTACTGTTAAGTTAATCGTTGCCGTTGGCGCTATGACTGATTTTGGTATATAATTTAAGACTTTTGCTTGAGAAACAACAGAATTTCTTAGAAGTGCGCTATCCAAAAACATTTCGTTTCCGACCATGTTTAGATAATATGCGTTATATTGCGTGTTGTACGCTAAAACATCTAATAATACTGAAAGTGCTGCACCATCGTAATTGTAATCTTTTAAAACATCTTGTGATTGCAAAAATGTTTTTAGATTGTTTTTAATAGCGGTAAAATCTAGATCCGCTAGTTGAATATTTGAATTAGCACCAGCCATTTTATCTATTTCTCTCTAAAAGAAGTGTTACTGTCGTTGGTGCCGTTGCATTTTCAACATAAAAAGAAAGTTTCACCCGATAAGCATTCTGATCTGGCAAAGGCTCAACATTTATTTGCGACAAAGTTGCTCTAGGCTCATAGAATCTAATCAATTCTTGTATTTCTGTTTCAATTATTGAGGTTATTTCCGTACTTATGGGTTCAAAAAGTGATGATTGTATATTAGAACCTAAATCTGGATTCCAAAGTCTCTCATAATGTTTTGCTGATAATAAATTTCTAATTGATCTTATTACCGCCTGAGAATCATAACTAAGAGCAACATCATTCGTCACAGGTTTCCTTGTGAATGTGAAGTCTATATCTGAGTATATTTTTTGTAGGTTTGACATTCTTTTATTTATAAGCTAAAAGTAAAATCGCTTTTTGGAACCTTGAATCTGTCGGAAAAAAATTCGCGGCCGGAACGAGAAATTTCGAATTTTTAGGAATCTAGTCTTGTTTTTATTTTTTCTGTGCCTATGTGATTCTTAATTAAATAAATTTCAGTTTGACCCATTTGAGAAAAACTTCTGACTTTATTGAAATTAGTCAATATTTCAGCAGATTTTTGAAAAAATACATTGTCACTGTTTCTGTAATCTGTCATTGTTGTATAAATGTTACTATAAGCATTGTACAAGGCTTGCGCTTCCACTAAAGAAATATTCGAATTTCCATTCGAAACTGTATTCATATACAAATTAGTTATCGTATTTGCTGTATTTGCCATCTCACTTAATGTATTTCCAATGAATAAAGCACCAAAACTACCAATCATTGGTGCATTATTCTGTACATTGTCAGTTTGAGCAACAATATATGTAATCATTTTACCTATACCACTTGCAGTTTCAAAATGTGGTTCAACGATGTTTTCGTCTGGTTGTATTACATTCGATAATCTGTTGGTGTGATATAAAAAACCATCAACCGTGTCATAATAAAGAGTATTTGCAGTATTTGCAGTTTCAAATAGTAATAATGTGATATTTGCAGTTGATCCTGAAACCGAATTGCCAGCAAGTAAAATTGTACTCGACAATGTTTTAAATACATTAATCGTATTAGCCAAAGGGTTCACAAAATAACCGTCAGTTGAATTATTAGCCACATCATCTTGTTGCCAACCTTCTAATAGTGGAGGCATCTGACTCATTTGTTTATTTGTTTCAGGTGTGAGTTCAATTACCTCGCTTTCCAAAGCAGGATTAAAACTTAATAATGCAAAAATACTATTACTCATAATTTAATTTCCCTTACGCTGTCATTTCTTTTGAAATTGGAGGTCCAGTAATTCCTTTTGGTGCAGGATGTGTATGTACTCTCCGAAGCATTGTGTTAATGATATCAAAAGCTAAAATTGATGAACTAATTCCAAAATTTCCTAAAGGTGCAGAAACAGATGTGAGTGAAGTAATGGGTCCAACGGAATTAATCATTGTAGGAAGGGCGACTGGATATCCAACAGCAACGCCACCTTTCACTGTCACAAAACCCAAAGGACCCGCACTGACACCAGTACCAGCATCAACCCGTGTTCTTGATGCAATTTTTGACGCCGTGGCTTCACCATCAATCGACACATCACCCTGAATATTTACAGCATCCGGTACTTTGAGAGTTAAACTACCAACAATCGAACTACCGGCAGAAACTGTCATATCACCAGCCGAAGTGATATTTGAAAGACCTTCAACAACCTGTATGTAATTTCCTTTAATATACTGTTCAAGGTTGCCCTCAATCTGTTCTATTTTATTACCCTGTACCCAAAATACCGCATCACCCGAAACTGTTATGTTAAGTCTTCCTTTAATTTCCACATTTTTATCTTTGACAACAATTTCGTAATCATCTCCAACGACCTTGGTAACCTGATCACCATTTGGATGCATTTCAACAAAAGTCTTGGATCTATGTTGCAGTCGAACTCTTTCTCTTGTGGGAGTGTCATCAAATTCAAGAGAATGTCCACTTCTGGTTTGTTTTACATCATTGTATGGATATATGGGCTGATAATCCGTATTAGCCGCCGATTCCGGCTCTGTCCATGCAGTAACAAAGTCTGGTTTTTGCATTATGAATCCGTTAAGGTGTATTTTTTAAAGAAGGTGAAGATGTTGTATTTGCCATTATAGAATTCGAATTTGGTGTGATTGAAGTTATATATATCGTCAAATTATTTGCTGTAGTTTCACTTGGATTATTAATAACATCTATAACAGCTGGAGATAAATCACTTTCAGATGTTTTCAAATCACTTTCCAAACTTTTCAATGTTTGTGTTGAAGTTTCTGTCAGATCGTTGGCTATAGCTCTTATCTGAGAAGTTGTTTCATTGACAATTTGCGAAGGTATTGATTGTATACTTTCGGCAACTTGTCTAATAGAATTTGTAAAACTTGCAACACAGTTTTGTAACAGTTGTTTTATTTTTTCCGGCAAAGAAAGAATCCAAGCTAACAACTCTTTTATTTGTTGTGCAACAAAAACCCATACCAAAACATCTTCAATTGCTTGTGCAATTTCTTTTGTTATTCTATTGATTTTTCTAATTATATCCTTGGCCAAGGATATTGTAATGGAAATTTGGCCAGAAGGATCCAAACCTAAAACTTTTATTACAGCATCTAGAACTTTTCTAAAATTATTTACTATATTGGATAGAAAATTTCTAAGTTTGGCAGCCGCCGCTAATTTTGCATTTTTAATTGCCTGTGCAAAGGCCGCCGATGGCAATATTAGACCACCAAGATTAAAGGAAAAATCAAATATGAATTTAAAGTCACAAACAGCAGTTAAACTTGCATTCGAAGCCTCTATCGCACTCCCCTTCAAGTAACCTCTAGCTAAAGGTGGAGTTGTTTGTACGCCGGCCTTGTTTAACAATGCACCAAATCTAGGATCAGTTACACTTACATTGGCTTTAAAATTTACAAATGATTCGGATTTTTCTTCTGCCATTTTTATACATCCGGATTAGAAAGTGTGAGATTATTAGTATCAAATATTGATTCAGATTCAGGATTAAAAAATCCTGGAATTATTCCTACAATAACTGGAAATTGGCCCGATAGTCCATCAAAAAAGAAACCCATAACCCAATCATCTAAGAATGGTGTAGCGGATGACCTCGGTGTTGTCATTGGGACCAAAGGAACAGCCCACGGTAAATCACTTGTGGGTATTTTTATCTTTGATTCTTCACTCCCATCATAATGCCAACCAAATATTCTCACTCGACAACGACCGATTCCTAGAGGATCATTTATATCTTCTATTGTACCAACCCACCACACAAAATTGTCTTTGCCTAAAAAATTCTGCATCATATTAACTTGCCCTTGGATTACTTTCTTTGGAAATTTCTAAAACAGTTTGAAAAGCACCTTGTGATTGTATAATGTGCCTTACAGCTGTCACGATATATTTACCTGAATAAAAATTATCTAGGTTACTTGCAGTTGTGGATGTTTCTCTTGTAGTTTTAAGCATATTGAAATTGATCACTTTTCCAACAGAAATATTAGGATCACCAGGTATTTTTATTTTTAAAACTGTGAAATTCGCAAGAGCTATTTGTGCTGTTCTATTTGGTATGGTTGTTTCTGCGTATATATCAGGTGAAGTGGAACCAGTAGGTATAAAAGGTTTTCTGGCCTGTTCAGAATTACTAACAGAAAACTTTATAACACTTTTTGGTGAAACGACAGGAACAGGAGATTCTGGTTTATTTCTATTTAATGTGCTTCCCTCATATTTCAAATAATCAAAATCTGTGACTTTTACACCTCTGGTGATTGGGTCTATTGAAATTAATCTATTTGCAAATGTTCCTGATGAAACTTCACTTAATACATCAAAGTTTTTCACAAACTCATAATCCAAAATAGAAATTACATCTTGTTCTATGGAACCAGCATTTTTTTGCTGATATTTGTATGTTTTGTATGGAGTTTGTTCATACAATTTGCCCAATGATCTGAAATGAAAACCTTCGTAGTTTTCATAAAATAACATATCAGCACCTTTTCTATTACTTGCATAGGGCAATGCATATGTTGACAACCAACTTATTGCTTCTAGAGGTTTTAATGTCGGCACATTAAAATTATAAGTTCCTGCGGTGTAATCACTGTAGAATTTTTTATTACTTTTCAGTTCATCTTTTAAAATTCTCTGAACTATTCCGTTTATTGCAAATCCTTTGTATGATTTTGTTACTTTTGATAATTCGGATGTTAATAGTTCTTCAGAACAAAAATAAATGTGTAATACTTCACCATTCATATTAGCGGCAGGTATTCTTCTTGGTATTGAATATAATCTAAATGTTTGTGCCGGTCTAGAATCGTTTACGGTTTTTCCAAATTTAATTTCTATAGATTCTTCTCCATTCAAACTCAAAGATTCAACCAATCCTACCGAATCTCTGAGTGTCATATAACCAGATGTTACAAATCCAAAAATGTCTTCAAAATAATTTAATTCAATCAAAAGGGCTTTGATTACATATCTTTTGCCATCGGCAAGAATAATATCCAATCTATCAAGACTTACATCTTGAGTGTAACTAAATGTATTTGGTCTTGTTTCCGTTGATGCTGTTGCCATATTTTCAACTCATTAAATCTCTTAATTCTATTTCCATTTGAGCCGCATATTTTTCATTCAATATTTTAATGTTTCTTTTCGATTCATTTACATTTACTTCATATTCATAGTTTGTGACGACTGCTTTTTGTTCTTTGACTATAACTATTGCACCATTAGGTAAAGCATATCCATTTTCAGTATTTGCCATAGTGTTGTAAGTTTCTTCATCTATTACGAGTCGATGTTTAGTTTCAGTTCTAGAAACCGTGTCTAAAGTAGTAATTATTTTTTCATAGTGATGAATTTCACCCAATTCTTCTGTCGTATACTTATCATTTAAATATTTCTGAAAGTTTTGACCTTGTAATGGCCAGTCCCATAAAGGATCCAAAAGCTGGTTCGCAAACATAATTAACCAGAATCTTTCTATGTCACCATAATACTTGTGAGCCAATATTTCTGGTGTGTCTGATTCTTGTATGTCATAAGAATAAAAAAGTAAAGGATTTTTCAACAAATCTTGAATTATACTGGCTCTAGCTAGCAGGTTAACAAAAAGTGATGAGTTTCCTTTTTCGTCAATTTTAGTAATTTTTGGTAAAGTTCTAAAATATTTCATTTTTAGTAACCTTGTTGTATTGCAACACGATCCACCAGTTCGACTTCTCGGAAAGACAATGCCATTGTTATTTGCACTGGACTGCCATCGTTAAAGGCTGTCCAACCATTTGGAGAATAATCCACACTTACATTTTCCAGAACACAGGTTTTTAATTTAGTTATATTTTGATTTTCTTTTCCTGCATACATGAATTTAATTTTAAAAACTGACGGCGCATTAAAGAAAAATCCTGCTGCGGAAGTAACAATTGTTGGTGCAGCTGCTGACCTAAATTTTTTAATAATTTTTTTAATAACATCAGATTCAACTCTAGAGAAAGGAGTGAATGTGAATCCCATAGAAAAGGGTCTAAAATCTATGCCCTCAAACATTGTTTGTTGTTGTGGATTAAAAACATAACCCGCATAATTTAAAAGAGCTCTAGCTGCTGTATTTCCACCTTTATCTATGGTAGAAGTAATAGCTTTCACACCCCTACTCAATAAAGGAATATGTGCTGATCCAACAGCATCCGCCAAAGTATAATTTTCATATTGTGCGGTATATTCGAATTGTACATTATCTGGCATATAGAGACTAATTAAGCCTGAAGGTGTGTCACGTATTTGAAGTGAAGCTCTATCTAAAAATTCTTTAGCTTTTACTCCCCATTCACCACTAATAATTTGAGATGTTGCACTTTGAAAAGATTCTGATATTTCTCTTTGTGCATTTCTTAATTGTTCTTCATATGATATATCTTCTTTTGTAAAAAATGAATCTCCCGATGAAAACCTTATGCCGGTTTCATCAAAATTTTCCGATGGCCTTAACATATCTCTTATGTTAGTTAAGGCATTTTGAACATCTTCTTTTCCTAAAACTTTTCTCTCATATATTTGAAATTGTACGGAATGGCTTTTTCTAGAAGAATTTAAATCTCTGGGATATTGCAAAAACGGAGTAGCATCTTCGTATGGATTTTGTAGTGCTTTGGCTAAGGGACCTTGACCTTCAGGATAAAATGTGGTGGATGATGCATATGCACCATCGTCAATTCCAAGCAAATCGAAAGGCACTTCATTTGGAAGTTGTGCTGGTTCACCTTCCACACCTAATTGTGTTACCGGATCAACTATTTTTATTGACATTTATTGTTCCTAAAAAAACATATATAATATTTATGGCATATTCCGGAAGATTTAAACCAACAAACCCAGAAAAATATGTTGGTGACTCAAACAATATTATTTACCGTTCATCATGGGAATGTAGGGTAATGAACTGGTTGGATAAAAATCCAAGTATTTTGTCGTGGGCATCAGAAGAATTGATCATTCCTTATGTTTCGCCTGTAGATGGTCGATGGCACCGATACTTTCCAGATTTTCTTGTCAAAGTAAAAGATAGAGATGGAAGACAAAAAACATTGATGTTAGAAGTGAAACCCAAAAAACAAACGATGGAACCTGAGAAAAAGAAAAGAAAGACAAAACAATACATCAATGAAGTTGTTACTTGGGGTGTCAATCAAGCCAAATGGAAAGCCGCATCGGAGTATTGTTTAGATCGTGGTTGGGAATTCAGATTGATCACCGAAGATCATTTGGGACTCTCATAAATATTTAGATGAAACCTTCCATTCTAACTACTCTAACTGACGAAAGAATTGCTGCTGGCCATGCCTATATGAGCCGTGATTCTTTCACATGGTTAACTAAAAAAATAAATGACTTGAGAAGTCCAGGTCGGTTTATTATGCCCATCACAAAAGAAACGGGTAGATATACAAGACCAACAGACAGAATGAAATTTTTGATGGGTGGGCTTTACTTTTTTATGTATGATCCAAAAAATAAGGCAACTTTACCATATTATGACAAATTTCCCTTGGTAATACCACTTAAACGCAATCCGGATGGATTTTTGGGATTAAATTTACATTATTTACCACTTAGATATAGAATCATTTTCATGAGAAAACTATTGCCGCTGGCGATATACAATGAGATGGACGAGATTAAAAGAATCCGAGTCACTTATCCGATATTGGATTCGTCCAGGAAGTACAGAGAGTTTAGACCTTGTATCAAACAATATCTGTACACTAATATTCGATCTAGGATTCTGGCGGTAGAACCTGAGGAATGGGATGTTGCACTGCATTTACCAATTCATCAATTTAGAAAAGAATCGGCAAAAACGATTTGGCAAGAATCGTTGGAACAAATAAAGGCATAAGATGGCTTCAAATATACAAGGATTTAAATCTTCGTTTAAGTACGATCCAGCCAAGGCGAGTAGGTTTGATGTGAGAATTGTGCCGCCTGCAAATTTGCCGTTCATAGGCGTAAATGCAAGAGACTTGGTTTACAAATGTCAAACAGCAGAATTACCAGGTCGAGCTCTTGCAACAACTGAACAAAAAACATATGGACCTGTGGAAAAATATCCATATATGACAATGTTTAATGATATTGATTTAACATTCATTATTGAAGATGATATGCGCCAAAAAGTCTTTTTCGATGAATGGTTGAATTACATTACACCACTATCCACAAACAATTATAGATATAAATCAGATTATTGTTGCGACATTATCATAAGTCAATATGATATGTCAGATGTTTTATCTTATTCTGTAAAATTAATTGAATCATATCCTTTATCGGTAAATCAGTTGTCACTTGACTGGAGTTCCGATGATTATCATAGACTGATGGTTACTTTTGCTTACACCAGATGGGAACCAAATAGAAATTATTAATGAGGAGTTATTATGCCTTTACCAAAAATTGATGTGCCAACATATGAAATTGTTTTGCCGATATCAAATAAAAAAATTAAATTTAGACCATTTCTAGTCAAAGAACAGAGAAATTTGTTAATGGCTGTTGAATCACAAGATGCATCTTCTGTTTACAATTCAATTAGAGATGTGTTGGTGAATTGTACTCTATCTGAAATAGATATAGACAGTTTACCAATTATTGATATTGAATTTTTCTTTATAAATTTGAGGGCAAAATCTGTGGGTGAAGTTGTTGAATCAAAATATCGATGCAACAATGAAGTCAACGGAAAAGAATGTGGTAATTTAATGGAAAATAAAATTAACCTTATGGACATGAAGGTTGATATGAATGGAAATATTAGTCCAGAAATTAAATTGACCGATTCAATAACCATGAAATTGAAATATCCTCAATTTTTGATGGTAAAAGATTCTTTAAATTATGATGATGCAAATGAATTAACTTTTAATATGGTTGCACAATCAATCGAATATATTTTTGATGGTGAACAGTATTACTACGGTCACGAATCGTCATTGGAAGAAAAAATTGATTTTATTGAATCATTGAATCAAGAACAATTTTTAAAAGTAGAAGAATTTTTTAATAATTTACCCAGATTAAAAGAAACTGTCAATATAACTTGTAATAAGTGTGGTTTTCCTCATAAAATTAATGTGGAAGGCCTAGAAAGTTTTTTCGAATAATCTTTTGTCATGAAAATTTGAGAAATTATTATAAAACTAATTTCTCTTTGATGCAACACCATAAGTATTCTCTCACGGAACTTGAAAATATGATGCCGTGGGAAAGGGATATCTACATCACCTTGTTAATGCAATATATTGAGGAAGAAAATTTTAAAATAAAAGAAAGAATGCGAAATAAATGAGTATCATTGGTTTACTCAAAGAAAAACTAACAAGTAAAAGCGAAAGTTCGACTGGCGCAAAAGATTCTTTTTCTCAAAATAAAAGCACAACAACAAGTTCTGATTCAAAAAAAAACTTTTCTGAAGAAACAAAACAAAAAGTTGTTTCTTTATTTAAAGAAGTTCCAGTTAAAACTTTCAGTAGATTTGAAACACCAAAAGAAGCTTTAGGTGAAATATATGGTTTGATGGTTAGAATTGAAGAACAAAGGTATTTGGAATTTAAAAATAGAAAGATTCAAGAGGAACAACGACAATTAGATTTCAACAGAAGAAATCGTGAAATAATTAAAACTATTTCTGGTCAAAAACAAAAAACAAAGTATTTCAAAGTAAAAAAAATAGAACTTGGAGTAACTGAAGCTGTTGTAGCAATTGCAGCAGTTCTATCACGCGCCGGAAAAATACCGACACCAAGATTACCAACAATACCTAAAATTCCAGCACCTAAGCCTCCTGGACAAAGAGTACCTCCTCCAGCAAGACCGGCTGAACCAGTACCTCCAGCAAGACCAGTTGAGCCGGTGCCACCACCAGTAAGACCAGCTGAGCCGGTGCCACCACCAGTAAGACCAGCTGAGCCGGTGCCACCACCAGTAAGACCAGCTGAGCCGGTGCCCCCTAAACCAGTTGAACCGGTGCCACCACCAGTAAGACCAGCTGAGCCGGTGCCCCCTAAACCAGCTGAACCAATACCTCCAGCAAGACCAGCTGAACCAATACCTCCAGCAAGACCAGCTGAACCAGTACCTCCAGCAAGACCATCTGATGCACAACAAGC
>Ga0129333_10004192_pt1 | contig 13498 bp, 8 predicted proteins | sample CPB6_08_DNA_FD_94474 | JGI IMG/M metagenome (GOLD analysis project Ga0129333, IMG submission 94474) | Freshwater to marine salinity gradient microbial communities from Chesapeake Bay, USA - CPBay_Sum_0.6_0.8_DNA | ecosystem: Environmental > Aquatic > Marine > Coastal | place: USA: Chesapeake Bay... | reverse complement strand
TACAGAGGATAGCGCATATCCTGCTGAACCAGATAGTGAATACGGCTGGGAAAAACTTTTTAGTGAAAGATTATATCTGACTTATGCGCGTAATTACGGAATAGATGTTAGAGTCGCAAGATTTCATAATATATTTGGACCACGAGGGAGTTGGAACAACGGTAAAGAAAAAGCACCTGCTGCTTTATGTCGCAAGGTAGCAATGGCAGAAGATAATGGTACAATTGAAGTTTGGGGCCCAGGAATACAAACACGCAGTTTCTTATATATTGACGAATGCATAGAAGGTATACATCGTATAATGGAAGGTGACTACCAACAACCGTTAAATTTAGGTAGTACCTTGATGATTAGTATTAATGATTTAGTAAGATTAATTGCTAAAATTTCAGGTAAAACAATTAACATTAAAAACATTGAGGGTCCAATGGGTGTCATGGGTCGCAATAGTGACAATACATTAATCAAAGAAAAAATTAATTGGGCGCCCGGCGAAGATTTAGAAGGCGGATTAATCAAGACGTATGCTTGGATCAAAGATCAAATTGAAAAGAATATTCAGGATGTTGAATGAGTGTTTATCTTATTAAAAGTCCTACATATCCATTTGATAAACATGACTGGTCACAAGAATTAGACAATATCTACAAAAATAATCCTGAGATTATTATCATTGAATGCCTATTTGAACTTGAGGCTTTTGATGTTCAATATGGTGGATTAATACATGTATTAAATCCATGGCTAGAACAAAATAATAAAGTAATTCATGCATTACTACCTGGAATACGTCCTAATCCTTTTAAAAATGTTATCATGTATCCTACAATTAATGCCTTTATAATTACTATGTTTAAATGTTTTATAAACTATAGTGATTATTTGGATGAAATAGCATATCATAGATGTTCATATGACAACATGAATCAATATTTTGAAAACCCTAGTTTTAGACTCTACACTTGCTACATGAATAATCCCAAATATGAAAGGGCATTATTGCTTGACGAGTTAGTTAGAAATGATTTATTAAATCAAGGCATAGTCACTTTTCCTAAAGCAGATGAGTGCAGAGATCCTACGACACTCAAAAAACTTCAATTTAAGTATCATGACGGTACAAGTTTATTTGATGAAGAAGGCTTTGTCTTAAATTCAAAAGAAGAATTTTATGCACATAATTTACCTAGATCATTTTTTAGAGGTTTTTTAGATATCATTACTGAGAGTGAATTTAAAGATAATTGGTATTTTTTAACTGAAAAAACTTTAAAAAGTTTAGGCTCTCTTAAGCCCTTTTTAACGTTTGCCTCGCGCGGACATAATAAAGAATTTTTAGTTAAAAAGTTTGGCTTTAAGTTGTATGATGAGTATTTTGACTATTCATGGGATAATTTAGGGCTTCACGATAGAATAGACGGAATAGTACAAAATTTAAAAAGACTACACGATGACGTAAATATTAAAAAGACATTTACATTACAGGAATTATATAACGAACTATTACCTAAAATTTTGTATAATAGATACAGAGTTTTAGAAATAAGATATGATAAAAGTTTTTTGCCTGAAATTTTAAATAACGTTGATACCAGCAACATAGATTTTTTTAAAAATTCAGCCTATGGTTTTTTCGTACATAAAACATGTAAGCCTAAGACAGGATTTAATAGATGGAAACAAGAAAGAAATATATTATAGGATTAGGTTGCAGTTGGACTCAGGGAGAGGGCGGATACCCTGAAGAAATATGGCAACAATATAATGGTCGCGTACAATTAAGAGGTGTAGACGACTATCATTTACGTAAGTACGAACATGAAAATAGCTGGGTAAATGTTTTATGTAGAGATCATTTTACAGATCATACCCCTATCAATTTAGGCGTTCGCGGTATAGGTAACTTTGCCGCAGTAAATCAACTACATTTTTGTAACAGAATTGATTGGCAAAATAGTACCGGTATAATAGTATTAATGTTATCTGGATTTGAACGTTTTGACGTATTTCAACAACATCCTAAATACGATAGAGGTCAAGATGATTTTTATAGCAATAATGAGTATGTTCACTATAAGTGGCGTACTGCTTGGCCTGTTATAAACCATAATACAGGTGATTCTGCGTTTTGGAATACTTATGGGAAAGAACTTTGGTCAGAGCAATTTGTAGCATCTTGGCAAATGATTAATCTGTTAAATGTACAAACCTTTGCAAAAGCAAATAATTTCAAATTAGTAGTCGCAAATGCTTTTAATCAACCTCCAAATGGGGTTTATGAATATCTAAAGGAATATACAGGATCATTAGTAGACACATTTAATTGGAACAATTACATTCATAATAAAGTAGACTACGTAGCATTTATGCAAAAATTAGTAGAACTGGACGGACTAATATCTAAAAAAGACTGGGGCGGCTACTTTAACGTTTACCGCAGCAGATCATGGCCTTCTACTTACTTGACAAATTGTGAAGGGGCACATCCTACTATTTTAGGCTATAAGGTTATAGCAAGCGAGTTAGCCCAGTTCATAAATAGTCAAGGCTATGTCTAAAAAAATTGTAAGCTTCGTAAATCCAAATTTTCAACAAGGACCTAAAGAATATAACGCATATTACTTGCCTTATAGTCCGGGTGTCCTTTGGAGTTATGTCAATCAATTTAAGCCCATAACTGACAATTTTGAGTTGGGCGAATTTATCTGGCGTAGAGATACTATAGAAGAGGCTATAGAAAAACTTAAAGACAGTGATGTAGTAGGATTTAGTACCTATATTTGGAATCGTAGTTATAACAATGTTTTAGCGAGAGAATTAAAAAAGAGAAATAAAGACATTTTAATATTCTTTGGTGGTCCAGAACCTCCTATTACTGATCCTAATTTTTTTGAAAAGTTTCCTTATATTGATTTGGCAGTTAAACAAGAGGGAGAAATTACTTTTAAAAAGATACTAGAAACTGTTATGGTAAAAGGATCTAGTTTTAAGGCTATTCCGGGATTAATTATTAATGATAATGGCAAAGTTTTTGATACCGGTCCAGGAGTAAGAATTGAAAAGTTAGATCAAATTCCAAGTCCATATCTGACTGGAGTATTTGATGACCTGATGAGAAAGCATCCCGAGATACGCTGGAACGCAACGTTAGAAACAAACCGTGGTTGTCCCTATGCTTGCACATTTTGTGACTGGGGTTCATTGACTTACAATAAAGTTAAAAAGTTTGATTTACAAAGAGTGTTTGATGAATTAGAATGGATAGGTAGTCATGGACTTGATTTTATAAGTTTAACTGATGCAAATTTTGGTATTTTCGCTGAACGTGACAGTTTGATAGCAGATAAACTCATAGCGGTACAAAAGAAATACGGCAATCCTAAAGCATATACGATTGCTTGGGCAAAGAATCAAAAGCAAGAAGTTGTAGACATTGTTCGTAAATTAATATTTGAAGGCGGAAGTAAAATGGGCCTCAATTTGTCCGTACAAAGTATGGATGACAATGTTTTAGATATTATCAAACGTAAGAATCTTGAAATGAACAAGATTGAAGAAGTATTTGAGTTGTGTGAAAAATATAGTATTCCTTTATACACAGAATTAATTTTAGGTTTACCAGGTGAAGATTTACATACTTGGAAAGATAACTTTTATAAACTCTTTAAAGCAGGTAATCATACTGGCATTACTGTCTATCAAGCACAATTACTTGAAAATGCAGAAATGAATCTTACTCAAAAAGAAGAGTATAAACTAGAGGGCAAAATAGTTTATGACTATCTTGTAGGCACATATAATGAGCATGAGTTAAAAGAGGGAATAGAAGTAGTTGTATCTACGAAAGACATGCCTAGAGAAGATATGATCAACGCGCAGGTATGGAGTTGGTTTATCAACACGTTCCATATAAATGGGATTACTAACTATATTAGCAGAGTATTATATAAATTAAATCATGTAGATTATAAAGATTTTTACGAGTCTCTATATGAGTTTATACAAACAGATGACTGGTTTAAGAAAGAAATAGAAAGAATAGCAGTGCATTACAGTAAATGGACAGAACATGGAAGAATAGATCATAATCCTATTCAAGGTATGGAGATTCATGGTTGGAACTTAATACATAGTACAGTAATTAATTTGCACAGCGAAAATAAACATAAGCATGTTTTTGAATTGATTGACAAATTTTTGGATCTAAATTTTGTGTTAGATAAAGAATTAAAAGATGAATTAATTCAATTACAAAAATTATATCTAATTGATTATAACCAGATAGAAAATTATCCTATTAAACAGACATTAAAATATGATATACCTTCTTATGTACAGGACAATTCTAGTTTAACTAAAACTACATGTACATATGAATTTGATTTTCCTGAAGATAAAAAACAATCATTACAAAGATTCTGTGAACAGATATTTTTTGCTAGACGCAGAAATTTCGGCAAAGCATGGATTACCAAACTATGATTTTGTTAAGCAATGGATGTAGTTTTACTTGGGGTGCAGGCCTTGATGATAATAAAAGGGAAGAATTAATATATCCTAAATTACTTAGTAATAAGTTAAAACGTAAACTTGTTAATTTAAGTATAGGTTGCAGTAGTAACCAAAGAATCTTTAGAACTACATTTGATTGGATAAACAAACAAAATAAAAAAGATTTACGCAATACTTTAGCAATAATTCAATTAACAGATGAATCAAGATACGAGTATTATGTTCCAAATAATAATAAAGATATTGATGATAATTGGTCAAGAGTAAAAGTTGGGGTCGTAATTAGTCCAAATGAAGATGATCACGAACGATCATTAAAACGTTCAAATTTTAGGTTAGAAACATTTACAGATTTAGAAGCATCTTATCATATGTTAAATTATGTTTCTGCTCTATCATATCTATTGTACCGTCATCAAATTAAACATTATTTTTGGTCACCAAATGCAGGAAGTTACAATTATTCTACTGCTATTAAAGATTTTATATTTAATAGCCAGCATTGGATTCCTGTAACAGGGGATTTTGATAAAGTAGATGGCTATAATGACCCTCATCCTAGTGAATTAGGGCACAAACAAATTGCTGCACAGATATTAAACTTTATTAAATAATACAAACAGGAGAATGTAATTGGAGTTCACTTTACGAAGTCTTGCCGTTGACGAACTTAAACCAAAAGAGCGTCCTACCGAAGATATAGCAGATGTTCGCCATCGTAACATGATGGAGGCTATTGCGCCTTATGCCAAACCAACAGTACAAAAAAATCTTACTCCTGTATACGTAGATTATAAGACACGTAATACTAAATTAGTATTAGTATTGTGTCCGGAATGGAGTCCCTACATGCCTCCGTTTAGTCTAGCAAGATTAAGCGGTATTGCTAAAACCGCAGGATATGAAACTTGGCTAATTGATTTAAATGTTAAAGCATTTACTGCTTTCCGTGATGACTGGTGGCCTAATAAAAAGATTCCTTTTAGATTATGGGATCCTAGCGCAAGTTGGCGTTGGTTAGGAAATAATTACGCTGAACACGTTCATCCGTTACTAGAACCCTTATTAAATGCAGAAATTGATAATATTTTGTCAAAAAATCCTGATGTTGTGGGGTTTAGTGTATATTACATTAGTGAAGAACCGACTAAATGGATGTGCCAAGAAATCAAGCGTAGAGCCCCTCATGTTAAAATAGCAGTCGGTGGTCCTAACGTCCATAAGAGTTGGTTTAAAGTTGAACCATACTATGATTATGTTGTGATTGGTGAGGGCGAACTTAATCTATTAAAAGTTTTGGAAGATGTAGAGAATAAAATAGAGCGTAATGGGCCGTTAATTTTAAATCAGCCCGAAGATGAAAGACTAAACATTAATGGTCTTCCAATGCCCGACTATGAAAGTTTAGATTTTAGTTTATACGAACTACCCAATGGCGTCAATACTGAAATAAGTCGTGGTTGTACAGCGAAGTGTACTTTTTGCGAAGAAACACATTTTTGGAAATATCGTCAGCGTCAGTCAGTTGATTTAATTAGCGAGATTGAATGGCTTTATTACAACAAGGGTACAGATGTCATCTGGTTTATTGATAGTCTTGTAAACGGCAATCTTAAAGAATTGCGTGCGTTTTGTAAGGCAGTAGCAGCGAAAGGATTAAAAATTAATTGGACTGGATATGCCCGTTGTGACGGTCGCATGGATCTGGAATATTTTAAAGACCTAAAAGCCGGCGGCTGCATTATGTTCAATTACGGCTGTGAAAGTGGTAGTCAGAAAGTGTTAGACGATATGAATAAAGGCGTTACAATTTCTGAAATGGAAGAAAATTTTAAAAGCGGTAAAGAAGTAGGTATATGGGCTGCGACTAACTGGATCGTTGGATTCCCTACGGAGGATTATCAAGACTTTGCTGATACAATGGCTTTCATATGGCGCATGAGAAATTATAATATTAATAATGCAGGTCTCGGCGTAGGATATGGATTAGGTCCTGAAACAATTGTAGGACAGAACCCGCATGCTTATAATGTATCGTGGCATAAGTATCAAGGATTTTGGATTTGTAAAGACTTTAGTAAAGGTGGAAGCCATGTCATGGCTCGCGTAAAATTCATACACATGTGGCTTGACATGTTTAAAGGATTTACTGAAGTACCAATCGGGTATCCTGTTAGATTTAATTTAGCAAAAGAGCATTATCAAATAAAATTTGAAGATCCTACTTATTTTAGAGAAATAGAATACGAAAAGTTTGATTACAATATTATTCCTCCCGTTGATGAAAACAATCCATACGCCAATGGTTTAGTAAATGAGCCATGGGTATTCTTTAGAATGCTATGGAAAATACGTGGCGGCTTTAATGCAGTCATACATTTTAATCCTGAAATTGATCAAAGAGAATTTGGTGATAGTTATGGAGCATGCCTATACACAGGTATATATAAATTCTCAATTACTAAAGAAGGTAAATGGACAGCAGATTTTTATACTAAATTTGATCAAATAGACAATCCACTAGATAATAGAGAACCTCCGCCGAAAGGACGTAGAGGGCCGTTCTACGCACAAGACTATTCGCGTATTCAAGCCAATACAGCAAAACGCGCACGTAAGTTAGCGAAGCCTACTTGGAGTGAGGATGAAGGTCGCAGTGACGTTGATTTTAATGAATTATTACAGGAAGAAGAATATTTAAACAAAACTGTTGATTGGAGTTTTGAACATTCATATCAAGGTACTGGCGACTGGGGTAACTACAAGACTTATGAAGTTGAAGTATCAAACACTAGTTCTACAGTAATACCTGAAAAAGAAGCAATGACCAGTAAAGAATCAAAATCTATAGCAACTTTTAAAATAAGCGACATAGCAAAAAGAAAGTTTCACGAACAAAGTATGAAATTGCTAGAACCTAAACAGCCGAGCAATTCATGACAGAAAAACAAAAAGTTTTTTTAGTTGCAGGATGTAGTCATAGTGCTGGATCCGAAATAGACGGCATGGATGATAGTCCTTATAATAGATCAATGTCATTTGGTAACCAACTCGGTATTTTAATGGATGCAGATAAAATTTATAATATCTCCGTAGGGGGTAGTGCAAATACATCTATATCCCGTTCAATTATGCGTTGGTTCAGAGATAATTATAATGCTGATACTATGAAAGTATTCGTATGCGTAGGCTGGACAGAAAATGTAAGATTAGAGGTTCCTGCATTAGAGAGACCAATGGATTATTACCGGGCTAATACAAGCGCAGATTGGTATGACTATTCAGCACATGCTTTTTATAGGGTCAATCTAGGCTGGGAAGGTTTACATGCTGAAGAGAAAGAAGTACACAAATACTTTCATAAGTTTATAGTAGAGCAAACAAGATTTTTAGAAATAATGACAGTTAAAAATGTTCTTGAGTTACAGTATTTTCTCAAAATGAATAATATTAATTATGTTATGTGTAATACTATGCATATGTTCACTTTGCCGGACAAGCATTTAGACATTTATACTGACTTTATAGATAAATCAAAATACTTTAATTGGGACAATAATAATGAATCATTCTTTTGGAAGTACAGAAATGCAGGCTATACTAATCCCAAAGCTAAATACTGGCATCATAATGAGGAACCGCATAGGCTCCAAGCAGAAAGACTATATCAGTTTATAGGAGACAAATCATGTTTTTAAAAAGATGGTGGCAAAAGTTAAAAAGAGAAATACAATATCGTAAAAGATTAAAAGAGTTACGTAAAAGAGATCCATTTATTTACAAATAATATATGATGTACGTAGGACTTAGTTGCGGATTCCATGACGCAGGGCTTAGTATTGTCAGTGATACTGGAGAGATATTATTTGCTGCTCATAGTGAAAGATATAGTAAAAAGAAACATGATGCTAATCTTTGTGAAGGTATTATCAAAGAAGCAAATACCTACCTTGTAAATAGCAATTTTGAATTGCATTACTATGAAAAGCCTTGGCTAAAAGCAATACGCCAATTTCGTGCAGGACAACCTATAGGGCCATTAAGCGTTAAAAGCATAGTAGGTCCGGAACTTATGGATATGTTTGGTGATTTGCCTGTTACAACTCATGTACATCACAAGACACATGCTGCGGCCGGCTTTCAGACAAGCCCGTTCAATGATGCTACAGTAGTAGTGATAGATGCTATAGGTGAAATGGATTGTATTAGTATATGGGACGCATGTTATGATAAAAATGGCAACGCACACTATACTAAACTTTGGAGCAAAAAATATCCTAATAGCATAGGCATGTTTTATAGCGCCATGACTCAGCGTGTCGGGCTAAGACCAATGGATGAAGAGTACATATTGATGGGCATGGCTGCATATGGAAAACCTATACATGCGAATCGCATGGCTAGTAGTTTCTTAGAAAATATATTTGATGTAGAATTTAAACAGAATTTACATATTGGTTTAGAAGAAAAGAACTTCTTAGATAAAGCAGACGACATGGACATCGCTGCCAGCGCACAGGTATTGTGCGAGGCACTAATTGAAAAAGTTATGCACAAGGCTTTTCAATTAGGCAATAGCAAGAATCTAGTTTATGGCGGTGGTGTAGCATTGAACTGTCTAGCAAATAGATTGTTAGGCAAATACTTTAAAAATATATGGATCATGCCTAACCCGGGGGATGCAGGTAATAGCCTAGGTGCAGCAGCATTGGGATATGGTAAAAAGATACACTGGAAAGATGCTTTCTTGGGTACTGCTATCAAGGGGCCATATCCAGTTAAAGAAGTTATAAAAGAAATTACTAAAAATAAAATGGTCGGTGTTGCCAGCGGTAGAGCAGAGTTCGGGCCACGCGCATTGGGCAACCGTAGTTTATTAGCAGATCCACGTGGACCCGAAATTAAAGATAAAGTCAATGAAATCAAACGCAGACAAAAATTTAGACCGTTTGCACCGGTCATTCTTGAAGAACATGTACATCAGTATTTTGATATGCCTCGCAATTGGAGTGACAGTAGGTATATGCAAGTCATCGCTACTTGCAGGCATCCTGACCTTTATCCCGCTATCGCTCATCATGACGGCACTAGTCGTGTACAGACAGTTCCTAAAGATGGATCTGGGATACGACAGTTATTAGAAGCATGGTATGAAAAAACAGGTTGCCCTATGTTATTGAATACATCACTAAACATACGCGGTGAGCCAATGGTAAATGATCGCAGTGATGCTGATCGTTTTGAAAAATTATACAATCTAAAAGTCATATCATAAGTAAACATTATGCTGAGAGATGTTTTTTATTACGGCAATAAGCCGAATGTCCATCCACGTGAACGATTTGCAAAAGATTTAGAGGATGCACGAAAAAAGTGCACCACAGAACATTTTTGGATCGTGAACGAATATTGCGATTATAAAAATTTTGATTGGGATTTTGATTTTGATTTCTTACCTGACGAAGATGTATGGGCGCAAGATCACAATAACATATGGCCTAGCCAACATCAAAAAGACAGCGGAACATGGCTTTGTTCAAAAGAAGAAAGCGAAATAATTATATATAGAACCGACGTAAGCCCGGTAAAACGTAGAAACGAAAAAAATAGTTATTGGAAAGTTTATACTCCTATAGATGAATCTAAATTTGACTTCAGTTGGCATCCTGATCCAACTGATCCTCCCTTCATTTATGTTTGGGGTAACAAGTATATTAATGGTGTCTTTGAACCTACAATAGAATATCACAGCCCTGATGCAGTAGAAAAAAAATATATGTTTCAACACGCCCCAGTTCTACCACAATGGGAACGTTGGCATATCATACAAGAAGTAGATAAAACAAAGTTTGATTTTACGTGGAGACCTGACCCCAGAGAACCGCCATATATCTATGTATGGGGCAACAAACATATAACCGGAGAACTTCAAAGTACACTTGAATATCATACCCCCGGAGCCACTGAGTGCAAGTATATGGAGGAACTATTAGAAGTTACTCCACAATGGGATCGTTGGATAGAGCATATACCTGTAGACAAAAAATCATTTGATTTTAGTTGGAGACCTGATCCACGTGAACCTGCATTTAATTACGTATGGGCTAACAAATATGAGCCGGCAGAAATAAAGCCTACATTAGAATATAGGATGCCCGGCGCAACTGAAATAAAGTATATGTCCGAATGTGTTGAGGTATTACCTCAATGGGACAAGTGGAAATTTTTACATGATGTAGATAAAAATAGTTTTGATTTTAGTTGGAGACCGGACCCGCGCGAGCCTGCTTTTATATATGTTTTTGGTAATCAATGGTATGACGCAACAGTGATGCCTACAATTGAGTATCATTGCGAAGGAGCAACAGAAAAGAAATATATTATTGACGAAAAACTAGTTGTAAAATTGGCTCAAAAGCCAGAAAATTTTGTTCATTTAGAAAATGCGTATTTAGAAGATTACAGTTGGGTTCCTGATCCTGGAAGCCCACCTTACATATATGCATTCGGTAATCAATGGAATAAACCTGAAGATAAAGTAAGTATACAATTTGTAGTTCCTGGCGCAACTGATTACAAATACATGGTTGTAAGAGCGATTCGTAAAGCAGATAAGTCTCAATGGATCATACCTGAAAATGTTGATACTTCAGATATAGATTTTAGTTGGGAACCTAGTCCTAAAGAGCCTCCCTATGTATATTACTTTCCTACCCAATGGCAAAAAACAGGTGGTGTAAAGTATGTTGTGCCCGACGCTATAGATTCTAAATTTATAGATTCTCAGAAGGTAAACGCATTACCTACAAAAAACAATTGGACGGTACCAAAGAATATTGATGTTACTGGGTTTGATTTTAGTTGGCATCCTGACGACTTGTCTCCGCCATTCATCTACATATTTGCTACTCAATGGGCGTTGACAGGTGGTCCAATATATACTGTGCCGGGTGCAACCGAAAAGAAATATGTAGATTATCCTTTTGCGATAGCATTACCTGATAAATCAAAATGGATCATACCCGACAATATTGATATTAGTGATTTTGATTTTAGTTGGCATCCATTTGCTGAAGATGATCCATGTGTATATCAAATAGGAACACAATGGCAAAAAACAGGTGGGCCAAGATATATCGCCGACGGCACTAATGAGTTCAGCCCTGTAAAATACATTGATAGAAGAATTATTAAATCAAAGCGTTTACCAGATAAAACAAACTTTAAAATATTACATCCTATAATAGAAAGTGAATTTGATTTTAGTTGGCATCCAGATGAAACAGAAGAGCCATATATTTACGTATTTGGTAATCAACATTATCCAGCAGAAATAATGCCTACAGTTGAATATCATGTAGAAGGAGCAACTCAGTATAAATTTATAGATAACATAAAAGCAAAACTAGCCTCAAATAAAACTAATTGGAAAATTAATATTCCTATTGCTGAATCAGAATGGGATTTTACTTGGGTACCTGATCCAGGCGAACCACCTTATATTTACGTGTTTGGCAATCAATGGAATAATGCTGAAGTTGAATCAACAATAGAATATCATGTACCAGGTGCAGAACAACGAAAGTATATGAATGATATCAGAGCCACTGTATTGCCTGATATGAATTCTTATAAATTAAATTATAAAATAGATAAGAAAAGTTTTGACTTTAGTTGGAGACCTGATCCGGGTAGTCCTCCCTACATTTATGTATTCGGAAGTAACTTGTACCCAGCAACAGAAATGTCATGTGTTGAATATAAGGTAAAAGGTGCAACTGATTACAAATATATGAATAACATAACAGCAACTTTAGCACCTGATAAATCCAAATGGATCGTACCTGATAATATTGACGTTACAGATTTTGATTTTAGCTGGCATCCTAATCCAAAAGATCCTCCCTACATTTATCATGCAGGAACACAGTGGCAAAAATCTGGTGGTCCTAAATACATTGTAGAAGGCGCAACTGAAATTAAATTTTTAGAAGATAAAAAAGCAAAAGCATTACCTAATAAAGATAATTGGACTCTACCTAAGTATATTGATGAAGAAGCGTTTGATTTCAGTTGGCACCCTGATATTACAGAACCAGCATACATTTATTACTTTCCTACACAGTGGGCGTTGACAGGTGGTCCTTGTTACACTGTTCCTGGGGCAACTGAAAAGAAATATTTAGAAGGTCCTATTGCTAAGGCTATTATCAGTATGGAAAATTGGGAAATTCCAGAATATATTGATAAAGAAAGTTTTGACTTTAGTTGGCATCCATACGAAGAAGATATACCATTTGTCTATCATTTTGGTACACAGCATCAAAAGACAGGCGGTCCTAAATATCATACGCCCGGTAGTGATAGTATGAGTCCTATCAAATATGTAGATAGAAGAATCATCAAATCAAAAGCATTACCAAGACCTGATAAATTTTCTGTTTATGATGGAATAAAGATTAAAGATTTTGACTACAGTTGGCATCCTGATGATACTGAACAACCTTATATATATGTATTTGGTAATAAGTTATATCCTGCTGAAATTATGCCTACTGTAAAGTATGTAGTAGAGGGCGCTACACAAATTAAGTATATTTCAAATGTGGTAGCAACGCTTGATGATAATAAAGAAAACTGGGTAATACCTGAAAATATAGACTTAGAATCATTTGACTTTAGTTGGAAACCTAATCCTCTAGATCCGCCCTACATTTATGAATTTGCTACAGTACATAATAATAGGGGCGGTCCTAAATATGTCGTTGAAAATGCCACAGAATTTAAGTATATTGAAGATATAAAAGCAAAATTATTACCTAGCAGAAAAAATTGGATAGTACCTAAAAATATAGATGTAGAGTCATTTGATTTATCTTGGGTACCGCATCCAGACGATCCGCCCTACATTTATGAATTTGGAACACAGTGGCAAAAGACAGGTGGACCTCAGTATGTTGTAGAAGGTGCTACAGAAAAGAAGTAT
>Ga0129333_10004190_pt1 | contig 13501 bp, 9 predicted proteins | sample CPB6_08_DNA_FD_94474 | JGI IMG/M metagenome (GOLD analysis project Ga0129333, IMG submission 94474) | Freshwater to marine salinity gradient microbial communities from Chesapeake Bay, USA - CPBay_Sum_0.6_0.8_DNA | ecosystem: Environmental > Aquatic > Marine > Coastal | place: USA: Chesapeake Bay... | reverse complement strand
CGGTATCGAACGAGAGGGAGTAGCCGATCACCACCCAGACGACACCGATGAGCCCCATCAGGAAGAAGCTCATCATCATTGTGTTCAGCACGTTCTTGGCGCGGGTGAAGCCGCCGTAGAAGAACGCCAGGCCGGGGGTCATCAGCAGCACCAGGGCTGAACCCATCAGCATCAGCAGGGTGTCGGCACCGTCGGTGGGCATCTTGGTGAGCGCCGCCTTGGCCGAACCGGCCATCAGGGGGAGCAGGCCGGCACCGAAGGCCAGCAGCATCACCGCGTAGCGCCTCAGTTCAGGGTTCTGAACCTTCGCCAGAACCTTGCTGCGGAAGCGGTCAAAAACGGCCAGCGGGGTGGGACCACCGCCCGCCATGGGGACATGGGCCATGAAGGGGAGAAACCTCTCCAACGTTCGCGCTGTCACACTCGGCCAGTCCCGCTCCGGTCCTGTGTAACTGTTGCAACGGTTTCGCGGATTGGTGCAGGCCGATTCGGTTGCCGGTGGATCGGACCCAGCTTCTCGTCCCTTTGTCTAGGTTCGGGCATCAAGTTTGAGTGCCGAGTCTTGGCCCGCCCTGACGCCCTCCGCAGCCATGCCCTTGCGCCGGAGGCCTGCCTGGCCAGTCTCAATGCCAGTCGCGAGGGGCTGAGCACCGCTGAGGCGGCACGGCGCCTGGCGGATCACGGCCTCAACCGCCTGGAGCTCGCCGCTGGCCGCAGCAGCCTCGAGATCCTCTGGGATCAGTTCAGCAACGTGATGCTGATCATGCTGCTGGCGGTGGCAGCGGTCTCCGGAGCGGTTTCACTGCATCAACAGGAGTTTCCCAAGGATGCCATCGCGATCCTGGTGATCGTGGTGCTCAACGGCCTGCTGGGTTATCTCCAGGAGAGCCGGGCCCAGAAGGCGCTGCTGGCCCTGCGCGACATGGCCCAGCCGCTGATGCAGGTGCGCCGCGATGGCCAGTGGCAACGCCTCAGCAGTGAGCAGCTGGTGCCCGGCGATCTGATCCGGCTGGAGGCCGGCGATCGGGTGCCCGCCGATGCCCGCCTGCTGGAGGTGGCCGAGCTGGGCGTGCGCGAGGCGGCGCTCACCGGTGAGGCTGAAGCGGTGTTCAAGCAGGCCGATCTCGTGCTCGACGAGAGCACACCGGTGCTGGAGCGTCAGAACTGCGTGTTCCAAGGCACTGAGGTGGTGCGCGGCCGCGGCGTGGCGCTGGTGAGCGCCACCGGCATGGCCACCGAACTCGGCCAGATTGCCGAACTGATCAACACCGCCGGCGGCGAAAGCACGCCGCTGCAGGAGCGCCTTGATGGCCTGGCCAAGGTGCTGGTGGGCAGCGCCCTGGCTCTGGTGGCGGTGGTCGTGGCGCTGGGCCTGCTGCTCAGGCAGGACCCGCTCAATCTCCTGGAGGTGTCCCTGTCGATGGCGGTGGCGATCGTGCCGGAGGGGCTGCCGGCGGTGATCACCGTGACCCTGGCAATCGGCACCCAACGGATGGTGCGCCGTGCCGCCCTGATCCGCCGCCTGCCGGCGGTGGAGGGCCTGGGATCGGTCACCGTGATCTGCTCCGACAAGACCGGCACCCTCACGCAGAACCGCCAGGTGGTGCAGGAGCTGCGCGTCGGCACCGAGGCTGTGGCTGTCAGCGGCCAGGGCTATGACCCGGCCGGCACCCTGACGCCGATGGCCCTGTCGCTGCCCGCAGGGGCCAGCGCCGGCAGCGTTGATGGCGCCCGAACCCTGCTGCTGCAGGCGGGTGTGCTCTGCAGCGACGCCGAACACAAGCAGCTCGAGGACGGCAGCTGGGATGTGCTGGGCGATCCCACCGAAGGGGCTCTTTCTGTGGTGGCCGCCAAGGCCGGCATCGACGATTTCGAGCTGCGCAGCCATTTCCGCCGCATCGCCGAAATCCCCTTCAGCTCCGAGCGCCAGCTGATGGCGGTGTGGATCGACGATCAACGGGCTGAGCTGCAGGCTCCGCTCGGCAACGTCGCCAGCGGTTCGACCCGCCTGCTGATCAGCAAAGGGGCTCCTGAGGTGGTCATTGGCTTGTGCGACCGCTGGATCGACGGATCCGGCGTGGTGACCCTCAGCGAGGAGCAGCGCCAGTGGTGGCTGGATCAGGCCCGCCAGCTGGCGGCCTCCGGCCTGCGGGTGCTGGCCTTCGCCTGTGCGCCGCACCACAGCAGCCCTGAGCAGGAGCTCGACGGCCAGGTGCTGATCGGTCTGATGGCCCAGCTGGATCCTGCCCGCCCCGAGGTGGCCACCGCCGTGGCCACCTGCCGCCGGGCCGGCATCCGGCCGGTGATGATCACCGGCGACCATCCGCTCACGGCCCGCGCCATCGGCAGCGCCATCGGTCTGACCACGACCGACGGGGAGGTGATCCTCGGCCGCGAGCTGGAGGCGATGGATGAGCCGGCCCTCAAGCAGGCGGTGGCCCGCTGCAGCGTCTATGCCCGCGTGCCACCCGAGCAGAAGCTGCGGATCGTCAAGGCATTGCAGGCCAATGGCCAGGTGGTGGCGATGACCGGTGATGGCGTCAACGATGCCCCGGCCCTCAAGCAGGCCCACATCGGCGTGGCGATGGGCATCACCGGCACCGAGGTGAGCAAGGAAGCGGCCGATATGGTCCTGCTCGACGACAACTTCGCCACGATCGTCAATGCCGTGGAGGAAGGCCGGTTGGTGTACGCCAACATCCGCCGCTTCGTGAAGTACATCCTCGGCAGCAATGTCGGTGAGCTGATCACGATCGCCTCGGCGCCTCTGCTCGGCCTGGTGGGTGTCCCGATGACGCCGCTGCAGATCCTGTGGATGAACCTGGTGACCGATGGCGTGCCGGCCCTGGCCCTGGCCCTGGAGCCCGGCGAGAAGGGGCTGATGGAGCGGGCTCCTGCTGAACCCGGTGAATCGATCTTCGCTCGCGGCATCGGCCGTTACATCCTGCGCATCGGTGTGGTGTTCGCCCTGATCGTGATCGCTCTGATGCTCTACGCCGATCAGTACAGCCACGACCACTGGAAGACAATGGTCTTCACCACCCTCTGCCTGGCGCAGATGGGTCATGCCCTTTCGGCGCGCAGCGACCTGCCCCTGATTCAGGTGGCACCCTTCTCCAACCCATGGTTACTCTGGGCGGTCGTGCTGACCTCCGGCCTGCAGCTGCTGCTGCTCTACGTTCCCGCCCTGGCGACATTCTTTGGAACCCAGCCCCTCAGCGGCCAGGATCTGTTGATCTGCGTCGGTTTCAGCCTGCTGCTCTTCCTCTACCTGGAGCTCGAAAAGATCTGGAGGCTGTGGCGTCGCCGTGCCAGCGCCGATGCCTGAGAACCCCTGAGCCGCTGCCACGGCGGTCTTTGCTCAGCGCTGGTTCATGGATTTGCCTCGGTTGTGCATGGTGCTCTGCATTGAGCGACCGACGATGCCGCTGCGGCGATCCCAGCGCGGCTTTTCGACGGCGGCCCCACCGCTCTGCGCGGCTGATCTGCCCCGCAGCATCGGTTGTTCCATCCAGGGACTGATCGCCAGCAGCACCAGCGGCAGAGCCATCAGCAGGATCAGCGCCAACAGGCCTGGCGCGTGGCGCTCTAGCTCCCCCAGCAGCGGTCGCAGGCTGCTCTGGGGGAGGGGTCTGGCGCAGGCCGTGCAGATCAGCCGCGGTGGCCGCTCATTGGTTTTGGTGGCCAGACGGCCACCGCAGGCAGGACAGGCCAAGAACCGCTCGCAGCCGCGCACTGCCCAGATTGCCACCCACTGGTGTGGCTGTCAGTTGTGTTGTGTCTGCGCTGCGTCTGCGTTGCGTCCGCCGGGTTGGCTCTGGGTTGGGTCCGAGCTCGGCGCTCGGTTGATTGCCGCCCCAGATGCCATCCCTCAGGGGATCTGAGTGGCAGGTTGGGGCTGGGGCAGCGCAGACACCGTGGCCTCAGCAGGCACGGCGGCCGCCCCGTCACTGCTGCGCGCCTTGCCAGTGGTAGACGTTGCAGTCCGTTCAGCGGGGCTCTGGCTGCCGCTCAGGCGCAGACCATCGAGAACCGCCAGGCCAAGGGCCAGCGGCAGGCACAGCAGCCCTCCCAGCAGCAACGGGCCATGGCGTCGCAGGCCCTTGAGCGGTGCCTCGGTGGCAAGATCAAGGCGCGCCCGTCCGCAGCCACAACACAGAAGCAGGTTCCGCTGCTGCTTATGCAGCAGGTGTGCACCGCAGTGAGGGCAGGCCATGGCACCTGGTGGCGATGCATCAACACTGACGATCCCCCTGCACTGTGCACTGTCCAACCTGAACGAAATCGGAAATCCGTGGCGAGATCGACAACCTGTGCTGCGTCACGCCGCAGCCACGGGCTGTTGGAGAGTCAGGCCAGCAGCACCAGGCTGATCGCCATCACGGCCATGCCGGCCATCAGGCTGATAATCGTCAGCTCCTGGTCGCCATAGTCGCGCGCGGCGGGCAGCAGTTCATCCAGCGACACGTAGACCATCACGCCAGCCAGGGCGGCGAACACAAGGCCGAAGCCGATCGGATTGGGCAGCGATCGAAACAGCACAAACCCCACCAGGCCGCCGATCGGCTCGGCCAGGCCGGAGAGGAATGAAACCCAGAAGGCGATGCGTCGGCTGCCGGTGGCGAAATACACCGGTGCCGATACCGCCAATCCCTCAGGGATGTTGTGAATGCCGATAGCTACAGCAATGCTCACCCCCAGCTGTGGATTGGTCAGAGCCCCCAGAAATGTGGCCAGTCCCTCAGGAAAGTTATGGATACCGATTGCCATGGCGGAGAACAGACCCATGCGCAGCAGGCGCCGGCGCTGGGCTGGGTCCCTGGTGGCTTCTGACCCTGGCTGAAGTTGCTGCAGAGCGCCAGTGGCGTCATGCACCGGCAGCCATCGATCCATCAAGGCCATGCCGGCAATGCCCACGAAGAAGGCCAGCACCGCAGCGGCGTAACCGAGGCGCCGGCCCAGCAGCGGCTCCAGCACCAGGCGCGCCTTCGGCAGGATCTCCACCAACGACACGTAGACCATTGCACCGGCGGAGAAGCCCAGCGACAGGGTGAGAAACCGGCGGCTGTTGGGATTCGACCCCAGGCCGATCAAGCTGCCGATGCCTGTGGAGAGGCCAGCCAGCAGGGTGAGCCCCAGGGCCATGGCACTGCGGTCGAGGGCCAGAGGTGCCAGCAAGGGAAGGAGCCGTTCAGGGGGTGGGGCTGATCATCACCCAGCGGGCAGCTGCTGTCGCCGCCGGCGCCATTGCAGGGTTGCCCAGGTCAGGAACACCAGTAGCAGCGGCAGCACGCCCACCAACACCACCAGGCGGAATCCATCACCGGCGCTCGGTGCCGTATAGGCGAGGATCTGTTCCACCACATAGAGGCCATAGAGGCCCATCAGGATCCAGCCCTCCAGGCGTGTGATCACTCCACCGGTCCAGAAGATCGGCAGGCAGGCCAGGGTGGTGGCCACCATGATCGGGAAATCACGGCTGATCATCACCGGATCCACCCCCAGACCACGCTCGCCGGAGACGACGCCGCACAGCCCCAGGATCACCAGCTGGTTGAGCAGGTTGCTGCCCACCACGTTGCCGATCGCCAGATCCGCCTTGCCGCGGTAGGCCGCCACCAGGGATGTGACCAGCTCCGGCATCGAGGTGCCGGCGGCCACGATCGTCAGGCCGATCACGGTTTCGCTGACCCCCAGAGCTTTGGCCGCTTCCGTCGCGCCGCTGACCAGCAGCTGCGAGCCCCAGATCAGCAGTCCCAGGCCCGCCGCCAGCTTGATCAGGGCCTGGGGAGCGGGGGAGGCCCCATCGGCTTCCAGCGCATCGGCCGCTTCTGCCGGCTCTTCCTTGGCCGAGCGGATCTCCCAGAGCAGGTTGATCACGGTGCCGGTCAGCAGGGCCAGGCCAGCCACCCAGGTGAGGCGCCCGCCCGAGGCCATGCCCCAGGTGGCCATTGAAACCCCCAGCAGCAGCGGCACATCGCGGCGAACCAGCCGGCTCTTGACCCGCAGTGGCATCACCGCGGCGCTGGCACCGAGCACAACCAGCACATTGAAGATGTTGGAGCCCACCACGTTGCTCACGGCGATGGCATCGCCGCCGCTGCCGCCCTGGATCGTTGAGAGCAGGCTCACGAACAACTCCGGAGCGCTGGTGCCCATCGACACCACCGTCAGGCCGATCACGATCTGAGGGATGCCGAGCAGCAGCGACAGGGCCACCGAGCCGGCTACAAACAACTCACCGCCGCCGAACAGCAGCAGGATCCCCACCAGGATCTCCAGGAAGCTCAGAGCGTCGGCCATGCCGGAGGGCAGAAGCGATCAACCCGCTCATTCTGGGCCGCACCAGCGCGCATCTGCGCTGGGATCGGGCAGACCCTCCAGCTCGCCCCTTCCCCGCCAGAGCAAGCCGCTGGAGTGATCAGCAGCACTGATCAACCCGCTCAGACATTGTTGTCGCCAAAGGGTGGGTGGGGCTGCATGGTCATGGCTGGCGAGACCGCCGGGCCGCCAGTCGATTTGGCGGGTGCTGTTGTCGCGAATACATGCCGGGATCAGCACGCTAGTGCCGAACTGGGTTCGGCGATTCCCGTGGGTGTTGCCGTGCGCTTAGCAGCAAATCCATCGATCTGGGTGAAGCATGCACAGCCGCAATCCTGCTGCTGCTGCTGCATGCAGCCGTTGTGAATCGCAACGCCACCCAGCAGCCGGCCGTGATCAGTAACGTCTCGCGAACCCAATTCCGGCATCCACCACACAGCCATGCCTGCGCCACAGACGCTCACCCGCAGCAGCTGCGACGCCCTCAGCCAGCACCTGCGCGCCATCGGCCGGATCCCCCTGCTCACCCATGCGGAGGAGATCACGCTCGGTAAGGCCGTGCAGGCCCTGCGACGTCTCAACGAGATCGCTGAGGAACTGACGCTTCGGGCCGGAGGTCAGCCCCCCAGCCTCGAAACCTGGGCCGCCGAGGCCGGCCTCACACCGCAGCAGCTGCAGCGCCGCCGCCGCAACGGCCAGCGGGCCAAGGATCGGATGGTGGCGGCGAACCTGCGCCTGGTGGTCACGATCGCCCGCAAGTACGCCAGCCGTCAGCTGGAGCTTGAGGACATGATCCAGGAGGGCAACCTCGGCCTGATCAAGGCGGTGGAGCGCTTTGATCCCACCCGTGGCTATAAGTTTTCCACTTATGCCTACTGGTGGATCCGCGAGGGAATCACCCGCGCCATCGCCGACAAGAGTCGCACCATCCGCCTGCCGGTGCACGTGGGCGAGAGCCTCGGCAAGCTGCGCAAGGCTCAGCAGACCCTCTGGCAGCGTCTCGGCCGTGCGCCGGCGATTGAGGAGCTGGCCGAGGAATCGGGCCTCAAGCCGCTGGACATCCAGGAAACCCTGTTCCGGGCCCAGCAGCCCGTGAGCCTCGATGCCGGCCAGGGATCCGATGGCGACACCAACCTGATGGATCGCATCCGCTGCGGCGCCACGGCACCGGATGACCAGCTCACCAGCCACCTGCTCAGTCATGACCTGGAGCGCCTGCTCAAGGATCTGCCCAGCCAGGAGGCGGAACTGCTGCGTCTGCGCTACGGCATCAATCAGGAAGCGCCGATGACCCTCAGCGCCGTGGCCCGCAGCATGGGGGTCACCCGTGACACGGCCCGCGGCATCGAGCGGCGCGCCGTGGCCGCCGTGCGCGAGCGCTCCAATCGGGTGTTCGATTACCTGGTGGCCTGAAGGCGGATCTGCACGGAGGCCTGCGCCTCAGGGGTTGCAGTAGTGGCAGTGCATCGGATCAGCCGTCTGGAGCCCATCGCGGCGCGGGCGTATCTCGCTGTGGGAGCACACCACACAACCGATCACGTCGTCTTTCACCAGCTGGGTCGCCAGTCCGCAGGCACCACAGGGCAAGCCGACCAGCGTGTCCACCACCCCCCAGCCTGGCGCGCTGCAGGCTGGGCAGGCACTGCACACCTTCCGCACCAGGCGAAATGCCAGCTGCCGGATGGCGACCCGTCGGCTCGGATTGCAATGGGCACGCATGTCCGTCTCCAGCCAGGCCTGCCGCAGCGGTGAGCGGCGCACGGCCTCAGCCATCAGCGCCACCAGCTGCTGCGGATCATGGACACCCTTGGCGAGCCAACCGCCTGGGGCGCTGGGTTCGGGCTGCAGCGGCCGAACCATCAGCGCATGGCTGGGGAATCCCACCTGGCGCAGCCAGCCGGCGATCGCCTCGGCATTGTCGGCCTGGCGGGAGCTGTAGTTGGTGGAGCGGCTGATCAATTGTTCGCTGATCACAAGCCCGTCGCGCTGATCGACGAACGTCATCCACTCGTGCCCCACGGGCAGCATCGGCACCGCCGGGTGCGGTCCGAAGGAACCCTCACTGGCGATCCCCAGCTCCAGGCCCAGGGTCTGCATCGCTGCTTCGGCCTTCATCTGGCAGGTCGTGAGGGCGTCGTCGAGGCGCGGCCGCTCACCGCTGAAGTTGCCGAAGCGGTCGGTGTCGATATCGCTGGCGTGGCTGAGGGACAAACCGAGCCCCACCCGCAGCGGTCTGGCCAGGATTCGCTGCTTCCCGTGCAGGCTGGCCATCGCAATCTGCCGGCCCTGGTAACGATTGGATGTGGGACTGATGGATGACGGGCTGATGAATGCAGGGCTGGATGCGTCGCGATCAATCGACATTCCGCCAGATCACGGAACTGCGGTGAACCTAGGCCGACAACCAGGAATCTGGGGCGGCAACCAGACGCGGGACATCCAATCAGCCAGCCAAAGCATTGGCATCGCCCAGTCATCGGGAGCTGTCTGCGTCGACCCAACACATGCTGACCTGTTCCTAGCATGATCGGAGACTGTTCAATTCAATGATCCGGATCTGATCGATGCAGTTCTCGACCTGGACGCGACTGCAGTCTCAGCTGCAGGCCTTTGAATCCACGCTGGTTCGGCGCGAGAACGTGATCCGCTTTTTGGTGGGCCGTTTCTTGCTGATGCTGGCAATGGTCATTGGCTTCTGGGTTGCAATTCGCAACACCATCTGAGCCAATTAAAAGCGAATCCGAACGCTTTCAGCTGCCCAGAGTCTGGCCTGGAGAAAAGTCCGCCAATCTGGTTGATCGATGGACGGTTTTCGCCAAGGCAGCAACAGGCTAGGGATGGCGATCGGCAGATCGGCCAACCCGTGACAGCAGCAGTCTGGTGTCGTGTTAACAGATCTGCCAGACAAGACAGCAGGACAAACCCAACCCTGCACCACCGGCTCCTAGTGTTGCATCACGCCTGAGGGTCTCCACGACAACCACCCAGGCGGGCCCGAATACTTCGATCGCGCCTGCGTGTGATGGCTCATCGTCGCCTGAAGCTGAGTCTCAGTGCAGGAGAGTCACTGCCGACCAGCCTGAATTGGATGATCGAGGCTGGCTATGTGGTCCTCATATCCTGGAATGATGAGGAGAGCCCCGCAACCCTCGGGATCTGGGGACCTGGCGAACTGGTTATTCCATCGCTGCCGGGAGGGCGGTGCCTTCAGCTGCTGGCGTTATCTGCTGTGAAAGTGCAGGAATGGACTCCCTCTGCCGAGGAGCGTCAGCAGGTGTTGTCGCAGCAGGTTCTGCAGCTGGTCAAGCTCCTGGAGCTGTCGCGGATCCGTCGCGCCGAGGTGCGCCTCTACAGCCTGCTGCTCTGGCTGGGTGAACGCTTCGGGCGCGTCAGCAAGCAAGGGGTATGTCTGTCATTCAATGCCATGAATCTCACCCACCGCAACCTGGCTGAAATCACGGGAATGACACGGGTGACCGTGACCAAGTCCCTGATCCGTTTCCGCCAGGAAGGATGGCTGTCCAAGCAGGGTCATGACGAGCTGCTGCAGCGCAAGGACACAGCGAACCCAGCCTCGGGCTGAGCCGACAGTCTTGGCGATAACCATCGCTTATCAGGAAGGTTGACAACACTTCTGCTCTCCCTCCCCAGGCACTGAAGCCGAGTTCCTAGTCTTCCGCCAACTTCAACTTAAGGGAGCCGCAACCCACATCCGATCCGTTAATTCCCCGTCTTTCACCAATGCTTAGTCTGCAGTGATTGACTCTGCGATCTAGCGAAGTTGCCTGCATCTGCATCCCGATTCATCGGGCTCGTTTTGTCGCGATTGATCACATCTCCCTTCGTTCGTCCCACTGCCTCTTCGCCACCATGGCCAAGCGTCGTTCTTTCCTTGCGCTGCTCGCCGGTGCCCTCAGCAGCTCGATGCTTCTGGCGGGCTGCCTTGGCAATCCACCAAGCCGGACGGGAGCATCCAGTCCATCAACCATCACGCTGAACAGACAGGCTGCCTCTCAGCTGGAGACCAGCACGATCAGCCTCGGATTTGTGCCGATTCTTGAGGCGGCGCCTCTGGTGATTGGCGTGGAGAAAGGCTTCTTCGCCAAGCACGGCCTGGACGTCCAGCTGAGCAAGCAGGCCAGCTGGTCGGCAGCGCGCGACAACGTCGTGCTGGGCGCTGCTGGCGGTGGCATCGATGGCGGCCAGTGGCAATTGCCGATGCCGCAGATGATCAGCGAGGGTGCACTCACCAACGGCAAGAAGGTGCCGATGACAATCCTGGCGATGCTGATGAGCCAGGGCAATGGCATCGCTGCCGCCAACTCCGTCAGGGACGGCAATCTGAGCGCCGACCTCAAGGCCTCCTCACCTGGCTTCTTCGCGAAGTTCAACCAGAAGGAGGGACGCAAGTTCCGCGCCACCTACACCTTCCCCAAGGCGAACCAGGACATCTGGATCCGCTACTGGCTGGCTGCCGGTGGCGTGAACCCCAACAAGGACGTGGAGCTGCTCACGGTGCCTGCACCCGAGACGCTCCAGGGCATGAGGAACGGCACGATGGAGGCCTTCTCCACGGGTGATCCCTGGCCGTTACGGATTGCCAAGGACGACGTGGGCTACCTCGCTGCCACCACGGCCCAGATCTGGAAAGTGCACCCCGAGGAGTACCTCGCCGTGCGCTCGGACTGGGTGGACAAGAACCCCAAGGCAGCGGTGGCGCTGCTCAAGGGTCTGATCGAGGCGCAGATCTGGCTGGACAAGCCAGAGAACAAGGATGAAGCCGCCCAGATCCTGAGCTCACGCAAGTGGTACAACGTGCCGCTGCCGGTGCTGGAGCAATCGCTGAAGGGCCAGTACAAGATTGGTGCTCATGGCACCCCTGCCACTGATCCCAAGATGGGGCCGCTGTATTGGAGCAGCGATCGGGGTGTTATCTCCTATCCCTACAAGAGCCTGACGCTGTGGTTCCTGCTCGAATCCCTGCGCTGGAAGTTCTATCCAGGAACCTTGGATACGATCCAGGATGCCGAAGCGATCAACAACAGGGTCGTGCGGGATGACCTCTGGCTCAAAGCTGCCAGGGAACTCGGATTGCCATCCAAGGACATTCCTACCTCGCCCAGCCGCGGCAAAGAAACCTTCTTCGACGGCACGGTCTATGACCCAGCTAATCCTCAGGCCTATCTCGATGGCCTGAAGATCAAGAGCTGAGGCTCAGGCATCACACAATCGCTCTCACCTTCAGATCCTTCCGCTCTCCTCCTCATTCTCCAGGACATTTCCATGACGATGGTTCCAAGCTCCGGTTTCAACGTTGTCCTCTGGTGGAAGCGCAACCGCAAGTTCATCCTTCCACCCATCTTTGGCATCGGCGGTTTCCTGCTGTTCTGGCAGCTCAGCGCCAGCCTCGGCCTCACCAAACTCACCGGTCCGCTCAGTCTCTGGACCGATGAGCGCACCCGCGATCTGCTGCTCTATCCGTTCTTCGATCGTGGCGGCCTCGACAAGGGACTGTTCCACCACACGATGAGCAGTCTCTCGCGTGTGGCCCTGGGATATTCACTGGCAGCAGTCCTCGGTATCGGCATCGGCATTGCCGTAGGCCTGAGCCAGACGCTCAACCGCGCCTTCGATCCGCTGTTCCAGTTCCTGCGCATGGTGGCGCCGCTGGCCTGGGTACCGATCGCCCTGGTGATCTTCCAGCAGAACCAGCCGGCGGCCATCTTCGTGATCTTCATCACCTCGATCTGGCCGATCCTGATCAATACTGCAGAAGGTGTGCGCCAGATCCCTCAGGACTACCGCAACGTGGCGCTGGTTCTGCAGATGTCGCGCCAGAAGTTCTTCACCAAGATACTGATTCCCTCTGCCCTCCCTTATATCTTCACCGGCCTGCGCATCTCGATCGGTCTGGCCTGGCTGGCGATCATCGCCGCCGAGATCGTGATGCCCGGAACTCCCGGTATCGGCTTCTTCATCTGGGATGCCAACCAGAACGGCTATGTGTCCGAGATCGTGCTTGGTGTGCTCTGGATCGGTGTCATCGGCCTGATCCTCGACCGTCTGATGGCCTGGCTGCAGACCCGCATCGCCGCAGGCCGCTGAACCGTCCTTGCTTCACCCTTTCGCTGAGACTTCGCCATGACGCCACCCCTCGTTGCTGTTCAGGATGTTGCCAAGAACTTCCCTCTCCAGGGAGGCGGCCACTACCTCGCCCTCAAGGGCATTGATCTCGAGATCCGCAAGGGGGAGTTCATCTCCCTGATCGGCCATTCCGGCTGCGGTAAGAGCACCCTGCTGAACATGATCGCCGGGCTCGACCTGCCCAGCGGCGGCACCGTGTTGCTGGAGGGTGAAAGCGTGAAGCGGCCCGGCCCCGACAAGATGGTCGTGTTCCAGAACTACTCGCTGCTGCCGTGGCTCACGGTGCGCGAGAACATCGCTCTGGCTGTTGAGGAGGTGATGCCCGATCTCTCCCGCAGCGAGCGCGATGCCGTGGTGCAGGAGCACATCGAGATGGTCGGCCTGGCCCATGCCGCAGCCAAGCCGCCCCTGCAACTCTCCGGCGGCATGCGCCAGCGGGTGGCCATCGCCCGCGCCCTGGCGATCCGCCCGAAGTTGCTGCTGCTCGATGAGCCGTTCGGTGCCCTTGATGCGCTGACCCGCGGCAATCTGCAGGAGAAGCTGATGCAGATCTGCAATGAGCACGAGCTCACCGCCGTGATGGTGACGCACGACGTGGACGAAGCGGTGCTGCTCTCTGATCGGATTGTGATGCTCACCAACGGTCCGGGTTCGAAAATCGGCGGCATCCTTGAGGTCGATATTCCGAGGCCCCGCCAGCGCCTGGAGGTGGTGCACCATCCGAGCTACTACAGCCTGCGCTCGGAGATGATCTACTTCCTCAATCGCCAGAAGCGGGTCAAGCAGTGGCAGGCCAAGCCCCACAAGGTGCTGGCCCGCCACGGCCTGGAGAAGGTGAATCTCGATCTGGGTTTCATCCCGCTGGCCGCCTGCGCGCCGCTGGCGGTGGCCGAAGCCAAAGGCTTCTTCGCCAAGCACGGCCTCGATGCGGTGCAGCTGGTGCGGGAAACGAGCTGGCGTGGCATCACTGACGGCCTGCTCGATCGCACCATCGATGCAGCCCTGATGCCCTCGGGCATGCCCACCTGGATGACGG
>Ga0129333_10004189_pt1 | contig 13502 bp, 11 predicted proteins | sample CPB6_08_DNA_FD_94474 | JGI IMG/M metagenome (GOLD analysis project Ga0129333, IMG submission 94474) | Freshwater to marine salinity gradient microbial communities from Chesapeake Bay, USA - CPBay_Sum_0.6_0.8_DNA | ecosystem: Environmental > Aquatic > Marine > Coastal | place: USA: Chesapeake... | reverse complement strand
GTCTTGATTACTGTGTACGTATAAACGTCCACACCGCTCGCATTCCCAGAAGTTGGCGCAGAACCACCAAACCATTTGGGCGTAACCGACGAACCATCAATTGTCACTGCCGAATTGTAATAAGCCGTAGACCCTTGAGTAACCAAAAACGTCATGGTTACGCTTTGGCCTGTTGCCATCATCGAGTTCAACGTTGTTCCTGAATCACCTCGAATGTTTACCGTCCAATTAGCAGACGCGTTACTCGTGTAATACAGGATTGATTGCGTTGATAGATCGTAATTGATTGTTCCTGTAGCAGCGGTTGCGCTAATCGTTACCTTTTCAAGCGCAGCCGCCAGAGTTGTTTGAATAACACCGCTGACAACGCCTAGTGACAGCGTGTTGACGTTTGCGCCGGTAATCTTGGTTGTCATGCCAGCGCCCCTATTTGATCGGTTGTTACGCTTGCGATTTGATCGGTTGCTAGGATTTGCTCAGTCGCCAGAACTTGTATTGTTTCTTGTTGCGGCCATGCGCTTTCTACCCAAGCCCTCTGCTCATGATTCCAATTCCACTGATAACCTGGGCGATCTTCTGGCTTAGGGTCTCTGATAATCCATTCCCAGTTTAGCCATACAAGGTTCTTTCCTTCAGGGATGTCTGTAGGAGGCTCTGGCGCATGTCGCCATCCCGCTGTGCTATCAGGGAATGCTGTTGGGATAGACCCGTTTTTAGTCCAGTACATATCTATCCTCATAAGGTTGGGAAGGCTGCTGTTGGTAGGGCAAGATCATTGGTGCCGTTAAAGACCATCTTTCCTGCATTTCCTCCAGTGCCTGTGACGTAGCGAGCGTAGCCTTTGGTGATGCGAACGTCTTGTAGGTAGCCGTTGAAATAATCCGGAGAGCTATACCCGACCTGAAACTGAAATGTGGTTGACCCACCATCCATAGATGCCGATGAAGACCCAGTGCCGTCTTGAGTTCCATTGATAAAAATTCTAAAATCTGATCCACTTCTAACAATTGCAACGTGAGTCCATGTGGTTTCAGAAATCGTCCCTGTGCTAATCGCAGTAACAGCCGACGAATTTATGTTATAAACCCATAATTGAATACGGTTTATATATGAAGGGGTTGTATTATTTAATTGAATTGCCCAAAAATTGTTTGTATATGTATTTCCAAAAGCGATAATTGGAGTGCGAGTTGAGGGTTGAGACGATGCCCGATATATCCAAAATTCAATGGTAAATGGACTTGATCCGAGTAATACGCTTTGGGTGTTTGGCGGCACCGATAAATAATCCCCGTTTCCATCAAAGTACATAGAGCTACCACCCCACTTGCTCTGTGTCGTACTTATCTGAGCATTGCCCACCGTCTCCAAGTCATTCTTACTTGTAGCATCGTAGATACCGGCGTTGGTGTAGTTGAGGAGGAGGGATGTGTTGGTGATGGCGGTGAGTGGTGCAGTTGGTGGGGTAAAGGACGTAGTGTAAAGCGCAACGCCTTTGATAAGTCTCCAATTAGATAAATAACCAGTGTATTGACCTGTGCCTGTTTCATCTCTACCTATTAACAAATTTGTCGCTGCGTATGTTCCGTTTGCAAAAGAAGCTGTTGCATCTAAATTTCCATTTATAAATATTGATACCGTAGACGAACTACGGGTAACCGCTAAATGAGTCCAAGAATTTAATGGTATAGTTGATGTACTAGTTATAGCACTAGCAGTACCTACATAAGAAAAAGTGATTGTATTGGTACTATTTAGTCTAAGAAACACACCGATAGCTGATGGTGAATTAATTCTTTGATTCCAAATCTCTTGAGTTGCGGAAACAGTTCTATAAACCCAACATTCAAAAGTAAAATTACCTTGCGTAATATCTAAGGCAGTATTACTAGCAACACTCAAATAATCCCCATTCCCATCAAAATACCCTGAACCACCATTAGTTACGGCAGACCACGGTAGCGTTGGGTTGAATGGGGAGAAGGCGACTACGGAGGTGTTGCCGTTGACTGTAATAGTAAAAGCGTTACTGCTGTTGTCTATAAAGCGGTTGGATTGGCAGGTAACGATTGAACAAGTTCCCGTTAAAGCCGTTGTACTCCCATTCCATCCAACCTGTGTAGCATTTACTGGGCCTGTTGGTGGCGTGAAATTTGCACCACCCGTGACTAGGGCTTGTCCTTTGACGATCCGAAGGTTTGATATATAACCGTCGAAATTACCTTGAGTTGTAATGCCAGCACATCCAATCAAACCAATGCCGCCCGTACCAATTGCTTGAGTTACAGGGGTTGAAGGGTTTGCGCAAACTCCGTTGACGTACAGGTAACCATTCCCTCCGTCTCTAATTAAAGCAACGTGTATCCATTGATTGCCAGAAACAGAACCATACCCTGTTGTCCCTGTTACACCATTATCAATGTAGAGTTTGCTATCACCGCCGACATAGAAATTAAGACCGCTGTTTGACCCTGTAGCAGTACCAGACCAAAACACATAATCACTAGTAGTCGGATTAGTTCTATATACCCAAGCCTCAATCGTAAAACTACCAGAGGAAAGGTTAAAAGCGGCGTTATTAGGTGTCTGTAGATAATCCCCATTCCCATCAAAATAATTCCCCCACCCAGTCTGTGAGAACGGGCTAAACGTACCCTGTGTCGTGTTGCCGTTGCGGGTGATGGTGAAGTTATTGGTAGAACCGTCTAAGAACGTATTGTTATTAGCACCATTCGTGCCGTTGCCGGGAAGTAGCAGCGTGGTGTATTCGAAATAAGGGTCTTGGGTTAATGCTAACGGCCACACTCCCCTACCCTGCGCTTGCTGCTGCTCTCGTAAAGACCAAACGCCAGAAGCGGTTGTGATCGTCGGTACGTTAGCTGGCCCGATAATTCCGCCGTTACCGATAGGCATCAGGAAATCTCCTCGTAAGAGCAGACAACCTGGATTTCCCCGCTTGCAAACCCAGTAGCACCAACCGTAATGCCAATGCTACGGTCTTCTTCCAGATAAACATACGCTTCTTTGTCAATAACAACCAGCGTTGCATCCGCTGGCACAGAAACCGTCGAGACAATTGGAACCGCTGTACCTGCAAGCGCCGCCTGTGGGTAGTAATTAACGGTTACTTCTAAACCTGATGTTCCGTCGACGTTAGCAACATAAAGCGCGTTGATCTTTAGAACCTTGCCCGAAGATGCTGCGTTGCTCAGAATGGACGTAGCCGTTGCCGCCGTTGTCACAAGCGTTGTGCTTGTCTTTCCCGTAATTGTTGTCGGTGAAACTAAATTTGGCGCTGCCATATTACCCCCAGATCATTGCTGTCATGATGCCGCCAGAGGCTCCGCCGCCACCGCCGGGAATGTTTACTGTTACCGCTCCAGTTGCAGCCGTTGCTGTTACACCTGCGCCTGTGAAGTTGAAGGATGAAACAGACGCTGTAATCTGAGTGCCTTCGTCGCTAACTGAAATTGCAGAACCACCCCCGCCTGGACCCGTCGGGCCTGTCGGTCCAGCAAATCCGTCTAGCACACGAATATTGATACCCACACCAGATGCTGGCGCAACACCAAAAACAATATTTGCCGCTGAGACTGTGTAATCGCTTGTTGGTACTTGCGAAACACCATTTTCCAAAACAAGCACAGATAACGGCGTAATCCCGCCCGTTGCCGCAAATGTCGTTGTTGTGCCGTCACCAGTGTAGGTATAACTTTGGAAACCAACCCCCGTCGAAGCGGCAGGCCCGGTTGCCCCGGTGGGCCCGACAGCGCCCGTAGCACCAGTAGGCCCAGGCGTTGTGCTTGCAGCCCCTGTAGGTCCGGTCGGGCCGGCATCACCCTGCGCCCCGGTTGGGCCAACCCCGCCTTGGCTTCCCGTAGGCCCAGTCGGACCAGCAACCCCTTGAGCGCCAGTAGGTCCAACATCGCCTTGAGCCCCGGTTGGGCCTGTCGGTCCAGCAACTGTGCTAGCGCTTCCCGTCGGGCCCGTTGGTCCGGCAACGCCTGCGCTACCCGTAGGTCCGGTAGGGCCAATATTGCCTTGTGCTCCTGTCGGTCCAACGTCTCCTTGACTTCCAGTTGGGCCTGTCGGTCCAGCAACTGTGCTTGCAGCCCCAGTGGGACCGGTTGGCCCAAGACCACCTTGGCTTCCAGTAGGTCCGGTTGCTCCAGTTGGCCCAGTATTGCCAATAACTCCCTGCGCTCCAGTGGGTCCGGTCGGGCCGGGTACGGTACTTGCAGCCCCTGTAGGTCCGGTCGGGCCAACTCCCGCAGAAACATCCACTTGAACCGCATTCCCAATAGCCGTAGCTGTAACACCGGAACCGACGAAGTTAAAACTCGTGACGTTAGGCGTTAACTGAGTCCCTTCATCAGCAACCGCAATATTTGATCCAGATCCAGCAGGGCCGGTTGCCCCCGTAGGGCCGGTCGGCCCGGTAACCGAAGCTCCGGTAGGGCCGGTACTCCCCGTGGGTCCAGGAACCGTGGAAGCACTCCCAGTGGGTCCGGTCGGGCCAGCAACCCCAACGTCGCCTTGTGGCCCGGTCGGCCCGGGAACCGTACTTGCGCCCCCGGTTGGCCCGGTGTTTCCCTGCGCTCCGGTAGGCCCGGTTGGCCCAGTAACCGAGCTTGCAGCACCCGTAGCCCCGGTTGGTCCAGTAACCGAAGGTCCGGTAGCTCCTGCACTCCCTGTAGGCCCGGTCGGGCCGGTCGCGCCGCCACCAACAATCGTCACAGTTACATCGCCGCCAACCGCAGTAGCCGTTCCACCAGGGCCGGTCACATTTAATGAGGTAAGGCCGGAGGTTATTTGCACCCCCGCGTTACTAACAGCGATATTCGCCCCGCTTCCCGCCGGTCCGGTCGGGCCTGTTGGCCCAGTAACCGAAGCCCCAGAAGCCCCGGTTGGGCCTGTCGGACCCCCTGGCGTTCCCTGAGCCCCTGTAGGCCCGGTCGCTCCGGTTGGCCCCCCAGCCGGACCCTGTGGCCCGGTCGGTCCGATCACCCCTTGGTCAACAACAAGCGTAACTTGCGTCGACCCAGTTATCACTAAGTCAATATCGCTCAATTTGTCACCCCATCAGATCTAACCAAAAACAGCAAAAAGATGATGAGATCTTGAGCTGGCGTTGATCCGCTCGCAGGAATCGCTACCGTGATGTTTCCTGAGAATCCAACCGGGTTAGCCGCGTTTATATCTAGCTGTGTATCAGTTGACAGCACAGACCACGCGGATTCGTCTATGACTAGCGTAAATGAACCACCAGAAAGATTCTGGTTGGTAATCGTTAGGCTTACAGGAGAAGGAGGAGGCGAGTAATCGGCTATGTCAAACGTCAGCCCATATCGAGAATCTCGGACGTTTGAAAGCTGCCGCCTAATGATTTGGCTTGTGATGGTAGCGCCGGTCAAATTCCTTGGCGTACCATCAGCGTTATTAAGCGTCAGGTTCCAGTAAGTTTTCTGGTTGTAAACCAGTTCACCGGCTATGATTTGATTGTCAAACCCGCTAACTTGCGTCAGCGTGTTTTTACTAAAGATTGCCATGTTAGCTCCGCTACTTGGAATTTACCCCGCGCCACTTGCAAGGGTCGCTAATCATGTTGTGTTTTTTCTTTTGTGTATTTTACTGAACTAAACTAGTTTTGCAATCAAGACTTCATAATAAAGCAAAGCGCGTAATATGGAGGAAGGTTTCCATTTACTCCACTTCCACCTTCTATTGATACTGGATGCGTATGCGATCCATTTTGTGATGTAAGCCCTACGTCTGCCGGGCCAGTGCCAGGAGCAAGGATATAAGCCTCATTAGTTGGGCCACCTCCATAATATGTGGTTGCAATACTTGAGCTAGATGTCGGAGTTCCGGGATAGCCACTTCGTTGTACAACTTGTGCCGCAAAATGTGAATGAGTACCTGAGCTTCCTGTTGTATGGCTGTGAGATACAACATACGCATCCGCGCTACCACCGGAAGCCCCTACACCATAAGAACTTCCTGCGCCAATAACGAAACGGTTACGCAAATCAGGTGTACCGTTTGCACCGTTACAAAGTAACCACCCGGAAGGGATTAAAGCAACCGAACCCGACCACATGATGATACCACCAGAAGGAACGACAAATTCAACACTAGGTACGCCTAAGTTGGATCGCGCCGCCGCCGCGCTTGATGCTCCAGTACCACCATTGGCAACCGGAACTGAGTTGACTAATCCATCGGTTGCATCAAGCCGCCCGGTTGAATCCAGGTTGTTTGCAAGTTGCGATAAATTGTAGGCTTGTGTCATTTATTACCCTTTTACGCAGCCCCAATACGGGCAAATGTTTGTTGATTTAGTAATGTAAAGTTGTTGTTGAACGCAACATTCAAATTGTACCCCGACGAATTTGCGGTGAAATCATATGACGCATTTTGGGCAAGCAAAGCCCCGTTTGCATAAATTGCCATCGCCAACGGATTGTTTGGGAATACATAACTTAATGCGCCGTTTGTTGAATAAGACACGGTATTTGTAATGTTGGATGCAGGTACATTAAAGTTATTTGGCGAAAACTGAATGATTGTTAATGTACCTGTAAGATTTGAAGGAAATCCGCTAATAATTCCATCGGTCAAATCGTAATCAACTTCATTAAGTTGCGCCCCGTTTACATACAACAATTCAAATCCATTATTAAAAGTGAAATTTGTTGGCGTATAACTTGATGCCGAATTTAAATTAACGGAATATCGGCTAAATGGTGCATAAGTTGCCCCCGCATTACGCTTACGGTAAATACCTAAACGTTCGGTTGCGCCTGAAATGTTTGTGGTGAATGTAATTGTTTTGGTGCTTGTATTGATGGATTGAACGGTGTAAGTTGTTGGCGTTGCCGTTGGATCAGGTTGGGTTTCGGAAAAGCAAAGAATATCGCCTGGGTTAATTATTTGATATGGTTGAGCATTGTAAACAACCGTTGTTGATCCACTGGAAACAATATTCATTCCAGTTATTTCATAATAAATATTCGTGCTTACTGCCCGCATATTGATTACCGTAATCAGTTCACCCGCCGCGCAAGCATTATTCATAACAACTGTTGTTGATGTTTCGGTGTAATCATTCAAATCGCACAAAACGCCATTGCGGAATACCAAAATATTTCCAACGGTATGCGTTACATTAAAGGTTGTTTGCCCGCTTGTTGCCTGAAAGATTGTTTGGGTAAAGTAAAAATTATCTGGTTCGGTAAATCCAATCACGCGGCCATAAACATCAATTGTTAATGTTGCCGCGCTAAATGTTTTTGAATAAACACCCGATCCAAAATTCAAGAATTTTTCCAATGAAACAATCATTGAACCGCTTGTGTTATTGCTTACGCTTAATAAACCATCGGCAGAACTTACGGCAGTTGAACCGGCTTTAATAAGCTGCCCAGTTCGTACATCAAGATCAATATAAACAATCCCATCTTCCAACGCCGACCAAATCGAAGTATCGTAAACGGATGTTTCGCTTGGAACAAAACTTCCTCCTAAGTTGTTGAAACCAGCGTTACCAACTGCAAAACTGAACTTGCGGTTTGTGCGGTTTGTAAACAACAAATAATTGGCTGTTTCAAAATTACCTGCGTACCAAGTGTAATCGGAGGGATTATTGCTTCCGGTTGCAACCGGCACATTAAACAACCCGTAATATGTTTTGTTTCGCGGATTGTTTGAAAATCCATTCCCCGTAATCGAATCAGCGTATCGAACTGAAAGATATCGTTCGGAATATTGAAATGTTGAAGGTCGCCAGTTTAAAACCGCGCTTGCGTTACTAAAATTCGATTTACCTAAACTATTTACCATTCTGGTAAAGAAATACCAATTGCCCGCAGAAACTCCGGCAACGGCTGCGCTTGGCATTGTTGAACCAGGAACGTACGGCGTACCGGCGGGTTGAACGGCAGTTGTTCCGGCAAAAATCAATTGCGATTCGGTTGGATTAGAAAATGCCGAATACCAAATTTCGGCGTATTGCGTAATGCCGTTTGAGCTTGCCGACACGCTTACAAGAAAGTTTGGGTCTGTTGCGTTTGGGTATGTTCCAACAATTACAGGAACTGGGATACTACCAAATGCCAACGGGTTCCCGATACCGCTATTTGGCGCGGGTTCAAATTGTGTAATCGGAACATCATTGTAGATTGCCGCGTTAAATTCCGTAAGGGAAAGTTTTGCGGTGACGGAACCATCACTTGCAAAATCTTCGGTTACCTTCATCACACGGAACAGTTTTGCCACCCAGCCGTAATTGGTATTTGTGATCGTAACAATGTCACCAGCTTCAAGTTGGATGCCCGTAAAACTTGTGTTTACTTGAACTTGCAAATCTTCCCTGCCTGATTTCAGCATACGAATTGCAAGATATTGAGCCTGTACATCATTATTCACCAAAGGCAATGAAACGGATTGTTTGTTTACTGGTTCATTTGGGAAAAGTAACGATGGATCAATTTGCGCTAAGTCAAAAGTGCTTGAATTAAACGCATCCTTATTATTTTTATCTGGGAATTTACATTCGATCACATTGTATGAACCAGCAATATCTAACGGCGTGATTTGAATAGCGGAGGTCAGATTGCTATCATCCAAAGCCATTGCAATGGTGTATGTTGGTTTTTGAACAACAACACCCCATTTCCCGATTACTTCGTTATATTTCAAAATGCAATCACAACAACTTGCCATATCTTGCAAGTTATCCATGATTGAACGCGACGTATCAACCACACCATTAAAACGGAATCGCGGTTGGGTAGTTGTTACACCATTAAATGTTGTATATGTAAATAATTCATCTGAATAAGCGTTTAATTCATCAAAACTTGTAAGATCAATTTGGCTTGCAGGCAATGCCGCACCATAAACATCGTTTGTCAGATAATCATACAAACATGATCCAGGTTGATACTTGGAATAATTGATTACATTAAATTTTGTTTGTTGAATACCGGTAAGCCCAGCATCTGCATTGTAAGTAATATGAATAATTGCGAACGCGCAATTTGTCATTAACTTGCTTGAATCCCAAGTATATGTTAACCCAGCGGTTTGCATTACTTGGATTGCAGTAAACGGTGAATTTGTTGGGTTTAATGATCCATTTCGGTAAAGGTAAATTTTAAGTTTTCCGCTGACATTGTCTTGGTAACTTCCGTTTGATTCGTCATATAACGAAACAACATTAAAACCGGAGTTGTCAAATATGCACTGTTTGCCGCCCCAATACACATTTCCAAATCCCAAGGTATCACCGCCATCGCCGCTTACTTCCGACAATGCCATTACATAAAATAATTCCTGGTTGTTTGATGTAATGCTTAAATCAACAATAGTCCCACCAACCCAGGCATCGCCGTAAACAATTGGCAATTTGTTATCGGTTGCGGGCGGCACTTGTTGGCGATTCCCTGGATTTGGCGAATCACCGGAAAGACCCGGTTGTTGCTGCGAAAAAAATACTTTATTGATAACTGAGGAAATCACCATGTTAATTGCGAAGGCGGTTGCTGCCGCCGCAACCGATCCCGCCGCGAATCCAAAAAAGGCTGTTGCAATGATAGAACCCGCCGCCCAAGCGGGAAGGGCAAAGATTGCAAAAATTAACGCCAGAGCGTATTTATTGAATCCAATTTTCATCTTTTTTTCTAAACCCATATTTTTCGTATTTCATGGCGGGCGAAGTATCCAACTTTGTGATCGTGAAATACTTAATCCTTCCTTGTTCCTTCAACTGTTTGGCATACGCCAAGTATGCGGCAAACAAACGAAATCCGGTAGTGGTATTACGATGTTCGCGGCGTACAAACCATGCCAATTCGTGCATTGCAAAGGTTTTATTGCACCAAATTGTTGGCAGTACTATTGCCATCAACAGCCCCTTTCCTTCTTCCAGAAACACCACGCCTTGCCCTGCAAATAAATTATCCAACAAAGTGTTCCAATATTCTTCGTTATCAATACCCAATATTTCCGGGAAATTAGCTTCGGCGCGAAATTCCTTCATCATGGCAATTATTTCTGTCTTATCGTATTTTGTCGCGTGTTTTATCATCCTGTTTTCCCAAACTGATAATTTATGTTTGTAATGTACGCAACACGGTTCATGCTTGTATCGCCCGGCGCATAAAACTGCCAATTGTTATCGTTTGTCCAACGCCCCGCGACGCGATTTTTCAAGATCAATTGAATCGAAGACGCATTTACCGTAATCAAACCAACAAACATTCGCGCTTCTTCCATCCATTGTTCCGAAATGGAAAAACTGTTGACAAATCCGGTGAAGTATTTGTAAAGCCCACCGGATCCACCGTTGGTTATCAATTCGCCGTTAGTGTTAAAGAATCCATGCCATGCTTCAATTTGTGAGCCTTTAATGTTTTGGCTTAATACAAATCCAAGCAACGCCGTATCAATACCGATCAAGGTAAATTGCGTTTCGTTGGCGGTGCTTTTTATATCCCTAGTTGCTTGTCCAGCTTGAACAAGTTGCCCAAGACCGGCAAACGCATTTAAATCAACTTGAGGAACAGTAATTGGCGTGGGGGTGGTTGCAAAACGGTATGTTTGCAAACCTGAAGTTACGCGCACAAAATCCGCAAAACGAATATTGTTTGTGTTATTTAATGGCGCAATGTTATTCATAAACTGATTCCAATGCTTTGAATTTGCCGTTCCAAGAAATGTAGGAATCGTTTGTAAATGGGATAAGTGTATATGTTGGATATTCGCGCAAAACAACCCGGAATGTTACGCCTGTATATGATTGCGTCCCCATATTAACGGTGGTTCCAAATTCACCTATTACAGCATTGATTGGACTTGTCACCGGTGTAAGTAAATTTCGATGTACCGGAATGTTTACGGTTGCTCCCGATCCGCGTTGCACATCGGCAATTGCAATATATGCGTACAATCCAACTTGGCAAAAATCACCTTGACGAACAATGTATTCTGTGGGCGTAATTGAAGGCAAGTTGCCCAATACCAAAACTTGGTTTGCGCTTGATGTTTGCCATTGGCAAGCGGCGACTTGCCCGGAAGTCATATCACCTTGATACTTAATGTAGTTGTTCCATCCGGTGCTTCCAAAATTCACAAATTGAACTAAAGAACGATCATTGATCCGCAACGCATTTAACAAAGTGCGGCTTTGCGAATACAACAAGTAATTCATTGGCTTCATCGTGAATTCAAAAGGCACGACAGTTACAACTTCACTTGTGGTTAAGCGTTGATTGCGGCTTAACACTTGCCCAACAAATCTTTGGTCGTTTATTTCAACCGTTTCGCTTATTGCAAGAATGTTATTTATATTCATTTTTTACCTGCTTGCAGGAACACTTCGTGATGCGGATTGATTAGCCGCCCAAATCATATCTTTGTTTTTCATCAAAAATTGCGTTGCCGACTGCGTATCAATTGCCGAAAGATTATTGATTACTGGAGCGTTGTAAACAACTTGCGGTTGCCCGCCACCCATAAGCATGTGATTAGGAACAATTGTTCCACTAGCATTAGGAATGAACAGTTCCGGCCCTCTCTCCCCGATAACATAAGCCTCATTACCCTGAACAGGACCGCCATCGGCCATAAAGCCACTAGCTGCCAGCGCTGCAAAATTACTGCCCCCACCAGCCGCAGATAAATCGGAAAGACTAGCGCCGCCGCCTAAAAAACCACCAGCAAAACCAAACAATCCCTTGCCTTGAGGTGCAAGCATATCGAATAATTGATTAAACTGCTTGGTTGCCATCCTTTTAAAAATGTCAATCAAGACGCTTCTAAACATCTCTCCGGCATTTTTCCCGGACATAAATGCGTCAACAATACTTGCGCCCAAACTTTTAAACCCGTCTCTTATATCTTCTAATATATCGTCAGTCTTTTTAAGTTTGTTATTGAAGTCTTCGTATGCTTTATCAGTAAGTCTTGTCCACTGCTCTTGATTGATTTCTGATTGCTCAAGCCACTCGTTATATTCTTTAATTTGATCTATGTATACTTCCAAAGGCGTTCTCGTTGACTCGATCTGCCTTTTAATTTGAGCAAACCTTCTTTCTCCAGCGTCAGACGCATCTTTTTCAATTTGCTCTTGACGCTCTAAGGTCTTAATGTAATTTTTGACAGCCTCTTCTTGCGACTTATAAAACTCCTTGGTCGCCGCTTCTTCTTCCTGTCTTTCTCTTTCTTCAAACCGCTTGCGTCTTTCTATAGATTGCTTAAGCGCGTCATCACGCTCTTTAAAAGCAATAATTTGCTTTGCCTTAGCAACCCCTTCAGCACCACCCTGTTTTGCAGCCTCAAACAATAAAGCGGCATTCTCGCCTTCTTTTAGTTTGCGGATCTGCTGATCCAATCCCTCTAAGTAAGCCTTTCTTCGCTCCGCTTCGCGCTCAGCAAGCCTTTTTGCATCTTCTTCTTCTTTCTTTTCGGTGTCTGTTTTGCGGCTTTTGGCTTCGGCGACTTTAACAAAGGTTTGCAGTAGATTGTTTCTTAGTTTCTGCCCTTCTTCAGTTGCGTCCTTTGTAGCCAGCGAAAGACTGGTTACAAAAGCCGTTAATTCCTCAAAAGTCTTCTTACCCTCTTTAAACTCGCGCAGTTGTTGAAATAATTTTTGTGCTTCAACTGTAGACAAACCAAGATCTTTTGCTAACTTTTCAACGGGAGAGTCTCTAAAGATGTTGAAAATCTCAGGCAGCGCCATCTTCCACATTGGCGCATATTCATTGATGATTGATTGCGTAAATTTCTTGACTTGCGTATCTAATTCAATAGTGGCAATAGCCTTAAGCTGATCGTAAAGTTCTTGCAGAGCTGGCGCGGCATCTTTACGATAAGACTCTGCAATACCTTCTAAAGATTGCCCTGCTTTGTTGTTTGCGGCAATAAACGCTTCTGCTGCGCTCGTCGTTTCTTTTATTTGATCTTCGAGGTTCTTAACGTCGCCATTTAGCGCTGTAAAAGCCGCTACAGCAACAGGAATACCAACAGCAGCGATAGCCCCTAGCACAACTCCCATCGTGCCAAAACCGCTTAATAATTGCGGTAATTGCTGCGCCAATGCTTGGGTCGCAGACGTTCCCGCTGCCATTTGTACAGAAAAATCCTGTACCTGATAACCAACGTTTCTTAGGTTATATTGAAAGTTCTTCTTTGCATCCGAGGCTTCATGGATCGCAGAAGAATATTTTTTGGTTTGTGAGCCTGTTGCTTCTAGGCTTTGCCCAAGTTCTTGAGCCTTTTTCTTAGCCTCGTCCGCCCCTTTTTTGAACTCAGCGGAGTCCAACCCAAGGCCGACCTGCAAACCCGCGATCATCTTACCTGCCACGATTTCCCCCTAAAATGTCAAGAAATTCCTTGCGGAATCCTGGTAGCGAAGTAAACGCCAGGAAATCTCGCTCTTGTCTTGTCATGTACTCTGGAGGAACAAAATATTCTTCCAGATGCGGGAAAAACTCTTGAGG
>Ga0129333_10004188_pt1 | contig 13503 bp, 11 predicted proteins | sample CPB6_08_DNA_FD_94474 | JGI IMG/M metagenome (GOLD analysis project Ga0129333, IMG submission 94474) | Freshwater to marine salinity gradient microbial communities from Chesapeake Bay, USA - CPBay_Sum_0.6_0.8_DNA | ecosystem: Environmental > Aquatic > Marine > Coastal | place: USA: Chesapeake... | reverse complement strand
GAGTTTGATCTTTCCATCCCACATCTTCTTTCTAAATGCGGGCATAAACTTATGCCCAGGGACTGTGAAGGTAAAGAAGTCTGAGAGTTCTTTAGCGTAGCCAGCATCACAATCAACCTTTATGTAAACAGAATCTATGTTGGAAATTTTCAAGTCACACATCTAATAGTATTTAGTTTACTCCATTGATAAACTTTCTCCAAGATATAGCATCTCGTATATGAAATTGACGATTATTCAATGCCTTTAGAATAGATTGTAAATAATCTACCTTTTCTTCTTGAATTAGTAGTTTCTTTTCTAAATTAATTAGTTCTTCATCTGCTTCTAGATAAAGATCTATGTCTTGTCTAAGAATCTTAAGATCGAATTGTTCCCAGTTTAATTTTTTAAGAGTTTCTTGATCAAGTTTTCCCGTATAATATTCCCATTTTAATTTTTTTAATTTTCGGTATTCAATTTTAATACCGTGTAGAACTATCTTCTCATCTTGGTATATGTTTAAGTATTTTCCATGAAGTTGTGGAATATTTAAAGATTCTATATCTAATTTTTCATCATTGATGGGAAGATCATCTTTCGCCATCTCACGTATTTTCATAATATCCATAAAGCACTCCTTATATTGTGCTTATAGTATAACCTGTGTATGCAAATTGTACAGAAGAAATTACTGGTTTTGAATCTGTCACTGTGCTAGTAAAATCTATACCACCCAAAGATATTGGGAAACAATTAGTAAAAGTAACTTCCATAAATCCTTTGGATACACTATTTAATAAAATTAAACTTGCATCTTGAAATCTTGATTGTTTTGTGTCTCCAGTTTTAGAATCAATATTTTCTTTATATTGATTATTGAAATCTCTTGTCGGCAAAAGACGATGAATCCAATTATGTATTTCTAACCAATTTTTAAAATCTTCTGCAACCAAAAATGAAAATTCTAAATTTTCATATGTTATATTATTTGGTGTTCGTTGTATAGTAGTTCCTAGAGGAGAAGGCTGTCTTAATGGTTCCATAGTTATGCCTGGAAATTTTACTCCTTGGCAAAAATAAATTATTTCAGGAGTTCTGTGTAAGACAAATCTAAACTGATTATATTGAAGAGTGTTTATAGTTTTGGGTTGTCTTTGAATTACTGATTTTGCTATTTCTGATGCCATAAATCCTCCTAAAGTATCTATAAAAGACAAGGGCGGCTATTTCTAGCCGCCCCTGCAATGAATCCCCTTTTAAACTAACTCAATCAATTTGAGAAACTAGCATCATTACCGTGTAGATTGTCTACGCGGAAGATGCGGTAGTATTGATTTACTCTTGGTGTTAGTTTTTCGCCATCTGGATTTACTCCACCAATTGATTCGGCTACGAATGGATTGCTTACCATGCCGTAACGAGTCTTGAAGCCGATCTTTGGTTGGAAAGTGTTTGTATCAACGGCTCTTACCATTTGTAGTGGGACATATGGGCAGTAGAACATACCTGCATCATATGGACTTGTTCCCTTATATCCTACGCAAACGTAATTAACTGGTGTAAAGTCATTGTAGTTTGTTGGCATTGAATATGGATCAATGTAGACTTTGATTCTACCTTGGTGCATTGTACCAGCAAAGCTGTTACCATTTACATCAGTATTGATTCCGCCACTAAAAGCTGGGCTGAAGTCTAGTAGACCGCTCATGCTTAGTGCTGCAGCAACGTCAGGTGAAACGACTGCAAAGTTTGCCTTACCACGACGAGTTTCTGCACCAACTACGTTGCATTCTCTTTCGATTTGGAAAGTTAAACCGCGGAACTTCTCGGCTGACCAACGGCCATCTGAGTCTAGTTCTAGATCGTATACGCCACCGCCTGCATTTTGGTTTAGTCCTTTACCAGCGGCCTTACCATTTAGATCGGCTTGTTGGCAACCTAAACGAGCAACTTGATAAATTGTTCTTACTAGTTCACGATTAATTTCGAAAAGAATTTCTGTGCTAAGAATATTAGCAAGTTCTGTTTCGGCATCAAGACCGTGTACTGCCTTGAGGTCTTGGGCGAGTTCTGTAGTATACTCTGCCTTTAGAGCACGGCTACGAGCAGTTACAGAAGTCTTCTCAATGGTGAATGACATTTCATTAAATGCATTACCTGTTGAACCTAATGTTTCGGCTGATGTGGTTGACATACCTGTTGCAGCTTCGAATGAACCATCGGAACCGCCACCAACGTCACCAGCAAAAACGTCACCCATAGAACCGGTGTGGTAGCTGTTGCTGCCTGCAACTTGAGAATTGCTACCACCTTGTGGTGTGGATGTTGCTCTGCTCTTGCCAGAGTGTTGTGTATTGGCTTCCTTATAGAGGGCTTCGTTTGTACCACGGTTTCCTGAACCATCAACTCCACCGTACTTGGTCTTCATTGCGAAGATTAGACCAGTTGGGCCATTCATTGGTTGAACGCCAGCAATATCATAGGCCATTAGATTTGGCATGCTACGACGAACTAGGCTGATTAGAATTGGATCAAAAGCATCAATACCTTGTGTTGCACTAGCTGATGCTCCACCAACATTTCCTAAACCTGTTCCAAGAACGCCATTCTCTGAAAGAAGAGCACGCTCTTGATTTTCTAATAGAACTGTGGTAACTGTCTTGCGATAGTTATCTTTAATTTCGGGTAGAGCTTCGTGGTTTACGATAGCTTCCCATTTTTGTCTTACTGACTCTGATAACATTTGACGATTGGGGTCCATTTTTTTCTAGCTCCTTTAAACTTTTGTTTGTAAATATATTTATAATTTACTTTTTTTTGAAAATTATCCCTTGAGTGTTCTACCTAAAACTTCAGCATATTTCTTAATAGATTCAGTCATGAATACTGGTTGATTAACTGGTTCTTCACTAACTGTTGAATCTGTCTCAGAAATGGTTGTAGTTTTACTTGTCTTATTTTTAACGTAACCTTCTACTAAAGTTTGTACTTTGTTTCTAAAATTAGTTTCTTCATCAAAACGAAGATTTTCTACTAATTTCTTAACGTTTTCGGCATCTAAGTCTGATAATGCTTCGGTTTCTTCTGCAAAAATCATAGAAGCCTTTAGATCTTGCATCTCATTAATGAGATCAACATTCTTTTTCATCTCTTCGTTTACTCTTGTTTCTAAAGTCTCTAATGCTGTTGCCATTTCATTAAATGCATTTACCTTGTCTTCAGGAACTTCGATGTATGATTCAGCAAATAGATTCTTTAAACCAGAAATGAAATTTTCTGCAATTTCAGTTCTTAATCCTTGCTCAACAACTAGTTTATTTTCCTTTACCCATTCTTCGACAACATAATTGAGGTATTTGTCAATTTGTTCTTCTAGTGTCGTTGCAACGGCTTCTACTGATTCAACTAGTTTATTTGAGAATTGCTCAGTTAATTGTTCAGTGATTGCTTGTAGATTTGTAACCAATGTTGCTTCATAAATATCTGCTGCTTTGTTTACAAATTCTTCTGATAAATCTTCGGCACCACCAAACATAATTTTTACATCTTCTGCCATTTGGCCACGATCAAAGGTTGGCATTTGAACACCTGCCCAAGATGGTTTCATTTGAAGAGTTGCTTGTGCTGCTTGTGCAGAACCAGGTTGTGCTACAGGTTGAGCCATTTGTCCGCTCTTGCCTGTAATATCGTGTGTTGACCCACCATGAGCATCTGAAGAATAAACACCAGAACCTGCTTTTCTTTCTGCAGCCATTGAACCGGTTGATTTCATTTCAACTGATTTAGCAGCAGAGCCTGATGTGTTTGATACTTTACCACCGGATGCTGGTTGTTTTTGGTTGTTATTCTCTGGCTCTTCAGTTTCTTCTGAGCCATTATCATTTTCTTGTTCGTCTTCACCATTTTCATCTTCTTCGCCCTCTTCTTCGTCTTCTTCGGCATCAGCCTCTTCGACTAATTCATTTTGTTGGGCAAATAATGATTTCATTAATTCTTCTGCTATTTTTTTGGGGTCCATTTTATGTAATCTCCTTAGACTTTTAATCTAATATATTTATAAATTTTATAATTTTGATAAGAAATCCTTGAAGATCTTTAGTTTTTGTTCTTCTAGTTTTCTTTGGCTTGTTTTTGTTATTTGTTTTTTATAATTTTCAATGACTACGGGTTTAATTATACCATTTTCCCATATCCATTCTTTTCCTTCCATGATACCATTTACGAAAGCGTTTGGAGCAGAAGGGTCAGCAACAATATCTACTGCTGCTAATGAAAAATCTTCTTGTACCATATTTACGCCTTGAAATTCTCTTAAAGAACCCATACCACGGCTAGAAACTCCTAGTTTTGCACCTTCATCCATAAGATTTTGTACAATTTTGCCATAAGGAGTTTCCATAATTTTTGCTTTACCAATAATATCTTTACCATTTACATTTAATTCTTTAATTATATGTGAAACTCTTTCTAGATTTACTGTTGGTCCTTCTGGATGTCCAAGTTCACCTAAAGCACGGTTTTGTTGAACATACTCAGTAACATACCTACCACACTCTCTCGAAAGAATAGGATATGGATAAATACGACCATTTTTATTTTTTTGGTCAGCTTGCATGAAGATTCCTTCAATGAAAAAATGCTTCTTGCCTTCTTTTTCTTCTGTTAATACTCTTACTTCTGTTGTGTGTTCTGTTATGAGTTTCATTTCTTAACCTTCTTTTTTGGTTTTGGTGGGCTATTTGGTTTAGTGGTTGGTTTAGTGGTTGGTTCAACTTGCGCTCCTTTTATCAGTCCAGTTCCAACTATATTTCTTGCTAGTTTCAAAGCCTCTGGACTAAATGGGATTCCTAATATAGATTCATGTACTTTTTTTGCTCGAAGCAATCTGAAATCTTCTGAATCTAAACGCCCATTTCTATTTGCATCTAATTTGTGTTGTTTACCTATTAATTTTTTTTCTTCAATATAGGCTTCTTCTAAATCCTTGCACTTACCATCTTCAATCATCTTTTTATAATCATCTGATGATTTATTTGGATATTTTTTCTTTAATAATTTTAAACATTCTTTTTCGTTAGAAGCATCTAGTTCTTTTTGTTTTTCTTCTTCATCGTCCCCTTCCATTTCCATTTTTTCTCGCTCTTCTTCACCTTCTTGTTCTTCTGGGAAACGATATTCAAATAAAGATGCGGAAATTTCTTTACGCATTTCTTCCATTTTATTTACAACTTTTGAATATAAATTTTTTTCTATCGATTGTATTATATTTTTATTCATTTTTTGTCCCTGCATTTATTGTATTGCATTTCGCAATCTCGTTCAGTTGGTCGATCTCCGTCTCGTTCTTTAACTTCTTGTAAACAATCTTCATATTCTGCTTTACAGTCACCTTTTTTGCCTTCATTTATTTTTTGTGAACAAGGAACACAACGCCCCTCGTTGTAGATATCCGAAGCAACATCTATTTTTAATTCATCAAGTTTTTCTGATAATTTGGTATATAATGTAGAATCAATATTTGTTTTGAATTCGTCAATATTCCCATCGATTAAATTTTTAATATATGCCATAGTAGAATTTTCCTTTAAATATATTTATAATTATGTAATTTCTCTAATTTGTATAGAATTTGGATTAATTCTAAATGTATATGGTACGTGTGTTAAATAGGGCTTTATTGGTATAGCAAAAAATGCCATATCACAGGTAGAATTTATAGTTTTTCTTTTCATTAAAGCATTGAATGGGCTCCAATTATAATCAAAATCACACACAGAATTGCCTTGCTTTTCTTGCAATAAAGAATAGTAGGAATCGTTGCCATGTATTGGTTGAATAACTACCCCATCTCGTGTGCTGCGTAACCCCCCACCTGTAAAATTAATTGGAAATTCGGGTAAACTGAGCGTTCCGATGTATAAAGGTTGCCCAACATCATATTGAACATCAAATGTTATATAATATTCCACATTAAATTTTGGATCTTTCCAAAAATTAAAAAATACACCATCGTATGAAGGAAATCCGTCTAAATCGGCTTTACATGAGTCGGATACCGTAGAGCTACAAACCCCCATTCCATAAACATCCGGATCTGCATCATGATACTGTGTATTATTTTTAAAATATTGATATCTTTGTTCTGACATGCGTCCATTTTGAAATAGCCAATCTATATTGCTTACATTGACTCCCCCTCGTCGTGTGCTCAATGTATCGATTCTTCCGCCTGTATATTGAACAGTTAAAAATCGTTCCCAATCAAATGTTAACATTAATGCAGTACACCCTGGAGTTGCGACATAATATGAGGGCCAATACCCTACACAGTTTGCACCACTACACAATGCTCCAGAATGAATATGGTTCCATTCGTGTTGTAATGGAGCCCAAGGGTGTCCTTGTAAATATGTTTTGCATATATTTTTAGGACACAGTGGAAAATTATTGGAAACAAAATCATCTCCAACATAATCTATTCCTTCACCTTCACATGCAGACAATGATGTTGAACCACCTAACCCATTTGTTTGCCACCAATAACAATTATTTACATTTTTGGCATTTGCACCATCTGGCATGTAATGAAAATTACCAGCAATTTCTGCTGTTGGGTCACAACCAAACGGAAAACTTCCTGTAGATTCTGTATTCCAAAATGCCCAAGCACCAACAGTGCCACCAAAAATATCATCGTTCGGTGTACATGGTTGAGATGGTCCACCAGAACCAGTGTTAATACACACTGGTCGCACAACATCTTTAAATTCATATTCACCGCCAGTACAATTATTAAAAGTTACAGTAAAAACAAATCTTGCGTCTTTTAGTGAGGAGTCCACACACCCAGATATACCTCCAGCAAAATTTAAAGTTGTTTCGACTGGTGCTGCTGTTGTGGCTTGAACATATTCAAAAAATACATCAGTACCACAAGAATCTGGTTGTGTTAATTTTGAACTACTGCTGCTAGACCCTGTAAAATTTCCTAGAATCCATCCAGCATGCCATTCGTCTATACTTCCACCATCAGAACTTCCTAATGTTACCGTTGCAGTGCAATTTCCAACATCTGACACTTTTTGAATAGCAGTAATTTGAATTGTTTGGTTCACATACAACTGATACCACACCCTGTATTCAAGTGATGCACTATTTGGTGAAACTATAGTTCCCAAAGAAGTTCCAACATTTCTTGCATAACAGTTGCCGCCAGAAAAACAGTCTGATCCTGGAGGTTCACAATCACTAGCCCAAGAACCGGTATCATCAACAGCACAATTATAAAAATTAGAAGAACTAGAACTAGAACTAGAAGAAGATTGTGACGAAGAAGACGAAGAAGATGAAGAAGATTGAGAACTAGTAGAAGATAAAGAACTTGATGATGAGGACGAAGAGGATGAAGATGATCTACTTATACAAGAATTCGGAGCCATCTGAATACTCCACTCTGTACAATTAAAAACAGGATTAATATCTGTTAATCCATCCGGTTTAGGATTAATCCAAAAAGCATTAACAGTCTGTAATGGATTTGCCCAATTATAATTAAATGTTAAATTTTTATTACTTGTAAAAATATTTTTAGTTAATAATGATGCTTGTTTTGTTGTCGCATCATAATGATAATAATAAACTTTATCGGAAGCAGTATATAGTTCATATAATATTCTATATGAAGAATATTTATCCCAATCTCTTACATAAAAAATATGAGAAGCACACCCATTATTTTCTACTAAATTCCCCTCCGTTGGTGGTGTTGTGCCGCTTGGATCGATTATATATCTCCAAATTGTGGGAGACGAACCACATATCAATTCGTGGAAATTCACCCCCGGTGTTGTTGTTGTTGGGAATGCAGCATCTTCAAATTCTAGACTTGTACATTGTGCACACGGCGCAGAACTGCTAGATGAACTAGAAGAACTGCTTGATGAACTAGAAGAACTGCTTGATGAACTAGATAAACGCGATGAACTGGAACTAGATGAACTACTGCTTCTTGAACTACTAGAACTAGAAATTGTCATAGAACTAGAAGAAGTAGATGGAATTATAAAAGAGTCTTTTCTGAAATAAGAACCTTCAACATTTAATATTTCTTTTATTTTATAAGCAATATAATCTGACATTTTGACCCTTTTGTATTATTTATAACAAGCTAGCACCACAATCGACAGTGGTAGGGCAAACAACCATTGCAAAATCATCTGTAATGCAACTACCATATCCACTCCAACAGCAACAATATTGTGTTTCTGTTGTTGGATTTGCACAATCACTTAAAAGTTTGGGTTCTCCTATACTAAACCAATTCGCCCCGATTGTGCTGCACACATCTTGACCACTACCACATACACTTATTTGAGACTTTTTACACTGCGTTATTGCTCCGTTCGAACAACAAACCAACACAGTATCTTTTTCGTTTGGATAATTTTCACAAAATGTTTTACCGGGACAACACGGACCAAATTTCGCTCTAGAAAACGCGCCACCACACGGAAGATAACTAATTTCGGCGTCTTTAAATTTTTGAAATGCTGTTTGACATTCACTCAATGACGTGGGATCAAAAGAATATGAATATAATGTGGTTAAATAGTTATTCAAATCAGCACATGTACCACAATCGCCATCTAACATAAAATCACCTAAACTATCTGCACATGTTCCGCCACCACTAGAAGAACTGCTAGATGAACTAGAAGAACTGCTTGATGAACTAGAGGAACTGTTTGAGGAACTAGAGGAGCTAGAGGAGCTAGAGGAGCTAGAGGAGCTTGGTGGTGGTGGTGGTGAAATTTCTGTGCATATTTTGCGTAAACATCCTCTAGTATATTCTGAAGATGATGTAGAACTTGGACATTTCTTATCGGGCGTGTCACAACATTCTGTACAATATGAACGAGTGGGTAATTTGCTTGTATAAATTTTATAACCAGTTCTTTGACCAGAACTAGTTGCACCTAATTTTGTTTGTACTGTAATGGATTTAGTTGAGCCCAGACTTTGCATATCTTGTTTTGTAAAATATATTTTTATGCTCGGTTTGGATTGTGTAATATTTATTTTTAATGGGGCGCTTGAACCCGTTGTTATATCTGGTAATTCAAAATAAGAACCGGAAACATCACCATACTCATGTTTTAATATTAAAACATGTGTTGATTGATTTCTAATATCTTCTTCCATATTAGATTTGCTAGTTAATGGTTTGCTGGGATCTTTTGATGCTAATACGTCAGAATAACGATAAACTATGCAATTTGTTAAATAATTAGTATGAATTGAACAATTTAATTCTACTAAATGAACCGCTTCTTTAGTCCATAAAATTGTTTGTGGATCGAATCTCATATCTGAAGGGATATCTAAAGACTGAGTAGATCCTTTCAAGGGAGCAGCAATTACTTTACCTTCGTTTGTTATTGTTAATAAATGTATACCCTGTGGATCCGCTTTTATTTTACTGTATAGTGTTATTTTTTTATCATATGCTGCACTACATGACGGTGTTATGCAGTTATTTGATAAAACATCAGACAATGCAGTTCCGAATCCGGTTCCCAGAACTTGCGGATTTTCGGAATCACTATACGTAAAATCTGGGTGAGTTAGCATTGTGAAGCCACTGTTTTTTACGAATTCTATACTACCAACAAGTTTTCCACTAAAGGTGGTTCCAGTACTTGGTGTTGTGCTTTGAAATATAGATTGAAAACTTGATTGATTTGTTCCTAATGGAGTTAAATCTAATGATGTGTTTTGTTGAGGATTAAATTGTTTAACTTGTAATGTAGTTAACGGGTCGTTGGGATTTGAATTGTTTTCAACCACTCTTTGAATTATTGTGCTATTTTGAACAGATAATGAATCTTTTTTAGCAATTAAATAATTTAAATCTGCTCCTTCAAGTTCAGAAAAAGTTCTTCCTGCTGTCACACCCGGTGCACCACCAACAGAATCGACAACTTGTGCCATAGTAACTCCACATGTTACTCCGGGAATGAAATTATTATATGTATTTGTATACGTTTTGTTTTGTCTTGAAAATCTACCATTAGTAAAAAGTGCTGGTTGTGGAGCAGGAATTGAACCATTCAAAGTGACAATAAACTTACCAAACTCATCAATAATTGTAGTGCATGGTGAAGAGCCACTGCCAAACATTTTTATAGAACCAATATCCAAAGACGGTATATTATTTGTAGTGCTAACAGTAGAAAATTTACCACCTAACTGAATACCACCAGTTAAACCATTTACGTCAAATTGTTTTACACTATTTGGATTTGCTGCTCCCCAATATTTTATAGTTTGCGACAAAGAACCACTTTGATAAGAGACAGCGGAACCATCTCCGGCAGCAGCAATCCCAACTGTTTGCCTACTACTGGCAAAATCAAAAGACACACTACTAGGTATTTTGTCTTGTAACTTTTGTTGATATGAACCAAAATCTTGTCCTGATGTCCAACCAACTAGTGTTGTTGGAGGATTCGCCCCACTATTTAAATGTGACAAACTATCATATTTTTGCGCAAATGCCATAACATGATAATTGCCACCAACTATAGTTGGTCTATATTTTAAAGCATTTCCTGCTGTTCCGGGTGGTGGATTAGTTTTATCAGATGGAACTATATATGGCGGAGGGCTGTTCATTAAAGAAGTAGCACCAGATAAATTAAAAGTTTTAAAACAAGGTTTTCCTGTTTTTGTAAAATCACCGTCACAGCATGCATCTGTAAATTTTAAATTCAATAATGTATCACATGTATAAACTCCACAATCACAAGAAAAATTTACACTTCCTGTTGCTGTACCTGGTGGGCACGTGGATGTTGATACTGAACTAGTACTACTGGTTGATGTTTCAACACAAGGCGGACAATATACACATTCGGGTTCACATACAACCTCTTCAACTCTAACAGAATAAATCTCATCACAAACAGAATACTTCGGCTCTGCTGTTATTTTTCCATAACTGCTTTCTACCTTTTTTATTAATTCTCTTGCCAAATCTGTTGGCTTATAATCAAATGTTGAATCATACACAGTTAATATATTTTTAACTCTATCTTCTTCAACTTTTCTTGGTCTTTGACCAGCAATATAAAGTAGTATATTTTTTGATGATGTGCCCATTTTTGTATATTACTGTCTGCATTTTGTTTCTGTTCTTGTTGTGAAGGCGTCATCACACAATGAATAATTTTGTTCAATTACTCTACCTTGATTATATTTTTGCACTGAATTATAATTTATTTCGTATAATTTTAAATTAGCACCCAGACTAAAACCATTATTGGTTATTTCTATATGGTTTTCTGTTATATTTTTTACTGAAAATTTATCTTTTTTAAATATATTTACAATCATGCATCTTGTACCTTTGGTATAACTATAAATCTTCCTTGTAATATTCTTAATGTATTGTTATCTTCAGTAGAAGTTACAACAGAACCATTTCGATTTCCTCTAAAATACTTTAATTGAAAATCATAAAAATAAGTTCCTGCTGTTCCTATTTCTATTTGTGGATAATATAATACTAAATTATGATCGTCTGTGTTTTTTCCCTTTAGGTAGAGTTTGCCACCCGAAGATGGGTATTCACCAAAAGAATTACCGGAAAATTCGAATCCAGTCGCTGATCCAGTGCCAGCAATATTTGGTTTAACTAACATGGTTGCGTCTATTTTATAGATATGTTCATAACCAATGGCAGAAAGTTCTGTAGGAACATCAATATATGAATCAGAAGAAGATTCAGTGGAACCATTTGGTCTTCTTAAGCACACCTGTGTATTAAATTTATCCAACATGTTTATCTTGACAATAAAAGTTGAACCTTCTTCTGCATAAAAATCGTAATATGCTGCTGACATTATTTTCTCCTACTTTTATTGTATTTATAATAGATCGCTTACGTCATAAATATTTCTACTCTGTGGCTGTTCTGCTTGCTTTTGTTCACTTGTAGACTGTACTTCAGAAGTGGGTGCGACTTCTCCGCCACCAGATTGTGCTGCCATCTCTGCTTCTGCTGCTGCCTCCACTTGTTGCTGAGTGGCTTGAGCTTCAATTTCTGCAGTTTGGATAGCTTTCTCTTCTTCAATTTCGCGATCAATTTGTTCAATTTCATCATCGGTTTGACGAAGAATGTTTTTACGAATCCATTTGTCTGAAAAGAATTTTCCAGAATAATCAGCAACTTCTCGTAAAACGCCCATTCGCTCTTTTATTAATTCTGTTTGTTTAGATTCTGCAAAATAAGAATCTGTAGAAAATTCGACTTTTAGATCTTGCTCTATAGATTTCCAATCAGCATCATTCATAACACCTTTTGCTAATAATTGTGTCCTTAAGAAATTGGTGAACAATTCTGCAAACTTCATTCTCATTCTATCGATAAATTTAGAAAATTTTAATTCATCTCTAGTAATTTCAGAAGATCTTCCCATATTAAAACCATTATCCGCTTGCATACGGGTAATTGGAATATTTAGAGCCATGTATAATTTCTTTTGGAAATATTCAACATCTGCCATTTCTCCTAGATTTTGGCCTCCAGGTAATGTTGAAATTTCTGTTCCCTTACCACCTTCTCTGCGTGGTAGCCAGAAATCTTCAAGCATAGACATATGCTTTTTATCATCACGCATTTCGCCTGTACCCGCATCATAAACTATTTTATTGCGATAGCGGTTCATCTGATCGCGTAAATATTGTTCTGCTTTAACCTTTGGCAAAGATCCTACGTCTATGTAAAATACACGGCGTTCGGGTGCTCTAGATACTCTGTAAATTACAGTAGCATCTTCAATCATTCTTAATTGATTAAGGGGCTTAATTGCTTTGTGTAGATGACTTACAATTCTTCTTGATACCGAATCGTATAAACCAGAATGCACATAATTAATTGCATCCGGTGAAATCCTTAATCCTTGTGTTGTTTCGTAAGAATTTGTATATGAGTTTGTTTTTTCTTGTGGAGTATATACATAATATTCTTCAAAATCTGTAATCATATCCACATTATTCAGTCTTGTCTTTTTAGTTACTTCTTTTACTTTTTTAATTCTTAGAGGATCAACTTGTCGCAATTCTCGTATACCTTCTTCAGCATTTTCATGTAAAATTTGATGGTAGTACAATCTTCCATCAATATACCATCTTCTTACTATTTCAAATGCTTTTCTATTAAAATCTAATAGATGAAGAATGTTATTAAATTCTTCAATCATAATTTTTCTTATGGGGTATGGTAAATTTATTTTATCAGTATTTAATTTAATCAAAACTCCATTTGCATCTGGGGTTATAAAATCATTTAAAACTCCAGTGATTGCCATGTCAACATCAGCATGCAAACTCATCTCGCGATATTTTTTAATTAAATCGGAATCCGATCTCAAATAACCATCTAAATCGACATAATACCCCTGAAGACCACCTGCCTCAATATAAGCAGCCCCATCGTCCGACAATGGGGCTGCAAATGAT